>WBZQ01003107.1_pt1 | contig 10404 bp, 11 predicted proteins | sample 5204251 | NCBI WGS metagenome assembly WBZQ01 (sample SAMN12412402, study PRJNA552823) | activated sludge metagenome | isolation source: activated sludge from nitrification reactor of wastewater treatment plant... | place: USA: Virginia | collected 2017-09 | reverse complement strand
CACGGTGGTCTGGATGCAGAATGCCGAACCAATCAGCATGTACTGCGGCGATGAGACCGATGGCGAAACGCTCAACGTCTGCGAACAATACGGCGAATCGCTCATGGCCTACAAACCAGCTGGCAATGGCGCAGTGATTCCATCGCTGGCCGCCGAGTACAGCTCGAATGCCGATCTCACCGAGTGGACCTTTAAGCTGCGCGAGGGTGTCAAGTTCCATAACGGCGCTACGCTGGACGCCAATGATGTGGTGCTCAGCTATGCCATGCAGTGGGATGCCACCCATCCTTTGCACAAAGGACGCACCGGAGAATTCACCTACTTCTCCAGCCTCTTTGGCCCGCTGTTGAACGCACCGAAGAAATAAATTTGCGATTTTAGATTTACGATTTACGAGGTTGGATGGTAATCAAAGTTTGTTCTTTTTTCTAAACAAAAAGTAAAGAATAAACTGATGCCTTCCCACATTTGCGTAAATCGTAAATCATAAATCGTAAATCTAAGGTCCACTATGCTTCCTTTCATTCTGCGCCGTGTGGCGTTGGCCATTCCTGTCCTATTTGGGATTCTGTTTGCCACCTTTGCGCTGGCACGCTTGATTCCTGGCGATCCTTGTCGGGCAGCGCTGGGCGAAAAGGCCAATGAGGCGGTCTGCAACGACTTCATGGTCCGCTACGGTTTGAATCGCCCAATCCCGGTACAGTTTGGCATCTACCTCAACGATATTGCCCACGGTGATCTCGGCAGATCATTTCGGCTGGGCTTGCCCGTGACCCGCCTGATTGTCGAGCGGTTGCCGGTTACGGTAGAATTAGCCTTTAGCGCGCTGATCTTCTCCACCGCCATTGGCATTGTGCTGGGGGTGATTTCAGCCTATTGGCGCAATTCAGCGATTGATGTCGGCACCATGGTCTTGGCCAACCTGGGCGTCTCTGTGCCAATTTTTGTGCTCGGCTTGCTTTTGGCCTATACCTTTGCTGTGGGGCTAAAAAACACCCCCTTTGCCCTACCCCCCTCTGGACGCTTGACCTCTGGGATGCAGGTTCGGCCACTGGCCGAAAATTGGGGGCTGACCTTGGACGCCGGTCTTCGCAAAACCGTGCTGGATTTTTTCTCACAGATGTACATTGTCAATGGATTGCTCACCCTCAACTGGGCGTTGGTCTGGGATGCCGTGAAACACTTAATCCTGCCCACTTTAGCCCTTGGCACCATCCCGCTCTCGATTACAGCCCGTATGACTCGCTCCAGCCTGTTGGAAGTATTAGGGCTTGATTATATGCGTACGGCGCGCGCCAAAGGGCTTAATGAGCGTGTCGTGATCTTTCGTCATGCCATGCGCAATGCTATGTTGCCGGTTGTCACCGTGATTGGGCTTTCGCTGGGTGGGCTGTTGGGTGGCGCTGTGCTTACAGAGTCGATCTTTGGCTTGACCGGCGTTGGCAAAACACTATCGGATGCCATTACCGCACGCGATTACACCGTTGTGCAAGCCTTTACACTGGTCATTGCCATTATTTTTGTGCTGGTCAATCTGGTTGTTGACATTTCCTATGCGTATTTGGACCCGCGAATCAGGTACGACTAATCGCAGTGCGGCTGGGGGTACGGCTGAGATCTTTGCCACCAAACCCCGCAGCCTTTGGCAAAATGCCCTGCGCCATCTCTTTCGCCAACGCTCTGCCATTACCGGCATGGTGATTCTTGGCGTGCTGGTGCTGGTGGCGATCTTGGCGCCGCTTCTGGCTACCCACGACCCCACCCAGGCGCTGATCGGGCTAGAAGATGTTAAAAAGCGCGAAGCGCCCTGTATTCATCTCCTTGGCTGTGCGCCGGATAAACCGCAACACTTCTTTGGGCTGGACGGCAACGTGCGCGATCTCTATAGCCGAGTGATTTACGGATCACGGCTCTCGCTGGTGGTCGGCTTTACTTCGGTTGGTTTTGCCATTATCATCGGCATGATTTTGGGCGCCATTGCCGGTTATGCCGGGGGCTGGACGGACAATGCCATCATGCGCTTGATGGATGTTTTATTGGCCTTTCCCAGTCTGGTGTTGACCATTGCCATTGTCACGGTGCTGGGGCCGGGGTTGATCAATACCCTCATTGCCATTGGCATTGTCAGCATTCCCTCCTATGCCCGTGTGGTGCGCGCCAGCGTGCTTTCCATCAAATCGCTGGATTATATTACCGCCGATTATGCGTTGGGTGTCCAGCCACGTCGCATTCTCTTTGCGCATATTATGCCCAATGCCTTGACGCCACTGGTCGTTCAAGCTACCCTGGGCATTGCTGGCGCCATCTTGGATGCCGCCGCGCTCTCGTTCCTGGGCCTGGGCGCCCAGCCCCCCACACCCGAATGGGGGTCGATGATCGGCCAGGAGCGCAACCAGGTCTTTACTGCCCCTCATTTGATCCTCTTCCCGGGCATGGCCTTGGTGCTCACTGTCCTCGGCTTCAACCTGCTCGGTGATGGTCTGCGCGATTCGCTGGATCCACGGCTTAATCGGTAAGAAAAAGTAACTACCAAGCCACCCCCTCCTAACCTCCCCCAGTTTGGGGGAGGAATTGCTTCTTCGTCGACGAGATCACAGTTCCCTCCCTTCGAGGGGAGGGTTAGGGAGGGGTTAGCAATTAGAGAAAAAGTTTCGATCTATGCCCACCATTGACTCGATAGAAATTCAGCATTACCGTTTACCCCTGGATCCGCCCTTTCACGCAGCCTGGGATCCCAACCCGCGGCGCAGCCATACGGTGACGCTGGTGCGCGTACATGCTGGTGACTACGAGGGCGTCGGGTCGGGTGATGCCATGCTGGGTTTTGCTGGGCACGAGGGACTCTTTTTAGGGCATGACCCGTTTGAGATCGAACGCCATGTCCATTTGCTCGACAATTTACAATTTTTCTATGGGCGGATGTGGCCGCTGGAAGTCGCCCTTTGGGATCTCATGGGCAAGATCAGCGGCCAGCCGTTGTGGAAGTTGCTGGGTGGGCGCAGCAATCGCGTTCGAGCCTATGCGTCTATGGGTCAACGCCGCCCCACACCCGAACGAGCAGCAGCAGCGCGCCGGTTGAAAGAGCAAGGCTTTACGGCCCTCAAACTGCGTTTTTATGCGGATAGTCTGGCCGAGAATCTGGCCGTTGCCCGTGCCGTGCGTGAAGCGATTGGCCCGGAGATGACGCTGCTGGTGGATGCCAATCAAGGCTGGCAGATGCCCTGGGATACCCGGGCGCCGTGGGATTTCAAAACCGCCCTGTGGGCAGCGGATGCCCTGGCCGAGTTAGGCGTCTTTTGGCTGGAAGAGCCACTGCCCCGGCATGATTACCAAGGCATGGCCGAATTGCGCAAGCGAGCCAAGGTGCGCATTGCCGGCGGCGAGGGCAACCGGGACTTTCACGAACATCGCCAATGCCTGCAACACGGTGCGCTGGATGTCTATCAAGCCGATGTGGCGTGGAGCACCGGCGTGCTGCGAGCCTGTCAATTGGCCCGGGAAGTACAGGCTGCTGGAGCAATTTATTCACCCCACACCTGGGGTGATGGGCTGGTGGTGCTGGTCAATTTACAGGTTTCGGCTGCTGTTTCGACGGCCCCCTTTATCGAATTCCCCTTTGATCCACCCGAATGGACGCCCGAACGTCGCGATTATATTTTGCCCCACCCAATCCAAACCAATGCACAGGGGTATGTCACGCTGCCCGACCAGCCTGGCTTGGGCGTCGAGATCAACTGGGCAGCGCTGGAGCCGTGGCGGATCGATCACGGGACGATGGAACTGAAGAGTAAGCTATGACAAGGTTGTATTAGAGTAATGCAATAAATTCATCCAAATCTTCGTAATCATAAGGTGGCCGTTTGCGAAGACCCAGATCCATACCCAGCCCTCGCCTTCATTGATTGCGTAAATCAAGCGCCATTTGTCAATCCGAATTCGTCGAATTTCTAAATATTCCGGAATCCTGAAGTCTGTTGCCTCCAAGCGGCGACTGTTATAAGGCCGTGGCTCTTGTCCTAACTCTTCAATCGTTCGCTTAATCAGTTGACGAATGTGACCAGGCAATGATTTACGTTCGGCGTGAACAGGCGCCTCAATAAACAGTTCATACTGCGTCGTCATCATCCCACTCAATAGCAATCTCTTGCCAGCGCAGAGCGCCAGCTTTTCGGGGGCCAAGCTGTAAACGAGGCAACCACTCTTCAAGCAATCTGTGATCTTCTCGTTCTTCAAGCCATACAATTAACTTCTTCCAAACCGTCATTGAAAAAACGATGTCAGTCTTGACACCATTATCATCAACCAAATAACGGGCTGAACGAATTGCTTCGATTAAGGGGCCAAGCTGCTCTTGGTCAGGTATTGTGGTTACTGATTGTCTAGCCATCATCACTGCCTCCCTTTACGAACCATACAGATCAAGCTTATTATAGCACCTCGTAGCTCGTTTGTTTAAACTTCATGCAAATCGGAGATAGGGAAAAACTGGAGATCCGCCAGTTTGTCGAGTTCAGTAGCAAACTCCATCTCCGGCCATACCAACGCCCGCGCCAGGTAGCGGCGTAGGCGAACGTTGATCGGCAGACCGTTAGCCTGCCAACCGGCCAGTTTTCCAGCTTGGGCGCGCTTGACGCCTATCCCCAAGAGCAAGCTCAACCAAAAAAGGGAAAAACCCGCCAAATAGAGATGGGTACGCTGCCACAAATAGGGATCTTCGGTTTGGCGAACGGCCAGATAGGGTTGAAAAAAGGCCTGCCATGCGTCATAGGTCAATAGGTCTTCCTGGTTGGCGTGGGTGAGCAGGTCAGCCAGATCCCGCGCTGGGTCACGTAGACCGCTGTCTTCCCAATCCACCATGCCCAACCGACCATCTGGCCGGCAGATGACGTTGGCAAAACGAGAATCAGCTCGACCAAAGGTCAAGACCGTCGGCAACGCACTCAAGGTCGCGCCTAGCGCCTGCTGACGCTCCAACAATTCCAAGCAGCGCGCCGCGCCCCGTTCGCCGGCGGGAAATTCAGCCAATGCCCAGGCCTGATAATTCTGGAAGGCTTCCCGAAACGTGGCAGTAATCTCCGGCCAAGTGCGCGCCTGGCCATGCGAGAGCCACATTCCTGCTGTAGGAATGCGGGTCAATTGCAACCAGTAAGCGGCCAACTGGTTCAGTTCACTTGGGGTCGGCTGATGGCGATTCCACATCGCGCCATCCATAAATTCGTAGACCACAATCGGCGCCAATGCCGGGTCGTAAAAGAGTGGTTGGGGCGCCAAATCCAGCGGCGCCAATAAGGTTAAGGCATCGAACTCACGCCGTGGCGCCTCTGCCCACTCCTCCGGCTTGAGAAACTCCTTGGCGATCAGGTGGCGCCCAGCCACCCAGACATCGTACAGTTGATTGCTCTGGTGATCAATCGGCGGGCGCGAAAAGATCTGATGTTCCTCCAGTAAATGACCGCTGGCATGGCAAACAATGGTTGTTAGCAGATCGTGCATAGTAGCCCTACTCTTGTCGCAGGATGCGTAATAGAACAAATTTATGTTTAGGTTGTACAGGATCAACCAGAATGATCAACGAACCAGACCATTCCTCGTTATCTTTCATAACTTGCCAGGTGCTCCAGGCAGTGGATTTGTCCTGCTGCACTATGCCTTTTACCCACTTGGCTTTTTCAAGCTGCTGATCGAAGTCAGCCCCAAGCGCAGTAATCGATAAATCCGTCTCCAAATCAGCCGTAGAATAGACTTCATTCGTGCTACTCATCCCTCCACCGCCATTTGTCATTTGGGCTTCGCCAGGAATTACTAACTGTGGCAGCATACCCAACAGCCCAATCGTGTTTCCACTGCCACCACAAGGAGAATCCTTGTAATCAGTAATAGTCAGCCGCACATCGCTCCACTGTTCTTTAATCTCTTTGGCAACAAGCCAGACTGAGAGTTTTTTCGCTTTGTTGCATAGCGTCACCCCTTGTGCCGCGGCGAGTGGGACAAAGGCATTCCCTGTCACCGGAGCTGGTGAATCAGGCGGTGTAAATTCTTGTGACTGTAGGGTCTGGGTATAGTAGGCCAAAGCAGCCATAGGAGACATTGGCACATCCAAAAAGATGCCTGTACTGTTGCCCATCATCCAGTTCTGTGTTGTGCTGCCGACGATAACACTCCCTTCAGGCAGGGATAGATCAAATGCCAGGTCGGTTGGCACTTTGCCTACATCCAATGTGGGAGCTTTGGGTTCAGGGGCACCGGGGAGAACAGGGGATAATATGCGTTGCACCAATTTGCGCAACATCTGTTCCTCCGAACGGCTATTGTCAGAAACAGAGTTTCGCACCTCGCGGTGAATTGGTTGACAGGCCAGTAACAGGCAACCACAAAACAAGAGCCAGATGATGCGCCCGCAGAAAATTCTCATGAGGGTTCTCCCTTAAAAATGGCCGAGGTGACATTTGTTTGTGAATCTAGCTAACACTTATAGGTTGAGCACAGTTCCTGCGGCAACGCCGGCCACATAGCCGCTGGCCCAAGCCCATTGAAAATTATAGCCACCAATGCGGCCATCCACATCACAGATTTCGCCACAAAAGTAGAGACCAGGGCAGATGCGTGATTCCAGGGTCTTCAAATTCAATTCGCTCAGCGGCACGCCACCCGCGGTCACTTCGGCCACATTCCAGCCACGATGACCGCTGATAGGCAGAGGCAGTTCGGTGATCAGACGTGTGAGGCTCTTACGCTGCTCCCGGGTCAATTGGTGACCAGGGCTACCGGCATCGACTCCAGCCTGAGCACAGAGGGCACGCACCAGGCGTTCTGGCAAATGGGGTCGCAAATATTTGAGCACACTGCTCTGACCCAGCGCTTGCAACTCTTGGTCAAGCTCGGTGCTAGCGTGGCCCGGCCACCAGTTCATGACCAAGGTTGCTTGGGGATCCTCCTGTTGAGCGGCCAGAAGATAGCGGCTACTGTCCAAAACAGCTGGGCCAGAGAGGCCAAAATGTGCGCAGAGCGTAGAATCGGTAAAGTGAATCAACGGCTTGCCGTTGCCCAAGCGCACTTCCAGGGTTGCCGGCAAGGTTAGGCCGCTCAGTTGGCGGATAAAGTGTTCTACCGGCAGGGTCAAAGGCACCAGCGCCGGAAAAATATGCGGCGTGACAGTATGTCCGAGCGCTTGCGCCAATCCATAGCCTTGCCCATCCGAGCCACTTTTGGGCAAGCTCTTGCCGCCAGTAGCCAGAATTAATGAGCGGCATTGCAATGCGCCCCATGCACCGGCCAATGTAAAGCCGACTGGACTGCGGTGAACTTGTTCTACGCGGTAAGGGTGCAGCAATTGAACTCGTGACTGACTGGCGGCGCGCAACAGCGCATCCAACACCGTTGCCGCCTTGTCCGTAGTAGGAAAAAGTTTACCCGTGGCCTCGCCTTTAAGTTCAACGCCCAGTTCACGAAAAAATGCCACGGTCTCTGGTACATCAAAACGTTGGAGAACTTTACGAATCGCATTGCGGGAACTGCCGGCATAGGCATTGACATCGACCTGATCGTGGGTGACGTTGCAACGCCCACCGCCAGACACTAGAATCTTGGCGCCTAACTTCTGGGCGCCGTCCAGCGCCACAACGGTCCGCTGCGGATTTGTACGTCCGGCCCAGATGGCAGCCATCAACCCTGCTGCGCCAGACCCAACGACGGCAATATCATAAAACATAGGGGCGGATTGATAGTTCCATGGCTTCTGTGTTCCCCACAAATCCAGCCCGTTGATAATAGGGAACGCTGCGCTCACTGGGCCAGACCACTAAATTTTCCAGGTCTTGTACCAGGGACCACTGAATTACCTGCTTCATCAACTGAGAACCGATCCCCTGATTGCGAAAGGCAGGGCATGTGTAGACATTGGTGACGTACCCAAAGGCATCGGCCAAACGATTTGGTTTGGGGACCTTGGCAATGCGCTGGATAAAAATATGGGCGACAAGCAGGCCATCTTGCTCGGCCACCCAATAGGTCCACTGTTGATTCTGTAGACCTTGACGTAAAAATTCGCTACAGGCGTCAACAAAAGTCGCTTGATCATACTTGGGGGTGGCTGGGTTTTCTTCCAGTCGAAAATCCCAGCGCATCTTTGCCAGCGCTGTCACGTCATCCTCTGTAGCAATACGATATTTAATTGTGATGTCATCAACCATGGGGCTTTTCCTGAGCGTTTAGCCATTCCTGCTGCAGGATGGCGTAGAGATATTCATCTGTCCAACCGCCTTTGAACCAAAAGTTTTGCCGATAATGGGCCTCGCGGCGCATCCCCAGCCGTTCCATCAGGCGATAGGAGGCGTGGTTTCGACAATCGCAAATGGCCGTAATGCGATGGAGTTTCAACGTTGTAAAGGCATAACCGAACAATGCCGAAATGGCTTCCAACGCCAATCCTTGGCTTTGGTAGGCCCGATCAAGGGTAAAGCCAACTTCCCCCTGCTGGCCATCTTCGGCCTTTACTTGCAAGGCACAGTCGCCAATCAAGAGGCCAGAGGCCTTCAACTCAATAGCAAATTGAAACCATTCGCCGCGGATGCCAGGTTGGGCATTTTTCATTTCTTGGATAAAGGCTTGGGCTGCCTTTTCGCTATAAGAAGTCCAACTCTGATAGCGCGCCACCTCTGGATCATTGCGGTAGGCGAGAAAACGGGTCAGATCATCCTCGCGAAAGTGGCGCAAGAGCACACGGGGGGTCTGCAAAGGGATAAAGTGAGTTCGATTCATGAGTTTAGAATTTTAGAAACAATCTGTCAGTTTTCTTTAAACTCTGTAATAGGTTTCTTAATCTTTAAATGATATACTATGAGAGATCAGCTTTAAAGGGATGTAAATTTGCCGCTCTACAATATACCTCACTGGTGCAACTTCGCTAAGCTGACAAACATCCTTACAGAACGATCACTAGCCTATGTATACAACCCTCTTTCGTAATCGTAATTTTCTACTGCTTTGGTTGACGCAGCTTAGTACGACGTTGGGCAACGAATTATACGACATTGGCATGATGGTCGTCATTTTTCAGCGAACGGGGTCAGCGTTTCAGGCATCGGGCATTCTAGTCGCTAAAATGTTGCCATCCTTTATCTTGGGCCCAGTGGCTGGTACTGTAGTAGATCGCGCGCCGCACAAATGGGTGATGGCAATGACCAATCTGTTGCGAGCACTGCTTGTCCTGTTGGCGCTGGTGTTTGGGCAGCATGGAATGCTCAATATCTGGAGCATCTATGTCATGGTCTTAGGATTGACAGTTGCCGACACCTTTTACAAGCCCGCTCAACAGGCGATGTTACCCTATTTGACCGCGCCAACCTTGTTGATACAGGCCAACAGTGCCCTCACCTTGATTACCCTGGCAGCCTTTAGTTTGGCCTTTGTGTTGGCAGGTTGGCTCGTGGTTCACCTCGGCGAACAAATGTTAGTTTTGGCTAATCTCAGTTGCTTTGTGCTCGGCGCCTGGTTTGCTACCCAAATCCAGGTGAAGACCCAGCCTGTAGCCGCCCACTTTTCGCTCTCTCCACCAACCTTATGGGACTCCTTTTTTGAGGGAATCACCTACCTCCGCGCTCATAAACTGGCCCGTACGATAATGACCCTGGAGTTCATCGAATATTGGCCACATGCCATGTGGACATCGGCGATCACCCTGACATTTGTTGGGCAAGCACTTCATACGACGCCGGAAGTCTGGGGGATCCAAAATTCACTCTATTATACTGGGCAACTCATTGGCGCGGTCGGCGCCTTGATCTTTGCCAATCGCCTGGCACGTCAACCCGGCTGGGTGATCGTTGTCGATATCGGCGTCACAACCTTGCTAAATTTCTGTTATGCCATCAGCCCCAATGTTCCCTTTGCCCTGCTCGTCTGTTTTGCCTTTGGCCCCCCGGCGTCCTTGCGGGATGTCGCCCAAAATACGCTATTACAGGCTTCGGTGCATGGGGCCATGTTGGGTCGAGTTTATGCCACGCGCCAAATGCTGCTTAATGTGATCACCATGCTGGCGGGAGCCAGTTTTGCCTGGCTAGCCGATCATTATCCGGTACGCTGGCTGTTTTTCGGTGGTACGTTACTCTACGGTATAGCGTTTGTTTATGCCTGGTCACATCTCACGCTCCGCCAGGCGAAACTTCAGGCCAATGTCCTCTTATCCTCCGCTGACTGAGCCAAGATAAATGGCAAGCACCACCAGGCCATTCTGCATGGCATGTAACAAAATGCCCGGCACAATCGATTGGGTTCGTTCGCGCACCCAGGCCAGAATCAACCCAAGGAAAAAGAGCGCCGGCAGCAAAAGTGGGATAAAATGCACTACGGCAAAGAGCAACGCATTGATGCCAATTGCCCAAGGCGCTGAGCCACGCTGGCGCAACA
>WBZQ01003106.1_pt1 | contig 10404 bp, 14 predicted proteins | sample 5204251 | NCBI WGS metagenome assembly WBZQ01 (sample SAMN12412402, study PRJNA552823) | activated sludge metagenome | isolation source: activated sludge from nitrification reactor of wastewater treatment plant... | place: USA: Virginia | collected 2017-09 | reverse complement strand
GGCTTGATACCGAGGACATCCAGCTCCCATGTCGGTTGCTCCCGTTGCCAGGTACTGTCCCAGAGGAAAAGGAAACGATCGGTCCCATGCGTTGCGGTGGAGTGGTGCCGGTGCAGGAGCAACGTGTCCATGGACACTTCATCGCCGGCCAGATCATGCCGGTATCGGTAGAGCGGAAAGAGGCGATGGGAAATCAGTGTGGGACTGCTTTCTTGATAAAACATCGCAAACCACGAGACCCCCAGCATCGAGAATTCCCGCCGGTCTCCATCCCGGTCCCAGTCGTACAGCGGCAGGAACCGGTCATGGATGGCGGTCCCTTTTTCATCGTGCCGGTAGAGCGCGAGTGGCGCGGCGATCAGGGCAGACCAGTGCCATTCCTCGGTAGCGGGATGATCATAACTATAGAGCGGAAACAATCGGTGGGACGAACCATCAGGATGTCGCGAGTGGCGAAAGAGTGAAAGCGGACCGAGCCCCAGTGCGTCCACGGTCTCTGTCTGCGCGGTAGGGGCTTCGGACGCCCGATAGAGGGGCAGGAACTGATGCCACTGCTGTGCGGCATCATGGCCGTAGCCAGTGAGGGTAAATCGATCGTAGCCCAGGAAGGACCAGCCTCCCTGGTGCTTCTCACGATCATCCTCGTAGGAGTACAGGGGAAACAGGCGATGGGCTGTGAGGGAGGGACTCGTCTTCATCTGGAAAATGGCCATCATGGTCAGTTCGGTCAGATGTTCCGGCTCGGCGTACGCGTAACGATAGAGCGGGAAGACACGGTCAGAAACGGACGTCGGCGCCGAGGCATGTTCATACAAGGCGAGGGTCGGAAGGCTCGTCTGCGGCAAGGGTGGCAGCCCGACCAGTGCCGTCCGTGTTTCATGGCTCTCGGCGTCGGTGACCGATCCATAGAGCGGGAACACATAGCTCAGGTCAGACTGAGCTGTGACCGACCGGCCATAGAGCGGCAGGATATGCCGGTACCAACTGCCGCCCGCCTCGTTTCCGCCCGACCAGTAGAGTGGGAAGAGATGGCGATACCAACGACCATCACCGTACGCCTCGCCCGCCCAGTAGAGCGGAAACACTCTGGCCTCGTATCCCTTCTGGTCCGCACCATAATGAAACAGCGGAAAGAGGATGTCCCATTCCTTGAGATCGGTTTCCTTGTCGTAGGTGGCGATTGCGAGCGGGCCAAGGAGGTAGTAGCGGTGAGAGAGCCCGCCTCGTTGATGGTGTCCGTAGAGGGGAATCACGTGCGTGTAGCGAGCGTCGCCTGTCGCATAGTCGAAATAGAAGGGCGCGAAGATCGTATATCGTCTGGCTGGATCCTGTGCCTGCCAATAGAACGGAAGGAACTGAACATAGGAGTCCTCGCCCTTGTGCTCTGCAATGACAACCGGCCAGAGCAGACTGCGCCGGACATAGTGTGTGGCCGGGTCCATTTCGCGGGAGTAGAAGGGAATCAGCGTGAGACGAGAAAACGTGCCGCGCTCTTCGGTCGAATACAGCCACAGGAAGCCTTCCGTCCAGGTGGTGTCGCCCTTGGTTTCCTTGCAATAGAGAAAGCCCCAACACGAACGGGACTGTTCTTGCTCTGTCTGAGCCAAGACGGGAAGCGGCGTCATGCACCACAGCAGCATGAACGCACACAACAATTCCGTGAACAACAGCCGTGGACTGGAAGGAGCATGCGGCGTCGCGCGTACCATTAACAACCTCAGCATCGTGCTTGTGTGGAGCATCAGTGAACGTCTGGCTGCTCGAATCACTATGCACGGGACAGGCCAGCGACAACCTGCGAAGGCGCTGAGGCAGCGATGGTTCCATCAGACGGTCTCATTGCGAATGACCCGGCTCAGGCCTGAGCCCTACGCTGTGCAGGAGCAAGGTTTGCGGCCGTCCGAGGGTACCAATTGCCGGAGGCAAACTTCTCACGCGCAAGTATCTGCCGGATGCGCCGATCCGATGAGGCCGCCATCTCCTCATCTGTGTAGCAGCGCGCAATAGTACGTAGGCCTTGCGGGAGGCATCCCGCGACAGGTCGCACAACATTGGCAAACATTCAGTGGCCGTTCCGCCCATTCCTTGAGCCTGTTGGCCATCGCCGGTTGGCCCGGACGTTGCAGCGTAATCCGACTGAGGTAGGCCGGGAGGTATAAACGCATCATTGCGTACAGCCTATTGGACAGTCAGAGAGGAGCAGTAGAAGGGAGGAGTCGTTATGAAGAAACTATTTCTATTGGCGGTTCTTTTCGGCATGGCTCTGGAGATCGAAGGGTGCGGAGTCTACATGGCATATACCCAGCCTTCCCAGATCGATGTGGATGAGTTTCGGTCGGAAGGAACATCGCGTGCCTATGTGATGGCCAAGCTTGGGCCGCCGACCGCTAGCACGACGACTCCTGAGGGAGGGAAAGAAGATATTTATCAGTTCTATGAGGGGTCGGACTCAACGTGGAAAAGTGTTCGCGGGACGTTTCATCTCTTGGCCGATCTGTTCACCGCGGCACTGTGGGAGATTGTCGCGACCCCGATGGAATATGCGATCCGAGGCGACAAGATCACTGCGGCAGCAACATATGACAAGAATGAACGGTTAGTCTCGATGAGGACTCTCGGGCGAGAGATAAAGCCATTGGAAAAAATTCATAGGCAGAGTAATGGCACATCCTAAGCAAAGGGCTAACACGGCAGGCTGACCTTCTCAGCGATTGATGCCCGATGGTTGGGGGAGTGAGTTGCTTTTTGGGCAGGGCCTTAAGATGGGGGCTGGCCTTCACTGAGGATCGTACCCTCTCCGGAATATGAATCCAGTTCGATCTGTTGAACACTGAAAGTTGTCCACCCATGAAGACATGCCTTCTCTATGGAATTCTCATAGGCCTTCTACTAGGCACTGAGGGCTGTGGTCCCTATAAGGCCGGCACCCAACCGCCGCGAGTCGATATTGGCGAATTGAAGTCGGGTCACCTGTCTCGCGAGAAGGTCATTGAGAGGCTCGGCGAGCCGAGGGCGGTCACGAAAAATCAGGACGGCGGCACGACGGAACGATTTGAGTTCTATGAAGGGTCCGATTCCACATGGAAGAGCGCCAGGATTGTGGCACACGTTGTGGGCGACGTGGTGACGCTAGGGGCCTGGGAGATCGTCGCGAATCCAATCGAGTTTTTCGTCAGGGGCGGGAGGCTGGTCGGGGAGGCGGAGTTCGATCAGGATGGGCGGTTGCGATCGTTTGTGGTGCTAGGTCACGACACAAAACCCGACGGGAAAGATTCATGACCGGCGGAACGGACCATCAGAGGAGAAGGCTGCCCGTATTGGGTGAGTCACGTGGCGACTTGAAGTCCCTGCTTCTGTTGGCCGGATTGATTGACTGCGTCGAGGAAGCACAAAGCAGAGCGGAGGTTGGTTCAGAGAGCGTCCCTCAACTCTTGAGATCTTGGAGGGGTTTCAGGCTTCCCGCTTCGCACCTGCGGGCCTGCTCACCACCCCTGCACTCGACCTCGATGCCGTCTCTGTTCCTCTCACCGAACCCTCCGCTCACTGTATAGATAACGTCAGTTGCGCTGTGGTCAAGCCGCTTGCGTCTGGCAGTGCGAGGGCCCACGCCACAGAGGACATTCCGCGCTGTAGCAGAATAGGGCAACGGCAGCGCGGCGATCGGCTGTCCATTTCCCATTCCGTTCCGATCCCTGCGCAAACCCCTTATTTCCTCGTTTGTTTTGCATGCTTGGCTATACGCGCTGTGCGCCACGGCCGAGGCCCAGTCTGGCATAGCCTATGCTGCCTTATTGCTCCGGGGCGATTCGACCACGGCATGCCGATTTCTCAGCGGCAAGGTTCGACGATGCGAGGGCTCGGTGTCAGGAAGCATGTTTGAGTGGAGCGTTCGATCATGAAGCAGGTTTCGGTCATGCTGCAACGTACTACCGACGGCGCCATGCTGATGAATGATGGCGGCAACGTGATCCTCTGGAACAAGGCGGCAGAGCGGCTGCTGGGGTTTTGCGCTTCGGAGGTGATCGGGCGTCCCTGCGAAGAGGTAATGCGAGGCGAGACGTTGGCTGGTCACTCGTTCTGTTCCTCCTCCTGTGCTGTCGAGCATCGACTGGGCTGCGGAAGCGGCGTACGCAATTTCGACATTCAGACCAGAACCAAGAACGGAAAAGTGATCTGGCTCAACGTGAGTTCGTTGCCGGTGCCATCCAGAAAACCAGGTCGCTTTCTTGTTGCGCACCTGTTTCGGGATATTACTGCGCGGCAGAAGGTGCTGGGACTGGCGGAGGAACTGTACGCCGTACTCACGCCTTCAGGCGGTCGAGGTCATCCCATTGCGGAGACACTGGGAGGCCGGACGACTGAGAAACGGTTGGATGCGGTGCCGGCGGTTTCTGCTCTGTTGCCTCTCAGTGAACGGGAGAGAGAAATTCTGCGTTGGCTCGCCGCCGGGAAAAACGGCAAGGAGATCGCCGACACGTTGTGCATCAGCCCGGTGACCGTGCGTAACCATATTCAACACATCCTCGAAAAACTTGGCGCCCACAGCCGGCTCCAGGCGCTGGTCATCGCCTTTCCGCCCGCTGGAGTGTCTGCCCGGCCGTGACAGGCCGGAATATTCGCATCCGCCCGTAATTCCCCCATGATAGATCATGCGACGGCGTCGGTGTGCTCGTTCATGCTGCGCCTATTGCGCGAGTGTGATCGACTCAGGACGAAAAATGATGCACTCGTCTCATTGTCAGGACGCATGCGGCGGACTAATCTGACATGTGTAAGAAGAATTCGTAGTCCGCGCAGAGGGACACCATGTGGCTCATCGAAGACATCAGGTGGACGGCGACGGTTCTCCTGGCGTTGACGGGCGTGGGGGTGATCGCGTTGGGCGGTCTTCTACCAGCTCCTTCGACGGAGAACGACTGGCTCGACGCGATGATGCAAGCGGTGCTTGCCGAGCAAGCCAACGAAGGGCCGTTTTGGGGAATGTTCGCACCCTATGTCGCGCAACTGACGTGGGTGCGGGCGCACCTCATCGAAGGTGATGACGAAGCGGTCTATCGGGCGATGAATCGGTTCATGGGGATGCTTGAAGCGCGCGAGTTCGATGTCTCGCCGGAGGTGGCGGACCGGCTGTTCGATTACTGCTATCTGGTGACACCGGCCCGATATCATGATGTCTCCCGTCACATCGAGAAGTTCCGACGAGATCAGTTCGGAGAGATTGGCAGGTGACCTGGACCGGTTCCAGAAGGGGGCAACGGAAAGGAGGGGACGCCTGTGGAGGTCGTGATGCCATCATGGGTTGCAACTGAAATCACGTTGAGCAGTTCACGCATCGAGCGAAGGAGGAGCACCATGAAGATCAGAGGACACACAACGCGGTGGCTATCGATGACCGTGGCCTTCGTGGCCATGACGGGATGGACGGGTGTCGGCGCGGACCATGCTTGGGCTCAAGCGCCGGGGATGGGGGCGCCGCCATCGAAGGTGGAAATCACCATTAAGGATCGGCAGCACGGATATGAAACCGTGGGGCTTACGATGCCGTCGCACGAAACGACGGTGGTCGTGCGCAATCAGGACACCGTCACGCACGGTTTTGCGTCGAAATTGTTCAAGGATGCTCCTGTGCGGATGGAGGGCGGAATTGAGGTCGTTGGAAGAAACTTCAAGTCGTATCACGTCGATCCGGGAAAGACGATGACCTTGCACTTTTCGACGGCCCCGTCGAAGTTCGATGCGGCGACCGGCATCGCCGAGAGCATGCGTCACGCGCTCTGGTGTGACATTCACCCCGAAGTGAAGGGGGAGTTGTATGTCATCGAAACCAGGGGTGAAGTCGGCGGCGGCTGAGTGCTCCGTTCGTCCGTAGCCAGAAGGTCTGAGGCCATGAAACCCACAAGACCATCGGTTCTGATGAACGGTTTGACGACCGCAGCCCTGGTCTGGGCGCTGAGTCTGTGGAGCTCGGCCGGGGCTGCGGAGGTCCATTTTGTAGTCCGAGACATCGGCGAGAAGCGGGCTTTGTGGGTGCCACAGGAGGTGGTGCTGCATCGGAGCACGGAGATGGATGATGGAATCGCGTTCGTGTTGGAGAACCCCACGGACCGCACCCATGCCTTTGCGGCCTATGGGTTATTCGAAGAGGTCACGGGCGCGCACGGAGATGTCGTCACGAAACCCTTACGGGTCAACGTCACCTCGGAAGATACGGTTCGAGTGCGGATCAGCACGGCGCAATTTGCAAAACGCACGGATGACGCGATCGAAGAGTTTCCATTTTTCTGCCCGCTCCATAAGGGGGATGCCCATTTGGGCGGGACGATCCGTGTGGTGCCCTAGGCGCGGCCCTCGGGTACGATGAAGGATGAGGCGGAACGTGAACGGCGTGAGTCTTGGCGGCAATCTGCGGGTATGGCGGATGACGCTCGCCCTCTTCATGGTGATGGCGGGGGGTGGGTCGATGCCTGCCATGAGTCTGGCTGGGACCTTCCATTTCGTCATTCATGATGTGGATGGTGGCGCGGCAGCCTGGTTTCCGCGGGAGGTCGTCATTCATAAGCGTACCGATTTTGACGGAGGATTGATCTTCATGCTGGAGAACCCGACACCGCGCACCCATGTGTTTGAAGCTCCGGGTCTGTTCGAGCAGATTATGACTGTGGGCAAACCCGAAGCCTCGACGGTGAAGCCGCTACGGGTGTATGTCGCGCCAGGGGAGACGATCCGGGTGGAGGTGAGCAGAGAGCAGTTAACGGTCGAGCCTGAACCGGACGCGTCAGGGGCTCAAACCTGTCCATTTTTCTGTCCGCTGCACGGACCGGAGGATGCGTTACGAAGCACGATTCGAGTGGTGCCTTGACGACAAAAGAGGAGGGACATCATGAAATCGATGATCACTCTACCCAAGGTGAGGGCCCTCCTCTTCTGTCTATTTGGCCTAGCGCTGATCCCATCGGCTGCCAGCGCCAGGTATACAGGCTCGGAGCAGTGGGTGGATCGGCCACAGGTTATCATGGGGAGAGTGGAGAGGGTGGCGCTGCTGTCGACCGGGTCAGAAGGTTGGGAGCAGCAATTGACGGGGTTCGTCATTGTGCAAGAGGGGATTGCCTCATCCAGGAGCGAAGCAGGCTCGTTCGATTCCTATGTCGGTCAGATTTTGCTTGTGCGGAGCCTCTACGACCGTGGCGATTGGAAGGGGACCTATCAGGCCATGAATCGCTTCATGGACATGTTGGAGGTCGGCGAAGGGGGCATTTCAGCCAAGGCTGCCGAGGCGACGTGGGATTTTTGTTACGAGGTGGCCCCGCCGGCCTTGCATGACGTCAAGCGGCACCAGCAGTGGTGGGACAAGACCGTGGATTGGGAAAAGTTCTTCTGGGAGGAATAGGGGGTGGTCGGAGTCGGCTTGAGAGGGGGAGATCATGCGAATCATCGAAGACTTCAAGTGGATGGCGGCATCGTTTCTGTTGCTGGCAAGCGCTGTCGTTGCCTACCCCGGCCTATCAAGCGTCGCATCGGGGGAGCGGGATTGGCTCGATACGATGGTGCAGGCAGTGTTGGCTGAGCAGTCGAAGGAGGGAAGTAAAGAAGGCCTCCTGTTGCCGTATGTCGCGCAGCTGGCAATGGTGCGCACACACCTGCTCAACGGTGAAAACGAAGCCGTCTACCGGGCGATGAACCGGTTCATGGAGATGCTGCAGGCGCGTGAGGAGGGGATTGCCGCTGACGCGGCGGATCGGCTGTTTGACTATTGTTATCTCGTGACACCGGCGCGTTATCACGATGTGTCGCGGCATCTCCACCGCCTCAGCGGGTATCAAGCCGGTACGCCATCGGCCTGAGGTTGCCCCTGAGGAGCAGGCCGCCCGGCTGATCGTTGCGGTCGGAGGGGGTTGTGCGGGCTGTGGCTCCATGCAAGAATGTATGATATGTCGGCCGATGGCGAAGAAGCTGCAGAACGTGAAGCCCTAGAAGCCCGATTTCGCCGCTGGCGAGTGACCCATAAAACGCCAAGTACCGTGCTCGACGCCCATCGCGAGGTCATCCTGGAGCGTGTCTCTCAGTCCATGACCTTCGAGGGCGAACCCGTCACGGTCTCTCGCCTCAAAACCCTCCTGGAGCAATCTGACCCATGGTCGACGACCCCGGACACCTAGGTACTACCCGCTCATTCGAGACGACTCAGGGACACATGACCTATCCGGAGTTATCGGAGCGGCTTGCTGTCGCGCTGGCGCGGATCCTCGACCGGATCTTGACCACCTCCGTTCAGGAGATCGTCATTACTCCGGACTGGTTGTGCGAGCGGCACCGCGACTTGGCCGGCGATCTCTTCCCCGACTGGGCGGGACGATTCCGGACGACCGACGTGAAGGTGGGCACTTTGGAGCCCCCGGCCTTTTATCAAGTGCCGATGCTGGTACGGTCGTTTTGCGATGATTTGGCCGAGCGGCTGCGCCATCTCCCGGAGGACGACCTCACCCGCACTGCGGCATTGCTGGCCTGGGTGGACTGGCGCTTCCAGTGGATTCATCCCTTCAAGGACTTCAACGGCCGCATCGGCCGCATGGCCCTCGCTGCGCTCTTATACAAACTCGCCCTGCCGCCGGTCGAAACCGCGCCGACCGATCCTGATGGGCGCCGTGCCTACCTCGAAGCCCTGCGGGCCGCAGATGCGGGCGACCTCCTGCCGCTCCAACACCAGTGGATCGCCCGGCTCGCGGCGGCCATCTAAGGCGGGCGGTCCCAGAGTCACAAGTAGAGATACAATGCCGCCACGATCCCGAAAAACTCGGACGCGTTTCGCCCGCTCACGCTCATCCAAGGACCGGCCAACACACCGATGTGCTGATTCCAACTGTATTCCAACGCCGGCGCGATGGTGACCAGGTTGCTCGAACCTCGCCCCACGAGTGCCGGTCGACCCTGGGCGTCGAAGCCGGGGTCGCCTGAAAAATGCGTGGCGTTGACGGTTTGGAATCCGATATCGAGAGCCAGCACGAATTGACGGGTCAGGCTGTACTCACCGGCGATTGTGACGGTAGCGACCGATCCGGGCGTGATCCGACCTGTCGTGCCGAAGCCTCCGCCGTAGGCGTTGAATCCCTGGACGGCGACCGATGAATAGAAGCCATACGTGGCGTTGAGCCGGTAGCGCAGCACATGTTCTCCGCCGAAGGGAATCGCCTTTTGAAGGGCGATGCCGAACGCTGTGGCATAGGCGCCGCCTCCGGTCCGTTCCAGGTCCGCCGTCGCCGGGCTCAGGTCGGAATACCGGCCGGTGGGAAAGATCTCCTGCACCCAGATCCGGACATCCGGAATCCAGGACGCTGCGGGACTGCGCCAGGCTTGAACCCCCAATTGGAGCGGAAGGTCGCCGAGGCCGCCGGAAGAATCGCCTCGCGCGTGGTTGCCGACCCATTGGGGCGCGATTTCGATGTCGAGGGAGTCGGTGAGTCCGTATATGAAGTAGGTTTGTTGCGTGAGGCTTTGGGACGTGGTGGCCGATTGGAGCCGCCAGTTGTCGTTGTATAAGCCACCATAGCGTGTGTAGTACACGTAGGGTTCCACCACTGTGTGCCCTCGGCCCAGACTGGTGCCTCTCGTGGACAGGAGTGTTCCTGTAAACCAGGGCATGGTTTGAGGAGCCTCGGCGGTCGTCTCCGCTCGAGCGATGTCAGTCCCGCAGATGAGGAGAAGGAACAGACCGAACAGCAGATGGTTTGAATGGCGACGCCGCGCGTGGATGGTCATACCGATCGGATGCGGTCGTGAGTGGAATCAGCATTGAGTCCGCCCCATGCTACTCCGATTGGCCGGGAGCTATCATCTGGCAGGCGATGAAAGGTAATTCGACTCCTTGAGAGGACCTTTCGGTCACCGGTAGCCAACGGGACTATCTCGAAACTATCGGCGACGTCGAGAACCGCTGTCCGACCTCAGGATCAGTTTTGCTGTGGCCTGACCATAGTGTTGATACGCACCCCAGGTCGATCCAAGATCAAGGGGGAGAAGTTCCCCTCTCGCCTTGGCCAGTGCGCTGCCGAGGTCGGCTCCCTCAAGTGCTTCTGAATAGAACGTCTTGGCAAATGTGAGTGCGGCCGCATCGTCCACGGGCCACCCGGTGCCGATGTAGTTCTGCACGCCTCGTTCGAAAAATGCTTGGGCCAACCCTGCGAGATTGCGATTCGATTCCTCCAGGCTAAAGGGCTTCCCGGATCGAACGACGCCGGAGAAGCAGGCGTTGGCAAAGATCAGGCGCGGAACACGCCGCGCGCGGAAAATATCTCTCGCGGCAAGCACGTGTGCTTTACCGAAGATCCATCCGCTCCGGTCGGGATTTTTTTCATCGAAGTCGCCATGTCCCGAGTAATGAATCAGATCGAATTCGTCACTCAGGATCAG
>WBZQ01003104.1_pt1 | contig 10406 bp, 7 predicted proteins | sample 5204251 | NCBI WGS metagenome assembly WBZQ01 (sample SAMN12412402, study PRJNA552823) | activated sludge metagenome | isolation source: activated sludge from nitrification reactor of wastewater treatment plant... | place: USA: Virginia | collected 2017-09 | reverse complement strand
GTAGCGGCGGCCCGAGCCGGCGTTGGGGATCAGCGTGCTCGGGTTCGCGACCAGCAGGAACGCGTCGTTGTCGAGCACCGTGGTGGCCGCGCGGCCGACGTAGCCCGTCAACGCGATGTTGCCGAGCGGAGCGATGTGGGGCGCGGGCATGTTCACGCCGATCTCGCGCAGGCCGAACAGGTACTCGTCACCGAACGTGCCGGTGGTCGGCTCGCCGATCGTGCGCTGCTGCAGGGGCAGGCACGGGTTGGCCTGCGTGCGCACGAGGTACAGGTCGTTCGCGACGGTGGTCGAGTTGCTGATGCCGCCCAGCACGAGCTGCCCCGCCAACGTGCTGGTGAAGCGCACGTCCGTGACCGCCTCGAAGCGCTGCGTGGTGGCGTCGCCGTAGTGCGCGGCGCACTGCACGCCTCCAAAGATCGTGCCGTCGTTGCCACTGACGCGCGCGACGAAGCCCTGCTCCTGCGTGGTCGCGGTGCCGTTGTTGAAGCTGCCGACGGCCACGACGTCGCCGGCCAGGGCGGGGGCGATGGGACGCGCCTCGGTCAGCGCGCGGAACTGCTCGCGCGCGCCGCCGACATCGTAGCGTCGGCTCCAGATCAGGGCGCCGTTCACGCGCACGCGGAAGATCATGGCGTCAGTGCTGCCGGCCGGGTTGGTCGCGAAGCCAGCCGCGATCAGGTCGCCCGCGGCGGTCGCGAAGGCCGGGTCACCGCTCTGCGCCTCGACCACGTCGAAGGCGCCCTCGGCCAGGTTGGGCGTGTTGTAGGTGTTCAACCAGACGATGTTGCCGCCGCAGCCCAGACGCATCATGAACGCATCGGCCGGCGCCGTGGTCGCGGCCTGGGTCGAACCCGCCACGACGAAACCCGAGCCGTTGGCCAGCACCGCGATGCTCTCGCCGCGATCGACCGAGCCGGGGCCGATGTCGTACTGGAGTTCCCAGATCGGCGCCCCGCCGGCGTTCGTGCGCACCACGTAGACGTTGCTGTTCGTGCTGCCGGAGGCGGTCGAGGTGCCCACGGCCACGAAGCCGCCGCCGCAGGCCGCGCTCACGGGCGCGACGCGCCGGCTGCCCTGGTCGCTGGACTGCGTGGGGCCGTAGACCCATTCGCTCTGGGCAACCGCCAGGGGCGCGGTCACGAGAGTCACGCTCAAGATGCCGGCGGCCCGCAGGCGGCCGACACGATCAACGCTGGACATGCTGCTCTCCTTGGTTCACGGAGTCACCCTGGGCACGTGGGATACGCACCCGGCCACGAATGGCCTGCTGGGGGCTCTCTGAAGCTTGCTTAACGTATGCATCGTCCGACTTCCCTCAGCGAGATGCCAACTTCTAGTGAAGAAGAGTGGTCCACCGTGTCACATGCTCACCCCGCAACGTGACAGCGCGCACTGACTGGCCGGGCTCGGTTAAGATCGCCGCATGCGCACGCGAGTGACTTGGCTCGTCGGGCTGCTCCTGAGCGCGGTGGCCTGCACGCGCCCCGATCCGTCCCGGCAACTGGCGCTCGCCGACCTGGAAGCCTACTGGGCGATCGATTCGTCGGCCGGCGACACCGTGTACGTGGCACCCGTGGCGCGCTTCAAGCTCACGAACCTGGCCGCCACGCAGTCGATCGAGGTCACCGCCAGCTTCAAGCGCAAAGGCGAAGACGCCTCGTGGGGCTCGGCCTGGCAGCGTCTGAGCGCGCGCGACAAACGCCTGGCGCCCGGCCAGAGCGTCGTCGTCGCGCTCAAGTCGGACGGGCGCTACTACACGCAGGGCGCGCCCGAGAGCGTGTTCGCCCACGCGCAGTTCAAGGACGCCGCGGTCGAGGTGTTCCTGCGCGTGGGCTCGTCGGCCTGGGTCAAGCTGGGCGCCGCCGACGTCGAACGCCGCATCGGCACGAAGACCCTGGCCGCGAGCGAGCCTTTGCCGTAACGTTTCCCGGCTCTGTGCGATACTCCGCGCGATGAAGCTGCCCGTCTCTGGCGCGCGCCGCACGCTGCTGCTGGCCCTGACGTTCGCGGCGGCAGCGGCCTGTTTCCGTCTGCCGCGGCTCGACATGCCGAATCACGAGATCTTCGACGAGGTCTACCACGCGGTCACCGCGCGCCAGTACCTGGCGGGCGAGCGTCCGCTCGAATGGGTGCATCCGCCCACCTCGAAGCTGCTGATCACGGTCTTCGTGAATGCCTTCGGCTACCACGCCTGGGCTTGGCGACTGGCGCCCGCCCTGGCCGGCATCGCGCTCGCGCCCGTGTTCTTCCTACTGGCGCGGCGCATCCTGGTCAGCGAGCGCGCGGCCGTGCTCGCCACCCTGCTGCTCTTGTGCGACGGCGTGTACCTGGTGCAGAGCCGCGTGGCCATGACCAACATCTTCGCGGTGCTGTTCCAACTCAGCGCGGCGCTCTTCATCGTGCGCGCCGTGCAGCGCGAGCGCCTGGGCGCCGGCGACATGCTGCTGGCCGGCGTCTTCCTCGGGCTCGCGCTCTCCACGCGTTGGACGAGCTTGTGGGCCACGGGCTTTCTGGGCCTCGTGCTGCTGGCGGCGCGGCGCTGGCGCGTGCTCGAACCACGCGAATGGACGCTTCTGCTCGCGACCTTCCTGATCATCCCCGCGGCGCTCTACACGCTGTCGTACGTGCCCTGGATGCTGATCGTGCTGCCCGACGGCACCTGGAGCCAACGCCTGACGGAACTGGTGCTCGAGCAGGGGCGTGTGTGGCACTACCACGCGACGCTCAACGCCACGCATCCCTACTTCAGCGCCTGGTACACCTGGCCTTGGCTGACGCGCCCCACCTGGTACTACTTCGACGGCGGTGCGGACGCGGTGCGCGGGGTGATCGCGCTCGGCAACCCTGCGCTGTGGTGGGCCTCGGTCCCGGTGACCCTGTGGGCGCTCGCGCGCGCGCGCGCCGAGCGCGACTGGCGACTCACCTTCAGCGCGGCCGGTTTCTGCCTGCTCTATCTGCCCTGGGGCCTGTCGCCGCGCACGCTCAACTTCAGCCACTATCTCTTCGAAGCCGTGCCCTACGCCTGCCTGAGCCTGGGCGCGCTGCTCGAACGCCACTGGGACGAGGAGTGGGGCGGCGTGGCGGCGCGCTGTTACGTGTGCATCGCGGTGCTGCTGTTCCTCTATCTGATCCCGATCCTGACCGCGCTGCCGCTCCCGCCGCATCCGGGCCTGGGTCCTTGGGTCTGGTTCAAGTCCTGGATCTGAGCGTGCGGCGTGCGGCATGCTGAGCGCCGCGCTGGTCCTGGCGCTGACGTACCTGGCCGTCGCGCTCGGACGCCTGCCTGGGCTACGCCTCGACCGCACCGGCGCGGCAGTGCTGGGCGCGGCGGCCATGGTGGCGCTGGGCGTGCTGACGCCCGACCAGGCCTACGCCCTCGTCGACCTGCCCACGCTCGTGCTGCTGTTCGGCATGATGGTGCTCGTCGGCCACTTGCGCCTGGCCGGCTTCTTCCGCTGGGCTGGCGTGCGCGTGGCGCTCGCCGCGCGCACGCCGCGCCAATTGCTGGCCGGCCTGATCGCCGTGGCGGGCCTGCTGTCCGCGCTGTTCGTCAACGACACCGTGTGCCTGGCCCTGACGCCGCTGGTGCTGGAGGTCGCGACGGTCAGCGGCGTGCGCGCCACGCCCTACCTGATCGCGCTGGCGACGGCCAGCAACATCGGCAGCGCGGCCACGCTCGTGGGCAACCCGCAGAACATGCTCATCGGCGCCGCCTCGGGCCTGTCGTATGCGGGCTTCTGTGCGGCCCTGGCGCCGGTCGCCGCCATGGGCCTGGCGCTCGACTTCGCGCTGCTGGCCTGGATCTACCGCGCGGACCTGCGCCGGCCGTTCCAGCGGCGGCCGCACCCGCGCGTCAAGGTGCACGGCTTCCTGCTCGCCAAGGGGCTCACGGCGGCCGGCGTGATGCTGTGTTTCTTCTTCGCCGGCGTGAGCCTGCCGATGGTCGCGCTGGTGACGGGCGCGGCGCTGCTCGTGACGCGCCGCGTGAAGAGCGAAAAGGTGCTGGCCGAGGTCAACTGGAACTTGCTGGCGCTGTTCGCCGGTCTGTTCGTCGTGGCCGGCGCCGCGCGCGTGTCCGGCTTGTCGGAGCGCCTGTTCGAGCTGCTGCAGGCGCGCCAGGCCCACGACCCGCTGGTCTTCACGGGCCTCACGGCGCTGCTCTCGAACCTGGTCTCGAACGTGCCCGCCGTGCTGCTGTTCGTGCCGCTCGTGCCCGCGCTGCCCGACCCCGCGCGGACCTGGCGCCTGCTGGCCATGGCCTCGACGTTCGCCGGCAACCTGACGTTGCTGGGCTCGATCGCCAACCTGATCGTGGCCGAAGGCGCGCGCCGCAGCGCGCCGCTGCACTTCGGCGAGTACCTGCGCGTGGGCGTGCCGCTGACGCTCGCCACGCTGCTGCTCGGCGTGTGGTGGCTGGCCTACTGAGAAGCTGCATGCGGCACGGACTTCGACCTTGCACCCGAGCTCGCCGAGCTGAACGGGCTCGTGGCACCAAGGCGTGGCCGACCTCGAGCCCAACGCACTCGATCACATTGGTCCGCCAGCACTCCGCTCCTCGGCGTCATCTCTCGGGGGCGATTGGGAATACTGAGCTGCGCTACGGGCCTGGAGCGCTCGCGGCGGGCGTGGTCGCATCACGCGCGGCGCCCGCCCCGGACCACCAGCCCAGCAGCTCCTCGGCCGTCAGCGCGTGCCCGCGCGGATTCAGATGCCCCGTCGGGTCGAAGGCGAACTCGGCGAAGCGCAGCCCACGTGCCTGGAAGCGTTGCGCCAGGTCGAGCGTCTCGACGCCGGCGGCACGCAGGCGAACCACCAGGTCCTCGGCGAGCGGCGAGCCTCGATGATAGGACTCCTTGTTCGGGTGCAGCAGGACCACGAGCCGCGCCGCGCGCTCGCCAGGCGCGACGTGCCGCGCCCCATCGCGGAGGCGCTGGCAGAGGCGCGCCACGAGCGCAACCGCGGCCGGTCGGTCGCCCTCGACGCGCGCGCGCCGCTCGCGCCAGGTCTCACGCGGAGCCGACCCGGCCCGCGCCGTCGCCAGCCGCGCGTACAGCCGCGAGTGTTCGAACAGCCACATGCCGAGCCGCTGGGGCGGCGCCAGGCGCAGGTGCGCGTCGTGCAAGTCGAGCGCGCCGTGGGTCAGCGTGAAGTAGGGCTTGGGATGGCGCCCGTCGTACAGGAAGACCGGCAGGCCGGCGTCGGCGAAGTCGTTGTCAAGGCACACGCCGAGCACCACGGCATCCGGCGCGAAGCCGCGCCCTTCGCGCTCGAAGCGCAGCAGCGCCTGATCGGGGCCGAAGCCCTCGACCCCCAGGTTCACCACTTCGAGCCCCGCGCGCGCCAGCGCAGCGCCGAACGTTGCATCGTCGGCCACGCCGTAGCCGAAAGCCATCGAGTCGCCCAGCAGCACGAAGCGTGGCGCGGCGCCGCGGGTGGGCGCCAGCACGGGACCCCGCCAACCGAGCGCGTTGACGCTCACCGGCGCGCCGCGTTCGAACACACGTGCGCCGGGACGCGGCCGCCAACCGTAGGCTTCCGAGTAGACGTTGAGGCGCTCGATGACGCCGGCGTGCGCGCGCGCGAAGCCCTGCGGGTCGAAGACGCGCAGGGCGCACTCGGCCAGCCCGACGAGCGCGGCCACCAGCGCCAACGACGCCGCGGCCAGCAGCCACTCGCGCGCGCGCGCGCGAACCCGCTCGCCCGGCGGCCGCTTCGGTCTCAGGCGGGAACAGCCACGGGCGGCGCGCCCTGTGGCTCGACCTGAGCAACAGGCTGGGCCGCCGTTTCGGGTGCGGCTTCGGCTCTCACCGTGGACGGCGCGGGCTTGGCCTTGCCTGCCTTGCGCGTCTCGACGCTGGCTGCGCCGGTCGAAGCCGGCTCGACGTTGAGAGCGCCCTCGACGCAGGCGCCGTCGCGCACACAGAGCCGCGGCGCGAGGAACACGCCGCGCGCCCGCGCCCGCGCGCCGAAGGACAGCGTCTCCGCCCGCACCTCGCCTTCGAACTCGCCCTCGATCTCGACCGCGGCAGCCTTCACGTGACCCTTGACTCGCGCGTCGGGTCCCAGGTGCAGGCGACCGCTCAGCTCGAGCCCACCCTCGAAGCCACCAAGCACCGTCAGGTCCTGGCCTTTGTACGTGCCCACGAAACGGGCCTCGTCGGCGATCGTCGCGCCCAGCGTCTGCGTCATCTCTCCTCCTCTCGCCGCGGTCGGCCCGCGGCGCGGACGGGTGATTGTAGACCCGTCGACGCGGCCCCGCCCAGCATGCACACTTGGAATAGATTGACGTTAGCCATTTCGGCCGCTCGAAGCCCGCCATGCTACCGCAAATTGCCCCTGGACGTGCGACGCAAGCGGCTGCTGCAGGCTGCGCGACGGACAGAGCGCCGATGTCGGCGTCTTCAGTCTTTGAGACTGCGCCAGGTGCGAATCTGCAACTCGATCTCGCGCGCCAGGTCGGTGACGTCGGGAGCGTTCTTCTCGAGTTGGCGACGCGCCACCTGCCGGCAGACGTCGGCCGTCGTGCGCTTGATCTGGTTGGCCAGAGTCGTGAGCCGACCCTTGGCCTTGTTGGAGCGTGTGTCCGCGGCGGTCTCGTAGAGCTTCTCGAGGTCGCGCAGAGTGGCTTCGAAGGCATTCTCGGCCAGGCCGAAGATCTCCGCGTACTCGCGCACGGACGCTGCGAGTTGGGCCCAGACCCACTCCTCCGGATTGCCCTGGCCTGGGAGGAAGGTCAGCGCCACCACCTCGCGCTCGGCGCGAGCCGCCTCCTTGATGCGCATCTCAGCGTCGCGGCCGTCGCCGTCCAGGACGAACAAGAAGGTGTCGAGACGGCCGACGCGCGCCAGGGAGCGGACATGCGCGGGGAACTCGCTCTTGCCAGTGTCGCGCCCCACCTCGACGTCTTCGTCAAGCAGGTTGAGCCGCGGCTTGAGCACGTCGAGCACGCCGCGCAGGATCGCCTCGGCTTCCTCGTCTTCGCACAGCATCGAGAAGCGGTCGAACGAGCGGCCGTAGAAAGCGCGCTGGATCACGTCGCGCAGCGCCGGGCGCAACTCCACGTTGTCGGAGGTTCGCTCCAGGAACAGACGCGCTTCGGGCGGCACGGCGTCGAGCACCGCCGGACTGTGGGTGGTCACGACGATCTGCAGCTCGTTGCGCAACGCCAGGCGCTGGAGCTCGAGCATGAGCTGTTGTTGTACGTAGGGGTGCAAGCCAAGGTCGATCTCGTCGATCAGGATCAGAGCGCCGCGCATCTCCGAGATCTCGCTCGAGAGGCGCAGCAGCGCGCGCTCGCCGGCCGACATGTGGAACTCGGAGTAGCGGCCCCGGTCCTCGCGAACCGCGAACAGGATCTCCTTGGCCCCGCCTTGGCGGGCAGCACGCCCCTTGCGGCGCGCCGTGAGTCGGAGCAGGCTGTCGTAGCGGAAGGGCAGTACCTGCTTGGCGAAGGTGAGCAGGTCCGAGCTGACGGGACTCTGATCGAGCTCAGCGCGCCCAAGTTGCAACATGCTGCGGATCTCGGCCGGGTTGCTCAGGTTGCCCAGCCGCCGCAGGTAGACGATGCGTTGCGGCTGTCGCGCGTTCTTCTTGCCTTCAAAAGACCTGGACCAACTCTTGTGCCAGGCCCATTGCATCCCCAACCGCTCACCGTCGTCCAGGTAGCTGTAACTCAGGCGAATGGCGCCATGATCGTCGCGGGGAAGATCGACTTGCTTCGGGCGGAAGTCGGGCAGCAGACTCGACGGCGCAAAGTCCTTGACGCCCGCGCCCGGAACCCGATAGGCACAGCCCAGAGCGAAGAGAACGGTGGACTTGCCGCAACCGTTCTGGCCCGCAAGCACGCTGACAGGGTAGGTGAGGGGCACGCGCAGGTCGGCAATGCCGCGCAGTTCTTTTAGGCGCAGCTCTTCGAGGTAGCGCGTCAACTGCGGTTTCTTGGCCCGCAGTTGCTCCCAAACCTGCCTGAGCGAGCGTTCGATCATGCTTGGCCTCGCGCAAGCCTAGCATGCGGCCCCCGCGCTCCGTCAGCCTCGCGGCGCTGTGGCATACTCGCCGCGCATGCCTGTCATCGAGAGCCGCATCGATACTCAGTCGGCGGAGTTCGGCGAGAACCTGGCCCACATGCAGGGCCTGGAGAGCGAGCTGCGCGAGAAGCTGGCGCAGGCCCGCGCCGGCGGCGGGTCCAAGGCGCTCGCGCGACACCGCGAGCAGGGCAAGCTGCCGGTGCGCGAGCGCATCGAGCGCCTGCTCGACCCCGGCACGCCTTTCCTCGAGATCGGCGCGTTGGCCGCCCACGGCCTGTACGACGGCGCGGCACCCTGCGCGGGCATGGTCACGGGCATCGGCCGCGTGCGCGGGCGCGAGGTCATGGTCGTCGCCAACGACGCGACAGTGAAGGGCGGCACGTACTTCCCGTTGACGGTCAAGAAGCACCTGCGCGCGCAGGAGATCGCCGAGGAGAACCGGCTGGCCTGCGTCTACCTGGTCGATTCGGGCGGCGCCTTCCTGCCGTTGCAGGCCGAGGTCTTCCCCGACCGTGACCACTTCGGGCGCATCTTCTACAACGAGGCGCGCCTGAGCGCGCAGGGCCTGGCGCAGATCAGCGTGGTGCTGGGCTCGTGCACGGCCGGTGGCGCGTACGTCCCGGCGATGAGCGACGAAACGGTCATCGTGCGGCGCCAGGGCACGATCTTCCTGGGTGGTCCACCGCTCGTGAAGGCGGCCACCGGCGAGCTGGTGAGCGCCGAGGAGTTGGGCGGCGCCGACGTGCACACGCGCCTGTCGGGCGTGGCCGATCACATGGCCGACGACGACGAGCACGCGCTGCGCATCGCGCGCGACGTGGTCGGCGGGCTCACCACGCGCAAGAGCGCGCCTTGGGACGTGGCCGAACCCGAGCCGCCGGCCTACGACCCACAGGAGCTGGGCGGCGTGATCCCGAGCAGCGTGCGCCGCTCGTACGACGTGCACGAGCTGATCGCGCGACTGGTGGACGGCAGCCGCTTCCACGAGTTCAAGGCGCGCTATGGGGCCACGCTGGTGACGGGCTTCGCGCACCTGCTCGGCTACCCCGTGGGCATCCTGGCCAACAACGGCGTCCTGTTCTCCGAGAGCGCGCTCAAGGGCACGCACTTCATCGAGATGTGCAGTCTGCGCAAGATCCCGCTCGTCTTCCTGCAGAACATCACGGGCTTCATCGTGGGCAAGGAGTACGAGCAGCGCGGCATCGCCAAGGACGGCGCCAAGCTGGTACACGCCGTGGCCAACGCGCCGGTGCCCAAGTTCACGGTGATCGTGGGCGGCAGCTTCGGCGCGGGCAACTACGGCATGTGCGGGCGCGCCTACCAGCCGCGCCAACTGTGGATGTGGCCGAACGCGCGCATCTCGGTCATGGGCGGCGAACAGGCCGCCTCGGTGCTGGCCCAGGTCAAGCAGGAGCAGTACGAGCGCGAGGGCCGCACGATGTCCGAGCAGGAACTGCAGGCCATCAAGGCGCCCATCCTGGCCAAGTACGAAGAAGAGGGCAGTCCCTACTACTCCTCCGCGCGCCTCTGGGACGACGGCGTGATCGCCCCTTCCCAGACGCGCGAGGTGCTGGCGCTCGGCATCTCGGCGGCGCTCAACGCGCCCTTCCCGGAACCGCGCTTCGGCGTCTTCAGGATGTAGTCGCGGCGCGCGCCACGTGCAAGTCGAGCCTGGCTCCGTGACGCGCCGCCTGCTCGCGCGCGCGCCCTGGTGGCTGCCACCGGCACTGCTGGCGCTCGGCGTGCGCCTCGCCTACGTCGTCGCGGTCGCGCCCGCGCTGCGCTTCTCGACCTCGCAGCACTATTTCACGGGCGCTCTGGAAGTCGCCCAGCACGCGCGCCCGCTGGAGTACGTGCTGTACGACGACGGCTGGCATCTCTTCAACGACGTCTGGACCGTGGCGCCGCTCTATCCGCTCTTCGTCGCGGCGCTCTTCAAGCTCTTCGGCGCGAGCCTGCTGGTGGTGCAAGCGGTTCAGGCGCTGCTCGAGGCGGCGACCGCTGTGGGATGGGCCGCGCTCGGACGGCGGCTCTCGCCACGTTGCGGCGTATGGGCCGGCATCGCCTACGCGATGTGGTGGCCCGCGATCGATTTCGCGGCCCAGACCATGACCGAGGGCCTGCACAACGCGCTCATGGCGGCGGCCTTCGTCGTCCTGGTCGACGCGCTGCAGGGCGCCCCGGAACGTCGGCTGCGGCGCGGCGCGGCCGGAGGCGCGCTGCTCGGGTTGGCCGCGTTGGCTCGGCCCGTGTCGCTCACCTTCGTGCCCCTGGCAGCAGCGCTCCTGGCGCTCGTGGCAGGCCGACGGCGCGCGCTGCCCACGTTCGCGGCGGTGACCTGCGCGGGCGCGCTGACAGTGGCTCCGTGGACCGTGC
>WBZQ01001915.1_pt1 | contig 10407 bp, 10 predicted proteins | sample 5204251 | NCBI WGS metagenome assembly WBZQ01 (sample SAMN12412402, study PRJNA552823) | activated sludge metagenome | isolation source: activated sludge from nitrification reactor of wastewater treatment plant... | place: USA: Virginia | collected 2017-09 | reverse complement strand
ACGGACCTCCATGGACACCACCTCCGAAGGGTGCCCGGATCACCAGAGGAACGGCCGCTCCCCAGCGGTAGTGGTTCTTCGCGGCGACCTCGGTGATCTGATCGAAGGCGCAGGAAATGAAGTCCGCGAACTGCATCTCGACCACGGGGCGTAATCCCATCATGGCTGCGCCGATGGCGGCTCCTACAAAGCCGGACTCCGACAGCGGCGTATCCAGCACGCGCCATTCGCCATATTTGTTGAAGAACCCGTCCGTCACTTTGAACGCGCCGCCGTACGCGCCGATGTCTTCACCCATGAGAAACACCCGTTCGTCGCGGCGCATTTCGTCATCCAATGCCTGCGAGATGGCATCGACGTAGGTGGTCTGGGTCTCCTGCGCGGCGGTCGCGGTCGTCATGGCAACACCTCATCTTCGGTGGCGAATACGCCGACCAAGGTTTCGCGGCCTTCCGGCAGCGGACTCCGCTCGGCGAATTCAGTCCCTGCATCGACGTCTTTTTTCGCGCGTTCTCCCACTTCATGAAAATATGATTCATCTCCGTAGCCCAGCTGCATGAGCAGCTGTTCTGCGCGCACAATCGGGTCTTTCGTTGTCCAGTCGTCCAGTAACTGGCGCGGGACGTACGTGGCCGCGTCATGTGCGGAATGGCCGTGCATGCGCATGGTTTTGAATTCGAGAAAGGTCGGACCTTCGCCGGACCGCGCCTTCGCAATGGCGCGGCGGGAAGCCAGATACACGGCCGCCACATCATTGCCGTCGACGATCTCACCCGGCATGCCGTAGGCCTTGGCCCGTTCCACCACATCGGTGATCGCCATTTGGTAACGGACCGGCGTGGAGTAGGCATATTGGTTGTTGGTGCAGAAGAACACGACCGGGAGTTTGCGCACTGCAGCGAAGTTCATGGCCTCATGGAAGTCGCCACGGCTCGTGCCGCCGTCACCGGTTCCCGCGAAGGCCACGCGAGACTCTCCTCTGATTTTGAACGCCAGTGCCGCGCCCGCTGCGACCGGCATGTTGTCGGCGAGGTGGCTGACGAAGCCGATTATGCCTCGTTTCAGGTCCCCCATGTGCACATTGCCGTCCTTGCCTTTGGTGGGCCCGGTCTGCTTGCCGAGGTATTGTGCGATAATTTCGCCGGTAGAGAACCCACGAATCAGGAAGGCTCCCATATCTCGATGGAAGGGGGCGATGACATCATCGGGCTGTAAGGCTGAGGCATAGCCGACGGCGATTGCTTCCATGCCGTGGCTGGTATAGACGCCGCCGACGATCCGGCCTTGTCGATAGAGGGCCGTGATCCGGTCCTCCAGGCTCCTCGTCAGTCGAAGATAGAAATACATGTCAAGGAGGTCGCTGCGTTTGATGTCCTGTGCGACGACGGCCTGGTCCATAGCTGCCTCCTCCATATCGATGCTCCGTCTCACGTCACAATGCGGGCAGGTCCTTCCAGGAGACCAATGGCTTGCCGTCCCGGCAGCCGTGACAATCGGATGGTTCCCACTGCGGCATGTCCAGATCGACTCCGAAGTAGAACGGATAGGTCGCCGTCAGTTCATCCACGAATGGAAACTGTCCGCTGTCTCGTCTGGCAAATACCATCATGCCCGCAAGTTGCCCGCCGGCATCGGTAATGACCTTGCCCAATTTATTGACACACATGCCGCGTGTCGTGACGTCGTTTAACGAAAGAAACCGCTCTCCCGGTTCGACCGTTCCACTGATGATCTCCGTGCCGATCTTGCCCGTGTCGTGATTGAACGGCGTTAGCACGGTGCGCAAGCGAAGACGCGCCGCCAGGATCTCGCAGGTTCGCTCCGCCAGGAGGCGCGCGTCGGACGAGGTGGTAAGAATTCCGGCGGGCGGGTCATGGTGAAATGTCTGGAGGATCCACTCGGCCATGTTGGATGCGATGATCGTCACGAGGTCGGGAACACGCGCGATGGATTCGAAGCGCAGGTACACTTCAGTATGGTGACCCGACACGACCCCCACGTGGCTGTCGAAATACACGGCGCGGGAGGCGCGCAGCAGGCGCTGAATATCCCAGGACGACAGGGTCGGGTGGGGCGTGTCTCGAATGAGGTGCTGCATCCTCACATCGATGTCCGATCCATCATAGACCGCTCGCTGTCGTTCAACCAGCTCCAGCATGGCGGCCTCCGAAGATTTCGTGACAACTGGCATCATGCCTCCTCGCGCGCGGCGCTGTTGTGCCCGGCGATCGTGGTTCTGAGAATACCGATGGGTTGAATTTCCAATTCAATGCAGTCTCCCGGCTGCAGGTACCGGTCGAGTTCCAGGCCGCAGCCGCCGCCGACCGTGCCCGAACCGAACAGGTCGCCGGGATAGATGGCCTCCCCCCGCGACACATGTTCAATCATTTGAGGGAATGACCAATGAATCGAACCAAAACGACCCTGCGACCAGACTTCTCCATTGACGCGGGCAATCATCTGCAGCGAAGCCAGATCAGGGATCTCGTTCGGTGTCACGATGCAAGGACCGATGGCAGTGGCGAAGTCTTTCCCCTTCGCCGGCCCGAGCCGGCAGGCCATTTCTTGAAACTGGATGTCCCTCGCACTGAAGTCGTTCATGATCGTATAGCCGGCGATGTATTGCGCGGCGTCACGTTCCGGCACATCGATACCCTCGCGTCCAATGACGCAGGCCAGCTCCAACTCGTAATCCAGCTTGTGCGTGTTTAACGGCCAGGGCAGTGAGTGATCCGGTCCGATGATGGTCCGATGGTTTCCCTTGTAGTACACGGGTGCCTTGTACCATTCAGGCGGAATCGGTTGGCCCCGTCGTTTCGACGTGGCGGCGATGTGGTCTTCGAAGGCGATGAAATCGCGGAGGGAGGCAGGATTGGGAAGAGGCGCGGTGATGCGAATATCAGCCGGCTGGTAGACGATCGTTTCACCGGCCGGGCCCTTGGGCGAGGTATCCTTCTGCGCCACGAAGTCGAACGCGCGCCGGGCCGCATCCATTGCCGAGGCGCCGCCCTGCAAAAAGTCTATCATTGTGGCCGGGACTTGAGCATCGGCGAGGCGGCGCGGCCTCGATTCCCTCTGGTCGGCGAGCAGGCGGGCATAGGCCATATTGAGATCGACGATGGTCCCTCCGCGAAGCGCGCCGAGTCTGGTAAAGGTTCCGACCGGAGTGTGAACCTCGAAGCTGACAAGTTTCATGTCCGGCTCCAACTCATGGCGTAGTCCTTCAACTCCACAGCTTCCAATTCCGGCATGACCTGAAAGGCGTGGCGTGATTCGATCATCACGGCGACTTCATTGGTCTGCTCTTTTGCCTTGCTGGCAGCGATAGCTTGTGGCTGCGGCCCGTGGTGAATGCCCTGAGGGTGTAAGGTCAACATGCCGGCCTGGATGCCGGCCCGGCTGAAGAACTCTCCCTGGTGATAGAACAGGACTTCGTCGTAATCCATGTTGCGGTGGTAGAAGGGGACGCGCAATGCTTCCGGATCACTTTCCAGCGGCCTTGGCGCAAAGGTTGAAATCAAGAGTCCCCCGGCTTGAAATGTGACGTGAACGCTGGGGGGGAGATGGTAGCGCGGGCTGGTGACCGGACGAAAATCCCGGACATTCAGCTTGGCCACCCACAGATCGCCTTTCCATCCGGCGACATCCATGGGATAGAAGGGATAATGGACGCGCGTGACTTCCTGATCGCGTGTGATCCGCACCTCCCATTCATGACGGCTGTTCGCATCAACTGGTGGCGGAGCCGGTTCCGGCGCCACGATGACTCCAGGGTCGAACAGCGCATGCCGGCCGAGAGGCCCTCGATCTGGGAGCTCGACAGGCTCGGGCGTTTCAATGATCACAAACAGGCCCGGCTCTTTGGGGTGATCCACATGGATGCGATAGGTCGTGCCTTTCGGAATGACCAGATAGTCGCCAGGCTCATATCGCAGCAGGCCGTAATCGGTCTCCCAGGTTCCGCGCCCGCTGTGGACAAACACGAGTTCGTCCCCGTCGGCATTACGCACAAAATGCGTCATGGTGGCTTCACGTCGCGAAAGCGACACACGAGCATCGGGGCCCTGTAAGATCAGGAGTGGTCGCCGGTCGGTAGCATAGTGATCGGGAGTCGGCAAGTCAGTGCAGGCGAACGCGCGCGGCCGCAGAGGGCCTTCGATCCGGCTCCAGCCGGTAGGCGGGTGTGTATGGTAGAGGTGCGAGGCAGGCCCGCTGAATCCGCGGCGCCCGTGCTCCTCTTCGTGTAGTCCCTCGGGGATGCCCACATGGGCCTGATTGGGAGCGGGACCTTTTTTGACCAGATACATCGGAAACCTCCTGACAGGTCAGGTGCGGCTCGATGTCTTTACGATGCATGCCGGAACGACGCGGCCTCGACTTCCTCTTCGAACGGAAGCGGGAGCGTGTCGTAATCGATGATGGTCCGTGCCACTCCTTTGATCTGATCCCGTTCGATGTCCCGATACAACGATTCCACCGTCGCGCGGACGAACGTTTTGGATTCTTCCGCGCCATGCTGCCGCTGGGTCAGTTCGAGAAACAGTCCGCAGCCCGGGAACAACGGGTAGGTGAAGCGTTGCCGGAGGGGCCCGAACCCGTCTCGCCCATCTTTAATGTCTCCGCTGAATCGGACGCCATGCTTCTCCCACTCGCGGCACACCGCCTCGATATCATCGACCTCCAGGGCAACGTGCTGTACGCCTTCTCCATAGGTTTCGACGAATTCACAGATCTGGGATTTCCGTTCCTTGTTTCGGCCCTGCATCAAGGCGATTTTCGCCTCGCCCCGCTGGACGACGATGGTATCCATGCTGGACTTCTCGCTTCCCACGTCCTGGGCGGACCAGATGACATCAAAGCCGAGAATCTGCGTAAACAGATATTTGGTGGCCGCCAGATTCTTCACGCATAAGGTGATGTGATCAACCCCGATGGCTTCTTTCATGGCGGTTCCTCCTCAGCATTGTTGCGGGAACCTGAGCCGCGTTCATGTGCCGGTGTGTCCTGGTCGTTCACGCATGACCACACTCTACAACATAATAGTTGCATCATTCAATATAAATTTTGTATTATTTGGTCATGGCGAATGATATTTCCGAGGCAATCATACGCGAGCAGGCAATGGAACGGCGTTCCGAGACGATGCCGGAGGTGCACGATGTCGTTTTACGAACAAGTGCGCTCGGATGTGCTGCGACATGGCGCGATCAATAATCCCTACCTCGATCGGTTTCTCGCCGGCGATGTGAGCGATAAAGAATTTCGGGAGTTCGCCGTCGAATTTTATAACTTCTCGCGCTTCTTCCCCCGCATTCTCGCCGCCCAATTGGTCAACACCGAAGATGAAGCCGTTGCGGATGAGTTGACGAAGGTCCTCTATTCGGAACTCGGTGACGGCTGCGTGAAACATCGCCATGAATTATTGTATCGCAACTTCCTTCGATCGCTGGGAATCGACATTCACAGCGCGATGACCACGCCGATGCGTCCGTCTACCAAGGCCTATGTCGAAGGCATGGAGAATCTCTACGCAAGTGGAAACCATGCGATGGCGTTGGGCGCGTCATTTGGTCTGGAGAATATGGCCATCACCATGTGGGACCATTTGATCCCGGGCCTGACGGTTTTGCAGGCTACGCGGTATGCGGATATGGACATGACCTATTTCGTTTTCCATCGCCAACTCGAGTCTGAACATGAACGAGCGATGGAGCATGCGATCGGGGCCATCGATGGCGAAGCGGGGGCTTCCCGTGCCTGTATGTCCGATACAGAGAGAGACGACTTTCGTCGTGGCATGCATGCCGTGCTCGATTATCTCGAAGGGTTTTGGATGGGACTTGAAGGGAAGCTGGTCGGAGCAGTGCAGGCACGGCCGCGGCCGGTGCAAGGACTGGAACGCGAGCTGCGCGGGTAACCTCCCTGATCGGGTCAGGGGTGGAGGATCAGATGTCGCGGCCTTGGATCAGCCGGTATGATCCCGGTGTCTCCGGTACCTTCGACTATCCGGAATGGACGATTCCGGATCTACTTCGGCGCTCCGCATCACGATTTCCCGAATCGCCCGCCCTGTTCTTCTACGGCACACGAGTTTCCTTCCAGGAGTTGAACGAGCTGAGCACCCGATTCGCGCTGGGGCTGCGACGGTTGGGCGTCGAGACTGGCGATCGGGTTGCCCTCATGCTGCCGAATATCCCGCAAGCGGTGATTGCGTATTATGGTGTCTTGAAGGCGGGAGCCGTTGTGACGCCGACGAACCCACTGTATGTCGAGCGGGAAATCCAGGACCAGCTGAGCGATGCCGGCAGTGACACCATCGTCGCGTTGGATCTGTTTTACCCGCGCATTCAGGCCATACGTGAACGCGCCGGGTTGCCGCGCCGGATCATTCTCACCAGCCTGAAGGATTTTCTCCCGCCCGTGAAGCGATGGCTCTATCCAATCAAGGCACGTTGGTCGAACCGGTGGATTGCCGTTGAGAAGCAGCCCCCGGTGTATGACTTCTGTGCATTGCTTGAACGGGAGGACAGCACAGGTGATGGCAAGCCCCTTCCGACCCTTGAACCAGGCGCGTTAGCGCAAATCCAGTACACTGGCGGAACAACCGGCACGCCCAAAGGCGTGATGCTCACGCATCGCAACGTGGTGGTCAATACCATGCAGGGCCGCTTCTGGTGTTCGAATTTCCGCGAGGGGAAGGAAGTGTTTCTCGGCGCCGTGCCGCTATTCCACTGCTACGGGTTGAACACCTGCCAGAATCTGGCGGTCGCGACCGGTTCACAGATTATTCTGCTCCCGCGCTTTCACGCCGACGAGGCGGTGAAAGCGATCCAGCACCATCGCGTCACTATCATGTCCGGCGTGCCGATGATGTTTTCGATGATGACCGACCTTCCGAACGTCCGCCGATACGATCTCCATTCGATACGAGTCTGTCTGTGCGGGGCGAGTCCACTCCCGGCCGAAGTGCAGGACGCATTTGAACGGTTGAGCGGCGTGAAAATTTCCGAAGGGTATGGACTGACCGAAGCCGGCCCGACGACACACTGCAACCCGGTCGAACGCGACCATCCTCCCGGTTCGATGGGATTACCGTTTCCGGATACCGACGCGAGGATCGTCGACGAGGAGACCGGACTCAGAGACCTCCCGGCAGGCGAGGCCGGTGAATTGATCGTCCGCGGCCCCCAAGTGATGCAAGGATATTGGAACAAAGCGGCGGACACGCAGGCGGTCTTGCGAGACGGCTGGCTCCATACCGGAGACATCGTCAGGCGGGACGAGCAGGGATTTTTCTTTTTTCTCGATCGCAAGAAGGATGTGATCAAGCCATGGGGCGAGACCGTGTATCCCCGGGAGGTTGAAGAAATTCTCTTCCAGCATCCGGCGGTGCACGAAGCGGTGGTGGTGGGCATTCCCGATCGTCACTACGGAGAAGCGGTGAAAGCGTTTGTCGTGCCAAACGAAGGAGCGTCTGTGACTGAATGGGAGTTGATCGACCACTGCCGCACGTCTCTGGCGCGGTTCAAGGTGCCGGTCGCCATTGAGTTTCGCTCCGAGCTGCCACGGACCATCATCGGAAAAGTGCTGCGAAGGGCTTTGCGTGATGAGGCGGAGGTTGCTGTCGGGAGTGCACAGACCCCGCGTACAGCCGTGTGAGATCCGAAGGGAGGCTACCGTGAAAGAGGTCGTGATTGCCGCCGCCGCACGAACTCCCATCGGTACCTTCGGGGGCGCGCTGAAGGATCTTACGCCGCACAGGATGGGCGAACTGGCGGTGCGCGAGGTGATCGCGCGGGCCGAATTGGATCCCCGGCTCATCGACGAGGTCATCATCGGCTCGGTGGGACATACCAGCGACGCCTACAACGTCGCGCGCGTGATCGCGTTGATGGCCGGTCTACCGGTGCGGACGCCTGCCTATTCGGTGCAGCGCAATTGCGCATCCGGCCTCCAGCCCTTCGTGAACGCCTATCAAAACATTCAAAGCGAGGATGCGGATGTCCAGGTGGTCGGGGGAGTCGAGAGCATGAGCCGCGCCCCGTTTGTCTCACGGGACATGCGGTGGGGAAAGCGCCTCCGTCACGCGGAATTTATCGACAGCATCTGGGAAGGGTTGACGGACGCTTTTTGCGGTCAGTTGATGGGCCTGACAGCGGAGAACCTGGCGGAGGAGTTCGGTATCACCCATGAGGAGCAGGATCACTTTGCCGTGGAAAGCCACCGCCGCGCATTCAGAGCTATTCGTGAAGGACGGCTCAAAGATGAGGTGTTTCCGGTGATGGTTCCAAAATCGGTGGCCGGGCGCGAGGTCCCGCCGGTTGCCGTGACCCAGGATGAAGGGCCCAATGTCGGGTTGACCGAGCAGCAGCTGGCGCTGTATCCGCCGCTGTTCAAGGAGGGCGGGACCGTAACGGCGGGGAACAGTTGCCCGCTTAATGACGGGGCGGCCGCCGCCATTGTCATGTCGGGTGCGCGTGCGCGTGATCTGAACTGCCGCCCTCTCGGCCGCATCAAGAGTTACGCGTTCATTGGGGTAGAGCCGACTCGCATGGGTATCGGCCCGGCGGAAGCGTTACCGCTGGCCCTCAAACGTGCCGGGATCACCCTGACTGATTTGGGCCTGATTGAGGTGAACGAAGCCTTTGCTGCGCAGTACCTCGCCGTGGAGCGTGTCTTGGGACTCAAGCGGGATTTCGTGAATGTGAACGGCGGTGCCATCGCGCTGGGGCATCCGGTCGGCATGACCGGCACGCGTCTGGTCACGACGATCCTCTACGAGATGAAGCGGCGTGGCGCGGCGCTGGGCGCGGTAGCCATGTGTGTCGGCGGCGGACAGGGCGCCGCTCTGGTGCTGGAGCAGGTGTGAGGAGGAGGGGTGAATTGTTAGTACTTAGAGCTGAGTGCTGAAAGCAGACCGCTGAATGGTGACGCCATGTATATCTATAAAGTCGGAGTGGTTGGTGCAGGCACCATGGGCGCGCAGATTGCGCAAGTGGTGAGTTTTGCCGGTCTGCCGGTGGTGTTGGCGGATCGGGACGAATCTCTGGCGAGGCGGGGCCTCGACACAGTGCGGGCGATCTATCAGGCCCGCGTGGCGAAGGGCAAGATGACGCCCGAACAATTGGAAGAGAAGATGCTGCTGGTGACGGCCTCGCCCAATCTCGATGGGCTTCATGATGTCGATCTCGTCATCGAAGCCGTGTCGGAAGAATTTCCGCTCAAGCAGCGGGTGTTCCGGGAGCTGGACCGGATCTGTCCCCGTAGTGCCATTCTGGCCAGCAATACGTCCGCGCTGTCGATTTCGGCCATCGCCTCTGCCACCACGCGCCCGGCCAAGGTGATCGGCCTGCATTTTTTTAATCCCGCCTATGCGATGCCGCTGGTGGAGGTCATTCCCGGCCTGGGCACCGATCCGCAGACGGTCGATGACGTGGTCGGGTTTTCGGAGAGCCTCCGGAAACAGCCGGTCATCGTGAAGGAGTGCGCGGGGTTTCTCGTCAATCGATTGCTCTCTCCCTATTTGAATGAAGCGGTCTGGTGCCTCCAGGACGACGATATCTCCATCAAGGAAATCGACCAGGACATGGTGTCCTTCGGCATGCCGGTCGGCCCGTTTGCCCTGTTGGATAGCGTCGGATTGGACATCGCGTTCGATGTCGCACGCATCCTGCACCGCTCGTATGGGCCCCGGATGGCGCCGGCGCCGCTGCTGGAGGCGTTCGTCAAGGCGGGACGGATCGGGATCAAGACCGGGAAGGGGTTTTATGATTACGGCGCCGTCGAGAAAGATAGCCTCGATCTCGAACGTCTGAGAATGCAGGTGTGGCAGCTCAATGGGCGGCAGCCGGCGAAATGGAGCCGGTTGCGTCCGCTCTTGGCCATGGTGAATGAGGCCGTCATCGCGCTGCAGGAAGGTGTCGCCTCGGCGCGTGATATCGACCTCTCGATGGCAGCGGGAACGGGATTTCCGAGCGAGAAGGGCGGTCCACTGCATTTGGCTGATCAGATCGGCATCGATCACGTGCTCCAGGAATTGGACGAACTCCAGGAGCGCGTGGGCATCCGGTTCTGGCCTGCTCCCATGCTGCGTCGCCTGGTGGATGCGGGGTTTACAGGGCAGGCGGCGGGCAGGGGATTTTTCTCCTATGCCCCAACCATGGCTCCAATGAGGTGAGGTTGCTATGACGACCACAGCCGATTCCATGCTCGCCTGTCACCGGGATGGCGCGGTGGCAACTGTCACGATTCACCATCCGCCGGCCAATACGCTCACGCCGGAACTGCTAGGCGAGCTCAGTCAGGTCTTCGAAGGGTTCGCCAAGGATGATGCGATCAAAGCGGTCGTGCTGACCGGCACGGGTCGGTTTTTTGTTGCAGGCGCCGACATTCGCCTGCTGGCCTCGA
>WBZQ01003100.1_pt1 | contig 10415 bp, 7 predicted proteins | sample 5204251 | NCBI WGS metagenome assembly WBZQ01 (sample SAMN12412402, study PRJNA552823) | activated sludge metagenome | isolation source: activated sludge from nitrification reactor of wastewater treatment plant... | place: USA: Virginia | collected 2017-09 | reverse complement strand
GGTCGCCGTTGTCCAGGCCGTGCCGCTGCCGGACGAAGGCCAGGGACTGCGCGGCGTCCAGCGTCTGGCGCCCGGCCGGGAAGTCGGCGCCGGAGTACTCGTCGTACACCGCGTGGTTGAGGCACACCTGGACGCCGCCGAGGCTCTGCGCCAGATCGTAGAAGCCGGCCAGGTTGACCTCGGCGAACGAGTCGATCGGCACCCCGGTCAGTTCCCGGACCGCCTTGATGGTGGCCCGCCGACCGGCCTCGCGGCCGCGGGTCTCCAGTGCCTGCTGATCGGTGACCCCGGCGTCGACCAGCTTCTGGGCCACGTCGGCCTTGGTCAGCCCGTAGGCCTCCTTGATCTTGATGCGGCTGTAGCCGGGCACCCCGGTGAACTTGACGTAGTCGTCGCGCGGGATGGAGAAGGCGACGATCTTCTCCTTGCCGTCGGGCTTGGGTTCGACGTGCATCAGGATCAGCGTGTTGGTGTTGTAGCCGCCGTCGTCGGAGTCCCCGGCGTGCAGTTTGTCCAGGATCTCCTGCGGCAGCTCGTTGCCGTGCTGGTCCTTGCGGGAGTCCAGGCCGATCAGCAGGATGTTCTGCGCCCCGTCGGTCGAGCGCGGCGCGCCGGGTTCCAGCGCGTGCGAGAAGGTGATGCCGCCGATGGCCTTGTGCACCGACGCCCAGCCCAATGCCGTCGACGCCAGCGCCAGGATGGAGACCAGCGCGGCGACGCAGCGTCCGAGCATCCGCGAGACACGCGCGGACTCGCGCGGCATGCGGTGACGGCTGGACGACATCGCGCCAGTATCCGGGGTCTACCTGAGTAAATCTTATGAGCCCTAGTGCAGGTTGGCGGGGTTGTCGGTGGCCGCGCGGGGCACCACCAGCACCGGGACCGGGGAGTGCCGCACGATCTTGGTGGCCCGCGAACCGAGGAATACCCGTTCGATCGGGCCGGCCTCGCTGGACCCGACGACGAGCAGCTCACCGGCCTCCCAGTCGACGGTGCCGAACGCCTCGGCCCACTGTTCGCCGCGGGCGATGACGATCTGCGGGGTCTCGTCCGGGTGATCACCGAGCGCCCGGTGGGCGGCGGCGTAGATGTTCTCGGTCCATTCGGCGAGCACCTGGCCGCTCTCGGTGTTGAACCGGGCGACCTCCGGCGGGGACAGGTGCACCGCGAACGACACCAGGCGCAGCGGACACCCGTAGCGGGAGGCCAGGGCGCGGGCGAAGGCCAGCAGCACCAGGTTCTGCGCGCCCCCGGTGAACGCCAGGGTCACCCGGGTGATGCCGGGGATGTCCGCCGGATAGCCGCGGGTGGCGACGGCCACCGGGACTTGCGCGCTGTGCAGCAGACGGTCGGCCACACTGGACAGCGCCACCTCGCCGGGCCGCCCGTCGTCGGAGGAACCGACCACGATGGCGTCGGCACCCGCGGCGGCGGCCGCGTCCATCAGCCCGGCCGGGACCGAGCGGGCCGCCGCCGAGACGTAGCGGGCGCTGATATCGGCGGGGACGTGCGCGCGGGCCGCGGCGTGGGCATCGGAGACCAACTCGTCGATGTAGGCGCGGTAACCCTGGTCGGCTCGGGACATGCCGGGCATCCAGGGCGCCGGGGTGATGACGGCGACGACCAGATCCTCGCCGGTGCTGCGGGCGAGGGTGACCGCGAGATGCATGACGTCGTCGGCCCGCAGCTTGACCGGATAGCCGACCAGCAGCGTCATGACGGGCCGCCCGGCTCGAGCAGATCCTCCATATCGGGGGCGTGCCGGTTGAGCTTCGAGTGCCCGCGGGCGTAGACGACGTACCAGAGCAGCGCCAGCGCCATCCACGCCGCGAACACCAGCAGGGTCGTCGTCTGCAGCTTGTAGATGATCACCCCCGCCCCGGCGATCGAGAGAATCGGGGTGATCGGGTACAGCGGCACCTTGAAGGTGCGGGGCAGCTCGGGGGCGCGGCGGCGCAGCAGCATGACGCCGATGCTGACGACGATGAACGCGGTCAGCGTGCCGATGCTGGTCATTTCCGACAGCTTGTCCAGCGGGATGAAGCCGGCCAGCACCGCGATGACGACGGCGACGATGACGGTGTTCTGCACCGGCGCCAGGGTGCGCGGGTTCACCTTGTGGAACACCGGCGAGATCATCCCGTCGCGGGACATGGCGAACAGGATGCGGGTCTGGCCGTAGATGGTCACCAGGGTGACGCTGAAGATGGAGATGATGGCACCGATGGCCAGGGCGGTGCCCGGCCACGGCGCGTGCACGACGTCCTCCAGGATCTTCGCCAGCCCGGCCTTCTGGCCCTCGAACTGGCTCGCCGGCTGCGCGCCGACGGCCACCAGCGCCACCGCCACGTACATGCCGGTGACCACCAGCAGCGAGATCATCAGGGCCAGCGGCAGGTTCCGGTGCGGGTTCTTGGCCTCCTCACCGGCGGCGGCCACCCCGTCGAGGCCGACGAAGCTGAAGAAGATCAGGCCGGCGGCCACGGTGACGCCGCCCACGCCGTCGGGCATGAACGGGTGCAGGTTGCCGGACTGGAAGCCCTGGGCGCCGATGATCACGAAGGCCGTCAGCACCAGCAGCTTGATCGCCACCATGATGGTGTTGACCTTGGCCGATTCGCTGACGCCGCGGATCAGCAGCGCCGCGCACATGAACACCAGCAGGATCGCCGGCACGTTGCAGACACCGCCCTCCGACGGAGCGCCGGACAGCGCCACGGGCAGTTGGTGGCCGAACACGTTGCCCAGGAACTGGTTGATGTATTCCGACCAGCCGACCGCGGTCGCCGCCCCGGCCACCCCCCACTCCAGCAGCAGACAGGCGCCGACGACGACGGCGGCCGCCTCACCGAGGGTGGTGTAGGCGTAGGAGTACGACGAGCCGGCCACCGGCACCGCGCCGGCCAGTTCCGCGTAACACATGGCGGTCAGCCCGGCGACCACGGCGGCCAGCAGGAACGACACGATCACCGCCGGCCCGGCCGGCGGCACCGCCTCGCGCAGGATGAAGAAGATGCCGGTACCGATGGTGCTGCCGACACCGATAGCGACCAGCCCGAACAGTCCGATCGATCGCTTGAGCTGGCCATCGCCGCCGTCGGAGCCGGTCTCGGCGGCGATCACCGAGACCGGCTTGCGGCGCAGTGCGTGTTGCACGATCGATGCCACCGGACCTCCTCTCCAGGATGTCGCCCGGGTTGCGGGCGCGTGCGCCGAATCTAAACGGAAAGTGCGGCCCGATCCGGCGGAACGCGGTTACTGCCCGTCGTCGACCGGACCGGGCCCAGCCAGGCCGGCGGAGATGCCGGGATTCTCGCCGCGGGGGAACGCGCCGAGGGCCGATCCGGGGGTGCCGGGCCAGATCGTGGTGGCGGCGGTGTTGGGCGCGGCGGGGGCGCTGGCGCCCGGGGCGGCGACGGCGGGTTTGCCGCTGGGGTCTTCGATCGCCGTCCCGGGCAGCCCGGGTCCGGGGGACGGCGTCGTGGGCTGGCCGGATTCCAGATCGGCGATCTTTTTCGGCGGTGCGCCGCCGGGGTCCTCGGGCGCCACCACCGCCTTGTGGTCGGCGCCGATCACCGGCCCGGGGGTATTGCTCTGCGGCGCCGGTGCCTCTCCGGCATTGATATGCAGGCGGGTGTTCGCCGAGGTGCCCAGGACGTTGGACTTCCACGGCCCCGGGCCCAGCGCGCTGCCCGGCATGCCGGTCGCCTGCGAGGCCGGGTCGCCGGTGGCGGCCGCCCGGATGCCGCGGGCGTCGAACAGTGCCGGCGGGCCGACCGGGATGACGTTGTAGTTGTACATGTAGCTGCCCGGTGTGAGTCCCGGTGCGACGGGGATCAGCGGTGGCGTCGGCAGGCTCGGGGACGCGGTGGCCTGGCCGGAGGCCCCGGCCAGGCCGGCCAGCACGGCGAAGCCGGCGCGCACGGCGGCGGAGATATTGCGCATGACGGTCCTCAGATCTTGGCCGGGTCGCCGTAGATGGCGTATTCGGTGTGGGCGACGGCGGTGGAGATCCGCAGGTAGGCGTACGACCGGATGGTGACGGCACCGCCGCAGGCGTCGGCCTTGATGTGGATGTTGTCGATGTCGAGCATTGCCTCGCCCCCGTCACTGAGCGCCGTATTGGCCAGCGGCAGGTCGACGATCACCCCCGGTTGCACGACGGTCTGCACGAAGCCGGCCGCCCCGGCGCCGAGGCCGACACTGGCGCCCACCGGCACCCCACCGCCGACACCGACCGATCCCAGCGGCGCTATGCCGGCGGTGCCACCGAACTGCAGGCCGGTGGACACGTCGGACTGGCAGCCCAACTGGTATCCGAGGATGAAGATGCTGTCGGTGATCGGACTGGCGCCGCCGCTGACCGTCGCGGTGCCCGAGGCGGTCACAAAGCCCTCCCGCGAGTTGGACGCTTCGGCCAGGTTCGGCACCGAGTTGATCGTCTCGTTGTCGATCCGGATCTGCATGTGCCAGCCGTCGCGGCTCACCTTGTCGTAGATCTGGGCGGCCATCGGCACCGGATCGGCATGCGCGGGTGGCGGGGGTGCGGCGGGGACGGCCGCGATGCCGGCGGTCATGGTGAGCGCGATGGCCGGGCCGGCCGCGGCGCGGGTGAGCAGTGGGGTCATGCGGATATTTATCCGGGCTCGGTGTTACCGGATTGTTATCGCCTAGTTCCTGTTACCTGGGAGTTGATGACGGCCAGCTGTGAGTCGTCGGTGAGAAGCCTGCTCAGCCGCCGGCCAGCAGCGCCAGCAGCAGCTCGGCGCGCACCCGCGCCGACCCCAGGTCCACCCCGAGCAGTTCCTCGATCCGGGCCAGCCGCGCGCGCAGCGTGTGGCGATGCACCCCGGCGGCGGTGGCGGCGGCCTCCCAGTGGCCGTGGTGCTCCAGGAAGGCGCGCAGGGAGGTCACCAGTGCGGGGTCGGAGGCGTGCAGCGGAGCGATCAGGGTGCCGGCCAGCTGCCCCAGCGCCGCCCGGGTGGCCGGGTCCTCCAGCAGGGTGCGCCCCGCCATCCGCGCCGCGTCGAGCACCTCGCCGCCGGGTGGCGCCGCGCCGGCGGTGCGGCGGGCCTCGGCCACCGCGCCGGCCAGCTGTGCCACCGGCGCGGGAGTGCTGAGTCCGGCGCGGGTGTGCCGGCGCAGCCCGGAGGGCAGCCCGTCGAGCAGCCGGGCGGTGAACCCGGTGCCGTCGCCGCCGCGCAGCACCACCGTGGCCTGCGTGGCCTCGGTGTGCACGAAGACCGGACGACCCGCGGCCTGCAGCGCCTGCTGCAGGGGTTCGGCCAGCGCGGCCGAGGTGTCGGCGCACAGCACCAACGCCCGGATGCCGGTGTTGTCGGCTGCCTCGGCCACCAGCTGCTGCGCCGGGCCCAGGTCGGCGTCGGTGGCCAGCAGTACGCCCAGCGCCGCGGCGTTGAGCCGGTGTTGGGCGGTGCGCAGCCGCAGTGGTTTCTCGAAATCCAGCGCCAGCAGTGAGTTGGCGTGCCCGATCAGGATGTGGTCGGTGGGCTGCGGCGGGTGCTCGAACACCACGGCCAGCCAGCCGTGACCGGTGTGGCCGACCCGGATCGGCTGGGTGACGATCGCCCCCGGCCCGACGGACTCGACGGCCGAGGAACCGGGGTTGCGCCGGATCTGGTCGACGACGAGCGCCTGCACCGCCGGGTCGAGGATGGGTGGGTTGATCCGCCCGTGCCGGTCGGCCAGCACGGCGATCCCCGCGCAGCCGGATGCCAGCGCCCGCAGCGTCGCGTCGGGGCCACCGGACACCGCGGCGCGGGTCATCCGTTGCTGCACGTTGCGGGCATGGGTGGACGACTGGGACTGCTGGCGGGCGGATTCGTTGACGACGGCCTGGACCAGGGCCACGAACGGGGTGGGCAGGGGGACGTCGAACAGGGCCAGTCCCCGCTCGTCGGCAGCGTCGATCAGCGCCCGTGGCGTCGCCGGCATCCGCACCCCCACCCCGAAGCCGAGGGCGGCGACCCCCGCGTCGGCCAGCCGGTACAGGTAGGCGCGGCGGCCGTCGTCGTCCTCGGGCAGACCGATGCCGGTGGTCAGCACCAGTTCGCCGCCGGAGAGCCACGGTGTCGGGTCGGTCAGCTCGGTGGTGGTGACCACGCCGATCGGCGCCGATACTCCGGCGTGCCCGGCCCGCAGGACCAGGCCCAGCGCGCGCCGACCGAGCAGCCAGCGCACCGGGACCGTCATAGCCACTCCAATTCGGCGTATCGGAACGCACCTGACAGGACATTTTGGCAGATGCGGTGCGCTGTGAGGTGGCGCACATTAGAACGAACTCGGAGCGCAACCGATCGAGAGGCCGATACCGCAGATGACCAGCAGATTGCAGAACTTCATCGACGGCGCGTTCGTCGACTCGGCAGCCACCGAGGACATCCAGATCGTCAACCCCGCCGACGAGACGGTGGTCGCGGCGTCCCCGGTGTCCACCGCCGCGGAGATCACCGCCGCCGTCGACGCCGCCGAACGCGCCTTCGGAGCCTGGGCCGCCACCACCCCGAGCAAACGCCAGGCGGCGCTGCTGCGGCTGGCCGACGCCATCGAGGCCAACGCCGACGCCATCGTCGCGGCCCAGGTCCGCAACACCGGCCAGCTCACCGCGATGGTCAAATCCGAGGAGGTGCTGGTCTGCGCCGACCAGGTGCGGTTCTTCGCCGGCGCCGCCCGGATGCTGGAGGGCCGCGCGGCCGGCGAATACCTGGAGGGCTTCACCTCCTATGTGCGACGGGAGCCGATCGGCATCGTCGGCCAGGTCACCCCGTGGAACTACCCGTTCATGATGGCGATCTGGAAGATCGCCCCGGCGCTGGCCGCCGGCAACACCGTCGTGCTCAAACCGTCGGACACCACCCCCGAATCCACCCTGGAACTGGCCCGTATCACCGCCGGCATCCTGCCCGACGGCGTGTTCAACGTGGTGCTCGGCAACGCGGCCACCGGCTCGGCGCTGATCGGCGACCCGAGGCTGGGCCTGGTCGCCATCACCGGCTCGGTCCGCGCCGGCATCGCGGTGGCCACCTCCGCGGCCGCCGACGTCAAACGCGCCCACCTCGAACTCGGCGGCAAAGCCCCGGCCGTGGTGTTCGCCGACGCCGACATCGCCCGGGCCGCCGAGGGCATCGCGCAGGCCGCGTTCTTCAACGCCGGCCAGGACTGCACCGCCGCCACCCGCGCCATCGTCGCCGCATCCGTGCACGACGAATTCGTCGCGGCGCTGGTCGAACAGGCCGGAAAACTGCGGCCCGGCGCCCCCGACGATCCCGACGCCTTCTACGGCTCGCTGAACAACGCCGCGCACTTCGGCCGGGTCCGCGACAAGATCGCCGCGCTGCCGGCGCACGCGAACGTCGTCACCGGCGGCAACCGGGTCGGCGATCGCGGGTACTACTTCGAGCCGACCGTCATCACCGGGGTGCGCCAGGACGATCCCATCGTCGCCGAGGAGACCTTCGGCCCGATCCTGACCGTGCAGTCGTTCGACACCGAGGAGCAGGCCGTCGCACTGGCCAACGGCGTGAACTACGGGCTGGCCGCCAGCGTCTGGACCACCGACCACGCCACCGCCAACCGGATGAGCATCCGCATCGACGCCGGCGCGGTGTGGATCAACTGCCACATCCCGCTGGTCGCCGAGATGCCGCACGGCGGGTTCAAGCACTCCGGGTACGGCAAGGACCTGTCGGCCTACGGGCTGGAGGACTACACCCGCATCAAGCACGTGATGAGCAGCAACGACTGAGCCCCGAATCGTCTTCGCCCAGACCTCGGCACAGAAAGGCCGCCGCACCGATGCCGCACACCTTCCACCCGCTCGACCCGCTCACCGCCGACGAGATCGACACCGTCACCCGCCTGCTCGCCGACGCCCACGGCGTCGGCGACGGCTGGCGCTACGCCGGCATCGCCCTGCGCGAGCCGTCGAAAGCCGACACTTACGCCTTCGACGCCGACGGCACACCGTGCGAGCGCCTCGCCGACGTCCTGGTCTTCGAGCGGGCCACCAACCGCACCTACAAGGCCCGGGTGTCGGTGTCGGCCGGGTCGGTGGTGTCCTTCGAGCACGTCCCGGACGTGCAGACCAACGTCACCGTCGACGAGTGGGAGGAGGCCGACGCGGCACTGCGGCGCAACCCCGAGGTGATCGCCGCGCTGGCCGGGCGCGGCATCACCGACTTGGACCTGGTGTTCATGGACACCTGGACCTACGCCGGTGTCCTGGTGCCGCCGGAGTACGCCGGCCGGCGCATCGGCTGGACCGACACCTGGGTGCGCGCGGCCGCCGGTGCCAACCCGTACGCCGGCCCGGTCAACGGCCTGCACTTCGTCATCGACCTCAACACCATGGAACTGCTGCGCATCGAGGACACCTTCACCGTGCAGCGCCCGGAGATCATGGGCGAATACGTTCCCCGGATGGTGCCCGAATCCATCCGGGCCGCCAGCACCCGGCCGCCGCTGCAACCGCTGGACATCACCCAGGCGGGCGGCCCGTCGTTCACCCTCGACGGCAACAAACTGACCTGGCAGAACTGGAGCCTGCGGGTCGGGTTCAACCCGCGCGAGGGCATGACCCTGCACACCGTCTCCTACAACGACAACGGCCGGCAGCGCTCCATCGCGCACCGGCTGTCGTTCGCCGAAATGGTGGTGCCCTACCGGGACCACTGCGACGACCACTTCCGGCGCACCGCGTTCGACATCGGCGAGTGGGGGCTGGGATTCATGACGACGTCGCTGACCCTGGGCTGTGACTGCCTCGGCGAGATCCGCTATCTCGACGCCGTCATCCACGACAGCGCCGGGCGGCCCAAGACCATCGAGAACGCGATCTGCATCCACGAAGAGGACAACGCCGTGCTGTGGAAGCACGTCGACCACCACGACGGCGCGCAGGTGCGCCGGATGCGCCGCCTCACGGTGTCCTTCCACGTCACCGTCGCCAACTACGAGTACCTGACCTACTGGCGCTTCTACACCGACGGCAACATCGAATGCGAGGTCCGGGCCACCGGCATCATGGTGGTCAGCCACCTCAACCCCGGTGAATCCAACCCGCACGGCACCATCGTCGACAACCGAACCTACGCACCGCTGCATCAGCATTTCCTCACCGCCAGAATGGATCTCGACATCGACGGAACCGCCAACACGGTGTACCGGTCGGACACCGAGATCGAACCCGTCGGGCCGGACAACCCGTACGGACTGTCACTGCGCCAGGTCAACACCCCGCTGCGCACCGAGGCCGAGGGCAAACAGAACCCCGACTACGCCACCCAGCGGTCCTGGAAGGTCGTCAACGACAACGTCCGCACCGGTATCGGCGCCCACCCCGCCTACAAGCTGTCGCCCAGCGGCGCCTTCCCGCCCATGTTCGCCGACGACTCCCCGATCCTGGGCCGCTGCGAGGTCATCAAGCACACCCTGTGGGTGACCCCCAACGCCGACGACGAACGCTGGCCCGCAGGTGAATTCGTCAACCAGGGCGGCCCGGGCATGGGCCTGCCGGAATGGACCAAGGCCAACCGCAACATCGAGAACACCGACGTGGTGCTCTGGTACACCTTCGGCATCCACCACGTCACCCGGCCCGAGGACTGGCCGATCATGCCCGTCGACGTCGTCAGCTTCTGGCTCAAACCGTTCGGCTTCTTCGACCGCACCCCGGCCCTGGACGTCGCACCCACCCCCGCGAAGTGCTGTCGATGAGCACCGCGCCGATGAAGATCTACGTCGCCTACCTGGCCACCGACGGCGGCCGGGATGCACTGACGCTGGGGGTCATGCTGGCCCGCAGCCTGGGCGCCGAACTGGCCGTCGGCATGGTGGTGCCGCCGGACACCGGAGCGGCGCTGACCGCCGGTGACTTCGAGGAGGTCATCACCGACGCGGCCGACGACTGGTTGGCCGACGCCCGGCATCTGATCCCCGACGACGTCGCGGTCAGCACCCACATCGGCATCTATGACTCGACCACCGAGGGCATCATCGCCGAGGCGGAGCGCGTCGGCGCGGCACTGATCGTGGCCGGCGGGTCCGGCGGCGGGCTGCTGGCCAACTTCACCCTGGGATCGGTGGTCAACGGGCTGATCCACTCGGCACCACTGCCATTGGCGTTGGCCCCCCGGGGAACCCGGGAATCGAGCGTCACGTCGGTGCGTTCGATCACCGCCGCGCTGGGCACCGGCCCCGGCGCCGACGAATTGCTCGACGTCGCTGTGGCCGGCTGCCAGCGGGCGCACGTGCCGCTGCGGCTGGTCTCGCTGGTCGCCCTGGACCTGATGCCCAGCCGGCGCCGGGCCGACCCGGACGCGCTGGCCGAGGCTGCCGCGCACGCGCAGGAACTGCTGGACACCGCCCGAGCCCGGCTGCCCGAAACCGTCGCCGTC
>WBZQ01003096.1_pt1 | contig 10418 bp, 8 predicted proteins | sample 5204251 | NCBI WGS metagenome assembly WBZQ01 (sample SAMN12412402, study PRJNA552823) | activated sludge metagenome | isolation source: activated sludge from nitrification reactor of wastewater treatment plant... | place: USA: Virginia | collected 2017-09 | reverse complement strand
GCTGCTCGCTGGACCGCTGTCCGTCGACCTCGGCGTTGACGATGGCGGTCATCAGATCGTCGGCCGGATGCACGCGCCGGTGCTTGGCCAGCTCGATCCCGGTGCCCGACAGCAGCAGCATCTCGTTGATGGTGGCGGTCGCCCGCTCCTCCAACGTGCTGTACTCGTCGTCGCTCATCGAGAACAGCTTCTCGGCGGCGTGCGCGACGGCCTTGCGGTCGGACTCGGGCACCCCGAGCATCTCCGAGATCGTCATCATCGGCAGCCGCGCCGAGCAGGCCTCGACGAAGTCGACGTCACCGGCGCCGACCAGGTCGTCGACGATTCGCACGGCGTTGGCCTGGATCTGTTCTTCGATGCGGCGCACATTGCGCGGGGTGAACGCCGACGAGACCAGCCGGCGGTACACGGTCTGCTGCGGCGGGTCCATGGTGAGGAAGAAGGTGGCGATGCGCTGCACCTCGACCGGCATCGGGTCCAGCGCCACGCCCTGGCCGGAGCAGAACAGCTCCGGGTGCAGGCTGGCCTCGATGATGTCGGCGCGACGGGTGACCGCCCAGTACCCGGGTTCGGTGATGTCGAACAGCGACGGCAGGGCGCGCTGCCAGCTCAGACCCGGCTCGGCGCGCAGCCGGGCGAACGTCTCGTCGCGCGTCGCGAAGGGCTGCGCCCAGAACTCCCGGGCCGAGATGTCCCACTGGCTGTACGTGCGGTCCGGAGCGTCGATGGAAGTCACCCGAAAAGCGTGACAGTTGCCCGTAGCGATGTAAAGTTATGCGGATGATTCCGCGGCGAATTCGACCGGCTCCAGACCCGGCTCGAACACATGCCAGCTACCATCAGGTCGGCAAGCGGGACGGGGCTAATTGAAGGTCGGTGGCTGGTGACAGCAAAAAATCGGGGCGGAGTCGGTACGCAGCCGCATGCCCTGGCGAAGCCCGGGGGCGGCCGGCCCGGCGCCGATCCTTCATCGGTACACACCAGCCGTCGGATTCTGGATGCCACCGCCGAGGTGATGAGCCGCAACGGAATGAGCAAGCTCAGCCTGTCCGATGTGGCCCAGGAAGCGGGGGTGTCACGCCCCACCCTGTACCGCTGGTTCGCATCCAAGGAAGAACTGATCGACGCGTTCACCCGCTATGAACGCGACCTGTTCGAAAGCGGGATCGCGAATGCGACGGCCGGACTGCGCGGGTCCGAGCGTCTCGACGCCGCACTGAAATTCATCGTCGAGTTCCAGCAGTCCTACTCCGGGGTGCGGATGATCGACATCGAGCCCGAACTGGTGATCGCCCGGATCGCCGAGGTGCTGCCGATCATGCGGGACGGTCTGGAGCGGCTGATGTCGGGCCCGGACGCGCCCATCGCGGCGGCCACCGCGACTCGGGTCGCGGTGTCGCACTATGTGGTTCGCAGCGACGACCCCGACCAGTTCCTGGCCCAGCTGCGCCACGCCGTCGGGATCAAAGCTGGCTAGACATTCCGGCGCTCAGCCAGGCGACGGTCTCCAGGTCCTCCATGGCCGTCACCGACCGGCGCAGCCCTTCCAGCGCGATGTTCTCCGTCTGCATGCCGCCCAGGCCCGCCGTCGTCAGTGCCGAGACGAATGAATAGACCATCCCCTGCCGGTAGCGGGTGAACAGCTCGTCGCGATCCAGCTGCGGTCCACCGTTGGCGGGCAACGCATCCCGGTACACGTCGAGCAGATCCCGCTGATGTTCGCGGCGGTCATCCGGTGTCATGCCGAGCACCAGAGTGTAGGCCAGGTCGCGCGATGGGTGACCGCGACGAACCACCTGCCAATCCAGCAGTCCCGCAACGCCGTTGCGGAAAAAGGTGTTTCCCGGGTGCGAATCCCCGTGCAGCACCACGTGCGGCCCGCGGTCGTTGAACGTGACGATCCGCTGGAGGTTCTCCCACAGGTATCGGCCGCGGTAGACGTCGATGTCGGTGCGCTGCGACAGCTTTTCGGCGGACTTGCGCATCAGCATCGGGGTCAGCGGATTGGCCGGGTCGCTCGACGGCGGCCACAGCCAGCCCAGCGGTCCGGGTCCGCCGGGCTGTGCCGGCATCCGGCTCCAGAAGGTGCCGTGCAGGTTCGCCAGGGTCTGCATCAGTCCGGCCATCTGGTCGGCGCTCAGCGGGTTCAGGGTATCGGGAAAGACACACTCCGAGACGGTCATGTCCTCCAGGACGACGACGTAGCGCCCGGTCAACTCGTCGAAGGCACTGCCGTGGCAGACCGGCACGCCGTCACCCAGCGCCCCGGCGAGATTGCGGTAGAAGCGGCATTCGGTCTCGGCGAGCCGGGCGAGCTCGCCGAGCATCCGAGTGGCCACGGTGGCCGCGGGCATCTTGACGAAGACCGTCTGGGGCACGTCCGGGCCGGTCAGCCGTAGCCGCGCCCGGGTGGACGTGCCGTCGGCGCCGTCGAGCAGGGTGACCGACTCGACTTCGTTCCCGAGCACCGCCGACAGGCACGCGGCGTCCAGGTCGGCGACCGCGCGCGGGAAGGAGCGATGGGCGCCCAGCACGGCGTCCACCCCGACCCGCGCGATGCCGTGGGCCAGGTGCGCGCCCAGTCGATAAGCCGGGCCGACCCGCTTCGCGAGGTCCAAACTCATCCTCCCGCGCGGGCGACGATCCGCTCGCCGAATTCGCCGATGGTGTCCAGGAGTCGGCCGAGATTGTCGCCGGGCAGCGACACCTGGATCCAGGTCACTCCCGCGGCGGCCAACTCGTCGACGCCGGCCAGGTAGGCGTCGGCGTCGAAGTCCGGTTCGCCGGGCCGCCCGCCGGCGAAGTTGGTGAAGCTGACGTCGGTGCCGGTGAAGTCCCGCCCGGCGATGTCGAAGCGGCGGCGCAGGTCGGTGATGCCGGCGCGCAGCGCGTCCAGGGAATCGAGTGCGGCGGTCCCGGCGGCCTTGGCCAGTCCGGGTGGCGCAGGGAACGGTGCCCAGCCCTCGCCGTACTCGGCGACGCGGCGGCGGGCGCTTCCGGTGTTACCGCCGATCCAAATCGGGGGGTGCGGCGCACTGACCGGCCGCGGGTGCGCGGTGATTCCGGAGGCGTTGAAATGTTCGCCGGTGACCGTCACGTCATCACCGGTCCAGATCGCCCGGATGACGGCCAGCGCCTCGTCGAAGCGTTGCGCCCGGGTGTCGAAATCGACTCCCAATGCGGCGAATTCGCGTTTGAGGTAGCCGACTCCGACCGAGAGGACGAATCGTCCGCCGGACAGCCGGTCCAGCGTCGCCCCGGCCTTGGCCACCGTGAACGGGCTGTAGTAGGGCAGCACCACGATGTTGGGAATCAGCCGCAGGGTCGACGTTCGCGCGGCGGCGAAGCCCATCGCGGAGAACGGGTCGAGGCTGTCATGGCCGCCCGCATCCAGCCAGCGTTGGGTGGGCGCTGGGTGGTCGGTGAATCCCAGGGATCCGAAGCCGGCGGCTTCCAGCGCCTCGGCGACGGCACCGACCGATGACCCGGTGAGCAGTTCCGGATTCGCCGGGTGGGCGACGATCGGATACGTAACGGCGAACCGCACCGGTCTATGCACGTCGCATGCCTCCCACCGACTGACATTACAATTAACAATTGATATGTAATGTAGCTTATATTCCGGCGATACTCACGCGAAATTCCCGGGACCTCGTCTTCCCACCCGCCCCGTACGCTGACGGCCATGGACAACGACGGGCGGATCCGGGTCCCCGCGGACCTCGACGCGGTGAGCACCCTCGGCGCCGAGAGCGCCGGGCCCGGCGACCGCGCCGCCGTCGAGCGGATCTGGGATTCGGTGCGCGACTGGTACCGCGGCGGCATGCACCCGGCCATCCAGGTGTGTCTGCGCCGCGACGGAGAGGTGGTCCTGAACCGGTCGATCGGGCACGGCTGGGGAAACGGCCCGTCCGAGCACCCCGATACCGAAAAGATCCTGGCCACCCCCGACACCCCGTTCTGCGTATATTCGGCGGCCAAGTTCGTCGCCGGCACGGTCGTGCACATGCTGGTCGAGCGGGGTTACTTCTCCCTCGACGACCTGGTCACCGACTACCTTCCGCACTACGGCCGGCACGGCAAGGGCCGCACCACCATCCGTCACGTGCTGACCCACAGCGCCGGGGTGCCGTTCTTCTTCGGGCCCCGCCCGGATGTGAAGCGGGTCGATGACAGCGAGTACACCCGTGAGCAGCTCGCCGGGATGCGGCCGTTGTATCCGCCGGGGTGGCTGCACATGTACCACGGGCTGACCTGGGGGCCGCTGATCCGGGAGATCGTGGCCGCCGCCACCGGGCGCAGCATCCGGGAGATCACCGCCACCGAGATCCTCGATCCGCTGGGTTTCCGGTGGACCAACTTCGGCGTCACCGACGACGACGTCGCCCTGGTGGCGCCGAGCTACGCGACCGGTAAGCCGCTGCCCGCGCCGATGGCGGCCGCGTTCCGCAAGGCCATCGGCGGCACCCTGTACGAGACGATCCCGCTGACCAACACGCCGTTGTTTTTGACCAGCGTCGTCCCGTCGTCGACGACGGTGTCCAACGCGGCCGAGCTGTCCCGGCTCGCCGAGGTGCTGCGCCGCGGCGGTGAGCTCGACGGCGTCCGGGTGCTGCGGGCAGAGACCCTGCGGGCGGCCGTGGCGCCGAGCCGGCGGCTGCGCCCGGATATGGCCACCGGCGGCAAGCCGATGGCCTGGGGCACCGGGTACATGCTGGGCGACAAGCGGTTCGGACCGTTCGGCCGGGATACCGCCGGCGCCTTCGGGCACACCGGACTGGTGGACATCGCGGTGTGGGTCGATCCGGCGCGGCGGTTGTCAGCAGCGATCGTCAGCAGCGGAAAGCCCGGCAGCAATCCGGAACCCAAGTTGTATCCGGCTGTGCTGAACCGGATTTCGGCCGAGCTGGCTCCGATTCGCTAGCCGGTCTTGATCGGCAGTCGGGACCAGCCCCGGACGCTGGAGGTCCGGGCCCGGGCGGCGTGGTCGTAGTCGACGTCCCAGTCGGTCCAGCGCTTGAGGATTTCCTCGAACGCCACCCGCGCCTCCAGCCGCGCCAGCGCCGCCCCCAAACAGAAGTGGATACCCTGCCCGAAGCTCAGGTGCCCGCCCTGGCGGTGGATGTCGAACCGGTCCGGGTCGGCGTAGCGGGATTCGTCGCGGTTGGCGGACCCGTTGAGCAGCAACATATATGAGCCCTCGGCAACGACCTGGCCGTAGAGCTGCACGTCGGCGGCGACGTAGCGTCCCTGCACCGGCGAGGGCGGCTCGTAGCGCAGCGTCTCCTCGACGGCCGACGGGATGAGCGCGGGGTCGGCGGCGAGTTCGGCCCGCTGATCGGGATGGCGGCCGAGCAGTTCCCCCATGAACCCGATGAGACGGGCGGTGGTTTCGCCGCCGGCGCCGGCGATCATCGCGGTGTAGGCGAGTACCTCGGTGCGCTCCAACCGGCGGCGGGTGCCGTCGAGCTCCTCGATTTCGGCGTTGAGCAGTTCGGTCATCAGGTCGTCGGACGGATGGGTGGACCGCCACTCGATGTAATCGACATACTGAGCCAGCGATTCGGCGAATATCGCGGCGGTGACGTCACCCCCGGTCTCACCGACCGCGATACTGTTGTCGGTGGTGGCGCGGATCTGCTCCTGTTCGCCCTCGGGGATGCCGAGGAGATAGCCGATGGTGCGCATCGGCATGATCGCACCGAGGTCGGCGACGAGGTCGAACCCGTCGGCGTCGCGCAGCGGATCCAGTGCGCGAACACATAACTGGCGGACCAGGTCCTCGACGGCGAGCATCCGCCGCGGAGTGAAGACCCGCGACAGCAGCCGGCGGTGCAGATCGTGCAGCGGCGGGTCCTCCCAGAGCAGGATCCCCGGCGGCACCTCCAGTCCACTGAACAGGATGTCGGCGGTGGTGCCGTGTCCCGAACGGTAGGTGTGCCAGTCCAGCAGCGCGGTCGCGACGTCGTCGTAGCGGCTCAGCGCGTAGAAGTTGTACCTGTCGTTGTAGTACAACGGGGCCTCGGCCCGCATGCGCCGCCAGATCGGGTAGGGATCGTCGTCGATATCGTAGTCGAAGGGATCGTAGTAGAGGCGATCTGCGGCCGGAATCGTCACGGCGCCATCATCTTTGGTCACCGCGGCTGGTTGGAGACGCCGGGGTAGTACTGCTCGGTGGGCCCGACCGTGGCCCAGCCCTTTTCTTTGGCCAGCAGGTGCGGTGCGAACACCGCCAGGTACAGGACGTTGCCGATGACGATGACCGAGGCGATCGAGATGAGCGCCGACTGCAGCCGGGTCTCCGACAGCCGGTCGGCCAGCATGTCGATCACGTTGCGGCCCTGCTCGTCGGTGCGTCCGAGCAGGTAGGTGAACGTCATCATCTGCACGCCCATGGCGACGGAGTCGTAGATCGGGTACTGGTGTGTCGTCCCTTCCGCGATGGCCAGTCCGGGGATCACGTAGCCGTAGTGGAACAGTCCGAGCCGCGCACCGAGCATCGCGTTGAAGACGAACGCCCAGCAGAACCCGACGGTGAACCCGGCGGCCAGCAGGGTCTGCGGCCGTCGCCACCCGAACCGGCGGGCGGCTCGGCGGCCGAGTGCCGCGCCGATCACGGCCGGCAGTACGAAGTAGCCGATGTAGCCGATCGGGACGGACGACGGCAGTCCGCCCCAGGTCATGTTCAGCGGCCACCACGACGGCATGCGCGGCAGTTCCGGCGGGAACTGGGCGTACATCGCCCAGTCGTAGGGCGCCTCGATCCAGGAGAAGGAGATCGCCGAGATGGACAGCAGCAGCAGGGGATGCAGGCGGCCGCGACGGTAACTGAGGTAGATCCCGATGGACAGGAACACCGCACCGCTGATGTAGGCCCAGGTCACACCGGAGGTGACCAGGAACTGTGTGCTGACGTTCACCGGTGGCCCGCCGGGGCACCGGCGCCGCGCGCCTCCGGATCGAAGTAGCACACCAGCGCCGCGATCAGCGCTATCAGTCCGAACAGTGTGCCGATCATGACGATTGCACCCACCACCGCCTCCTTCGCCGGGTCGTTCACCAGTTAATAGTGGACACTATTAGTCGGGGCGGGTCAAGGATGCGCCTATCGTGAACATGCGACCGCGCGCCGCGGTCGGAGAAAGTGATGAGCCGTGCCCCAGGGACGTTCCACCGGCAAGCGGCCCACCGGCGCCAAGCCGGCGACGCGCCGGCCGCCCGGTGAGGCACGCAAACTGCTGCTCGGAGCGGCCCGCGAGCTGTTCGGCCGCCGGGACTACCGGACCGTCACCACCCGCGAGATCGGCGAAGCCGCCGGGGTCGCCGAGTACCTGCTGTTCCGGCACTTCGGTTCCAAGGCGGGGCTGTTCCGGGAAGCGCTGGTGCTGCCGTTCACCGATTTCATCGACGAGTTCGGCACGACCTGGGCCGCGGTGGTCCCCGAGGAAACCGACGAGAAAGAGCTGGCCCGCCAGTTCGTCGGTCGTCTCTACGACGTGCTCGTCGACCACAAGGGACTGCTGCTCACCCTGGTCGCGGCCGACGGGCTCGGCGACGAGGAATTGGAGAGCACCGGCATCACCGACATCCGCCGGTCCCTGAGCCTGCTGGGCCGGATCAGCGGCGAGGGCATGAGCCTGCGCGGAATGCGTTCCGACCAGCCGGATCTGCCCGCCCAGTCGGTGGTGGCGACGATCGTCGGGATGGTCGCCCTGCGGTCCACCTTCTTCGGCGACCAGCCCCCGCCGCGGGAGGCCATGGTCGACGAGCTGGTGGCGGCCACCCTGCACGGCTTCCTGCACCGCCAAGACTGACCCCGGCGGAGTCATCGCGGGTGATCCCGGCTTCAGTCCGGTTCCGCCGGCACTCGCTCCGCTCGCGCCAACTCCACCTACCCTCGCCGAATCACTCGGGCCAATCGCGGGTGATCCCGGATCACCCGATGGCGTCGATGGCCTTGTAGATGCGCTGCTCGCTCACCGGGCGCGGAGTACCGAGTTGCTGCGCCCACAGGCTGACCCGGAATTCCTCGATCTGCCAGCCGACGGCCCGTACCGCGTCGGAGCCCCGGTTCTGCGGCGAGAGTCGTTGGCACAGTTCGTCATAGGCGTCCTCGACGGCGTGCACCCGGGTCATCCGTTCGGTATCGGCGCCCGGCGCCTGCGCCAGCCGTTCGAGTCGGCGCACGATGGCGGTCAGATAGCGGGCCAGATCGGGCAGCCGTGCCGCACCGGTGGCGGTGACAAATCCCGCTGGCAGCAGCCGGTCTCGTTGGGCGCGGATGTCCGCGATCGCGTCACGCTGAGTGGCGCCCGGCGCATCGGGGATCGCGACGGCTACCTGGTGGGCTGCGGTGAGGACGGCGGTGACCCGGGCCAGGATGTCGGTGGTGCGCGCGACCAGGTGGTCGGCGACGGTCTTGCGGGCGGCGGCGAATTCGGCGCGGGTGCGCACCGGCGCGGTGACCAGGGTGTCGACGGCGGCGTCCGCGCAGTCCTCGATCAGGGCGGCGGGCGACCCGTCGGGGTTGTTACCGAGCATCAGCCGAGGTCCCGGCGCCAGGCCGCGTTCGACGGCCTTCACCGGTGAGGGAGCCGCCAGCCGCAGGAGCCGACGCATGCCCGGTCCCTGGTTGCTCGCCGCCTCGGCGGCGGTGGCGAATACCGCGATGGATATCCCGGCGGCGCCCTCGTCGACCAGCGCCGGGTAGCCGCGCACGGTGTGTCCGTCCCGGTCGGTTTCGACGACGCTCGGCAGTTCGTCGAGGTCCTCGGGCCAGTCCCGCAGGCCGGTGCGGGTCAGTCCGTGGTCGACGGCCTCGGTGACCGCGGTCCGCGTCGATGCGGCCAGTTGCCGCTGTAGTTCGGTGAGGTCCTTGCCGCGGGCGACCTCGGTCCCGTCGGCCCCGTGGACGGCGAACGTCAGCCGCAGGTGCGCGGGGATCTTCTCCGGGTCGAAGTCCTCGGCGGTGATCGGAACCCCGCTGCGCCGACGTAGTTCGGCGGCCAGGACCTCGGGCAGCGAGCCGGTGCCGGGGTCCAGGGTGTCCAGCAGAGCGCGGGCGGTGTCGGGGACCGGGACGAAATTGCGGCGCAGGTCCTTGGGTAGGGACTTGAGCAGGGCCACGATGAGTTCCTGGCGCAATGCCGGTACCGTCCAGGCGAATTGCTCGCCGCCGAGGCCCGCCAGCACGGCGACCGGTACGTGCACGGTGACGCCGTCGTCGGTGGCGCCGGGTTCGAACCGGTAGCTCAGCGGCAGATCCAGGCCGTCGGATACCCAGCTGTCCGGGTGGGCGTCGTCGACCTCGGTGCGCAACAGGTCTGCGCGGGTCATGGTGAGCAGGTCCGGGGTGGTGTGGCGTTGTTTGCGCCACCAGCCGTCGAAGGTCCGGGTGGAGACGATCTCGGCCGGCACCCGTGCGTCGTAGAAGGCGTACACCTCGTCGTCGTCGGCGAGCAGGTCGCGGCGCCGCGAGCGTTCCTCGATCTCGGCGAGTTCGGCGCGCAATGCGGCGTTGTCGGCGAAGAAGTGGTGCCGGGTCTGCCACTGCCCGTCGACCAGGGCGGCGCGGATGAACATCTCCCGGGCCAGCACCGGATCGACCCCGGCATAGGAGATCCGGCGCCGCGCCACCAGCGTCAGGCCGTAGAGCAACACGCGTTCATAGGCCATCACCGCGCCGCGCTCGGTATCCCAGTGCGGTTCGGAATAGCTGCGGTTGACCAGGTGCCCGGCGGCGCGTTCGACGGCGTCGGGGTTCACCCGGGCGGCGATGCGGCCGTAGAGCCGGGACGTCTCCACCAGTTCGGCGACCATCACCCAGGCCGGCGGGCGTTTGGCCAACGCCGATCCGGGCACCAGGGTGAACTTGGCGTTGCGGGCGCCCAGGTATTCGCGGGAGTCCCGGCGGCCGTCGCGGCTGCGTTCGGGCAGCGTCCCGATGTGCGAGAGCAGCCCGGCCAGCAGCGCGGCGTGAATCCGGTCGGCCGGCTGTTCGGGGGTATTGCGCCTCGTCGACCGGCCCAGTTTCTTTGTGGGCGGCCCCGGCTTCCCCTCGGCTCCGCGGCCACTCGCTTCGCTCGCGACCACTCCGCCGAGCCTCGCCGCTCCGCCCAGCCCTACGTCGCGGCTGATGCTGCGCAACTGGCCGACCAGGTCCTGCCATTCCCGGATCCGCAGGTAATGCAGGTAGTCCTCGCGGCACATCCGCCGAAACGAACTGCCGGAGCGCTGGTTTCGCTGTTCGCCGAGGTAGTTCCACAGGTGCAGGAAAGCCAGGAAGTCGGAGTTCGGGTCGGCGAAGCGGGCGTGTTTGGCTCGCGCGGCCTCCTCGGCGCCGGTGGGCCGCTCCCGCGGGTCCGGGATCGCCAGCGCCGCGGCGATCACCAGCACCTCGTCCAGGCAGCCCTCGGCGT
>WBZQ01003095.1_pt1 | contig 10420 bp, 7 predicted proteins | sample 5204251 | NCBI WGS metagenome assembly WBZQ01 (sample SAMN12412402, study PRJNA552823) | activated sludge metagenome | isolation source: activated sludge from nitrification reactor of wastewater treatment plant... | place: USA: Virginia | collected 2017-09 | reverse complement strand
ACGAAGGTGCGTATGGCGCGCGGGCCGGGACGCAGGCTGGAAGGGATGACAAAGCCGCTGATGGCGAAGAAGGTGACCACGCCGGCTCGGCCGAAATCCATGGCGTGGGCGAGGTCGGCCATCCACAGGCCGTGAGTGGTGAGGGTGGCGAAGGTTTCCGAAACGTGGGTCCAGACCACCAGCAGGGCCGCGAGCGCGCGCAGCGAGTCCACATGCGCGTAACGCGGCGAAGAGGCGGAATGCACTAGAGGCTATGATGCCATTGTTCCGGCGGCGGCCCGCGCGCGGACGGATTTTAGCTTCCCACCGCGCGGACGGCCGGTTCCGGAAATAGAATCGCGTCGCTGGCGGAATGCTCAATCCCCTGGGAACGGCGGATGAACCGTGCGTATTCGGCCGCCAGCCGGAGCCGGGAATAGCTTTCCACTTTGCGCGAATCGGGACGCACGCGATCGATCTCGCCGTTGGCCAGCGCTCCCAGCAAGCGCGCGATGGCGTCAATGTTATCGTGCTCCACGCACAGCCCGGCCTGGGTGTGGCGGATCAGGCGGCCGAGCTCGCCCATGGCGGGCGTAAGGGCCAGAATCGGCTTGCCGGTGGCCATATACTCATAGACCTTGCCCGGCAGCACGCTGGGCTCGGTAAGGGGCAGCAGCAGATAATCGGCCTCCTCCATGTGACGCAGGGCCTGATTCTGCGGCAGAAAGCCGAGCATCTCCACCTTGCTTTGGCAGTTGTTCAGGAATCTCTTTTCATCCTCATCGACGCGCCCGACAAAGCGGGTTTCAAAGCGCGAGCGCAGATTATCGGGCAGCCGGTCAAGCGCCTCCAGATAGGTGCTCGGGGTGCAGGGCTTATAGACCGTGCCGATATAGACCACCTTGATCTGCGAACCGGTGCGCACCTTCACCGGCAGCGGAAGAACCTTGGTGGGATCGTAGCCGTTCGGAATAACGGCGAACTTATCGGCGGGCTGTTCGGGATGTTTGCGCCGCAGTTTGCGCAGCGACGATTCGGTCACCGCCACCACCAGATCGGCGGATTGGACGGCTTTCTGCTGGGCGCGGTAGGCGCGTTCCACCAGCGCCGAATCCTTGATTGGAGAAATCTGCCGCAGGTAGTAATCGAGCCATTCGTCGCGAAAATCGGCGACCACGGTGGCATCGGGCGCCGCGTCCTTGATGGCCGAAACCAGGCGGAGGGTGGAAAACGGCGGCACGGTGACCACCACGGTCTGAATGCGGTGCTGCCGTACGATCTCGATGGCTTTGGCGGCGGCGCCGAAGGTCCAGACCACCTGCGGATCGGGAAACATGATTTCGCGAATCACGCGCGCCAGCAGGCCGCGTTTGCCGGCGCCATTGGGCGGCGCGGGGGCGGCGGTGTTGGCGGCGGGTTGCGGCGCTTCGGGTTTGTGCCTGCCCCCGCCCAGAAACTCCCAGATACGGCGGCGGGCGGAAAACGGCAGTTCGGGAGTCAGCACGCGATGCACGGTGACGCTCGAAGGAATCTCCTTCATCAGACTGGGATCGGAAGTATGGGAAACGCCGTTGCTGGGCGTCAGCACGTGGACGTTATAACCGCACTCGGGAAAGAACTTGGCGAAGCTGAGGGCGCGCTGCACTCCCACCCCGCCAAGAGGCGGAAACTGGTAGCTGATCAGCAGCATGTTATCGGGACCGGAATGGGAGCCCGTTCGCTTCGGAGGGCGCCGCGGCCGGAAGTCGGAACGCCGGAAGACGTCGATGTTACGCAAAATCATGCGACCACTCCGGGCGGCTTGGCCGCCGCATGACAGCCCGCCGAGGCCATTTCGAAAACGGCCTGCGCCGCCTCCCAGGCCGAGGCAAAGCGCAGTTCGAGCTGTTGTTGGCGGCACTGCTCGCGCAGGATGCGCAATGCCGTTTCCAGTCCTCCGCCAAGCAGCGCCTTGGCCTGCCGCTCGGGAGCGCCGTGGGCAAACAGCTTGACAAAAATATCGCCGCCGAGCCGGGGGGCGTAATCCAGCCACAGGCGCGCGCGCGCCGCGGTCACCGGATTGTGCCACGCCAGTTCGCCAACCTCGATGCGGGGAATCAGCCCCGCCTTGCGCTCGCGCCAATTCAGGGCGAGCGGACCGGGGATCATGAGCAGATCGCCGCGGCGGCCGCCGTTGACGGTTACCGCCACGCCGGTGTCATGCGATTTGGAGCGGGCCGGATCGTCGGTGGCCCAGTAGATTTCGTTCACCGACCGGGTTTGGGTCGAATAAGGCGCCGAAGGCAGCGTGAAATCGGCATAGCAGCCCAGATCGCGCAGCAGCGTGATTTCGTTATTCAAGCCGCAGAAGTGGCCGCCGCGCGAATTGTCGAGCGCCCAATTGCCGTGTATGAAGCCAAAAACAACCTGGCCGTCGCGGGCGCGAAGCAACCCATGCCGCTGGTGCAGCGTTTGTTTGAACCCGGCGATGCGGTCGACGAAATCGGCTTCGCCTTCCCCATCATGGTGCAGGTGGATCTCCACGTCGCCCACGCCCTGACGCGTCATCTCGGCCAGCGGATCGAGCAGTTCCGGCTGATACTCCTCCTGCGGATAGAAGAAGGTATAAACGGCCGGACGTCCCACCGAATCGCGCTGGCGCTCGGCGATGCGCGGCCATTCCTTGCGCCACGCCGCCACGCGCTCAATGGCCACGCTACGCGGCGGCGCTCCCCACAGCGGCTCATAGTGATCGCCAATGATCAACCACACCCGCTGCGCCCGCACGCGTTGCGTCCGGCGGCTTCGCCAGTACCCAGGCAGCCAAATCTGGGCGTTCCGCGGCAGAGTCATCGCATGGTTCTATTCGGCCGGGGGAGCGGGCATGGCGGCTGGTTCGGACGGCGGTGCGGGCATCGAAACCGCCTCCGGCGCCGTACGCGCGGCCCTCCGCGATTCCTCAAACAGCCAAGCCTCCTCGCAATCGAGCACCTTGGCGATGCGTGCTCTCAGCTCGGGGCTCGGCCGGCGGAACCCGTTGACGATCTTGCTCAACAGGGTGTCGTCGATGTTGAGCATTTGAGCGAGCTGATTCTGCCGAATCCCGCTCTTCCAGAGTTGTAGCTTGAGGTTTCCGTACATTGTGCTAATTACCCTAAGACCACGGCCCCTATCCCTTCTAGCGAACATGAAGGCAGGAGTCGAGTAACATTCTGCAAGTAGTTGAAAGAAACATGAAATCGAACCGCCAGTGTGGGCGGCCCATACTTACCACGAACCGTTATCCGTTACTAATGGGCCGGCATATGACTCAGCGTCCGGCTTGAATCGTGTAATCGTTGCGGTAATCTCCATAGCCGCCGCGGCGGGCATAAGCCGGCGTGTCGGCGGCGTTCATGACGATGCCCAGCCGTTTGACCGGGGGAATCGCCTGCAGCGCGCTCTGTACGGCGCTGCGCGTGGTGTGGTCCTGGCGGACGACGAGAATCACGCCGTCGCTGGCGGCCTCCACCAGATCGTAATCGGCAAGCGAGCCCATGGGCGGCACGTCGAGAATGACGAAGCGGAACCGCTGCCGCAGGCTCTCGATCAAAGTGTGCCAGCGGGCCGAATCGAGCAGTTCGACCGGGTTGGTGCGATATTCGCCGCTGGTGACGATGAACAGGTTGGGCAGTTGATCGACGCGGATGAGCGCGTCTTCGATGCGGCAGCGGCCGCTGAGAAAATCGCCGAGGCCCGGACCTTCCGGCAAACCGCAACTGGTGGCGACGTCGCCGCGGCGCAGATCGGCATCCACCAACACGCACTGCACATCGTGCTTGAGCGCCAACACGCCGGCCAGGTTAATGGAGGTTAGCGTCTTGCCGTCGCCCTGCGAGGGGCTGGAAACGACGATCACACGCGGCTCGGTGGGCGCCTGCAGTAACTGCGTGCGAATCTTGCGGTAGCCCTCATTGACCACCGAATCGCCGAGATCGAAGGGTAGAATCGGCTTGCCGGCCGCCGCCTTCACCGGTAGTTTGCGAATCACCGCGGGCGGCGTGGCCGGTTTAGGCAAACGCACCAGCAGGCCGGTTTCGGTTCTATCGGTTTCAGCGGAGCTCTCCTGGCCGGCCACCAGCGCCGGGGCAGCCTCGGGCTCTCCGGCCGGTTGCGGCGGCGGCTCACTTTCCGCAGGCGGCGCCTCACGCCGCAGGACAACGGGAACTTCGCGGCGGCTCACTTCGGGAGGCCGCCATTCCACCACGCGCGGCATGCGCAGAGGCTGCGAGCGCGGCTCGGCCGCCGGCTCTTCGCCGGACTGCGGTTGTGGCTCGGAGGCATCGCCACCGGGCGCCGGGTTAGCCGGAAAGCGGCGCGCCAGTTCGGCGGCGTCGGATGTTGTCTTGGCCAGTGCCTGAAAGATCCTGCTCATGGCGTTCCTTTTACGCGCCTGCCGAGCGCGACCAACCAAACCAGCGGGAAAGCAGGGATCCGCCGCCGCGGCCATCGCCGCCAAGGCTGCGAGGAATGCTGGGCACGACGTCGGAGACGGGAATTTCGGGAATCCTGTCCCACTCGGATGTTTCGCTCGAAGCCTCGGCCTCGCTCGCTTCAGGCTGCGCCGGCTCGGGCGCCTTGCGCGTTTCCGGACCGATCAGATGCAGGTCCCTCGCCGCCTCCAGGACATGAGCCTCGATAACTTCGCGCGAATCGGTGGCAAAAGCCACCAGCAGCGCGTTGTCGCAAAGCGTGTTCACCAGGCGCGGAATGCCGCCGGTGACCGCGGCCACCTTCGCCACCGCGTCTGACTGAAACGGAGACTTGCGTCCGCCGGCGATGCGCCAGCGGTGCCAGATATATTGATCGACGTCGGCGGCTTTCAGCGGATCGACGGTCAGCCGCACGGCGATGCGCTGCTTGAGCTGCCGCAGATCGGGCCGGTCGAGCGTCTGATCGAGTTCCACCTGACCCACCAGGACGATTTGCAGAAGCTTCGACACGCTGCTTTCAAAGTTGGTGAGCAGGCGTATTTCCTCAAGCAGCGTGGCGTCGAGGCGGTGCGCTTCGTCCACCACCAGCACCGGCGTTTTGCCGCGGCTTTGGCTCTGCGCCAGAAACGTGTAGAGCGCCACCAGCCGCTGGGCTTTGTTGTTGGCCTTGCGGATGTCGATGCCGAAATCGTGCATGACGAATTCGAGAAACTCGGCCGGGGTGAGCGACGGATTCAGCACCACGCTGAAATGGCACTGCGGCGAGCCTTTCAGCAGCGCATGGAGCAGCGTGGTCTTGCCGGTGCCCACCTCGCCGGTGAGCACGACAAACCCTTTGCGCGCGGTGACGGCATACATCAGCCCGGCGTAGGCCTCGCGATGCGATTCGGTCAAGTAAAGGAAAGACGGGTCGGGCGTCAACAAGAACGGATTCTTCGTGATGCCAAAATACGCTTCGTACATGATCTATTGCCTCACCATGCTTCAGGCTTCTCCAAGGACTTCCGGGGCTCAGACTTCCAGCTCTGCCGACTCGACCGGGTCGAGCCTGATGGGCGGTATCCGCCCCAGGACGGGAACCTGCTGAGGCATCTCCCATTCGCCCAACACAACGTTGCGATTCAACTCGCGCATCAGCGCCAGACCCAGGCCCGCGGCCAGCGCCACCAGGCTCGACACCAGCGTCAACAACATCCGCTTGGGCCGCTCGGGACGCTCCGGCAGGCGCGCTTTGTCGATGATCACGAACCGCTCGGCCTTCTGGCGGCGCTCCATGTCGGAAGCCATCTCGGCGGCAAGGTTCTTATCAAGAAGCGATTCGTAATTGGACTTGGTGATCTGGTAGTCGCGTGTCAGGCCGGCCATTTCCTGCTCCCGCAGCGGAATGCTCTCAAGCCTCTGCTGATAGGTCGCGATCAGACCGAGCACCGAGGCGCGGTCTTCCTCGCGCTGCTGCATTTCGCGCGATTGCGCGTCCAGTTGCGCCTTCAAGCCGGCCACGCGTTCCTTCTCGCGCAGCATCAATTGCAGCAGTTCGGGCGGCGGACGCCGCTGGGGCTTTTCACCGCGCGCCATCCGCTGGCGTTCCAGCCGCGCCGCTTCGGCCGCCATCGCCGAGTCGCGTTCTTCGGCCCGTTTGACCCGCTGCAGCTCTTCTTTGAGCGCCACCACGTCGGGATGCGAATCGGTGTAGCGGCGCAGCAGCGCGTCGAGCTCTTCTTCGAGCACGTCGGAGCGTTTGCGGCCCGAGGGCGTGGTTGCCGCCACCGGGACGCCCGAGGAGGAGGAGGCGGCCGGCGGTGCGGCAACGGCCGCCTGCGGCACCGTGATGTCCTCGGCGATCTTGGCCAGTTCACTTTGGCTGGCGGTGGCCGAGGCCAACGCGTTTTCAAGAATCAAGCGCTGCTGCTGGGTGCGGTTGATGGCGTCCTGGGCGCCCTGCAGTTCCACCTGCAGCCGTTGCAGGGTGGAAAGAATCGCATCCTTCTGTTCCGGCAGCTCGCCGCTGTTGCGCATCTTGTATTCGCTCAGCCGCGCTTCCTGCTCTTCCAGCCGTTTGCGCGCCTCTTGCATTCGCTCTTCGAGAAACACCGAAGTTCCCTTGGCCTGCGACTCGCGCGCCTTGCTGTTTTCTTCCACGAAAAACGAGCCAATCTGGTTGGCCACCGCGGCGGCTACTTCCGGCTGCCGCGCCGCATACGACACGCGGATGGCGCCCGGCTGATTCTTGGCCCAGCCCTTTTCCACCTTGATCGAGATGTCTTTGCGCATTTCATCGATCAGTTCCTGGCCCGTAACTTTGTCGCGTTCGTCGCGATAAAGACCGAACCGGTCGACCAGTTGTTCCAGCCGCCCGACCGACAGAATCTGCTGGCTGAGGCTGGCGACCCGGTCCTGCAGCTCGGCGTTCACCGTCGCCGTCACCAGCTTCTCGGGAATCTTCTGCGACTCCACCATGATCAGAGTTTCGGCCTTGTAAACCGACGGCAGCCGCGCGATCAACATCGCCGCCACAAGCGTGCCCAGCAGCCATGTGCCCAGCAGCACGCTCTTTTGCTTATCAAGCAGCCGCACAATCGACATCCAGTTCAGACGCGGCGCCAGAGCCTCTTCGGCCGCACGGTCCGAAAACACAGGCCTGCCCGGAACTTGCAGTCCTGAATTGGGATTAGTCAACAAGATGCCCGTACCTTCCCGCATCCGCAGCTTTCCCGGATGCCGCCCCGCCGCTTTGAAGTTAGCCGTAACTCAGCTACTCCCGCTCCGGCCTAATTCCTCCGAATCGCCGGAACCGAGTAACTATTTCCCTGGTATGTCCATCCGGGCTGGCCTTCCGGTCCTCCCGGGCGGTATTATGTTTCCCTACGGTTAATGTGTGCCTTGGCTTAAAGAACAAGTGGCACTAGCCGAGTATACTGGATCGTCCGCTTTCGTTCAAGATTTTGACAGCGAGGAAGTTTGTAAGCCGAGGAAAGGTTGTACTGGGCGAATTAAAGAGACGCTTAGCAGTACTAAGCGTACCTGGTACGAACTAACGGATCACCAACGGCTCCGCCGCCCCGCCCGTCTGCAGCGTCTTGACGCGCGCGAACACCTGCCGGGCTTCGGCGCCGCGCCCGGCGGCCTGCAGCGCACGCGCCAATTGATAATGCACCGCCGCCTCGCGCGGAGAGCGCCGCGCGGCTTCTTCCAGCAGCGGTACCGCTTCGGCGGGGCGGTTCACCGCCAGTTTGGCTTTGCCCAGATAGTAGGACGCGCCCCACAAATCGGGCCGCCGGGCGCGCACCTTTTCGAGCATTGCCGCGCCTTCGGCCGGCTGGCCCCCCTGCGCCAGCAGCGCGCCCAGGAAATACAGAGCCTCGAGATTCGAAGGATTCTCGGCAACGGCGGCGCGCAATGAGCGTTCCGCCAGTTCGGCGTTGCGCAGGCTGATTTGGGTCTTGCCGGTTTCCAGCGCCAACCCTGGCAAATCGGCTTCCGCCGAGGCGGCTTTCTGGAAACTCTCGAGCGCCTTTTCAAACAGCGCCGCGTCATACCAGATGCGCCCTTCCAGGTAATGTGCCCGCGCCGGCGGCAGCGCGGCGAACAGGCGCTCGATCACCGATGTTGCTTTGGCTTTGTCTCCCTGTTTGACATGGCCCAACGCAAGAAAGTGCAGCACCGCGGTGGATGGCTTCCCCGCCCCGGCTAACTCCTCCAGCGTTGCCACGGCCGCGGCCGTTTCGCCGGTCTGCATCTGTGTAATCGCCAGCAGTTCGCGCGCCTGCGCCTGCCGCGCGCCTGCCATCGGCGCCAATTTCGCCAGCAAAGGTTTAGCCCGCGCAAAATCGTCCAGCTTCAGATAGGCGAGCGCCAGATTGAGAAGCAAGCCCGGTTCGGCAGGCGCCAGTTTTAGCGCCCGCTGGTAAACGTCGATAGCTTTCAGCGGATGATCGGTGCGGGAGTAAAGGACGCCTAGATTGCCCAGCGCCCCGATGTTGGCCGGTTCGCGCTTCAGAACTTCAAGGAATCCGCGTTCGGCCTGCTCATGTTCGCCGCGCTGCAGCAGTTGCGACGACGATACGAACAGTTGCTCGGTGGTCGGGGCCTGGCCTTGGCACAACAAGGCCGCGGCCAGCACCCCACACCACCGGGCAGTCATGGGTTAAAACAGGAACTTCAAACCGAACTGAATGGTTCGCGGATCGCGGGTCGAATTCACCAGGCCGAACGTGCCGCGGGTGGCCGCCGTCACCGGCGTATTCGGATTGGGGACATTGAAGCCCGTGTTCACGCCCGACCACTGCGTGTGGTTGAACGAGTTGAAGGTCTCAAAGCGGAACTGCAGCCGGGCGCGTTCGGTGATGTTGGTCGTCTTGAACAACGACAAATCCCACTGATTGATGCCCGGCCCGCGGATGATTCCTTCGCCGGTGTTGCCAAGCGAGCCCTCCAGCGGCCGGCCAAAGGCGAACACGTTGAAATAATCGAGTTCCGACGGGTTGTCGGACTTCACGTTTCCGCCCAGGTAATCGGCGCGCGGACCGCCGCCCAGGGTGCCCGGGTTGCCGTTGGAGGTGATGGTGAGCGGCGTGCCGCCCCAGAAACGCGCGATGCCGTTGACCGACCAGCCGTTGGCGAAGGCCTTGGCGACGGCGCTGGTCTTGGCAAACTGCGGCAGTTCATAAACGAAGTCGATCGTTACAATCTGCTTGCGGTCAAAGTTGAGCAGGCCGTATTCGCGTTTGCGGTCAAAGCTATAAACCAGGCCCGCCGTGTCGCCCTCGTTGACGCCCTGAGCCTTCGACCAGGTGTAGTTGAAATTGCCGGTAAAGCCCTTGGCGAAACGGCGGCTGATGCGCGCCTGCAGGGCGTTGTAATTCGACGTGGCGCCGAACTCGGTAAAGTTGACGCCGGCGTAACCCTGATAAGGCCGCAGCGCGTTGGCCACGCCGTTGACGCGGGCCAGCACGCCGGGTTGCAGCGTGGTGCCGAGCGGAAGCTGATTCAGATCGCGGCGGTATTGCAGATAGCGGCCGCGGTTGCCGATGTAGCTGACATCGAGCGACGTGCGGGCGCCCAACTCACGTTGCACACCCAGGCTCCAGGAATAGATGGTGGGAATCTGACCTTCGGCATCGAAGGTCGAAATGCCGACCGGCGCGCGGCGTCCGCCGGCGATCAGCGCCGGCCCAAGCGCGTCCACCTTGCCCGCGTAAACGGTGGGCTGGAAGGTGAGCGGCGGATTGCCCAGTCCATCGAAGTTATTGGCGTTCTGGCGGATGCGTTCATAGAACATGCCGCCGCCGCCGCGGATCGAGGTCTTGCCGTCGCCAAACGGATCGTAGGCGAAGCCGAAACGCGGACCCCAATTGTTCCAACGGTGCTTGGCAAAGCCCTTGGGGATGCCGCCCGAGCCCTCTTCCACCATGCCGTTAAACGGATTGCCGACGCCGGGAACCAGAGTGCCGATGGTCAGGCCGGGGTTGATATCGACGCGCGCCGCCTGCGCCGGATTGTAGAGCCGCGGATCGAAGTAATTCTGCAGGTACTTGCCGTAGGTGTAGGTGGGTCCAAGATAGGCCCAGCGCATGCCGTACTCGAGCGTCAGCTTGCGGTTGACGCGCCAGCTATCCTGGCCGAACGCCTCGGCGCCGTAGAACTTGAACGAGCCATAGAAGCGGCCGTTCGATTGATTCACCGACGTGTAGTTGCCCAGCAGCATGTTGGCGAAGGTGGTGCCGGTGGACAGCGGATTGTCGGCCGAATCGCCGAAGTTGAAGTTCATCGCATCGGTCCAGCTCGGCTGCTGTCCATTCAGGTTGGTGTTGAAAAAGCCGCCGAACTTGAAGGTGTGCGAACCGCGGTTGAGCGTCATGTTGTCGGTGAAGGTGAACTGCTTGGCTTCGCTCAGCCAGCCGGCGGCAAAGCCGGGATAGTTGCAGCTCGCCACGCCGCAATTGAAGCGCGGGAAGCGGCTGCGCAGGTTGGCTTCCGGAAAGAATTCGCTG
>WBZQ01003094.1_pt1 | contig 10421 bp, 9 predicted proteins | sample 5204251 | NCBI WGS metagenome assembly WBZQ01 (sample SAMN12412402, study PRJNA552823) | activated sludge metagenome | isolation source: activated sludge from nitrification reactor of wastewater treatment plant... | place: USA: Virginia | collected 2017-09 | reverse complement strand
CGGCGATGGTGGTGAGCATGTGGAAGGAACTTAAATGAAGACGAAAATTGAGGGATGACAGCAAGCGGTTGTCACTTCATCTGCCATTCCTCAGGTTATGTTTCCAGACTATTCAGCAATCTGGATAACCGTGCGGCCGCTATAAAACCCACAGCGCGGGCAAACACGGTGCGGCAGTTTCAGGTTGCCGCAGTTCGGGCAAGCGCTCAGGCTGTTCCGTTTCAGCGCGTCATGTGTGCGGCGCTTGCGGCTGCGTGATTTCGAGTGGCGTCTTTTAGGATTCGGCATTGCAGTTCTCCAAAATTACTCTGATTTATTTTTGCAAGACAAACAACAGATAAAGAATTGTCGGGTCAGTCGTTTTCTTGTGTGTCTAATTTCGCTTTCAAATCGGCCAGGGCTTGCCAGCGCGGGTCTACAGGTTTTTGACAGCGGCATTCTCCTGCATTCAAATCCGCGCCGCATTCGGAGCAAAGTCCGCGGCAGTTTTCCTGGCAAAGCACGCGGCTGGGCAATCCCAGCTCCAGTTGCTCCAACACCAACTCATCCAAATCAATCTGGTCGTTGGCGTAAAAGGCAAAATCCAGATCGCGTTCGTGCAACTCGATTTCGCCTGTTGCCTGGCCTGAAACTTCAGCCGGCGCATACAACAAATCGAAGGGAAGACCAATTTGCAACGGCACATCGCTCAAACAACGATCACAAGGAGCCAGCAAGTTTGTTTTGATCTCCCCGCGCAGGCGCATCTCCATACCTACGCGATCCACGCGACCGGCCACCAATGGTGGTTCTACAAACGAAAACTCGCGGTCTTTGATGTCGAGTTCGCCCGAAACATACTGATGACGAAAGCTCAGTCCGTCAGCAGGCAGGCGCACAAGCGAGATAATCATATTTCCCTCGGTGCTGGCAAAGTGCGTAATTATATTTCTGCTCGAAGCTTTGTCAACCGATTGAGCAGTCGCAGCATAACCATCTCTGCGAACGCGAAACTATCGCCGCCGCTTTGAGTCATACGGGCGTTCGTGTACACTCTGCGCTTCTTTTTTACCGCAACCTAACGCTTGTCAGTGGAGGACCCGCAATGAGCAGTCAGGCTCGCGCTGTGGTGGCTGGGGCAACCGGCTATTCCGGGCGCGATTTGATCCATTTGTTGCTGCAGCATCCGCAGTTGGAATTGGTTGGCGCATTTGCTTCGCGCGGTGGTGATACCGTATCGCTTGCGACCATTCATCCGCAACTTACCGGGCAGACGACGTTGGCTTGTCAGCCGTTTGATGAAGCTGCATTGGCCAAGCTCACGCCAGACGTCATTTTCCTTGGCACACCCAATGAATTTTCACATGAAGTTGTGCCTGCACTGCTTGAAACAGGGGCCACGGTCGTTGACTTGAGCGGCGCATATCGTCTGCACGACGCCGCTCTCTATCCAAAATATTACGGATTCGAACATACCCGGCCCGATCTGCTCACCAAAGCCGTCTATGGGTTGACGGAATTTGCGCGCGCAGCCCTGCGCGGCGCGAAATTGATCGCCAATCCCGGCTGTTATCCGACGTCCATACAGATTCCCGTCTTGCCGCTGATAAAAGAAGGCCTGGTTGCGGATGGACAACCGATCATCTGTGACTCCAAATCTGGTGTAACAGGGGCGGGAAAATCGCCAACCTCGACGACGCACTTTGTCGAAGTCAGCGAAAGCTTCAAAGCCTACAACGTATTCAAACACCGTCATACGCCCGAAATCGCTCAGGGCCTGGGCGTCCCGAATGATGCGCAAGCGATCATCTTCACTCCGCATTTGTTGCCCATCAATCGCGGCATTCTTTCGACCATCTATTTGAAATTGAAGCAGGGCGTGACGCGCCACGACGTGTTGCGCGTCTGGCAAACTACCTTTGCTGACGCGCCGTTTGTGCGCGTTTTTGCCGAAGCGCAGTTGCCCGAAATCAAATTTGTCGCCAATACGCCGTATTGCGACATCGGTTGCGTGGTCGAAGAAAAGACTGGCCAAGCAATCATCGTAGGCGCAATTGATAACTTGCTGAAGGGCGCAGCCAGTCAGGCGTTGCAAAATGCCAATGTCGCGCTTGGGTTTGATGAAAAGGCGGGCATGCGATGAAACGAACGGTCATCAAACTTGGCGGTAGCATTCTGATTGATGCCGGTGTCAGGCAAAAAGTCATCGCCCAGATCAGCGAGCTGAAGCGCGCCGGGGAAAATCTGATTTTGGTTCACGGCGGCGGCAAGCAGATCGCCGCGTTGTTGGGACAGCTCAAGATCGAATCGCATTTCCACGATGGATTGCGGGTGACCGACAAAGCTGCGCGCGATGTGGCGCAGATGGTGTTGGCAGGGCAAGTTGGTAAGGATTTGGTGGCCGAGTTGGCGCGCCTGGAAATTCCTGCTGCCAGCATTGCCGGAGGCGACGGGCTGAGCTTTTTAGCCGAAAAAATGAGCGCTGAAGACGGCACTGAACTGGGGTTTGTCGGACGCATTGTGCGGTCAGATGATCGCTTGATCGCGGCGCTGCTTCAAACGGGCATCTTGCCGGTGGTGGCTTGTCTCGCGCTTGGGCTGCACGACGCAGAGTATTACAACATCAATGGCGACCAGATGGCGGCGGCGGTTGCCGCAGGCTGTCACGCCGATACGTTGGTTTTTGTGACGGATGTCGGCGGGGTACGCGATGCCGATGGAAAACAGATCAACGCGCTTGACCGCGAAGCCATCAACGAATTGCTGGCGAGCGGGGTTGCCAGTGGCGGAATGCGTCCGAAATTGCGCGCCTGTTTGGAGGCGCTTGAGGCAGACGTCAAACGGATTCTGATCATCGGCGCGGCAGAAGAGAATTCGCTGTTGCGCAGTCTGCAACTGGGCGAAGCGGTCGGCACGCGCATTTCCTGACGCGAGAATTGGCGTGCCCGAATATCTCTTTGTTTATGGAACGTTGCGGCCCGCCTGCGCGCCAAGCGCCTTGCAACCATTGTTGGCGAAATGGCGGCCCAGCGGAGCAGGCAGCGTTGTTGGAACGCTTTATGACCTGGGCGAATACCCCGGCGCAGTGCTCTTGCCTACAGGAGAAAGCCGGGTCTTTGGTGAAGTTTTTGAACTGGCGGACGCCGCCGCCGCGTTTTTAGCGCTTGATGAGTACGAAGGTTTTATCGCGGAGCAGCCCGCTGCAAGTTTGTTTCTGCGGACTCGTTGCGACGTGACACTGGCTGACGATCGCCGGCTTTCGGCGTGGATTTACGTTTACAACCAATCGCTGGCAACTGCGACACAGATTCCCAGCGGAGATTATTTGCGCAATTGCGTAAAACAAAACCCTAGCAACAGGAGAAACGGATAAAGGTAAAAGACAGAAATGGAAACAGCTACCCAATTAGAAGACGCAAGCACCTCGATGGAAACGACCGCCGCGCCTTTCACGCTCGCCCAGGCGCAAGCACTCGAAGCGCAATATGTGATGCAAACATATGCGCGGACTCCGGTCATGTTTGTGCGCGGTAAAGGCTCGACATTGTATGACGAAACCGGCAAAGCCTATCTTGATTTCATTTCCGGCATAGGCGTCAACGTCTTGGGACACGATCACCCGCGCGTACGCCGTGTGCTCAAAGAACAAGGCGGATTGCTGCACACCTCGAATCTTTACTATCACCCGTATCAAGGACAACTGGCCGAACGTTTGGCCAAAGCCGCCGGTATGGCGCGCGTCTTTTTCTGCAATACGGGGACGGAATCCGTCGAAGGGGCATTGAAGCTTGCGCGCGCCTGGCAACGTCGTCACGGGCGCGAAGGGCAGACTGAATTCGTTTCGCTGACCAATTCGTTTCACGGGCGCACGATGGGCGCGTTGTCCGTCACCGCGCAGGAAAAGTATCGTAAACCGTTTGAGCCGCTGATTCCCGGCGTGCGTTATCTAAACCCGGATAACTGTCTGGACGATTTTGCCGAAGCGCGCGCCGCCATCAACGAGCGCACGGCGGCAGTCATCATTGAAACCATTCAGGGCGAAGGCGGCATCCTGCCGATCAATGACGCGTTTTTGAAAGTCGTGCGCGAACAGTGCGACAACGTGAACGCGCTGCTGATTCTCGATGAAGTGCAATGTGGACTGGGCCGCACCGGGCATGTATTTGCCTTTGAAAACACTTCGGTGAAACCGGATATCCTTTGTGTTGCCAAACCGCTGGGACTCGGCGTGCCGCTCGGCGCATTCATCGTGAATGAAAAAGCCATGGACGGATTGCAGCCGGGAGACCACGGCACAACGTTCGGTGGCGGCCCGCTCGCGTGCCGGTTGAGCCTGGAATTCATGGAGATGCTGCAGGAAGAACAACTGATGCAGCGTGTGGCCGAAGTCGGCGTCTATTTCCGTAAGAAGCTGCGCCAGATGCAACGTCGTATACCGCAGTTTGTAACGGATGTGCGCGGACTCGGTCTGATGGTTGGCGTCGAATTGAATTTCAGCGGCAAAAACATCGTGAACCGCATGCTGGAACGTGGCTTTCTGATGAATTGCACACACGATGTCGTGTTGCGTTTTTTGCCGCCGTACATCATTCGCAAGGCAGAGATCAGCGAGTTGATCAGCAATCTGGAAGAAGCCATCGTCGAAGAGGCGAAGAGTCAGGGGAAAGCCTAGTTCGCCATGGAAATTCGAAAAGCCAAAACGAAAGACGCCATTCAGATTCACGATCTGGTCAATCGCTACGCCAAACAAGAGCAGATGTTGCCGCGCACCTTGCTCAGCATCTACGAAAACATCCGTGACTTTTACGTTGCGGAAGAGAACGGACGCATCCTGGGTTGTTCCGCATTGCATTTCACCTGGGGAGATATGGCCGAAGTGCGCTCGCTGGCTGTGGATGCGGAAGCCGGTCGCAAGGGGGTTGGGCGCGCTTTGGTCGAAGCCAATATCGCTGAAGCGCGTTCCCACGGCTTGGTACAGGTTTACGCCTTTACCTACGTCGTGGACTTTTTTACCAAGCTCGGGTTTCGGGTTGTGCCGCACGAATCCATGCCGCGCAAAACCTGGATGGATTGCATCAACTGTCCCAAATTCAATTGCTGCGACGAAATCGCCATGGTGTTGGATTTGGTGGAAAATGCGACACCTGAGCCATTTGATGTTAGTCAAGTAAACATTCCGATCGTGAAAATTTCAGGTCGTTCGTGAGAAATGTCGCCGCCTCGCAACCGCTAAGTCCGATTTCGGACAGTTTTATCCCGAAATCGGACGGTGGCGAGTGCGGCGACTGTTTTCTCAGTAGCGCCTTATCGCCTTTAAGTCCAACAAACTGAAGCTCCAATGGCAATTCCACGGTTGGAACGCCGCCAGTTTGTCCTTGGCATAAAACTTGGAAAGGAAAGAAGGACTAGACGCCCAGAGGTTAATGTCAGACCGGGCGGCTACGTTCTATGAAAAGATGAGTAGTAAGAATATGGAGTCCTACTCTTTGGCAGCACCCAAAGGATTTTGGGCGGGGACAGCCCGCTGCGGATTGAAAAAAGCAGGCGAAGACCTGGCGATCATTTTCTCAGAATATCCGGCAGTTGCGGCGGCAGTGTTCACGCAAAACCTGGTCGTCGCTGCGCCTGTGTTGGTTTCTCGTGAGCATTTGCGCCACAAAACGCACCGGGCGATTGTCGTGAATTCTGGGTGCGCCAACGCTTGCACCGGAAACGCCGGCTTGGAAGATGCGCAAAAGACCGCCAGTTTGGTTGCCGAATACTTCAACTGTGATGACAGCGAAGTGCTGGTGGCTTCAACGGGCGTCATCGGTGTGCGCCTGAATATGAGCAAGATCGAAAGCGGCGTGCGCGAAGCCACTGCGGCGCTTTCAAGAGAAAATGGCGCGCGCGTGGCCGAAGCTATCATGACTACGGACACCAAACCGAAACGTGCGTTCAAGCGTCTGACGTTGGGCGGTAAGCGCGTGCTGATTGCAGGCGTGGCCAAAGGCGCGGGAATGATCCATCCGAATATGGCAACGCTGTTGTCGTTTGTGACCACAGACGCGGCCATCAGCAAGAGCGCTTTGCAAGCCGCCTTGCGGCATGCGGTCAAACACAGTTTCAACCGCATTTCGGTGGACGGTGACACTTCGACCAATGACACGCTGGCAATTCTGGCGAACGGTTGCGCAGAAAATGCGCCGATTAAACAAGCCAGCGGAGCCGATTACGAAGTGTTTACCAAAGCGTTGACAGAGCTTTGTCAGGATTTGGCCAAACAGGTTGCTCGTGACGGTGAAGGCGCACGCAAATTGATCACGATTAAAGTGCGGCGCGCGCCCGATGAGCGGACGGCGGAAAAAATTGCCGTGACCATTGCGACCAGTCCGCTCGTCAAGACAGCGATAGCCGGAGAAGATGCGAATTGGGGACGGATACTGGCGGCAGCCGGGCGCAGTGGCGCGAAATTCGATCCGGCACAGGTCGAAGTCAAACTGGGAAATTTGGTGGTCGCGCGACGTGGCGGTGGTTTGGCGTTTAGTGAGGAACACGCGCTGGAAATTCTCAAACGGGATGAAGTCACCATCACCGTGGACCTGCATCAAGGAGAGGCGGAAGTGACCGAATGGACCTGTGATTTTACCGAAGGATACATTCGCATCAACGCCGATTACCGTTCCTGAAGTAGAGTCGTTCGCAGGCAGTTGAGACGTGAGGGAGTCGTTGTTTAGACGGTCAGACTCCACGACAAACGTCAATGATTACAATTTTTTGCAACCGTCGCTGCAAGTGATTCGTAAAGGCTTGACGGTAGAGCTTAGACGATTCGACCAGCAATCATTTTTCGATATCTAACGTAGCGCAAGTGCCTAAAACCTGCGCACTATCACTTGAACCCAGGTGCGAACGCCCTGTTCGCGCGTTTCTTCGGAAGAGTTGTTCCAAAGGGAGAAGAGAGAATGCAGACCCTAAAGCGTAAAGCTTTGATGGCGGCGGCCCGTAAATTTATGGCATTGTCCCTGGCACTGAGCTTTGTGATGCCAGCGGCTGCCCAGACGCCTGTGCCCCCTGCTCAGAGTGCTTCGGTGCAAGACCCGGTTGCCAGACCTGTTCCTGAACGCACTGTCGGGTTGGAACCCGGTAAAGTCGTCCGCTGGACGTTGCGCGACGCCATTATGACCGCCTTGGAAAAGAACGTGGACATTGAGCTGGAAAAAGAGAATGTCCGATTGGCGCAATACGACTTGATCGCTACGCGTGGGGTCTACGATCCGATCACAACTTCGACCATCAACTACAACGCGCGCACCTCGCCCAACACCTTCCGATTCAGCGGTTCGGCGGAAGATTCAGTGCAAAACAACACGCTGACCTACAACTTCGGTGTCAGCAAGGCGTTTGAACGCTACGGTTCGGGTATCGAAGCGAACTTCAACAATTCGCGTGTGACTTCGAACGTCAACAACTTTTCGCCGCAATATACGCCCAACCTGACTGTGAATTTGACCCAGCCGTTGATGAAGGATTTTCGCATTGACGCCAATCGCCGTTCGATCAAAATCGCCAAACGGCAACTGGACCTTTCGGACGCGGTGTTTCGGCAACAGGTGATCAACATCATCGCGCGCGTCCAAGCCGCCTATTGGGATCTGGCGCTGGCCATTCAGAACGAAAACGTCAACCGCGATTCGGTCAAACTGGCTGAAACCCAGCTCAACAACACCAAACGTCAGGTAGAAGTCGGCACGCTGGCTCCGATTGATGTGATCTCAACCGCAACGCAATTGGAATCGCGCCGCCAGCAGGTGTTTCAGGCGATCAACTCCGTGGCACAAGCCGAAAACGCCCTGAAGGCGCTGACAGTTTCCGGGCCCGGCGATGAATTGTGGAATACACAGATCGTTCCGGTCGAAACCTTTGATGTGAAACCGGTGGCTTTGCCCTTGGCTGATGCCGTGAAACTGGCGCAGGAAAATCGCCCGGAACTCAAGCAGCTTGTGCTGCAAAAAGACATTAACAAGATCAACGTTGATTTCTTTGCCAATCAGGCCAAGCCGCAAGTGAACCTGGTTGCCAGTTATTCGAGCATCGGTATTGGCGGTACGCCAAACGCAGGGATTCCGCCTTCTGCGATCTTTCCGCAGTTCATTGGGGGATATGGCACATCATTGAAGAATTTGTTCAAGCAAAGCTATCCGACCTGGAGCGTAGGCATGCAGTTTAGTCTGCCTTTGCGTAACACGGCTGCGCGCGCCAACCTGGGCAAAGCCAAAGAACAAGAACGCCAGCTTGATCTGCAAACGCGCCGTCAATTGCAAAACATCGAAGTCGAAGTGCGCAATTCAGTGCAGACGGTCGAAACGACCAAAATGCGGATCGAAGCTGCCAGAGCCGCGCGCGAATACGCGGAAAAGCAGTTGGAAGGCGAAGAGAAGAAGTTTGCTGCTGGTTTGTCACAAACCTTCTTTGTGCTCCAACGGCAGAACGAATTGGCGCAAACGCGTTTCAGCGAATTGCAGGCGCTGGCCGATTACAACAAAGCCGTCGCGGAATTGCAGCGTGTGATTTCGACGACGCTTTCGAGCAACAACATCGAGATCAAGGCCGAAGCGCCGGTCACGATCAAATAGGCGAGCCGGATAGTCGCTTTACATAAACATCGGGGGTGACCGAAGACGTTTTCGGTCACCCCTGATGTTTTTGACAGGTTCGTCTCAGCCTGAACGTTATTTCAGTTTGGCGATCTCCTCGAAATACTTCACGAACATCTTGATACCACCCGCCGTCTGACCCCAATCGTAGTTTTCATTTTTCGCGTGGTAGCCGTGTTCCGGCAAGCTCAAGCCAAGGAAGGTAATCGGTACGCGCAGGTGTTTTTGCATGGTGACCACTGCGCCGATAGAACCGCCTTCGCGGGTGAAAGCAGGATCTTTACTGTAAGCGAACTTCATGGCCGTGCGGGCTGCGTCGGCATATGGCCCGGTGAAATCGCCCAGGAACGGTTCAAGCGATTGAATCGCTTCGACCTTTACATCGGGATTCAAGTCTTTGACGAAGTCTTTGACCAGTTTGGCAATCTTGGCGGGGCGCTGATTGTTGACCAGCCGGGTGCTGATTTTGGCTTCGGCGCGATAGGGTACGATGGTTTTTACGCCCGGTCCGTTATAGCCGCCAGTGAGGCCGTGGACTTCAAACGTCGGCAGCGCCATGAACGCTTTCAGCACATCTGCTTCGGATTTCAGATTGGCGCGGATGGATTTCAATTCGTGGGCTTTCATATAACCTTTGGTCGTGAAGCCCGAATTGACGAAGCTGTTGATTTCCGCTTTGGTCGGCGGCACAACGTCGTCATAGAACCCCGGAATTTTGACTTTGCCGGTTTTGGCGTCGTAACACTGGCTGATTACTTGAGCCAACTCGCCGATGGGGTTGCGTGCTGCGCCGCCCACCAAACCGGAATGTACGTCCTTGCTGTGCGTTTCCAGCTTGAAAAGGAATCCTTGCAAGCCGCGCAAACCATAGGGGACTGCGGGTTGTTTGCGCGAAATCCAGATGGTGTCAGAAACCAGCACCGAATCCGTGACCAAATGACCTTTGTTGCGTTTGACGAAGTATTCAAAATGCGGGGAACCGATTTCTTCTTCCAGCTCCCAGATGAATTTGAAGTTGAGCGGCAAGCCATTTTGCACGGCATACCGCACGGCCAGCATCGCGGTCAGCGCCGGGCCTTTGTCGTCGGTTGTGCCGCGGCCTTCGTACCGGTCGCCAACTTTATGAAAGGTGAACGGCGCTTTGTTCCATTCAGACGGATCAGCGGGTTGCACGTCCAGATGGTTGTAGATCGAAACGGTTGGGTATTTCGGGTTGGTGATCAGTGAGCCCATCACCACGGGATTACCGGGGGTTGCGATGGCTTCAGCTTTCGCGCCCAGATCACGCAAGTATTGCGCGGCCAGTTCACCGCAGCGGCGTATGTCAGGTTGATGTTCTGGGTCGCTGCTGACGCTGGGCGTTTCGACCAGTTCTGCCAGTTTGTTTTCAAATTCGCCGCGCACGCCGCGAATGTAACTATCAATTTGTTTGTACAGTCCGTTATTGGTCATTGATCCTCCCGGATTGAAGTAAGTTGACAACAGTTTCAGCGATAGAGCCGTACGTTGTCGAGTTCAATCCAACCAAACTCACCGGCTTTTCGCGCCAATTCAAAACTAAACAGCAACACATCTTCGCCCGTCCACGTCGCCGCAGCGCGTGCGTTCTCAGGTTGCTTCAGCGTGCTGAAATCAATTTTCACGGTTTGCCATTGTGCGCTGGCTTGGAACGGCGTCTGAAAATACGCCGCCGCGCTTCGCACGCTGTAGGTTGGCGCGAGCAGCCGATAACTGCCTTCGCCGCGTACGTCGAATTGCACGCCACGAAATTCGCGCACGTTGACCGGTTCGACTGCGCCAGGGCTG
>WBZQ01003092.1_pt1 | contig 10423 bp, 6 predicted proteins | sample 5204251 | NCBI WGS metagenome assembly WBZQ01 (sample SAMN12412402, study PRJNA552823) | activated sludge metagenome | isolation source: activated sludge from nitrification reactor of wastewater treatment plant... | place: USA: Virginia | collected 2017-09 | reverse complement strand
GATCACCCACGCCGTAGGTGCACCAGCCCAGCGCCAGTTCGGACAGGTCGCCGGTGCCCAGCACGATGCCGCCGTGCTGGTGGGCCAACCGGAACAGGTAGTCGGTGCGCAGACCGGCCTGCACGTTCTCGAAAGTGACGTCGTAGACCTTCTCGCCCTTGCCGTAGGGGTGGCCCATTTCCTGCAGCATCAGCTTGGCGGTGTCGCGGATGTCGAGTTCGGCGAATGTCACCCCCAACGCTCGGCTCAGCGCGATGGCGTTGTTCTTGGTGTGCTCGCCGGTGGCGAACCCGGGCATGGTGTAGGCCAGGATGTCGCTGCGCGGGCGGTTCTCCCGGTCCATGGCGCGGGCCGCGACGATCAGCGCGTGGGTGGAGTCCAGCCCGCCGGACACCCCGATGACCACCTTCGGGAAGTTCAGCGCACGCAGCCGCTGCTCCAGCCCGGACACCTGGATGCTGTAGGCCTCGTAGCAATCCTGTTGCAGCCGCTCAAGATCCGCCGGCACGAACGGGAACCGCTCGATGGTGCGGCGCAGGCCGATATCGGTGGACGGCGGGTCCAGGGTGAACTCGATGCGGCGCAAGTCACCGGCCTGCCGGTGGTGGCGGCGGTTGTCGTCGAAGGTGCCCATCCGCCGCCGTTCGGAACGCAGCAGCCCGGTGTCCACGTCGGCGACGCAGCGCGCGGCGCCGCGCGGGAACCGGTCGGATTCGGCCAGCAGTTCGCCGTTCTCGTAGATCATCGTCTGGCCATCCCAGGCCAGATCGGTGCTGGACTCCCCCGCGCCCGCGGCGGCGTAGATGTAGGCGGCCAGGCCTCGGGCCGACGCCGAGGCGGCCATCAGCTTGCGGTCCCGTTCGCGTCCGATGGTGATCGGGCTGCCCGAGGCGTTGGCGATAACCGTCGCGCCCGCCAGCACGGCGTTGGAGCTCGGTGGGATCGGCACCCACATGTCCTCGCAGATCTCGGCGTGCAGGACGAATCCGGGCAGATCGGTGGCGGCGAACAGCAGGTCCGGCCCGAACGGGACGTCGCACCCGGCGACCTGGATGGTGCCGCTCTCCCCGGCCCCCGATGCGCACTGGCGGCTGTCGTAGAACTCGCGGTAGGTGGGCAGGTAGGACTTGGGCACCACGCCCAGGATGCGGCCGCGGTGGACGACGACGACGGTGTTGTAGATGCGGTGCAGGTGCCGCAACGGCGCGCCGACCACCAGCACGGGCAGCAGTTGCGCGCTGGCGGAGACCAAATCGGCCAGCGCGACGTCGACCGCGTCGAGCAGGGTGTCCTGCAGCAGGATGTCGTCGAGGGAGTAGCCGGTCAGGGTCAGTTCGGGGAAGACCGCCAGCCCGACGCCGTCGTCGTGGCACTCGCGGGCGGTAGCCAGCACGGCGGCGGCGTTGGCGGCCGGGTCGGCGAGGGTGGTGTGCAGCGTGCAGGCGGCCACCCGCAGGAACCCGTGCCGGTAGGCCGAGAAGAAATCCGCATCAGCTGTACTCACGTGGGCAATTGTGTCAAAGCCACCCACGTGTGCGAGGCACTACCGGCGCTACCGGGGACTCAGGGTCCCCGCCCGCAGCACGGTTCCGAGATTGGCCATCACCCGGTCCAGCAGCGCCGCGTAGGAGCCGCCGTCGTCGCGCAGCCTGCGCAGCCCGTTGCGATTCAGATAGGCGTCAACCCGCCGATCGATCGACCAGTTCGCATACGGCTTGCCGGTGAATTCAGATCGCAAGAACTTCAACGCAACCTCATCGAGATCGCCTACTGGCATTCCACACCCCTTGCACCCGCCGCGGTAATTCCATACTGCGTCCCCACCGCGTTCGATACTAGTGACGAAAGTCATTGTTGTCCGGTGTTGTGATCACCGCGATCTTGACCGGGGTGATCAGGCGGCGATTGACGTGTTCCGGATCGAGCCATCCGACGGGATTCCGACGGTATCGAAGGCATTGGTGACCGCCGCGAGCTGCTCGTCGGTGAAGTCTTCGTTGCGCGCCGCGAATTCAACGGCGGCGCGGGCGTCGGCGAACGTCGCGTTTTGAGGCAGCACCTGCATCGACTCGTAGTAGACCGCCGCCCACTGATCGTCGGAGACACTGTCTTTCGTATCGTCGTCGGTCATCATCAGGTACGCCGCATGGCTGAAGATCGCGCTGTTGGCGTGCACGTCGCGGCTGGAGTTGTACTGGCGGTAGTAGGCCTGATCAGCCATGCTGCGGATCGAGCCGTCGGTGGACTCCTCACCGATCTGCCAGCGGCCGGCCGAGGTCTTGGGCTTTCCCTCGATCAGGCTGCCCATGATGTCGGCGTAGGACTCGTTGAGCGCGCCGGTCTGGCCGGTGTTGGAGGCGGGGTTGACGACGAAGGTGAACACGGCGTGGGTGTACTCGTGGCCGGCCACGTCCAGGGCGCCCGCGTAGCCGCCGGCGTCGCCGAACGCCAGCTCACGCTGGTCGGGATCCCACTGGGCGTTCTGGTACGGCGAAAACAGGCCGAGTAGCCGGCCGTTGGGGTTGTAGTCGATGACGACGCTGATCGGCGCCCCCGCGTTGTCGTAGGACGTCCGATCCAGCGTGACGAGGTAGAAGTCGTACACCTCGGCCATATTGGACTGCGCGGAGACCGCGGTCGGGTTCCAGCCGGTCAGCAGGCTCTTCATCACCGGCGGTCCGGGGATGAGCCCGAAGAGGTAGGGCGCCTCGTAGGTGGTGATGTTGCGTTCGTCGTCGCGCAGAGTGTCGATGTTGAAGATGATCAGGCTGATCCGCTGCACGTTGAACTGCTGGGTGACGCCGTGCAGGTCGGTCCCGGATGTCCTGACGTGCGTGATGGGTGCGCCGGCGGCATCGACGATGGCGGTGCCGGCGTCCGCGCCGTCAGCGTAGACGTAATAGGAGGTGGCCGGCCCGGCCTCGGTCAGCCCGAGCTGCGCCAGCGGGTCGGACGAGCCGACGGTCACCCGCCAGGCCAGCCGCGGTGGCGCGTCGGGGTCCAGGTCGTAGATCACCAGCTGCCGGTCGACCGGCGACAGCACCAGCGACGGCAGCAACGCCAGCCCCGACGGCGAGCTGAGCATGGCCCGCCCCACCGCCTCGACGACCTCGAACGGCTGATCCATCCGGGCGTTCGGCGTGCCGTCGACGTCGGCGACGCGGGGGTCGTAGTAGTTGAAGACGCCGGTCACCGTGCCGTCGCGGTCGGTCACCAGGATCACCTGGCTGCCCTGCACCGGCACGCCGTTGACGGTCGGCGAGAGCCGGTAGTAGGTCTGGCCGGCCCGGGAGACGGTGATGTCGCCCGCGCTGGCGAAGCCGTCGGATGCACCCAGCACCGGTGCCAGCTGGTTGAGCACCCGCGCTGCGTCCTCGTTGCTGGTCACGGTCTCGTCGGTGAAGGTGCCGTCGATGACGTGCACGCTGCCGTCGTCACGCAGGGTCACGTTCACGTCGGGCCGGGACGCCAAATCGGCGAGCGCGATCGGGTCCGGCCCGGCGATACGGTCGGTGGGCACGGCCGAGGTGGTCTGCTGGGCGGCCGGTGACTGGCCGGTCAGCCGGTACTCGGTCTCCCGCACCGCCAGCCACAGGGACTGGGCCACCCAGCTCGGTGGTGCGCCGGGGGTCGGCGCACCGGTCGCCGACGAGCGCAGCCCGGTCCAGCTCAGCACGTCGGCCACCACGCGGGCCAAAGTGACCGGCGCGGCGGTCGAAGCGGCAGCCGGCGGCGAAACGGCGAACACCGTCGGCTCGGCGGGCAGGCGGGGGGCGACAACGGCGGTCACCGCGGGCGTGATCCCGATGGTGGCCTCGACCGCCTCCTGAATCAGGGCGCGTGGGGTCACGCCGGTCAGTTGCGACGCGAGGCGGGTGGCGTCGGCCGGCGCGGCCGCATTCGCCGCCTCCACGCGCGCCGCCAGGATTCGCGTACGCAGGTCGGTGTCGCGCGCCGGGAACCGCGAACGGCTGCCGGTGCGGGGCACATCGGTATCGGCGATCCGGGCATCCACCGGCTGAATGCTCGGGTCCCTGGGATCTGTGCACCCGGCGCCGACCGGCCCGGCGTCGATCGCAGCCGCCTTGTTCTCGGTGAGCGCTCCGATTCGCTGCCGCCCGGGATTCAACCGCTCCAGCGTCGACTGCAGCCGCTTGGTGAACCGCGGGGTGTCGGTGGCGTCCGCGGCGCTCTCGGCCGTCGCGGTCCGGGCGGCCCGCTTGGGTACCTGGCCGAGCGACCGCGGCGCCCGCGCTTGACGGGCACCGTCACCGTCGCGGTGCCGGGTCTGGCTGCTGTGATCCGTACCCGAGTCGTCCGGCGTCGCGGCGGCCACACCGTGGCCGAAGGTGACGGCGGCGCCGAGGCCGACGGCGAGGGCCCCGGCACTCATCCATTGTTTGCACGCATCCCCGGCGTGCCGGCGTTCCCGTGCGACCACGGCTCGATCCCCCGAATCAGCACCGCTCGGTGCCGACGGCTTCGGCGGTTTGCGGGTGCCTTTGGGGGAAAACTACCAGGAAGGGGGCCGGAAAACGGCTCAGACCGCCACAAGATCGTCCGCGTGCACCGCGGGGCGGCGCAGTTCGGCGGGCAGATCCGCGGTCGAGGACCCCAGCATGGTGGCCAGCTCGGTGGCATCGTAGGCGACCATACCGCGGCCGATCAGTTGCCCGTCGGGATCGCACAGCTCGACGACGTCGCCACCGTGGAAGCGACCGGACAGCGCGGTGATCCCCGCGGGCAACAGCGATCGGCGGTGTTCACGGACCGCACGGACCGCACCGGCGTCCAGGGTGAGCGCTCCCGAGGTCTCGGCGGCGTGCCGCAGCCAGAACCGTCGCGACGACATCCGGGCCGGGCGGGCGGCGAAGACCGTGCCCACCGAGGCGGCCGACAGCGCCACCGCGGCGTCGGAGGCGGCGGCCAGCAGCACCGGCACACCGGCGTCGGCGGCCAGCAGCGCCGCCGACAGCTTCGAGGTCATTCCGCCGGTGCCGAGGTGGCTGCCGGCGCCGGCGACCACACCGTCGAGATCGTCGGGTGCGGCCACCTCGCGGATGAACCGGACGGGCCGGTCCTCGGTGGCTTTGCGGGGGTCTCCGTCGTAGAGGCCGTCGATGTCCGACAGCAGGATCAGCGCGTCGGCGCCCACCAGATGGGCGACCAGCGCGGAGAGCCGGTCGTTGTCACCGAACCTGATCTCGTTGGTCGCCACGGTGTCGTTCTCGTTGACGATGGCCACCGCGTGCAGCGAGCGCAGCCGGTCGAGGGTGCGCGCGGCGTTGGTGTGCTGCACGCGCTGGGAGATGTCATGGGCGGTCAGCAGCACCTGGCCGACGGTGCGCTGGTAGCGCCGGAAGGCCGTGCTCCAGGAATTCACCAGTGCCACCTGACCGACGCTGGCCGCGGCCTGCTTGGTCGCCAGATCCCTTGGCCGCTTGGACAATCCGAGCGGCTCCAGGCCCGCGGCGATGGCACCCGAGGAGACGATGACGACGTCGGAGCCGGCTTTCATCCGGGACTCGATCGCCTCGGCGAGGTCGTTGAGCCGGGCGACGTCGAACTCACCGGTGGGGGTGGTCAGCGCGGTGGTGCCGATCTTGACCACGACGCTGCGCGCGGTGCGAATCGCCGCGCGGTGCGACGATTCGGTCATTGCGATTCACCGGATTCGGGTGCGGTCGAATCGGATGCCGCACGGCGGTCCTTGCGGGCCTGTTTGCGTTCGGCGGCGCCCACCCGGTCGGTGCGCTCCAGCCGGATGTCGGTGCCGCGGCCCGACGGCGTGACGTCCACCCCGGCCGGGGTGGTCGGCTCCCAGTCGAAGGTCATGTCGCCGATGGTGACCGCGCAGCCGGGTTTGGCGCCGCGGCGCAGCAATTCGTCCTCCACGCCGAGCCGGGCCAGCCGGTCGCCGAGATAACCGACGGCCTCGTCGTTGTCGAAGTTGGTCTGGGCGATCCAGCGTTCCGGGCGAGTGCCGCGAACCAGGAAGCCGCCGTCGCCGTCGGGCAGGACCTCGAAGGCCTTCTCGTTGACCGGAACCGGCCGGATGACGGGCCGCCGCGGCACCGGCGCGGGCTGCGCGGCCCGGTAGGCGGCGACCATATCCCACAGGCCGAAGATCAACGGCCGCAGTCCGATACGGGCGACGGTGGAGATCTCGAAGACCGGCCAGCCGCGGGCCTCGATGTCCGGGCGGACGATGTCGGCCAGGTCTTTGGCGTCGGGGACGTCGATCTTGTTGAGCACCACCGCGCGGGGCCGCTGGGCCAGATCGCCCAGGGTCGAATCCCCTTCCAGGGTCGGCGAATAGGCGGCGAGTTCGGCCTCCAGCGCGTCGATGTCGGAGAGCGGGTCGCGCCCGGGCTCCAGCGTCGCGCAGTCGACGACGTGCACCAGCACCGCGCAGCGTTCGATGTGCCGCAGGAAGTCCAGTCCCAGTCCGCGACCGGTCGAGGCTCCGGGGATGAGGCCGGGCACGTCGGCGACGGTGAAGGTGTGGTCGCCCGCACTCACCACGCCGAGGTTCGGCACCAGGGTGGTGAAGGGATAGTCGGCGATCTTCGGTTTGGCCGCCGAGATCGCAGAGACCAGTGAGGATTTACCGGCCGAGGGGAAGCCGACCAGGCCCACGTCGGCGACGGTCTTGAGCTCCAGGGTGAGCTCGCGTTCCTCGCCCTTCTCGCCCAGCAGGGCAAAACCCGGCGCCTTGCGGGCCCGTGAGGCCAGCGCGGCGTTGCCCAGTCCGCCACGACCGCCGACGGCGGCTTCGAATCGGGTGCCGGCGCCGACCAGATCGGCCAGTACCCGGCCCCGCTCGTCGACGACGACCGTGCCGTCGGGAACCTTGACCTCCAGGTCGGCGCCCGCGGCCCCCTCGCGATTGCTGCCCTGCCCCGGTTTGCCCGACGGCGCGACCACATGGGGATGGAAATGGAAGTCCAGCAGGGTGTGTACCTGCGGGTCGACGACCAGCACGATGCTGCCGCCGCGGCCGCCGTTACCGCCGTCCGGGCCGCCGAGTGGCTTGAATTTCTCCCGGTGCACCGAGGCGCAGCCGTGGCCGCCGGAACCGGCGCGCGCATGGATGACGACGCGGTCGACGAAGCGCGTCATGCCGGTTCCTTTCGCCCACGAATTCGCCGGGGCTAGGTCAGTCGCAAATGCGCCCCGGCGTCACATTCGCGAAGCTCAGACGTCGGCCGGAACGATGTTGACGGTCTTGCGGCCGCGCTTGACCCCGAACTCGACCGAGCCGGCAGCCGTCGCGAACAGCGTGTCGTCGCCACCGCGGCCGACGTTGACGCCCGGGTGGAAGTGGGTGCCGCGCTGACGGACCAGGATCTCGCCGGCCTTGACGACCTGGCCGCCGAACCGCTTGACCCCGAGCCGCTGGGCGGCGGAGTCACGACCGTTGCGCGAGCTGGATGCGCCCTTCTTGTGTGCCATGAAAAGCTCCTGTGAGGTGTGTGGGTGACGGGTAGCCGCGGGCTACTTGATGCCGGTGACCTTGAGGACCGTCAGCTGCTGACGGTGGCCCTGCCGCTTGTGGTAGCCGGTCTTGTTCTTGAACTTATGGATCCGGATCTTCGGGCCCTTGGTGTGCTCGAGGACCTCGCCGGTGACGGCGACCTTGGCCAGCGCCGCAGCGTCGGTGGTGACGGTGGCGCCGTCCACGACCAGCGCGACCGGCAGCGACACCGAGGCGCCCGGCTCGGCGTCGAGCTTCTCGACCTTGACGATGTCACCGGCGGCGACCTTGTACTGCTTGCCGCCGGTCTTGACGATCGCGTAGGTGGCGTTCTGTGTGGCCATCGAGGTCTTTCCTTCGGTGCGTCTTCTCACGGGGCGCGCGCCACCCGGAGGCTGCGAGCGCGGGTCTTTGGGTGCGGGGGCCGTTACCTCCCCGCCGCTGCGGGCTAAAAAGCGCGCAGACAACCTTGGTAGGTTACGTGACCAGCGTCGGGAGGGGCAAATCAGCCGGTCACCGGCGGACCGGCCGGCCGTGCCGCGGCGCGGCGGCGACGCGGCCGTTCGGGAGCCGGATTCACCGGCTCGTCGACGGGCTCGGGTTCGGCGGCGTCACCGTCGTCACCGTCGTCGTCACCGTCGTCATCGTCGGTGTCGACGAGGTCCTCATCGTCCTCATCGTCCTCATCGCCGTCGTCGTCCTCCGCGGAGTCGTCCTCATCGGAGTCATCCTCATCGAGGTCGTCCTCGTCAGAGTCCTCGTCCTCGTCATCGGCGTCACCGTCGACGAGATCGATGTCATCGAGGTCGTCGTCTTCCTCGTCGTCGTCGCCGTCGAGATCGATCTCCTCCTCGTCGGCCTCGACATCGGCCTCGTCGTCGAGATCGGCCGCGGCGGTCTCCTCGGTGACCTGCTCGGCCGTCTCGGCCTCGACGATCTGCTCCTCGGCGGTCGGCGTCTCATCATCATCGTCGACCGGGACGGACTCACCGTCCTCATCCTCGTCGCCGTGCCGGTGCGCCATCGCCTTGAACATCGGGTGGTCCCCGACCGAGTGCGCCGGGATCTTGGCCACCGGCGTCTCCTCGACCTTCCCGGGCTTGCGGGCCCGGCGATTGCGCCGGTTCTCGGTCTTGCGGGGGGCCGACGGGGCGGAATCGACCGGATCGGCGTGCAGCACGATGCCGCGGCCCGCGCAGTGGGTACAAGTGGTGGAGAACGCCTCGACCAGACCGGTGCCCAGCCGCTTACGGGTCAACTGGACCAGCCCCAGCGAGGTGACCTCGGAAACCTGGTGCCGGGTGCGGTCGCGGCCCAGCGCCTCGGTGAGTCGGCGCAGCACCAGATCCCGGTTGGACTCCAGCACCATGTCGATGAAGTCGATCACCACGATGCCGCCGATGTCACGCAGCCGCAGCTGGCGCACGACCTCCTCGGCCGCCTCCAGGTTGTTCTTGGTGACGGTCTGTTCCAGGTTCCCGCCGGCACCGGTGAACTTGCCGGTGTTGACGTCGACGACGGTCATCGCCTCGGTCCGGTCGATCACCAGGGTGCCGCCCGAGGGCAACCACACCTTGCGGTCCATCGCCTTGGTCAACTGCTCGTCGATGCGGTGCACGGCGAACACGTCGGGCCCACCGTCGACCGGCTCGTACTTGGTGACCTTGGAAACCAGCTCGGGGGCAACCGAACTCACGTATTCGTCGATGGTCTCCCAGGCGCTCTCCCCCTGCACGGTCAGCCCGGAGAAGTCCTCGTTGAACAGGTCGCGGATGACCTTGACCAGAACGTCGGGCTCCTCGTAGAGCGCGACGGCCGCACCGGCGGCGTTGGCGGTGGTCTGCGCGGCGGTGGCCTCGATCTCGGCCCAGCGTTCCTGCAGTCGGGCGACATCGGTGCGGATGTCGGATTCCTTCACGCCCTCCGACGCGGTGCGGATGATGACGCCGGCGTCGGCGGGCACCACCTCGCGCAGGATCTCCTTGAGGCGCTGGCGTTCGGTGTCGGGCAGCTTGCGGCTGATCCCGGTCGAGGACGCGCCGGGCACGTAGACCAGGTAGCGTCCGGCCAGCGAGATCTGCGTGGTGAGCCGGGCACCCTTGTGCCCGACCGGGTCCTTGCTGACCTGCACCACGACGTAGTCGCCGGGCTTGAGGGCCTGCTCGATCTTGCGGTTGGCGCCACCGAGACCGGCGGCCTCCCAGTTCACCTCACCGGCGTAGAGCACACCGTTTCGGCCGCGGCCGATGTCGACGAACGCCGCCTCCATCGAGGGCAGCACGTTCTGCACGATGCCCAGGTACACGTTGCCGACCAGCGACGCCGATGCCGCCGAGGTGACGAAGTGTTCGACGACGATGCCGTCTTCGAGCACCGCGATCTGGGTGTAGCGGGCGCCCTCGTGCGGGGGTTCGGTGCGCACCTTGTCGCGGACCACCATCACCCGGTCGACGGCCTCGCGCCGCGCCAGGAATTCGGCCTCGGACAGGATCGGCGGACGGCGACGGCCCGCGTCGCGGCCGTCACGGCGGCGCTGGCGCTTGGCCTCCAGCCGGGTCGATCCGGTGATGCCCTGGATCTCGTCGGGGTCCTTGTCGCCCTTGCCGGAGCGCCGTCCGACACGTTCGTGCACGACGGTGTTCGGCGGGTCGTCGGGAGAACCGGCATCCGAGTCGTCGGCGGCGGCGCCGGACTTGCGGCGACGGCGACGCCGGCGGCGCTTGGTGGCCCCTTCGCCGCCCTCGACACCTTCTTCGCCCTCGGCGCCCTCGTCTTCGTCGCCCTCGGCGTCCGATTCGGCCTCGTCGGAGTCGGCTCCGGTGTCCTCTGCGCCCTCGCCGTCGGTTTCCTCACCCTCGTCGGCGCCGGCCTCTCCGCCGCGGCCCCGTCCGCGCCCTCGGCGGCCGCGGCGACGGCGACGGTTGGCCGGGCGGGCGTCCTCGGCGT
>WBZQ01003091.1_pt1 | contig 10424 bp, 11 predicted proteins | sample 5204251 | NCBI WGS metagenome assembly WBZQ01 (sample SAMN12412402, study PRJNA552823) | activated sludge metagenome | isolation source: activated sludge from nitrification reactor of wastewater treatment plant... | place: USA: Virginia | collected 2017-09 | reverse complement strand
CGCGGCGGCGAAGGCCGAACTCGACGCCATCCGCCGCGATGGCCGCTATCTGCGCGACGTTTACTGAGGGTCGATCCATGGACACTATCAGCGCCCCGCCTTCGGCCAATGAACGCATCAAGATCAACAGCGACGGTCTGCGGGGGACGATCGCCGACGGGCTGACCCGCGTCGAAACCGGCGCGATCGCCGATGACGACCAGCAGGTGACCAAGTTCCACGGCATCTACCTGCAGGACGACCGCGACCTGCGCGCCGAACGCGGCAAGCAGAAGATGGAGAAAGCCTTCATCTTCATGGCCCGCATGCGCATCCCAGCCGGCATCCTGACGCCCGCGCAGTGGCGCGCCGCCGATCGCATCGGGCGGGAACGCGCGAATGGCACGCTGCGCCTGACCACGCGGCAGACGATCCAATTTCATGGGATCATCAAGTCCAATCTGCGGCCGGCCATCCAGGCGATGCACGCGGCTATGCTGGATACGATCGCGGCCTGCGGCGACGTCAATCGCAACGTGATCGCCTCGGTGACACCGTGGGATCCGGACGGCCACGCCACGGTCGCCGGTTTGGCCGACGCCATCTCCAGCCACCTGCTGCCGAAAACCCGCGCCTGGCACGAGATCTGGATCGGCGAGGACCGCGTCGCCGGCGGCGAGACCGAGGACGAACCGATCTATGGCCGCACCTACATGCCGCGGAAGTTCAAGATCGGCGTTGCATTGCCGCCGCAGAACGACGTCGATGTCTTCGCCCAGGATTTGAGCTTCATCGCCATCCGGGCAGCGGGTCGGATCGTCGGCTACAACGTCGTGGTCGGCGGCGGCATGGGCATGACCCATGGGGAACCCGAGACCTATCCGCGCAATGGCGACGTGATCGGCTTCTGTCCAGCCGATCAGGCGGTCGATGTCGCCGAGAAGGTCATCACCGTGCAACGCGATTTCGGCAATCGGTCCAATCGCAAGCAGGCACGCCTGAAATACACGATCGACCGGATGGGTCTGGCGGTGTTCAAGGACACACTGGACTCGCGCCTGGCCACGCCCCTGCAACCCGCGCGGGATTACCGCTTCACCGCCACGGGTGACCGTCTGGGCTGGAGCGAAAGCCCGGACGGGCACAGCCATTTCACCATCTTCGTGGAGAATGGCCGCATCGGTGGGCGCATGATGGACGGGCTGCGTGCCATCGCCGAACGTGACGTCGGGCAATTCGCCATCACGGCGAACCAGAACCTGACCCTGACCGGCATTCCCCAGGACCGCCGACCCGAAATCGCCGCATTGTTGGCGGCGCATGACCTGGATCAGGCGGTCGGCGCGTTGCGCCGCAACGCCGTCGCCTGCGTGGCATTGCCAACGTGCGGTCTGGCGCTCGCGGAAAGCGAGCGGTCCCTGCCCGGCCTGGTCACCCGGCTGGAAGCCGAACTCGCGCGCCTTGGACTGGCTGAGACCGAAATCACCATCCGCATGACCGGCTGTCCCAATGGCTGCGCGCGTCCCTATATGAGCGAGATCGGCCTGGTTGGCCGCTCACCCGGTCTATACAATTTGTATCTTGGTGGCGCCCATGACGGCTCCCGCCTGAGCAAGCTGTATCGCCGCGACGTCGATGACGACGCGATCGTCGCGACCCTGGCGCCGGTGTTCGCCGCCTTCGCGGCGGACCGGACCGCAGGTGAACATTTCGGCGACTACGTGATCCGGGCGGGCGTCGTGGTGCGGACAGTCACCGGTCTCGATTTCCATCAGAACCTTGCCGTGGAGTTGACCGATGCGTGAGTTTCGTTTCGTGCCCGGCTTCATCACCGGTGCGTCCGCGCATGGCGACGCAGGCTGGCTGCCAGGATTGCCGCATGCGTTGGCGGGCCTCGCCTGCGGACCGGTTTTCGGTTGGCAGCCCGCCGGCGCCGGTCTGCTGATGGCCGCCTTCGCCAGCTTCATCCTGTATCTTCCACTAATCGCCCTGACACTGAACCGGGGTCGGCCCATTCCACCGGACACGGCCACGCCCGCGATGACACCCGCCGCGCATGGCGTGCTGCTGGCGCTGTGGACGCTCACCGCCTGGACCGTCGCCTGGGTCGTGTAGCAGCGAACAGGCGCGCCCCCGGGCTCGAAACAGGACGCCACCTTGACGCTGGCGACGTGGCGTTGGCTACTCGCGCCGCATCACCGACAAAAGGGAACGATCATGCAAGTCCGTCTCGTCGTCACGTTCCAGGCCGAACCCGGCAAGGGCAACGAACTCGCTACCGAATATCGCAAGCGCTGCGCCGATGTCGCCAAGGAACCCGGCTGCCTGCAATTCGAAGTGTTCCAGAGCGTTATCGACCCGGACAAGCTGACCTTGCTGGAACTCTGGGCCGATCAGGCCGCGCTCGATGTGCATGCCAAGGTGAATGAGACTCGGGCGCCACTGCCGCCCGGCCTGCGTCGTGGCGGCGGGGTGCGCGAGGACTACAGCTACAACCGGACGCGCTGAGACGCCCGGATCGGGAGGCTTCCATGACCCGCCTGATCGCGGCGCTCGCCGCCTGCCTGCTTGCCCTGATCCCAGCGGCCCGGGCACAGGACAATTACCCGAACAAGCCAGTGCGCATGATCGTGGCCTTCGCCGTCGGCGGGGCCACGGACATCGCCGCGCGTCTGATCGCGCCGAAAATGACCGAAATGCTGGGCCAGCAGGTCATCGTCGAGAACAAGCCCGGCGCGGGCGCTGTGATCGGCACGGATTTCGTCGCGAAGGCGTCACCTGACGGCTACACGGTGCTGCTCGCCGAAATCTCCTCGATGGCGATCAACCCGACACTGTACAAGAAAATCCCGTATGACTCGGTGAACGACCTGCTGCCGATCGGGCAGGTCATCGCGTCATCGTTCATCCTGTCGGTGCATGTCTCGGTCCCGGCCACCGACTTCAAGAGCTTCGTCGCGCTGATGAAGGCAAACCCCGGCAAATACACATACGGTTCGGCCGGGATCGGCTCGATGCCGCATCTGTGCATGGAGATGATGAAGACCGCCGCGGGCGGGCTGGACATCACCCATGTGCCCTATCGCGGCGCCGGCCCTGTCATGATCGACCTGGCCGCTGGCCAGATCTCCATGAGCTTCCCGACCCCCGGCACCGCCCTGCCCCAGATCGCCGCCGGCACGATCCGCCCGATCGGTGCCGGACCGCTGACCCGCGAACGCGCCCTGCCGGACCTGCCAACATTGGATGAGCAGGGCCTGCAGGGCTTCAATTGCTACAATTGGTTCGGCCTGTTCGCGCCGGCCCGCACCCCCAGGACGGTGATCGACAAGATCGCGGCGGCGATGCAGGCGGCGGTCAACGACAAGACCGTCCAGACACGCTTGCTCGAACTGGGCCTGGAACCCACGCCCAACCGGACGGCGGAGGCACTGGGAACGCTGGTTCGCAGCGAACGTGACAAATGGGCACCGATCATCCGCGCGATGGGCACGCAGTTGGAATAGAGCGGGATGCCCCGGGTCTATCACGGCTGGCTCGTCGTCGGCGTCTGCTTCATGGCCGCCGTGTTCACCTGGGGCTTCGGCGTGTTCGGCGCCAGCGTCTACCTGTCCGAGGTCACCCGCACGACCGGTTGGCCGGTGTCGCTGGTATCCGCTGCCGTCACGACATTCTACCTGACAAATGCCCTGGCGCTGACCAGCGTCGGGTCCGCGATCGACCGCTACGGTTCGCGGCCGGTCTTCATCTTCGGCATCCTCGCCCTGGCGCTGTCGGTGTCACTGATCGGCCACGCGCGGGCCGAGTGGCAGTTGTTCGGTGCCTTCATGATCCTGGGCCTGGGCTATGCCACGCTGTCGCTCACAGGGTTGTCCACGACCATCGCCCCATGGTTCGAGCGGCATCAGGGCCGCGGCGTGGCCATCGCCCTGATGGGCGCCAGCATGGGCGCCATGATCGTGGTGCCGCTGACCGTGATGGCCATCGCAAGCTGGGGCTTCAGCCGCACCATGATCGGCGCCTCGGTGCTGATCTGCGCGGTCATGCTGCCGCTCGCGTTCGTGATCCTGCGCTATCGCGGCCCCGCGGAGCTGGGCCTGCTGCCTGATGGCGCGTTGGTACCGCCGGACCGACCAACGACTCAGGCGCCGGCGGCCTGGACGCGAGCCACCGCGATCCGCACCACGGCGCTGTGGACCATCGCGGTCGGCTTCGCTTTTGGCCTGACCGTGCAGGTGGGGTTCCTGACTCATCATCTGACCCTTGCCACGCCGGCGCTGGGCACGGTCGGCGCCGGCTGGCTCGTCTCCGCCACCGGGGTCACGGGGCTTGTGGGCCGCTTCGTGTTGGCAACGATCGCCGACCGGGTGAACGTGCGGCTGTGGTCCTGCGCGATCTTCGGGCTGCAGACTGTCGCCCTGGGGCTGATGGCGGCTATCCCCGACCCTGTCGTGCTGATCGGCACCAGCCTAGTCTACGGGTTCTGCCTGGGACAGATCACCACCCTGTCGCCGATCGTCGTGCGACGGGAATTCGGCGCTTCGTCCTATGGCGCGATCTACGGCGTGGCCGCGACAGTCATCCAGACATCCTCGGCCTTCGGGCCAGCGCTGTACGGCGCGCTGCGGGACCTGGCCGGCGGCTATGGCCCGGTCCTGGCCTTCGCCGCTGTTTGCGAGGCCATCGCGATGCTGGTCGTCCTGGCGGGCGTGCGTTCGGCCCGCCGTGACCTGCCACACCTGAGTAAGCCCGCCTGACCGGTCCTGGGGCTCGCCGCGTTACCCGCCCAGGGGCCGTACCGCGGCCTGATACTTCTCCGGCCCGAAATCGGGTGGTACCGACCCGCGCATCCGCTCATCGTGGATGTCCATGTCAGCCAGGAACAGGTCCTTGCTGATGCGTGCCGCGATCGTCGGAATGTCCCGCTTCATGCTGGGCACGTCGCCAATCGGCAGGCCGAAGCTGACATAGCCCGCCGGGTTCTGCACATGGATATCGCGCAGGTACCGCGCCTTGCCGGGCCGCCGCTCCAGGTATTCATGCCCCGCGCCCAGATAAGGATGCATGCCCAGCACGACATCGGCTTCCTCGGGCGGCGGGATGTAATGGTGCCGCCACAGCAGGATCTCATCCGCGAAGTCGGCCAGTTCGTCACGCATCGTCGGATCGACGAAATAGCCTGTGCCCGCGATGACAAAATCGCAGTCGAAGGTCACGCCGCCAATCGTGGCACGCACCCGTCCATCGACCACTGCAGCACGATCCCAGGTCACGCCGAGGTGAATCCGGAAATTGGGGTACTTCACCGTCCGCTCGATCGCATCGGTGGTCGGTGTCGACCCCGCTTCGCGGAACCGAAAGGCCTGGTGCCAGCGAATCTCATCGGGCAGGTCGTGGTAATTGTCATACGCGCCAGGAAAACCGCGGGACCGCGTAATTGGCACCGAGGCAATCGTTTCACGACGCGCGAACAGGACAACCTCCTTCGCGCCGGATTCCAACGCGACCCCGGCCGCATCAAAGGCCGAGGCGGCGGCGCCGATCACCGCGACCGTCTTGCCCTTCAAGGCGGGGAAATCGATCGCGTCCTCGGTGTGCACCCAACGATCGGCGGGCAGGTCTTCCACCACGGACGGAACGAAGGCGCCGCCGTTGCCGGTGAAGCCGTTGGCCAGAATGACCTTGCGCGTTGTCTCCACCGATTCCTGCCCGCCGCTGGACAGGTGCAGGCGGAAATGCCCGTCAGCCGGCTCGATCCGCGTGACCCGCGTGGCATAGCGGACGGGGATTTTCAGGAAATGCCGATACCAACGCAAATACTCGGCCCAATCCAGGCGCGGGATGCGGTCGATCGCCTTGTAGGCGTCCTGGCCATGCCGAGCCTCGTACCAGGATTGAAAGCCGAGTGCGGGGAGGCCGAGTTCGGGTCCTTGGAGCGCTTTTGGCGTGCGCAGCAGGTTCATGCGCGCCGCGCGAAGCCAGATGCCGGCCTGATCCTCGTTGTCCGCCGCGTCCAACACGGTGACCTTGCCGATGCCGGCGCGGCGCAGGGCAAAGGCCAGGCCGCAGCCGGTCTGGCCGCCACCGACGATCGCGATATTGTGATCGATCCCCGGTCGATCGGGCACCCAGTTGCGTGGGTCTGGACCGATCAGACGCAGCGTTTCGCGTGCCTGGGCATCCGGGTCTTGGCTGGAGGACATGTTCTTGCCTGCGTGACGTCTATGGGATGCGGCATGCTGGACCGCTTGTTGCGCCGGGGGAAGAGGGACACCCGTGCGACCCTGCCCGGACGCTACGATTCGCCATAGCCCAGGAAGCGTAGCAGGACTTCCTCGGCCAACGGCTTTTCCAGCACCACGTCCGCGCCGAGTTCTAGCGCGCGGCGTGACAGTTCGGGCGACGGGGAACCGGTCATCAGGGCAACCATGCTGGATATGCCGCGATCGCGCATCCGCAACAGCAGATCAAGTCCGGTCAGGCGCGGCATGTGCTGGTCGATCAACAGGTAGATCGGACGGTCCTGCGAAGGCGATGCCAGGAAATCGCAAGCGGAAGTGAAGGTGGTGACGTCAAAGCCAACGGTTTCCAGCAGGAATCTCAAGGAATCCCGCACCGCCTGATCATCATCCACCACCGCGACGGTGACGCGGTGCCCGTCCTGCATGCGACGCTCCACGTCTTGCCCATAATGCCTGGAAACGTTCGTTCCATTTGCCCAGACTGGCAGCGTCGCCGGTACGCGGACATTGATTTGGATCAACCGGCGTCCAGCACCATCCGCACGAGTTCGGGCAGGCTGTTGGCGGCCATCTTCTCCATGACCCGGGCGCGTTGCACCTCCACCGTGCGCGGGCTGGTCCCCAGGTCCTGGGCGATGGACTTGGTCGCCGCCCCGGCCACCAGGCGATCCAGGACTTCCCGCTCCCGCGGGGTCAGGCTGTCCATACGCACGCGTATGGCGCCGATGGCTTCGGTTTTTTCGCGGACGGCTTCGCTCTCGGCCAGGGCGTCGCGTACGATGCGCAGCAGGTGTTCATCGTCGAACGGCTTCTCCAGGAAGTCCTTCGCGCCCGTCTTCAATGCCTCCACCGCGATGGGCACGTCGCCATGACCGGTCATCACAATCACCGGCAAACGGCTGCCCAATTCCGCCAGGCGGCGCTGCAGGGCCAGCCCGTCGATGTCCGGCATGCGCACATCGGTCAGGACGCAGCCCGACCGGATGGACGGCGCCTGGGCCAGGAAGTCTGCCGCGCAGGCATAGGTGCGTACGCCAATCCCGGCGCTGTCGAGCAGGAAATCCAGCGAATCCCGAACGGCCGGGTCGTCATCCACGACATGCACCTTGGCTGTCTCGGCCACGCAAACCACCTCCCGCTCGGTGTACGGGAAATCCCGTACGGTGCTTTCCCAATTTTGGCAAAGCCCTCGACATCCCATTGTCAGTTTATCGCGACGTACACGCCGGGGGACAGAGCCATGATCGACGCCGCCAGAACGATGCCCGATGAACGCGTGCGGGCCGACAGTTTTGACCTGCTTGAGCAGTTCGGGACGACGGTCCGCTTCACCCGCGATGAGGAAGTGCATCCTGAAGGCGAACCCTCCCAGTACTGCTACCGGGTCGTTTCCGGCTGCGTCCGGTCCGCTCGGCTCACCGAGGATGGCCGCCGGCAGGTGGGGGAATTCTACCTGGCCGGGGACATGTTCGGCCTGGATGACCTGGAAGCCCGCGACTTTGCCCTGGAATCGGTGACCGACACCGTGCTCCGCCGCTACCCACGGCGGATGATGGAGAAGCTGGCGGAAAGCCATTCCGCCCTGTCCCGTCGGTTGCGTGACCTCGCATTCTCCCGCCTGCACGCGGCACATGGGCGGATGATGCTGCTGGGTCGCGGGTCGGCGCCGGAACGGCTCGCGGCGTTCCTGCTGGAGATGGAACAGCGGCTTGGCCATCGCGGCCCCGAGATGATGGAGTTGCCGATGGGGCGGGCCGACATGGCCGACCACCTGGGACTCACCGTGGAGACGATCTGCCGGGTGCTGACCGGGATGAAGCGTGCCGGCAAGGTCCGCATCGGTCGGACGGGCGTCACGCTGCGCGACCATGCGGCGCTGGAGACGATCGCCTCGGCCGTGCTGCCAGTGGGGGTCTGATCGCTCGATCATTGCCGGCGGGTTGGTGCAAGGCGTAAGCTTCTTCCACCCAAACGGGAGGAGCGATCATGGAAGCAGTCAACCTGCTGTTGAGCCGCGAATCGGCCATGAAGCTGGATGCGCCTGGCCCCTCGGAGGAGGAGTTGGATCGCATCTTCGAAAGCGCGGGACGCGCACCTGACCACGGCAAGTTGCGGCCGTGGCGGTTCGTGGTGATCCCCACGGACAAGCGCGTCGCGTTCGGAGAGCTGATGGCGCGGTCGATGCAGCGTCGGATGCCCAACGCCTCGGGTGATGCGTTGCAGGCCGAACGCAACAAGGCCATGCGGGCGCCGGTCATCGTCGTGGTGGCGGCGCGGGTGCAAAAGGGCCATCGGATACCGGAAATCGAGCAGATCGCCGCCGCCTCGGCCGCCGCGCAGACGATCATGCTGGCCGCACCGGCGATGGGCTATGGCGCGATGTGGAAAACGGGTGACGTCGCCTATGACCCGGTCGCGCGCCAGGAGCTTGGGCTGAACGCCGAGGATGAGATCATCGGCTTCATGTATCTCGGCACGAAGGCGGGTGGCCCGTCGAACGTGGCGCGCCCCGCGGCGCGCGAACACGTCGCGGTCTGGCAGGGATAAGCCAATCCAGGACGGCGGGGAGAGCTACTCCCCGCCCAGCGGCTTCATGTTCCGCTCCACCGCTCGGCGCAGCAGTGCCGCCGATCGGTAAACGCCGTGCACCATCTTGGAGTACGGCAGCACCAGGAACAGCGCCAGCACGAAGCCCAAATGGATCGCCAGGACCAGGCCCATCGCGCCGGTCGCGCGCACCGCCAGCAGCAGCAGGCCGGTTAGCGACACCAGGTTCAGCAACAGCAGCATGGCGACATCGCCACCCAGGGCCTTGCGCAGCGCCGGTCCCGGATCCTCGATGAATTTCAGCGCGGTCAGACCGGTCGTGCCAATGCTCAGCAGCACTCCGCCCACCGTGCCAAGCAGCACGGGCAGGCTGAAGAACGGGTAGGGCGCGTCCCAACCGGCCAGCGTGTGATAGAAGAAGCCCACCGTGGTGGCCGCGAAGCACAGCATGAAGCCGTAGAACATCGCGTGATGCAGATGCCGCCGCCGCATCGAGAACGCTTCCGAGTTGTCATTGCAGCCGTTGCCGTTGCCGCCCAGGTTCTTCAGCGTCAGCACGTCCTTGATCGCAATGCCCAGCTCCGTGATCCCGACCCGGTCCCGCGGTCCCGCGTCGCGCCAGAAATTGCGCCAGCCCATGATCATGGCGATCAGCGCGAAGCCGAAGCTTGCGATGCCCACGACCTGCATCGCGATCAGCGGAATGACGGCATAGAACGATCCCGCCTCGGCAGGGCGCGCCTTCCAGAAATTTTCCGGGGAGACCAGCAGCATCGACAGGATCAGCACAAGGGCGATCGAGGCAGCGATGGTCATCGCAACGACGGTACCGTTGCGTTCGAACATTGTGCCCATGCCCTTGGGCCACGCATATTCCGCGTAGCTCTGCTGGCGCACCTCGGCCATGATGCGGGGGATGTTGATGCCCCATTCATGCGGCGGCGCGTACTGGCAGGCGTAGTAGCAGCCGCGGCAGTTGTGGCAGAGGTTCGCCAGGTAGCTCAGGTCGCCACCGGTGAATTCGCGACGCAGTTCCAGCGCAGGGAAGACGGCGCAGAACCCTTCGCAATAGCGGCAGGCGTTGCAGACCTCGACCTCGTGTCTGGCGCGTTCGATGATCTCAGTTTCTTGCACGGTTGGCGGCCTCCTGCCCCGCGATGCGGCCGAACACCGTGCCGATCGTCATACCGAACCCGGCCAGGTAGCCCCGACCCAGGATGTTGCCGGCCATGATCTCGCCCGAGGCAAACAGATTGCCCGAGGTCTGGCCGTTATCCATCAGGACCTGCGCCTTCTCGTTCACACGCACGCCCAGATAGGTGAAAGTGATGCCAGGCCGCAGCGGGTAGCCATAGAATGGCGGCTTGTCGACGCTGCGGGCCCAATTGGTCTTGTTCGGCGTCAGCCCGACCGTGTGGTTGCCATCGAGCTTGAGGTTGTCGAAGCTCTGTCCGGGCGCGATAGCGGCATTGAACTGGTCAATCGTCTGACGAACCTTCACGGGATCGAGCTTCATGCGAATCGCCAGGTCCTCGATCGTGTCGGCCTTGATGGCCGGGTAGACCGACGGCATGAACAGCGGGAACGCCTTGGAATCGCAGATCGAGTAGGCGATCTGGCTTGGCTGCTGGGCGATCAGGCGGCCCCAGATGGCAT
>WBZQ01003089.1_pt1 | contig 10428 bp, 10 predicted proteins | sample 5204251 | NCBI WGS metagenome assembly WBZQ01 (sample SAMN12412402, study PRJNA552823) | activated sludge metagenome | isolation source: activated sludge from nitrification reactor of wastewater treatment plant... | place: USA: Virginia | collected 2017-09 | reverse complement strand
TTACTCGTGATTTATCTAGTGAATATTTTTCTGGATTGATATCAGAAACTTATAACAGATATAAAAAACGTTATGAGAAAAAACACGATGGTGTAAGGAATGAGCCGCTCGATACTTTGACTTATGCTTATGCTGCTTTGCATCATCACTCAATACGCGCGCACAGATTCAGTGAGCGAGATTGGGTTGCTTTAGAGTCGAGGATATTGAACCAAGAGATTATAAAAAAACGTGAGCCAAATGAAGTTGAAAAAACACAGATAAAAAAAATATCTAACATGTCAAGTCGTGGGAAAAATTTACTCGGATCACTTAGGGACAGATTAAAAAATCGTGAGCGCTGATATCTTATCGAGGGTTTCTGAGGTCTTAATTCAAAATGGTGTTTTGCCGGAACAGGTTGATAAATCTGTGAATCTGGTACGCAATGAGTACAGAGCAAATAGTGCTTATGTAAGAGCCAGGCCAGATAATTTTGATCAGGTAGTCGTCACTGAGTTTAATAAATTTAAAGATACAAAGATTGTCGCTAAACGGACAGGAATATCACGAGCAACAGTTTATAACATACTGAAGAGAAATAGAAAATGTCATTCACGATAGATCAACTAACGGCAATAGAAAGAGCTATTGCTAGCGGAGAGTTAACAATATCAGGTCCGGATGGTAGGTCTGTGACATATCGCTCTATGAGTGATCTTCTTAAAGCTCGTGATATTATAAAAATTGGATTAGATAGCGCAAGCGGAACAAAGAAAAAGAGATTCTCTTACATTAAATTTGGTAATCGATAATGTCAAAACTTGAGAAAGTCAGGGCGGATATGGGTAAGCGTGTAATTAATTTAGTTACAAAAAGATCTTACGACGGCGCTAGAACTGATCGACGTTCAAACGGTTGGGTGGCTGCTGGCAGTTCTGCCAATTCTGAAATTCTCCCACAACTATCCATTTTAAGAAATCGCTCAAGAGAGTTAGTTCGCAACAATCCTTATGCGTCAAAAGCTATGAGGGTTTTATCATCCAATAGAATTGGCACAGGCATCATGGCCACCATTAACGACAAGAGTGTTGCTGCGATTTGGAAAAAATGGGTAAAAGTATGCGATGCAGATTGGAATTATGATTTGTATGGTCTTCAAAAACTTATATCAAATACCGAAGCAGAATCAGGCGAGTGTTTAATTCGTTTTCGCTACAGAAAAATGTCGGATGGCTTGCCGGTTCCACTTCAATTGCAGTTACTTGAGCCTGATTTTATAGATACAACTAAAAATGAGACATTAAAAAACAAAGGGTGGATCCAAAACGGCATAGAATTTTCCCCAATTGGGGAGCGTGTTGCTTATTGGTTATTCAATCAGCACCCTGGCGAGAACATAATTAACACAACTATTAAGTCAAGCCGCGTCCCTGCAGGCGATGTGATTCATTCGTTCGACAGAAAAAGGCCAGGCCAGATGCGCGGGGTTCCGATTTTAGCTCCTGTGATGATGACTGCAAATGATCTAAATGAATACTTAGAGGCAACTCTTGTTAGAAAATCCGCAGAAGCTTGCATAGCGGCTTTTGTAGAAACGGATGATGAGGACAGAAGTATCGGTGATGAGTCTCAACAGGATCAAATGAGAATAGAAGAATTGGCTCCTGGAATGGTTCAGTATTTATCGAAGGGCGAGAAGATTACTTTCACAAATCCTTCAGCATCGACAGGTGATGTAGGTTATACAAACGATAGGCTGCACGCCATTGCGGCCGGAATAGGTATTACTTATGAGCAATTAACTGGAGATCTTTCGCAAGTTAATTATTCTTCTATTCGTGCGGGTACGTTAGATTTTAGAAGGGAAATCGAGCAATGGCAGTGGTTGAATTTTATACCTTCAGTTCTGAATAGGGTCATGGAGAAGTTCTTAGACACCGCTTTTGCGGCTGGATTGATCCAAACAGCCGATATTGAATACGATTGGACGACGCCAAGATTCGACTGGGTAGATCCACTGAAAGATGTGCAGGGCGAGGAATTAGAATTAACCATGGGTCTCAAAACATGGTCAGAGGCCGTGCGTGCGCGTGGCTTTAATCCAGAAGTTCTGTTAGAAGAACTTAAAGCCGAGCGTGAAAAGTTTAAAGCTGCTGGAATCGAATATCCAGTCAAGAAAGAACAATCAGGATTTCAGCCTAACCCTGAAGAACAAAACGTAAACCAGAAAGACAATCAAGAGTAAAGGTTTGATTAGTAGCGCATTATTCTAAAACTCGACTATATTTTAGAACGGGTGTCTGTGAAAATTCACATAATCATTAATGGATTGTGTGAATGTCAGCAAAAATCAAAGAAGATCCACAAGAAAATTTAGTCAAGCGTCAATTCGATCTTGAGGTCGATGATAGCGCAATCACTCAAAAAGACGGGAGCGACAATGTCGTTCTACGTTTCCCATTTTCTTCAGAAACACCTTATTTAAGAACACCTTTTTTTGATGATCCTTGGATTGAAGTTCTTGGTCATAACGAATCTGAAGTCGATTTGTCGCGTTTAAACGAAGGTGCTGCGGTGATATTAAATCACGGCATGGACGCAATCGAGAAGTCTGGATTGAGATCAGTAGGGCGTACGACTATGGCATGGCTTCAAGCCGGTCGTGGCTACGTTGAAGTCAAGATGTCGCGGCGCGAAGGCATGGAAGGTTTGCTTCAAGATATCAAAGATAACTTGATACCAGGTGTATCAGTCGGCTATCGAATTATTGAAAAAACACTTATTGCGCAGGAAGAAGGCCAGCCTGCCAAATACCGAGTAACAAAGTGGCAACCAGTAGAGATCACATTATGTGATATCCCTGCCGACCCGACTGTCGGGATAGGCAAAAGATCAATCGAAGAGGAAAAAACTATCATGACAGAAGCGGTTAAGGAAAAGCCAGTCGAGAAAGAAATTGTTCAGGAAGTTCGAAGCGAACCAGTTATTTCTCCAGATTTAAAAGAAGTTGAAAAACGCGCTGCTGATGAAGGTGCAAAATTGGAACGTGCTCGTATTTCTGGAATCGGTTCCGCTGTTCGCACAGTAGGACTAGATGATAAATTCGCGAATGATCTGATTGAGCGCGGAATTACTCTGGATGAAGCTCGTCAGAAAATTTTTGATGAGTTAGCAAAGCGTCAAGCCAAGTCTCCCACTATCCACTATGGCGATGTAGCTACCATGGTTGATGAAAATGAAACACGTCAAGAGCATATGATTGATGCCTTGTTGTACCGTGCTGACCCCAGTCGCAACAAAATGACAGACGGCGGTCGCAGATTTGCAGGGTTGCGTTTGATAGATTTCGCTAGAAGTTCTGTTGAAGCTCGTGGGATCAAGACAGAAGGCATGTATCCGATGGCGATTGCTGAACGGGCTTTTATGGCAACTTCAGACTTACCTATCATTCTTTCGAATGTTGCAAACAAGTCACTGAGAACCGCTTATGAAGCGGCACCAAGAACTTTCACGACTTGGGCGCGTAGAACTACTGCGCCAGATTTTAAAACGATTAACCGCATATTTATGTCTGATGCTCCGAAGCTTGAAAAGGTAACGGAAAATGGCGAGTTTAAACGCGGCATTGTTACCGAAGGTCAAGAAACATATCAATTGGCTACGGTAGGCAAAGTGATCGGGCTGACAAGACAAGCAATTGTTAATGATGATATGTCAGCATTCACTCGCATTCCAGCTATGTTTGCGACAGCAGCAGCTAACTATGAAAGCGATATTGTTTACAAAATATTGACTGATAACGCTGCTTTGGCTGATGGATCAGCGCTTTTCCATGCTGCTAATCACGCCAATCTGACATCGACAGGCACAGTTATCGACATAACGTCTTTAGGTGTTGCGCGTAAATTAATGCGGTTGCAAAAAACACCGCAAAGCGTTGTGATGAATCTGTCTCCTCGCTATTTGATTGTTCCTGCTGCTTTGGAAACACTCGCATGGCAGTTCACTAATCCTCCTATCTTCCCAACTCAGCCAAGCTCAGCTAATCCATTTTTGGGCGAATTGGTTACGGTTGTTGAAGGCCGCCTAGATGCAGCAAGCGCAACTGCTTGGTATCTTGCAGCCGATCCTATGCAGATCGACACAATCGAATATTGCTACTTAGAAGGAAACGAGGGTGTTTATATCGAAACTCGTCAAGGGTTTGACGTTGACGGAATGGAGATCAAAGCACGCTTAGACTTCGCAGCGAAAGCAATTGATTACCGCGGTCTTTACAAAAACGTTGGAAGTTAATAGTTAGGAGAAAACTATATGAAAAATTTTATTCAACCTGGAAACACGATTGATTTTACACCGACAGTTGCTGTCGCGTCTGGTGTTGGTTATTTGGTCGGAACTGCATTATTCGGAGTTGCTAAAGCAGATGTTTCGGCAAATACCGAGGGGGCTTTTTTGTTGAGTGGCGTTGTAGATATCGCTAAAACTTCAGCGCTGGCAATTACTGCCGGTGACCGATTGTTTTGGGACGCAACTAATAAGGTTGTAAACAAAACCGCTGCTTCTCAAATGTGCGTTGGCGTGGCCGTTGCTGATGCTGCTAATCCTTCTGCAACTGTGCGTATGTTACTTGGTTCAGCTCCCGTTTCTGGTGCTTAATGCCAACACCGTTCGCAATATTACAGCAACGCATTAATGATGCTGGTATTAGCCATTTAGCTAATCACTCATTTTTGATTAACGGAAATATTGTGGATGGTGTGTTTAATAACGAATATGTAACGGTAGGAATGATTGAGTCACAAGCACCTGTTTTCGAATGTCGTGAAAGCGATATAGGTGTTGTTACGAACGGAATGGTTATTAGCAGCGGTGTTATGCAATACAAGGTTCGCGGATTACAACCTAACGGCGCTGGGATGACTAAGTTGATTTTGGAGAAACAATGAGCCACGTCAGGCAGCAACTTAGAAGTCAGGTCGTTGTTGCTTTACTTGGCCAGACTTCTGCCGGGAATAACGTTTTCACAAACAGATCGTATCCGTTAGCGCAATCAGAATTGCCGGCTTTAATCGTTTTTACTGAAACTGAAGAGATTCAAAACACCACAATTAGCGACCCAGTGGAACAACTTAGGTCTGTTGACTTAAGAATAAACGCTTATGTCGAGGCTATTTCTGGTGTTGAAAATGTTGCAGATTCGCTGTGCGTAGATGTTGAAAAAGCGCTTGCGCAAACTAACACGATAGCAAGATCGATAACTTTAGAAGGAACTTCAGGAATGCGACCTAATGTTATAGGTGAAGTGCCTGTGATGGAAGTCACAATGAGTTTTTTGGCGCATATAGTGACTCTATCGGACGATCCTGAAACAGCTTTATAAGTAGTAAGGCGGCCTTAACGTCGTGAGACGCTGGGCTTTTTAAAAAACCCTTAACGTCGCGAGACGCTGGAGTTTAGAAAATGGCAAATCCTCAAGTATTACGTGGCGCGGTTGTTCAAATGCAATCAGCTCTCGGTGTTGCAAAAACAATCACAGCAATCTCAAAAGTTTCAGAGGCAGTAATTACAGGTACTCACGATTTCGCAATAGGCGATTTGATCGTGATTTCTGGCGTTTTGGGAATGACCGAAATTAATGATCGCGTTGTGCGAGTTAAGTCTGTATCAACCACAGTTTCTTTTGTGGCAGAGGGTCTTGATTCAACAAACTGGACGACATACGTTTCAGGTGGAACTGCCACGAAAGTTACAACGTTCGCGACGTTCGATAATATTACTCAATTCAGCCTTCCAGACTCCCCACCAAACGAAATCGACGTGACCACAATTCACGACGATGAAAAACAAGTAATTTTCGGTCAGCGTGACTTTCCAAAAGGTACTTTGAGTTTGAATGGTGATCCACTTTCACCTACATCGGTTGAAATGTCGAAAGCCGAAGATACAAACACACGTCGCGCTTTTAAAGTGAAATTGAAATCGGGTTATGTTGGGATATTTAATGCTTATGTATCAGGTGGCGCAGGTCTTGATGGTAGCGCTGGCGCGGTAGGTACTGCTAGTGCTTCACTGACTTTAAGAAATAAAACACAGTGGTTTGCTAGTTAATAATGAGTACATTAGCTGACAGGATCAGAGAACAACGTAAGGTCGAAGTAAAAATCGGCGGCATTACGTTGTTTGCTACGGTATCTGACGACTCGGACATTATTAAATACATGCGCGAAGGAACTGACGATCAGGAAGTAATTAAGTCTCACGTTTACGGCTGGTCTGGTGTCAAAGAAAGCGATTTAATAGAAGGCGGCAGTGATGATGTTGTCGAATTTGATCGTGAAGTATTCGAATTATCGCTTAAAAACAAAGTTGACTGGTGGTCTCCGTCTATCGAAGAAATCTTTACCAAGCCATGGAAACGGCTAGAACGAAAACTTGAATTGAAAAAAAAGTAGAGATTTGGTTCCAGTACGAAAACATAGGTAAGGAAATAGGAGCGCCCAAGGTAGAACTTCCTGAAGAAGGAATCCAGGTGTTAAGAATTTGGAATCTAATGAAAGGAAAGATCGACTGGGCGGCACTGGATGACATTGCAGCTTATGTAAATGTAAAAGACATTGAGTTAACAATTGATTTATTGCTGATTTTTCAAGATCAGGTTGAAGCGATAGAATAATGACAACAGCAATAACACGGATTGAAATAACAGCGAAAGACAGCACTGCTGCTGCTTTTGCTAGCGCGCAAGGCAATCTTTCAAAGTTATCATCTACAGCTGCTACTGTATCGACAGCCTTGGCTGCTATTGGTGCTACTGCTGCGGTAGGGTCTTTCGTTGCTCTCACTAGATCAACTATAGATGCGCAAGACAATCTTTCTAAATTATCCCAAAAAACAGGGCTAGCAGTTGAGTCACTAGCTGGTCTTGAGTTTGCTGCGTCACAAGCTGACGTAGAACTCGAAAAAGTAGCTAGGTTAACTAGACAGTTTTCCGTTTTAGTTGCTGAAAGTGGCGACAAAACAAGCACCGCTGCGAAACAATTAAAATCATTAGGTCTAGAGTACGAAAAGCTTAAAGACTTAAGTCCAGAAAAGCAATTATTGTCGCTTTCTGAAGCTCTTAGCAGATTAAGTGATCAAGATAGAGTAATCGCATTTACTTCGATCTTTGGTCAGCGCATGACCGATCTCATACCGCTTTTATCGGGCGGCGCTAGAGGTCTAGAGGATCTAATAGAGCAAGGCAAAAAACTTAATCCAGTAACAGAAGAATCCGCAAAAAAAGCAGAACAATTTAATGACCAATTAGACATTCTTGGCCGTCAAGTAGGCGTTCTTGGTCGTGAGCTGGTGCAAGGTTTGATACCAAGTTTATCCAGGATCACGGATGAAATGGTTAAGGCTACACAGCAAAGCGGGATTTTTGCTGGTGCGCTTGCAGGTGTTAAACAATTATTCACTGAATCATTCGGCAATCCAAAAATACTCGGCGATGTCGGGCAGATTCGCAGAGAAATATTAAAGACTCAAGAAACAATATCAAAACTTGAGACTAAGAAAGGCTCTTTCTTCTTTGATAACAATGCGTTACAGCACGAAAGAGAAAAACTAGTACAGTTAGAATCAGATCTAAAGAAAGCCATTGTAACAAGTCGAGAAACGATAGCTGTTAATGATGCCGCTGCTGATGCCACCAAAAGATTCTCTTTAGCTGTTTCAGAAACTGACAAGGAAACAAAAAAATCTGTCATTGCTAAGAAGGCAATAAACAAAGAAACAAAGGATTCTGGACGCGCTGAGAGTGAGTACATAAAACTACTCAAGCAAGAAAGGCAGGCTCAGGCTGATTTATTAAGACCATATCAGCAAAGCACGAGATCAGTTCAAGACCGTCTCAATTCAATGCAGCTTGAAGCTCAGGCGCTAAAGCTTTCCGAGGCAAGACAGATAAGCTTAGAGCACGCAATTGAATTAACTACTATCGCAAGGTTAGAAGAAAAAAAAGCGATCACGCAAAATTCTGGTGCTATTACAGAGATCAATAAAGAGATCGCTGCGCGCAAAGAAATGGTTTCTTTGTTACAGGTCAGCGAAGCAAAAAAAGCCGGTGACAGTATCAGGGAAGCAGAGCTATCTAATTACAATCAATTTTCTATTCAAGCTGCTAGAAATATTCAATCAAATCTAGCTTTTGGAATAGAGCAGGGCTTTAGAGACGGGTTTAAAGCTGGCGCTCGCGGTCTTCTTGATGGAATTTTAAGCACAGTATCTCAGATAGTATCTCAGATTGTTGCAACAAAATTACTACAATCTGTTGGCGCGGGGTCTCTGCTTGGACAGATCGGGATAGGTGGCGCAGGTGGAGGTGGCGCATTATCTACCGGTGGTAACTTGCTTAATATTGCAAGTCTAGGATTTAGCGCTGCATCACTTATGCGCGGCGGATTTGGATTAAACAGTTTAATTGGTGGTGGATTAACTTCAGTCGGCGGAAGTGGATTGCTTGGATCGTTCGGAGCCGGTCTTTCTGGCGGGTCTAGCGCTGCTGCCTTCATCGGTGCTGAGAGCGCAACTGCTGGAGCTGGATTGGCTGCCGGAATGGGCTCTGCATTTGCTGCGGCTGCTGGTCCTTTAATGATCGCTGCTGTTAGTACGGCGGTCTTTAAATCATTAGCGGGTGATAAAAGGCTTGGTGGTGGATTTGGTGATGCTTTAAATACAATTGGTGATATCCCAATCTTAGGTGATCTCGTTGGTATTGTTCCTGTATTGAATGGGCTTTTTGGTCGCGGACCTTACAAATTCAGGCAAGAAGTAGCGCTAGGGACAGCAACATCAGGCGGATTTGATGGTCGCGTTACTGATGTATTTAAATCAAAAGGTGGCTTATTCGTTGGCAATAAGCACAAAGAGCAAGATTCCCCAAATTCCGAAGCATTTATAGCTCTTTTTGACCAAACAATTAAAGGTTTTGGTGATTCCGTAAAAGGCTTTGCTGAAACAATGGGTCTCAGTACCGATTTCGTTAAGAATTTCAGCAAAGAAGTAAGACTAGAATCAGAAAAAGGTAAAAGATTAACAGAAGAAGCAGTCAGAGATTTCATAGAAAGCGTAGGAAATGAGCTTGCAGACGGGATTTTAAGCCAGGTTGATGTCGTTAAAAAAGTTGGCGAAAGCAGTATGCAAACTTTGCAACGACTAAGCGGCGAGTTTTCAGTATTAAAAACCGCTTTAGTTGCAGTTGGGGCAAGCGCTCAGGATGCGCAAAAGTCTTTGATGTCACTGCCGGTCGCAATGCGGTCTCAGTTGGTTGACCAACTTGGCGGAATAGATTCAGCAAGTCAAAAAATAAGCTTCTTTATCGATAATTTCCTAACTGATTCAGAGCGTTACGGGCATATGTTTAGTGCCTTAGACGTTGAAATGAGGAAGCTTGGATTCACGGCTAATATTACACGTGCGGACTTTGTAAAACTAATTAAAAGTGTAAAAGAAGTTGGCGGTGTTTCGAGCGAGCAAGCAGCTGGATTATTAAATCTTGTCGAGGCTTTTGATCAGTTCGATCAAGCCAGGGACCAGGTAAATAGAACTACCGAGAAACTGATTGAGAAGGAAAATCAACTTGCGGGCATTAGAAGCTCTTTGGTATCAGCCTATCAGCGTGAACGTTCAGAGATCGAGCAAACTGTAAGCCGGTTCAAAGATATCGCACAGCAAATAAAAGGATTCAAAGACGGGCTTTTATTGAGTGATTTGTCCCCATTAAATCCGCAACAAAAGCTTGAAGAAGCAAGGTATGAATTCAATATTGTTCGAGCAAAGGCTGATAAAGGTGATCAAGATGCGCTCGCACAATTGCCTTCAGTCGCTCAAGAATTCTTAAAAGCAAGCCAGCTATATAACGCTTCTGGCGCGGCATTTGTAAGCGATTTTAATTTAGTTCAAAACGTACTTAAAAACGCAGAAAAATCAGCGTTATCACAAGTCGATGTTGCAACTAAACAGTTAAATGCACTCGATCAGAGTGTTAAGTATTTAATCGATATCGAGGAAAATACTAAGAGTCTAGCTGACCTTATTAAAGAGCTAAATGACTCGGTTTTGAATGGTGGCGGTAATCCATCTATAACGACCGATCAGATCAAGCAGTTTCTTGCAGACAATCCAAATTTAACACCGCAACAAGTAGCAAATGCCGCGACAAAATACGGTGTATCAAACGAACAATTATTAGCTGCTGGTTACGATGTTACCAAGTTACCTGGCGGTGTCGGTATCAGCGACAACCAGATTAAAGAATTTGTTAAAAATCATTCACCCAAAGAGATCTATGACGCTGCTGTCAAGTACGGAATTTCATCGCAAAAGCTTTCTTCTGTAACGGGAATACCGCTTAAAGATATTGAGAAATTTGTTAAAGACAATAACCTTCCTTCCTTCGAAAAA
>WBZQ01003088.1_pt1 | contig 10429 bp, 6 predicted proteins | sample 5204251 | NCBI WGS metagenome assembly WBZQ01 (sample SAMN12412402, study PRJNA552823) | activated sludge metagenome | isolation source: activated sludge from nitrification reactor of wastewater treatment plant... | place: USA: Virginia | collected 2017-09 | reverse complement strand
GGCCTGACCCAATCGGCGGCGGGCAGGATCAAAGTGGTCTGGCTGGCTATGGAACCGGAAAATTACCTGACCGAAGGGCTGATGCTGTTCCAGCTAACTTTCCGGGTATTGGGCCGGGGGAGCCTGAAAAACGCTCCGTTGGTAAGAACGGATGACGCCGTACTGGAAAACCTCGGCTTCCGTACGGACGGCGCTGCTTACGGGCTGCTTACCAACGCTGCTCCGGCAGCCGAACGTAGCCCGGCGCCTGTGAGCGATGCGGCGATCAAAGTAACCTGCCTGCCCAACCCCGCCCCCGGCGGAGTGACCCTGCAACTGGATTCGCCGGTTGAAAAGCCGGTGACGGTAGCGGTCTTCAGTGCCTTCGGGGTGCGGCGGTTCTACCGGGAACTGACCCTGACGACCGGCGTTACCCGGCTGGAACTGCCGGAAGCCACCGCCTGGCCGGCTGGTGTGTACGTCTGGAAACTAAACGCCGGAAAGGACAAAATACAGGGAACTTTTATCAAACCGTAGAAGCCGGGCTGCTCCTTCGTCCGACGAATTTGTCGTCGGACGAATGGAGCGCCGGCCACAAAGCATTGGTTTTCAATCGAACCAATCGGATTGATCTTCAAAAATCGAATCATTCGACTATAACCCTTGTCATTCATTTTTATCGAATAACACCGATGAGACGACACTTTTATACAGTGGCCTTGCTGCTTTCCTCTATATGGTCATTCGCCCAAACCCGCATCTACGTAAATGCCGCGGCCACCGGTAACAACAACGGCCAGGGCTGGCCGAACGCATTCACGAGCCTGAAAACCGCCCTGACCGCCGCGCAGCCGGGCGATACCGTCTGGGTGGCGCAAGGCACCTATAAACCCACCCCGGGAACCGAGCGGGATTCCTCCTTCCGCCTGAAAAGCAAGGTCCGGCTGTACGGCGGCTTTGCCGGCAACGAAACTGCCCTAAGCCAGCGCGACTGGGCCGCTCACCCGACCCTGCTGAGCGGCGACATTGGCGCGGTGGGCGACAGCACCGACAATTCCTTCAACATACTCTACCTGGAGTCGCCCGACAGCGGTACGGTGGTGGACGGTTTTGTCTTTCGCTACGGCATGGCGGTGCCGCCTTCCCTGTCGGGCAGCCTGTTCTCACCCCGGCAATGCGGCGGCGCCCTGTACGTCATGGCATTCAATACGTTTGCTTATCCGGTCATCCGAAATTGCCGGTTCGAGCGCAACCATGCCGCCATCCACGGCGGGGCGGTGTGCGTCAACGGCGGCGGCGATGGTACAGTCGCCCCGCAATTCCTCGACTGCGTATTCGAGGGCAACAGCGCCGGCGTGAACGGCGGTGGCATCTACCGGCGCGGCGGCAGTTGGGTAGACCGCATCCCCGACTTCGGCAACTGCACCTTTCGCGGCAACCGCGCCGCCGAACGGGGCGGCGGGCTATATTTCAACGACTCGGAACGGAGCGATACCCTCCATGTGACGGGTTGCCGCTTCGTACAAAATACGGCGGCGATGACTGGCGGCGGAGCCAACTTTAACTTAGGCCGGCTGGCCGGCAGCCTGCTGGCCATCCGTAATTCCAGGTTCGAGGAAAATTCAATCCATGCGTACGCCATCACCAACTCCTCCTTGATGTACGTTAGAAAAGTCATAGTAGATAGCGTGTTTTTTTATAATAATACAGCATCCATTTTAAACGACGTAGTTTATGGCGACCTAGTTATTGACAAGTGCGTTTTTAGTAAAAATAATTCTTTTCAGGTGATAAATACTGCTGGTTATGATGATGCCCTCATTAAAAATTGCCTGTTTTATCAGAATAATAATCAGCAATGTATAAATTCTGTTTCCAAAATCTCTTTATTAAGAAACACATTTACAGAGCCATTTGTGTATTCCTGTTTGTCAATAAATACATTATATACCATCCCTATACATAACAACTTTTTTTATATTGAAAACGGAATTTTACTATATAATGTAAATGTTAATATTGAACTGACAAATAACCTGATAATTGGGAAACGCCTTGTTGTAGGAGATGGTTTTCCATCTTTAATTGCGTTCAAAAACAATATTTTAGTAAGAAAAGGAGTGTTTAGTGATTTTATCGAAAGATATAACAATCCGCTTAAAATTAGTTTTTCCAACTGCTTACTTGACACCTCTTTCTATTGCGACAGCCTTCCGGCCGTTACCTGCGGTCCCGGCAACCTCTTCGGCCTCGACCCGCTTTTTGTCAACCCCGACTCCGGTGACTATCGCCTGCAGCCCTGCTCGCCCCTGATTGATGCGGGCAACAACGACTATGTCACCGATCTGCCGACCGACCTGGCCGGCGCTCCCCGTATCCAGGGCGGCACGGTGGACATCGGCGCCTATGAAGCGCCTGCTCTTGCGCTGGCTGCGGCACCTGACGCCAAAGCGGCCTGCGAAGGGTTCGCCAACGGCGCCATCGAGGCCGCTTTGCTGAACGCCTGCATACCGCTTGCCATATGGTGGCAATCGGGCGCCCAAACCGGCGCCTCGCTCGACAGCCTTGCTGCCGGCAACTACCAGGTCACGGTGACCGATGCGAAGGGACACAGCCTCGGCTTCAGCGTGACGGTGCCGTCCGCCCTGCCGCCCACCTTGCAGGTGGATGGCTCGCCGGTCTCCTGCTTCGGCGCCGATGACGCCATGCTGGCGGTAAAACCGCTGAGCGGTCAGCCGCCTTTCACCTATCTCTGGGCACCCGCCGGTACAACGGACTCGCTCGCTGCCGGCCTCGGCCCCGGCCCGGTATCGGTTACCGTGACGGACGCCGCGGGTTGCACCGCCACCTTCGCTTTCAACGTAATGCAACCCGACAGCCTGCAATTCACGGCGACCGTGCAAGATGCATCTAACCAGCAATCCGCCGACGGCAGTATTATGGTCAATACGGTGCAGGGCGGCACACCACCGTACCACTATCTCTGGCAGCCGGGCGGCAGTATGGAAACGATGATCGACAACCTGCTGCCCGGCCAGTACACGCTCACCGTGACCGACGAACGGGGCTGCGAAGCGGCCTGGACCTTCGAAGTAAAATATCTTTCCGGCTCCTCCGAAGCGGATGGTACGGCCGTTCTGTTGTTCTGGCCCAACCCGGCCGGAGAGTCGACGTTGCTAACGGCCGATTTTCGAAAAAATGCCCTTCCCGTACGGATAGATCTGTACGACTCCGCCGGAAGGCTGGCCCACCCGGCGCTGTTGGCCGACAGTGCCGCAGCAATCTGGCAAATTCCGCTGTCCGGGCTGGCCGCCGGCCAGTACATCGTGCTGCTCCGCGGAGCAAAGAATGAAATACTCGGGGCCGGGAAATTGATTAAGCAGTAGAGCAGGCCCGTAATTCCCGGCACATTTAACTTTTTATCGCCCCGCAACACCAAAACTCCCTATTTTTGCAGCCCCATTATCCCATTATCAAATTACCCCATTACCCCATTATCAAATTACCCCATTACCCCATTATCAAATTACCCCATTAATTTCATGTCCACTCCGCGCACCGTCGCCTTTCACACCCTCGGCTGCAAACTGAACTACTCGGAGACCTCGGCACTCGCCCGGCTCTTCGAGGGCAACGGTTATTTGCCGGTGAAATTCGAGGACGGCGCCGACATCTACGTGCTGAACACCTGCTCGGTGACCGAACAGGCCGACAAGGAGTGCAAAAAGATCGTCCGCCAGGCCCTGCGCCGCCAGCCGGATGCCTTCGTAGTGGTGACGGGTTGCTATGCCCAGCTCAAGCCGCAGGAAATAGCCGGCATCCCCGGCGTGGACCTGGTACTCGGCGCCGGCGAAAAGTTCCGCATCCTCGAATACGTGGACGACCTGTCCAAAGCCCAGGGCAAGGGCATGGTGTACGCCGGGGAGGTGCGCGACGTCAATACCTTTACCGCGTCGTTCTCGTTTGGCGACCGCACGCGCTCGTTCCTGAAAGTACAGGACGGCTGCGATTACAAGTGCTCCTTCTGCACCATTCCGCAGGCCCGCGGGGCCAGCCGGTCGGATACGGTGGAAAACGTACTGCACAACGCCCGCCAGATCGCCGCTATGGGCGCCCGCGAGATCGTGCTGACCGGGGTGAACCTCGGCGATTTCGGCAACGGGACGGAGGTGATCGAAGGGGCGCGGGTTAAAAAAGAAGCCCTGTTCATCGATCTCATCCGCGAACTGGACCAACTGGAAGAGGTGCCCCGCTTCCGCATCAGCAGCATCGAACCCAACCTGCTGACCGACGAGGTCATCGCCTTTGTAGCCGAAAGTGAGCGCTTTATGCCGCATTTCCACGTGCCGCTCCAGTCTGGCAACGACAAACAACTGCGCGACATGCGCCGCCGCTACCGCCGCGAACTGTACGCCGAACGCGTGGCCACGATCAAACGCCTCATGCCCCACGCCTGCATCGGCTGCGACGTGATCGTCGGATTCCCGGGCGAAACGGAAGAAGATTTCCTGGAAACGTATCGCTTTTTGCAGGAGATGGACGTGTCCTACCTGCACGTGTTCACCTACTCGGAGCGGGCCAACACGCCGGCAGTGGACATGCCGGGCGTGGTGCCCGCCGAAGAACGCCGCCGCCGCAACCAGGCCCTGCGCGGCCTGTCGGAAATGAAACGCCGCGCCTTTTACGCCGAACACCTGGGCACGGTGCGCCCCGTGCTGTTCGAGCAGCACAAGGATCCTGCCCTGTTGAGCGGATTTACCGACAATTACGTGAAAATTGAGGTGCCGTCGGATGCGGCCCGGCTGAATTCCCTCGGCCTGGTCCGGCTCGGCCACCTGACAGCCGACGGGGAGGCCGTCGCGGCCCGCTTCGAATGGCCGGAAGCCGCAATGCTCAGTTGAGCCGGTAAGGCGCCACCATTTTGAATTCGGGGATCGCCACTTCGAACAGCGACTCGTCGTCGCGGCGCTTCATGAGGTAGGTGCCGTGCATTTTTCCGATTTCCGTGGTCAGGTTGCAAAAGGAAGCGTATTCGTGCGTTTCTCCCGGCTGAAGTACCGGCTGCTGGCCGATGACGCCGTCCCCTTCCACTTCCCGCAGGCGCCCGTCGCCATCCTGGATCACCCAATGCCGGCGCAACAACTGGACCGTATAGGGGCTGCCGTTCTCAATCACAATATGATAACCGAAAATAAACTTCTGGTCGCGTGGCTCGGAGTGCGCAGGCAGGTACTGCGTTTCCACGCTGACCGTAATGCCGTTGGTGGTCAAGGTATCCATGTCGGAGAAGTAGTAGTTGCTGGCGGAGGCTGTATTCCGGGCAAAGTTGAACAAAAAGAACAGAGCAAAGCAACACCTGGTTGCGTAAAACTTTCGGCTACTCCCAACTTATGTAAAAAAAATAACATGGTTTAGTTTTTGAACATTGCGCTCCCGTAATCCGCTGCCCTGCCTAAGCATTTGGAAATCATACCATCCGCATCATGAACCGCTTGCTCCAGATCTTTTTCGCCATTGGCCTGCCCGCCGTATTTATTTCTTATCACTGCTCGGAAAAGAAAATCATCGACAGTCGTTTTTCCTTTACCAAAAACGTGGTCGCCCAGGCGCTCGGCGAACCCATGCAGATGGGTGAACTGCCCGACGGTACCATCATGTTCATCGAACGTCACGGCAACATCAAGATTTTCGACCCCGAATCCCGGGTGCTGACCCTGGCCGATCATCTGCCGGTGCTCGACACGCTCGAAGACGGCCTGCTGGGCCTGGCCATCGACCCCAAATGGACGGAAAATCACTGGATATACCTGTATTACTCTCCGGTCTCCACCGAACAGGTGAACCGGCTGTCCCGCTTCGTTTTTCAAAACGGCAAACTCGACCCGGCCTCCGAAAAAGTACTGCTGCAGGTGAACGTGCAGCGCCAGGAATGCTGCCACTCCGGCGGCGGCCTGCACTTCAGCGCCGACGGCTTTCTGTATCTCGGTATCGGCGACAATACCAACCCCATCGACGACTACACCAGCATCGACGAGCGGCCAGGGCGCGGCCCCTGGGACTCGCAGAAGTCGTCCGCCAACACCATGGACCTGCGGGGCAAGATCCTGCGCATCAAGCCCCTGCCCGACGGCTCCTACGTCTGCCCGGCCGGCAACCTGTTCGTGCAGGAGGACGTACATGTAACTCCGCCAACGGAAAACACGCCGGCCGCAACCGCACCGGACTCTCTGCCCGCCGCTAACCAGCCGCCCGCCACCGGCCGCCCGGAGATCTACATCATGGGTTGCCGCAACCCCTTCCGGCTTACCGTAGACGCCCAGCGCAAACTCCTGCTCTGGGCCGATGTGGGCCCCGACGCCAGCAATCCCGACAGCCTGCGCGGCCCGATGGGCTACGACGAGTTCAACCGCGCCGCCACCGCCGGCAACTACGGATGGCCGTACTTTATCGCCGATAACAAACCTTTCCGCGACTTCGATTTCGCCACCGGCAAGGCCGGCGCCTGGTTCGATCCGGCTCACCCCGTCAACGAAAGCCCGAACAATACCGGCGCCCGCGAACTGCCGCCGGCCCAGCCGGCCATGATCTGGTACGGCTACGGGCCGTCCGCCGAATTCCCTACTCTGGAGGACGGCGGCCGCAGCGCGATGGCGGGTCCGGTGTACCACGCCGGGCTCTACCCGGAAGAAAGCCGGCTGCCGGACTACTACGACGGCAAGTGGTTCATTTACGACTGGATGCGCAGCTGGATCATGGTTGTCGACCTCGATACGGCCGGCAACTACGCCGGACTGGAACGCTTCGCCCCCGACCTGACGTTTACCTGCCCGGTTGATATGCTGCTCGATAAAAAGGGCCGGATCTGGGTACTGGACTACGGCACCAACAAATACTCCGACAACCCTGATGCCTGCCTCAGCCGCATCGACCTGATCCGGGAGAACCGGGCGCCGCAACCCCGGCTCCAGGCCGACCAAACCGCCGGCGCCGCCCCCTTGCAGGTCGTTTTCTCCGTAGCCGGCACCCGCGACCCTGAAGGTGACGCCCTGCAATACGAATTCGACTTCGGCGACGACACGCCGCTATACCGCCTCGAAAACGAAAAGCCGGCCGGTTCGGAAAAAGAGAACCAACTCTCCTCCGTAGATCCGGCCTCGGCCACAGGTGACGCCAAAACGGCTCCCCGGCCCGACAGCATTGTCCACGTTTTCCGCAATACCGGCACCTATGAAGTGACGCTGAAAGTGACCGACGCGCAGGGGAAATGGGACACGACCAAAATGCTGATCCACGTGGGCAATGCCGCGCCGTTCGTCGACTGGGACCTGGGTGGCAGAAACCGCAGTTTCTACCGGTCCGGCGACGTGCTTCACTACCGCATCATCGTGGACGATCCCGAGGAGGGGACTCTGGCCAATACCGGCATTGCCGCCGCCACCGTTTCCACTTCGGTCGATTACCTGGAATCGGGTTTCGATATCACCGCTCTGAGTCGCAAGCCGACGGATGACGGCCAGCAGGCGGAATACGCCCGGGGCAAGATCCTGATCGACCGCGCGGACTGCAAGTCCTGCCACGCCGTCGACCGGCTGGTGAACGGGCCGGCCTTTCAGTCGGTGGCCGAGCGTTATCGCAAAGACCCCGCGGCCGTACGCCGGCTGGCCGGGAAGGTCATCCACGGCGGAGGCGGCAACTGGGGCCAGACCCTGATGATGCCCCACCCGCAGTTATCGGAGGCCGACGCGAGCGAAATGGTCCGCTGGATACTTTCGCTCGGCGCCGCGCCGGCAGCCAAACAGTCGCTGCCGGTAAGCGGCCACTACACCCTGGCGGCCCGGCAAAACCCCGGCACGTTCATTCTGAAAGCTTCGTACCGCGACAAGGGCGCCAAAGGCCAGGGGCCGCTGGCAGGAAGTGCCGTACTGGCCCTGCGTCCGGCTTTGCAACAGGCCGAACAAGCGGACAGTATTTCCGCCTCGGCCGCCGTCGAACACCCCTTCGACGACAACCGGGCCGTACTGGGCAACCTGCTGAACAACCAGTTTTTCTGCTTCCGGCACGTGGACCTGGCCGGGCTTCAGACGATCTCCCTGCTGATCGGCCTGGGCGGCCCGCAGGCAACTTACGTGGGTGGCAGCATCGAACTCCGGCTCGACTCCCGGAACGGCCCCGTAGTGGGCACCCTGGACGTACCGGCCGCCGGCGCCGTCCCGCAAATGCAGTTTCTGGAAAAACTGCTGATTCTGCCGACAACTTCCGACGGGCAGTTCCACGACCTGTATTTTGTTTTCAAAAACGAACAGGAACCTCTCAAGCCCGTTGCCGCCGTGGACTGGGTGCGCTTTAACCTGGCGGCCAGCGGCGGCAAACCGGACATGTAGCCGGTCGGGTTTACCGGATCTCCGGATAGTTCAGGCGTTTGCGCAGCGCATCGGTGGACTGCTTCATTTTGGTGCGGGCCGAATCGGCCATGGTGGGCAGCAGGTCGGGGTGCCGTTCCAGCCGACTGACGGGCAGGGCGTAAAACGTGGTTTTGGCGCCCGCCGGCTTGTGCACATACCGCCAGACGGGGATCACGCCGTTGGAGCCGACGACCACCCGGGGCGAGCCTTTTTGTTTGAGCAGGTCCACCTGAAAAAGAATGCCTCCGTCGGTGTTGGGCTGCTGCTGGTTGGAGATAAAATTGCCGAGGGAGTACACCACGATAGCCTCCTTGTACGATCCGTCGGGCATGGTGACCCGCTCGGTCCGGATGGGCTGCACCACGTGCGGGTGGGCGCCGATGACCAGGTCGGCGCCGTTGCGGATCAGCAGTTTGGCCAGCCGCCGCTGTTCGTCGTTCTCCTTTAACTGGTATTCGAGCCCCCAGTGCATGACCACGATGATGAAGTGCGGTTTGCGGGCCCGGGCTTCGGCCAGGTCTTTTTTGATCTGTACCGTGTCGATGAGGTTGACGATGGTAGGCGGATCGGTGGGCACCCCGTTCGTGCCGTAGGTGTAGTTCAGGAAGGCCAGTTTGAAATTACCTTTGTACACCATCAACGGATAGGAGTTGCTGCGCTCGGCCAGGTTCCGGAAGGTGCCGGTATGGTAAAAACCCGTTTTCTGAAGGGTATTGATGGTATTGGCCACCCCGCTTCCGCGGCTGTCGTTGGAGTGGTTGTTGGCCGTAACGAGCAGATCGAAGCCGGCTTCCTTGAGGGCCGTGGCCAGGTCGTCGGGGCTGCGGAACATCGGATAGCCGTTGTAGGGCGGTTTGCCCGGCAGGGTCAGTTCGAGGTTGCCGATGGCCAGGTCGGCGCGTTCGAGGATGGGTTTGACGAACTGAAAACAAGGCGTGTAGTCGTACTTTTTTCCCGGTACCACCTCGGCGCTTTTGATCTGTGGGGCGTGGCCCATGATGTCGCCGGCAAAGATGAGGCGCAGGGTGTCGGTCTGGCCGTGCAGGGCCAAAGAGAAGAAAAGAAAAAGGGCGGCGACCGGCAACCGGCGACCGATGACTTGCGGCCGGGGATTGGTGGGTAGCGGCTGGCAGGCAGGTGGGAGGAATAGCGGGTTTTGGAGTGTTTGCCGGTACATGATATCCAATTGCTAAAGTTTCAGGCAAAGAAAACGCAAACTTCCCCAACTTTGATGCTCAATTTTTGCTGTCGACCATGAAAGGTTTTTCGCAACTCCTGCTCGTCATCGCCGCCTTTCTGATCGGTGGCTGGCTGACCTACCGGTATTTCGTGCCGCAATCCAGGCCCGTGGAAGATTCCGCCGTATTGCTGGAAAAGATCCAGGCGGTCACCAAACTCATTACGGTGGAGGGGCAGTTTTCCGAACTGTACAACTACAACGAGTACCAGGGCTATTTCACCATGTTGTGGGATAAGAAAGTGCTGGTACGCGTCCGGGCCACGGTATCGGTGGGGTACGACATGGAAAGTATGCGGCTGGAAGCCGACCCGCTCACCAAAACCATCCGCATGAGCGCTTTGCCGGAGCCGGAGATCCTGAGCATCGACCATTCCCTCGACTATTACGACATCAGCGAGGGGCTGTTTGCTTCCTTTACACCGGAGGACTACACCCGCATCAACGAGCGCGCCAAGCAGTTGATCCGCGACCAGGCCGAAAAAAGCCGGCTGATGGACGCCGCCCGCGAACAAGGGAACAAAATGCTCGACCTGATCCGCTTTATGGTGGAAAGCGCCGGCTGGAAACTGGTGGTGGAAGAAAGGGCGCCCGCATTTGGAGAATAATGCCTTGCGGCGACACTTTTGCCCGGGACGAACGGTCGTTTTGAAACTTTCCCTACTTTTGGGCTTCGTGTTTCAACTTTGTTTGTCCAAAATCCGAAAGTCAAAATTTTCAAAATATGAAACGAGTCATTGCCCTTGCGTTTTTTCTGATCGCGCTGACGGCCGCCGCCACGGCGCAGAATACCGAGGCCAAACCGGCCAAA
>WBZQ01003087.1_pt1 | contig 10435 bp, 12 predicted proteins | sample 5204251 | NCBI WGS metagenome assembly WBZQ01 (sample SAMN12412402, study PRJNA552823) | activated sludge metagenome | isolation source: activated sludge from nitrification reactor of wastewater treatment plant... | place: USA: Virginia | collected 2017-09 | reverse complement strand
TACCGACCGTCTACCGACAGCATTCATCTGCCGCACAAGCATCAATTTCCAAATCCCTATGATTATTACGCAACCGCTCTGCATGAGCTAGGCCACTGGAGTGGTCATGAGTCACGCTTGAATCGTGATCTTTCCCATCCATTCGGTAGTGAAGGATACGGCCGTGAAGAACTGCGCGCCGAGATTGCAAGCATGTTACTGGGCGCAGAAATAGGGATTGGTCATGATCCTGGACAGCATGTGGCTTATATAGGCGCATGGATCAAAGCCCTGCAGGACGATCCTCTTGAGATATTTCGTGCTGCGGCTGATGCAGAAAAAATCCGGGAATTTGTACTTGCATTAGCACATCAACAAGCAATAGATGAAACAAAAACCGTCAACATAAACCCAATCGATATAACTCAGGCTCCAGATCCTGATAGACCCATGCTGCAGCAATCCGACAAACAAGGGGAGGGGAGTATGCGTCAATATTTGGTTGTGCCTTATAAAGACAAAGAACGAGCCAAACTCGCCGGGGCACGTTGGGATAGAAAAGCTAAAGCCTGGTATATGGGGGCCAATGCCGACGTGCAAGCGCTGCAACATTGGTTGCCCGAGAACACTCCTCATCGCGAAGAGCCTGTAATGGATCCCATCCTCGAATTTGCCGAGTTGCTACGTGGAGAAGGTTGCCAAGTTGATGGCAGTCATCCGATGATGGATGGCCAGACTCATAGAATTAAAGTTACCGGTGACAAACGAAGTGAAAAATCGGGATTTTATGTAGCGCATCTGGATGGCCGTCCAGCCGGTTATTTCAAGAACAATCGAACGGGTGTTGAAATACGTTGGAAGGCCAAAGGATACACTTTGACGGATGAACAGAAGGCTGAACTCCATGTAGAGGCTGCGATTAAATTGCAAATCCGAGAAGCAGAACTTCATGCCCAACACATCAAAATTGCGCAAGCCATTCAGGAATTGCTCGCTATCGCACCCAATGCTGATTCCGATCATCCGTATCTTGTCGAGAAACACGCTAGAGGAGGGGGTTTAAAGGTCGTGCCTCAGAATGGGGATCGTCTGCCGGCTGATTCGATCATCAAAATTGCCAGCAATTGGCAGGAATCGAAGCAATTACGCGAAAATCACCCTGAGTGTCTAGTACTGACGAGCGGTGATTTACTACTGTCTGCCCAGGATATTGATGGCTACATCTGGAGCGTGCAAACGATACAGGCCAATGGCGCCAAGCTTTTTGCAGCCGGTAGCAAAAAGGAGCATAGCTTTCATGTGGTAGGAGCCAATGGTTTAGCCTGGAATAAAGTCATCAATACAGCCCCTGCCATTATCATTGCCGAAGGCTATGCCACTGCCGACACGTTATCTCAGGCGCTGGAAATGCCTGTCATTGCAGCATTTGATTCCGGCAATCTGCCCAAAGTAGCGCAAGATCTGCATGCAAAATTTCCTTCCAAACCCATTATTATCGCAGGAGATGATGATCGTCATCTGGAATCCACTCAAAACAAAAATCCAGGCAGAGAGAAAGCATTGGAAGCGGCTCAATTGGTTAATGGGGTAGCGGTATTCCCGGTTTTTGCGCCCAATGAACAAATGAAGTCTAGTCTCAGCGATTTCAATGATCTGGCTAACCGAAGTGTGCTTGGGCTTGAAGCTGTCAAGCGACAAGTCGAATCCGTTGTGAATAACTTAGTTATTACGCCAATAAAAAATCAAGCGCATACCAAGCCCCAGCAGCTCAAAACTGCGAAGAAACGAGCACTGGTCAGATAATCGCAGGGAGATCATGATGAATACTCATCAACCGGATATTTCTGATAATTCATCCAACTCTGCCCGAGGAGATCCGTATGAAAACGTTGAGACTCGTCCCGGCACCACCGAAAAACAAAAGGAAGCGGGGCGCTGCGCCTATACTGACTTGCTCGAAGCTCATGCTCGATGGGCAGGTGGCACGCTACTTGGTTGCAATTTCCCCAAAGACTTCAGGAAACAAGGAGGAACCACACTCATAAATCAATCCATCAAGTCCGGGCGCGATCTGGCAGTCATGGCGCAAATATTGCGTGATCCACGTTTTGAGACATTCAGAATCTTCTATACTCAACAGCAGCGCATTGTTCACCATACGGCCATCACTTCCCGACTGCCGGGCGCGATCTATCTTGAAGGAATCGGACACGGCAAACATAATCTGGGTGAATTTTTAGAAAACACTAAACGTCAGGTTCACGCTGATGGCTATTGGGTATTGCACAATCATCCATCGGGCAGGGCAGAACCCTCGATTCAGGATGTTCGATTAACCGTGCATCTGTCTTCCAGCGTTCCAGGTTTCAAAGGTCATGTGGTGATCAATACCAATGAATATAGCGTTATTGATCAAGACGGGCAGGTGGATCATGTGTATGACATGGGCAATTTAGCGGGTGGTTATAAGCACAACCCATTTAAACATCATGAGTTGCTGCTGGAGAAAATATCCTCACCTCAAGATCTGGCAAGAATAGGCCAGGCATTGAAACAGCGCGATCAATTCTTTCAGCTGATCGGGATCAGCGCAAATAGTTCGGTATTATCGATCACTGAATTGCCGATATCTGTACTTGATCGATCAAAAAATCTACTTCTTGCACGTTTGCAAAATTTTACTCGCAATTCTGGTGTCAATGCTGTGTTCGCCATTACAGACAGTCATCATTTTAAACATCCCGTGCTAGTGGTTGCCTGCCAAGCAGGAATATTGCGGGATGTATTGACAGCTGATGGCGCAAAATATCGTTCAATGCAGGAAGAAGCAATATTTCCATCAGTGGGGGGCGAAATCAGCAGTTGCTACCGCAAACCGAGAAGTTTTATGACGGATAATGGTGGATTAATCAAATCAAAAAGCAGAAGCATACGGCTTTAACATGTCTTAGCAATTGCTTTATGATATTATCCAAATATAGCAAATATATTTTAGGAAAGAACTTATGTCACAGTTACATTGTTATGTTCCAGATGAGGTGGCAAAGAAGTTACAAGATAAAGCTGAGCAAGCGCATTTATCTGTATCTAAATACTTGGCTTTATTAATTGAGCGCGATGTTGAAAATCAGTGGCCCGAGAATTACTTTGAATTATTTGGAAATTGGCAGGGAGAGCCCTTGGAGCGTCCCGACCAGGGCAACTTTGAGAATCGTTCAAGCTTTGAGTAAATTATTATTGGACACCAATGTTTGTATCCGTTTGCTAAATAAGAAACATACGAGTATTGAGCGCCACCTTAAGCAGCATCAGCCCCGTGAAATTTTGCTGTGCAGTATTGTCAAGGCAGAATTACTTTATGGTGCACGTCATAGCCGGCAAGTAGAAAACAACCTGCAGTTACTTAAACAATTCTTTGCTCCGTTTATCAGTTTGACGTTTGATGATCGATGTGCAGAGGAAGCTGGACTTATCCGCGCTGATCTTGCTGCTCAGGGAAATCCCATCGGCCCAAATGATCTTTTAATTGCTGCAATCTCTCGTGCTTATAATGTAACACTGGTTACTCATAACACCAGAGAATTCGCACGAATAACGGGGTTGAGAGTAATTGACTGGGAAAGTGAATAAAATTTAAAAAGCCGGTAATAATCCAAATTAAATCCTTATTCCAAGCTTGTTGCCGATTATCCTCATGCCTATATTGATTAAAACTGAATTCAGAACGCAAACCCGAGGTTATAGACTTCACATAGAACGTGATCTACTGGGTGACATATGTATGGTGCGCTGTTGGTTCGGGTTGTACAGCAAGCGCGGTGGGTATAAGCGTGACGTATTCGCGGATTTTGATGAGGCACAAAGAAAATATCGACAGATGATAGCTAGACGTTTGCGTCGCGGTTATGCTCAATTACCGATCGATGAGAAAGAATTCCAGCACGATGCGGATCTTTTCCTCTGCTGAGTACTGGCGCCGCGTTACTCGGCGTATATCGCGTACGGTCTTCTCGAAAATGCGGTTTTGCTGACTTTTCTCTGTCATCATCGTTCCTTTTTTAAAGTTACGATGAACCAAAACACTCTCTTATGCAATCACCTGAGCGCGCTACCTAATCAGTGGCGTGTTTTTTTCTTGCTCCCATGTGATAAAGCGCACTGAATTTAAGGTATGTTTGGATTACAGTAGATTAACCGTATATTTTCTCTTTTTAAGATATGGTACTTTCCCCGGTGTGTACATAGCGCCCTCAGCAAGCCTCCTGTCGAGCCGGGGAAGGATTTCTTTGAGTTTTATAACGACCACCCCGTTTTTTTCAAGCTTCTGGCGTTCTCATAAATTTTTTTAGATCATCCAGCTTTATCGGCTCGAGGGGGTTTTTTATCACGTATTTGGTCGAAATTCTCGGCTTCAGCAGCAGTCAATCCACCTGCCTCACGGGCAATAGAAGTTAGCAAATATCCAAGCTTGACTCGTTCGGGTGGTAGAGTGATTGTTTGCAGGATTTCCCGATCTCGGCTTTTGTACTATGACCATAATGAGCCGAGCAAATGGGATCAACCATTATGATTAGACGACAATTATCCTGTCCGGTCAGTATAGTAACTGAGTGTGACCTGGAGTTTTCAATCTTTAAAACCATCAGTCTCCACAAGGTAAAACCTTGACCAGATAGACTTTAAGCATGTGCGCCGGCGTTCAGTATCAGGACCATACAATTTACTTTCCCCAACCGGATGAGAAGTTACCGATAAGACGGCGTGGAGGAGGGGGCACATGGGTTACTTGGGGCAGACGACAAAAAGAAGCCATCGGTAAATTTCCCAATGGTGGCTGGGCACGACTAGGCTCCATAAAAATGGGCAAGTGGAAACCCTGGCATCCCAAGCCAGCACTGATACCCATTGAGAGTTTCCTGTAAAAAGATTACGACAAACAATCTCATTGGATCAAGCTCGCGCCTGGCCTGTCTCTCCAGGGACTAGTGGCAGAATGAAATGGTGAGCAGAGGGTCTATATTGTTACCGAGGAAACACCCCCTGAATATCAGGGGATCCACGATCCGTGGATCCATTTATTTTGTTAAAAGGGTAGGGATCCGTGCTTATTTGATAATGAAGTGTTTAAATAGCATGGCAATGATATAATCATTTGAATAGATAAAAACAGTCATTTGAGGATAATTGCTATGAATACAGTTCCAAAACAGGCTGCTCGAACATTTATATCAGAAGAGTCCTTTATAAATTGGGGAAAAGTTATTAGTAAAATGAATCCTCTGGAAAGGGTTAAGATGATACGGGACGGTATCGATGTTGGACGGCTGGTCGAAGCGACCAAGTATTATGGGATATCACAAATGGAACTAGCGAAGATACTCGGTGTTTCCAATGCGACCATTACCCGAAAAATCAAATCAGCCAGCAATCTGGGTCCCATGGAATCCGAACGATTAGTGCGAATTGCATTAGTTGAAACGGAAGCGGAAGAAGTTTTTTCTACTCCCGATCAAGCAAAACGCTGGATGCTTGAACCCAATTTGGCATTGGGAGAGTCCCCCTTTTCGCTTCTTGATACTGATTCTGGAGTTCATGAAGTAAAAAAACTGCTATCTGCTATCGCTTATGGTGGCGTAGCTTAATGCAGGCATGGAGGATAACCAAGAAAAATAGAGCGTTGGATCGATCAGGATTTGGCGCCAGTATTACTGGTCAACGTTGGAATAGCGTTAATGTACCAGCCATCTATGCGGGTCTTACACCAGAGATTGCAGCTCTGGAAAAACTGGTGCATACAGGATCAATTCTTCCACTTGATCTTGTGATTGTACAAATTACCCTACCCGATGATTCCGCGCTTTTTGAAAGCCCAAATCCAGATACCTTACCGGATGGATGGGACGCTCTTCCAGCCTCATCTGCCGCGGCAGATTATGGCGACAACTTTCTCTTGGGCATGAAGTATCTGGGTTTAATCGTCCCTTCAGCCATCATTTCTGAAGCCAGAAACATCGTGATTAATCCAGCTCATCCGAGTATGGAAAAAGTAACGATGGCCATTATTCGTAACTTCATATTTGACGCTCGTCTTCGAACCTCATCATGGTGAATTGCTCACCTCGCTATCTCTGCAATCCATCTTTAGCGTAAATCCTGGTATTTAAATCTAATCTGTCCAAATTGCTTTGACGACGTACAATACATTCTAATGATTTGCTTGCAGGGTAAAAACCTTACAGCTCTCAGAAAATTAATAGAGAATTAATCAAAAACAATCTTCAACATGTTCAGCCTTGTATAAAAGCTTAGATAATTCAGAATCAGAATCTGGATGGGTGATTGTGGACGTATCATCAGAGAGTAACTTCTCATTGGTACGAATTTCAATGACGGATTGAGTTTTTTGTGTATTGCTGACGTCTTTAATGGCCATTATCCAATTTTCGTTGCCGTGCAAAATAGGTTCGTTGATTCGTCCAGAAAATTTAGGATCATTGATCTCAGTGATATAGTAGGTCTTGGTATCTTCATCGTGCATTTGTGGATATCCTCGAACTAGTATCGATTCATGGTAAATAAAAAAAGTATTGATATCCCGCCACGTATGCCGATTCCATGTTGGCAAGTTAAACCCAGCATTATTCTTCAAACACTCAGCAATTACTAAATAATTTTTGTCACTGTTGCGGTTATAAACGATTTTTTGATCTAGCAACTCTTTTCGAGAAGGTGGGGTTATGCAAGCGGATAGCGTACTCAATCCAATAAGAAAAAAAATTGTTTTACTTAAGTAATAATTCATAGATTGCTTTTTCATAAACCATTGATAGGTTAGTCGTCCCTGAAGAATCCTTTTTTCTCAACCGTTGAGCTGTTGATTCTGCATATTGCCAACCATCAACCGATTAAAACTGATCCCGAAACGGGCACACAAAAACGCCAGTTGGCGCAGAATCTTGCGGAGGTTGTGGCCTGCGCCGCACAGCAGGGCATTCATGGCATCTCCTGCAGCACTTTTAAGGAAGTTTCTTCCCAAACGCCCATCGTTCTTCATGTGTCCGATCACCGGTTCCACCGCATTGCGCCGCTTGATCTTCTTTTTGATCGCTACCGTTACCGCGCGCTTGGCACCGGTGATCCACACCTTGACCGCACCTGTCAGTCCATGCCCCCGGTAGCCTCGATCCACATAAGCTTCCTTCGGTGCAACACCAGACAGTCTGTGGGCTTGATCCAGCGATGCCGCTAACGTGTGTCCATCATACGGATTGCCGGGAAGGGATTTCATCCCCACGACAAAGCTTTCCTTGTTGGTGCTGACCACACCGACCTTGACGCCAAATTCGTAGCGTTTGTGCACTTTGCCTTTGGCGATACATTCCACTTCCGGGGCATGCACGCTGTACACTTTGTTCTTGTCATTGCGTTGTTGTGTGTGGATTCTTTTGGCAATCTCCAGAAGACGGTTGAGCCGAGGATGGTTTGGGGTCGCCGATTGATGGCCCAGCTTGCGTTCAATGTCACGAATCACTCTTCCAAGGTAGGTTCGCAGCCGCTTCTGCTCCCGCTTGGCGCGTTGCATATGCCGCGCATGCGCATAGCGCCCGTTCATCAGGAGTGCCCGCTTCGATAACCGTTCATAGCTTTGTCGCAAGGCAATTCCCAGTTGCTTCGCTTGCTTCACCAGTGTCTTTCTCGCCTTGTGATACAACTTCGCATCCGTCGGGTAGGCTATCGCTTTGTCCTGTACCGTCGTGTCTATGTTCACTACTGCAAGCGATGCCTTGGCAACTGTCTGTGTATCAATCCCCGTCTCTACCGTAAGCCCCAGCATGTATTCACAACCTTCTTCTCCAATGCGGTCTCGAAATCTTGTCATCTGGCTCGGGTCAATCGGCAGTGTGTGCCGGAAATATTCTTCTCCACAAAAGTATTGCCAATAAGGATTCTCCACCCAACGGGACACCACTGTTTCATCCGATTCGTTGAAAGCATGCTTCAGGTAGTGCAGCCCTACCATCAACCGGATCGGAATTCCGGGCCGGCCTTTTTCTGAATACAGCCCGCCAAACCGCTCTTCCACTAATGACCAGCCTATCTTCCCAGCCAAACGGTACAACGCGTGGCGTTGATCCAGTATCTGTTCCAGCCGCAGCCGAAAAATATCATCAATTGGTTTGCGTTCTTGCTTCTTTGGCTTCATCTAATTCACCAGATATCACAGTAAACAGCCTCAATTCTGGCAAATTCCAGCTTTCTTGAACACCCCTCAACGTCAATATCTATGCTAATCGTGATGGTTTCTCAGGTGCGACTAAGTTAGCATCTGCTCCATCTATTATCTATAAGGCACACTATGAACAAAACTGAACTGATCGAAGCCATTGCTGCACGCACCCAAACTTCCAAATCACAAACAACGGTCATGCTGAATGGCTTACTTGATATTATTCAGGAAGCTATGGCAAAGGGAAATGATGTTCAGTTAGTGGGATTTGGTACTTTTTCAGTATCAGAACGTTCAAGTCGAGAAGGGCGCAATCCATCAACCGGTCAAACTCTAACGATTCCTGCAAAAAAGGTTGTTAAATTCAAGCCGGGCAAGGCATTCTCGGATGCTGTTGCTGATATGAAGTAAATCCAAAATGATTTAACGATAGATCGAAATTTTATAGTATCCAGATCAAGTTGCACATTGTCGGTCGCTTGTTACCAGATTAGATAATTGGTTGATATATATAGTAATAGCATCACCTACTTGCAATATCATCAGGCAAAGGAATAAATTCAATTTCATCACCCTTTACTTTGGCAAATCTCCCTTCACGCCAATCTTGCTTTGCTTGTTCAATCCGCTCCTTTCGGCTAGAGGCAAAATTCCAGTAAATATGCCGCTCACCTAACGGTTCACCACCAATCACAACAATTTGTGACTCCTGAGCGGCAGTAACTGTCAATTCACCAGAATTATCCATTGTCATCATTTGATATTGCTGTAACTCGTTACCCTGTATATAGACCTTGCCCTCTACAATATATATTGCAGCTTCAGCAGCTTGGGGTAATGGAAGTATTTGGCTAGATTGTAGTTGTGCTTCGATATACAGTATCTCAGAGAAGCTAATAACGGGTGAAGTGACACCATAAGCGCTACCCATTAGTACACGCACTGGAACTCCTTCAATGGTCACTGCTGGAAGATCTGTATAAGAATAGTGATAAAACGTTGGATTTGTTTCTTCATCTTTTTCGGGCAAGGCGTGCCAGAGCTGCAATCCGTGCTGTTTATGCACCGTATTGCGCGTTTCATCGCTCTCACGCTCAGAATGCGTAATTCCGCTGCCTGCAACCATTAAATTGATTTCTCCAGGGCGAATTAACTGATGATTCCCTAGAGAATCGCGGTGCAGTATCTCTCCTTCAAAGAGATAAGTCACTGTTGCAAGATTGATATGAGGATGGGGTCTTACATTAATCCCTTCTCCAGATTTAAATTCTGCTGGTCCCATATGATCGAAGAATATCCATGGCCCTACCATGCGTTGCCTGGTATTGGGCAGAATTCGACGAACAGAAAATCCGCCCAGATCTTTGACTTGACCTTCTAAAATGTTTTGAATTGGCATTGTTTAAAAATTTTGTGAGATATGAATCGAATCAGCGTTATAGAACAACCAGATCCTGGCTTTTCTGATTTCAATGTTAGATATCTAGGACACGCTGAGAAGTTCATCCCAGTTTGTCGTATACTCCTGACTGATTTTCTCCCGCTTCATCATCCAGCTCTGCTGAATGCCTTCAGATGTCAACCGAATCGTACCACTTCCCATGCGATTATTGATGTGATCCACGACTTCGATTAACTCTTGAGAGATATAGCCCTTCGGGAGTAATCCAAAAAGATCCGTTTGCCTTGTGTTTGCATTTACCAGCCCTGATAGCCTAACCCCTGCTTTCTGATACTGGTATCCTCGGCGGTATATTCTTCTCAAGCCCCAGAGCGCGGTTTTGGTCAGCAGTATCGTGCTGTCAGTATGAGTTGGCAGCGGAATTGTCGTTTCATTCCAGTAATTTTCTTGCGGTTTATTGAATCGGCTGGTGTTTATGAATACCGATACCGCACCAGCATAGGAGTGTTGCCGACGCAGTTTTTCCGCTGCACGTCGCATATAAAGAGATACAGCTTCTTCTAATTCAGCTAATTGCGTGACCTTCATTCCAAATGATCGGGAACAGACGATTTCCTTCTTAGATTGGGCGACTTCTTCCAGTTCTATGCAAGAGATACCGTTGAGTTCGCGGATGATTTTCTCCATCACGACAGAGAACTTGTTGCGCATGATGATTGGAGATGCGCATTTCAAGTCATATACCGTCTGGATACCATATTGTTGCAACTTGGGCGCTAGACGCCGCCCTATTCCCCAGATCTCCCCTACTTCGATTCGTTTACACC
>WBZQ01000256.1_pt1 | contig 10436 bp, 12 predicted proteins | sample 5204251 | NCBI WGS metagenome assembly WBZQ01 (sample SAMN12412402, study PRJNA552823) | activated sludge metagenome | isolation source: activated sludge from nitrification reactor of wastewater treatment plant... | place: USA: Virginia | collected 2017-09 | reverse complement strand
CACCACACGTCCCATCGGGCGACGCCGGATCGATTCATCTCCAGTCAGGATGGTGAAAAAATCTTGCCCGGCCAGTAGACCGGCCATCAACCGAATCCCCGTTCCCGAATTCCCACAGTCGATAGGCCCGAAGGGCTCCGTCAGCCCCCACATGCCCTTCCCGGAAACGTGCAAGGTTTGCGGTGACTCTTCGATGCGCACGCCCAGCGACTGGAACGCCCGCATGGTATTCAGGCAGTCTTCGCCCCGGCAATAGTCGGTGATGGTGCTCGCGCCTTCGGCGAGGGCCGTGAGAATGATGGCCCGATGCGTGACAGACTTGTCTCCCGGCACCGTAATGGTGCCGTTGAGCGGCCGACCCGGAGTGATCGTCAACAATGCCATAGTGACCTAGGCTTTCCGCGGCGTCTTGACGGTAAGTTGTTCCCGCTCATACTTGGCCTTGTCCAACTGCTTTTCGATACCGGCGGCGTCACCTGCCGCAATCAAGCGCTTCAGCTCGCCCAAATGCCGTTCATAGGTCTCGATCAGCGACACGACATTGTCACGGTTCCACAGAAAAATGTCCCGCCACATTTCCGGCGAACTCGCGGCAATTCGCGTCGTGTCCCGCAAACCCCCGCCTGAATGCCCGGCCAAATCCAGCTCTGGCACACCATGGTCGCGCACATCCGCCAACGCGGTCATCAGCGCGAAGGCCGCCACATGCGGCAGGTGACTGACGGCTCCGAGAATCTTGTCGTGAAGGAACGGGTCCATCTCCAGGACGATCGAACCAGCCAGTTCCCAAATCGCCCGAACGATCTGCAACGCTTCAGGGTCAGTCTTTGCGGTGGGGGTCAGAATGCAACGTGCACCCGTGAAGAGCGTCTCCGAGCCGGCAGCCACCCCGGTCTTTTCCTTCCCAGCAATGGGATGCGCGCCCACAAACTTTACGGACGGCGGGAGTAACGCTTCCGAGCGCGTCACTAATTCACCCTTCACGCTGCCCACGTCGCTCACGATGGTGCCCGGCTTGAGGCATCCGGCCCACTCCTGCAGATGGCGCTCGTAGGTATCGACCGGCGTCGCCAGCAAGACAAAGTCAGCGCCTTCCACCCCCTCGCGCGGATCAGAGACGTACCGGTCGATGGCACCGACCTCTACCGCCGTTTTCAGGTTTTCTACCCGGCGCCCGATACCGACCACGGAATCCGCCATGTTGTGTCGACGCAGGATCATGCCCAGCGAACCACCGATGAGCCCGACGCCGATAATCGCCACTTGTTTAAAATGTGGTCTCTTCATGGAATGACTGCCGTACTCTCCAGGCCCCGACGTGCATCGGGGTCGTGCGGGAAGGGTTACAGTGTGCGATCGACTGCGGCCGCGATCTTCCGCAAATCTCCCATCAACTCTTTAAACTTCGCCGGCGGAATCGACTCCTCCCCGTCACACAGGGCACATTCGGGGTTGGAATGTACTTCGATCAGCAGTCCATCGGCCCCGGCTGCGATCGCCGCTTTCGACATCGGCGCCACCAGATCCCATTTGCCGGTCGCGTGGCTGGGATCAACGATCACCGGCAAATGCGACAGGTCTTTCAACGTGGGGATGGCCGCAAGATCCAAGGTGTTCCGATACTGCGTTTCAAAAGTGCGGATGCCACGCTCGCACAGCATCACGTTACGATTGCCTCGAGACATGATGTACTCCGCGGACAACAGAAATTCCTTGATCGTCGCGGAGAGGCCCCGCTTCAACAGCACCGGCTTATCGTAGGCCCCGACTTCCTTGAGCAGCTCGAAATTCTGCATGTTGCGGGCGCCGATTTGAATGATATCGGCTTTTTCGAGGAACAGTTCGATGTCGCGGGTGTCCAGAATCTCGCTCACGACAGGAAGCCCCGTCTGCTTCTTGGCCTCTACTAGGTAGTCCAGCCCTTCCCGTCCCAGCCCCTGGAACGAATAGGGTGAGGTTCGCGGCTTGTACGCGCCGCCGCGCAAGACTGTCGCCCCAGAAGATTTGACTTCATGCGCGATTCCTACCGTCAACTCCAACCGCTCGACCGCGCAGGGGCCGGCCATGATCGTGATCTTTTTGTCACCGATCTTGACCCCGTTCACGTCGATGATGGTGTTCTCTTTCTTGAATTCCCGGCTGACCAGTTTCCAGGGCGCCAGGATCGGCAATACACTTTCGACACCGGCCAACGCCGTCAATGGCTGATTGTGTAAAATCCGGTCGTCCCCGATCACCCCGATAATGGTACGCTCCTGCCCCGTCGAAATGTGCGACTTCAGCCCCAGCTCACGAAGCCGGTCGATGATGTGATCGACTTCCCGCTCCGAAGCGTCAGGCTTCAAGACAATAATCATGATCTCGTCTCGCTTTCCTTATCGCGACGCGCCCAGCACGTCTTGCAGCGCGCTCAGGAACAGTTGATTTTCTTCCGGGAGGCCAATGGTGACCCGCAACATGCGGCCGTCGATATGACGAACGATGATGCCTTTGCGTAGCAGCGCATCAAACACTGCGCGCCCATCCCTCCCGACATCGAAATAAAGGAAATTCGTCTCGCTCGGCAACGCCTCAAAGCCCAGCCGCTGCAGGCCGGCCCGCACTTTGTCCATTTCCGCATGATTGAGCGATCGACTCGCGGCCACATGGGCCTCATCATCCAGAGCCGCCAGCGCCGCCCGTTGCGCCATACTGTTGGCATTGAAGGGCGGACGGATTCGATTCAGGTAGTTGGTAATCTCCGGTGTCGTAATACCGTAGCCGATCCGCAGGCCGGCCAGGCCATAGATCTTCGAGAACGTCCGCAGCACAATGGCATTCCGCCCGGCCTTCACATACCCAATCGAGTCGGGAAATTCCGGATGCCGGACATATTCATAATAGGCTTCGTCAAACACCACCACCACGTGCTCGGGCACCCGAGCCATCAACGCCGCAATTTCAGCCTTCGTGGCCATGGTGCCGGTCGGGTTATTGGGATTGCAGACAAACAGGAGACGCGTTTTGTCCGTGATCGCAGCCGCCATAGCCGACAGGTCGTGGTGCCAGGCCTTCTGGGGCACTTCCACCACCACCCCATGCGCCGCCTTCACCTCCATTTTATAAATCACGAAGGTATGTTCGGCCATGACCGCTTCGTCCCCCGGCGACAAAAACGTACGCGCCAGGAGTCCGAGCAGTTCATCTGAACCGTTGCCCAGAATGACGTGGTCCGGCGAGACCTTCCACCGTTCTGCCAGCGCCCCTCGCAAGCGGAACGCTCCGCCATCCGGGTACCGGTGCAGTGTAGGTGCCACCTCGGCGAGTACGGCGAGGGCTTTCGGCGAGGGGCCGATGGGGTTTTCATTGGAAGCCAGCTTCACGGCACGCGGCAGGCCCAGCTCTCGCTGCAGTTCTTCAATGGGCTTTCCGGGAACGTACGGGATGAGGGACGCAATATCGGGATGCACCTTCAGTGGCATGGCGTGACTCGGACCTCTAGGAATAGGCGGGATACGACCCGAGAATCTTCATGAACAAACAGCGGCTCTTGACCTCTTCAGCCGCTTTTTTCACTCGCTCTTCGTCGATGTGCCCTTCGATGTCGACAAAGAAAATATACTCCCAGGCCTTCCGGCGGGAGGGGCGCGATTCGATCTTCGTCATGTTCAACCCGTGCGAGGCAAAGGGCCGCAACAGATCGTAGAGGGCGCCGACCTTATCCTTGACCGACAACATCAGCGAGGTCTTGTCACGGCCGGTGCGTTCCGGAGCCTTCTGGGACAGGACCAGGAAGCGGGTAAAGTTATTGATGTTGTCTTCGATTCTCGCGGTCACCACTTTCAGCCCGTACAGCTGCGACGCCAATTCCGATGCGATGGCCGCTGCCGAGGGATCGTCGACGGAGATTTCCGCGGCACGCGCAGTGCTCGCCACTTCCGATACCGGCACATGAGGCAAGTTCGTTTCCAGCCAATTGCGGCATTGCGCAATGGCATGCGGATGGGAATAGATGCGCTTGATGTCTCCCGCCACCCCGCTCTTGGACATCAGGTGGTGCGCCACTTCCTGAAGGACTTCTCCGTAGATCAGGAGGTTCGAATCGACAAACATATCGAGGGTGTGATTCACCACGCCTTCCGTCGTGTTCTCAATGGGGACGACGCCGAAATGGGCGCGACCGCGCTCCACTTCACTGAACACCTCCTTGATACTGTTCACGGGGATATAGTGAGCGGACGACCCGAACTTCTGCATACAGGCCATGTGTGTGAACGTAGCGCGTGGCCCGAGATAGGCAACCTTCTGCGGCCCCTCCAGCGACAACGAGGCCGACATGATTTCCCGATAGACGGCCCGAATCGCATCGGTCGGAAAGGGACCGGGATTTTGTTTGCTCAGCCGTTCAAAAATCGCGGCCTCTCGAGCCGGCGTGTGGAGATGCGCCTCCGCATCTTTCAATTTCTTTAACCGACCGATCTCGATCACGGATTTTGAGCGCTCGTTCAGCAGCCGCAAAATCTGATCATCGATACGATCGATTTCCTGGCGATGGCTTTGCAGATCATCAGACATGACGGGGGGATTCCCTCCTCGCGGGGCGTGCCGTCAGAATGGCAGGGCCGCGATACGAGTCCATGCCCAGAGACGCGTCTAGGCAAGTGAGCATCCTACAGGAGCCCGCAAGGCCATTGCAAGGATAGGTGTGAGGATTCAAGGAGTTGTGACGGAGTCCGCTCCGTCGGAGCACGAGAGCAGATCTTTCTGCTTCTTGAAGTGTTCGAAGGCCAGCCTGGTCGCTTGGCGGCCGCGGCCGGTCCGTTCCAGAAAGCCGGCTTGGATGAGATAGGGCTCGTAGACATCCTCGAGGGTGCCTTTGTCCTCCTGCACCGCAGCCGCCAGAGAGTCCACCCCGACCGGGCCACCGTTGAACTTCTCGATGACCGTGAGCAGGATGCGCCGGTCCATCTCATCCAGACCGGCCACATCAACGGCCAGCCAAGCCAACGCCGCCTGCGCCACCGACCTGGTGATGCGCCCTTCGGCCTTGATCTCCGCATAGTCTCGAATGCGCTTGATCAGCCGGTTGACGATACGTGGCGTACCACGCGCCCGACGGGCAATCTCGGCTGCGCCGGCCTCATCGATGGGAATCTGGAGCAGTCCAGCTGACCGCGTCACGATCGAGCTCAGTTCCTGGGGAGAGTAAAATTCCAGCCGGTGAACCAGCCCGAACCGGTCTCTCAGCGGTGAGGTGAGTGCCCCGGCTCTCGTCGTGGCGCCGACCAGCGTAAACCGTGGCAACTCCAGCTTGACGGTCCTGGTTGAGGCGCCTTGCCCGACAACCAGATCCAGCTGATAGTCTTCCATCGCCGGATACAGGGCTTCCTCCACCGAGGCTGGCAGACGGTGAATTTCATCAATGAACAACACATCCCGTTCCTGCAAATTGGTCAAGATCGCCGCAAGGTCGCCGGCATGACTCAAGACCAGGCCCGAGGTCGAGCGGATGGCCGAGCCCATCTCCCGGGCGATGATGTGCGCAATGGTCGTTTTGCCCAACCCCGGCGGCCCGTAAAAAATGGCATGGTCCAGGGCCTCGCCCCGTCGCTTGGCCGCCTCGATACAGATCTCCAGGGATTCTTTCATCCGTGGTTGGCCGACATACTCCTGCAGACTCTGCGGACGCAGGGCCGCTTCGAGGCCACGCTCGTCGTCGGTCAGTTGGCTGCTCACCGTGCGCTCGCTCATAAGACCATACAGCTCCAGCGAATGGTTCGACTACCGAGGCTCCGGTGACGGTCTGAATTTGGGTGGCGGGGGTGACGCACCCTGGCCCGGGGCCGCTGTGCTACCACAGTCCGGCGGGCAGCGGACGCCGCCCTGGGACGGATCAGGCATGCTCGAGCCCATCTGCTGCGACTGACACTGTGATACGAGTCCGCCGTCGGTGGATCCGCACCTGGATGGCACATTCGATCGTCCGACCTCCGCATACCCTTCCGGACAGGATCCACACACTGCAAGCATGTTCGCTCCCAACGGGACGCACTGGACCAACATGGGATCACCGTCTTTACAGACTTCGGGAGCCGTGGTGCGCCCAGTGGTTGCATACCCTTCCGGACAAGTCCCGCACATCTTGCGAATGCTCTTCGCGTCGTCCATGTTCTGAGCCAACGCGGCTGATCCCGGCAGCCCGGCAAGCAGCACCAGTAGCGCCAGCGCCACCCGAGTGGTCCATCGTTCCATTGATGATTGCGCGCGCCATGTTCTCATGCGTCACCCCTTAGCAAGGTCTTTGAGTGCCTCTCGAATCACCTGCTCCAGGCCCTGCGCCATCGCGCCGGACTTTTCAACACGTTTTAATGCCTCTTTGACATCCGGCGGCCGATATCCGAGATTCACAAGGGCCGACAGCGCGTCCTCGTACAAGGGACTCACCGACGGCCCGTTTTCTCCCAAGACTGGTGCGCCCACCGGATGGAGCTTCGCCACCTTATCCTTGAGTTCCAAGGCAATTCGCGCAGCCGATTTCTTGCCGATCCCCGACACGGTGCCAAGTTTGTCGGTGTCACCGGCCTGGATGGCCGAGAAGAGGTCCTGCACGGAGAGCGTGGACAGGACACTCAACCCGAGCTTCGGCCCGATGCCGGAGATACTGGTCAGGAGAAGGAAGGCTGCCTTCTCAGATCCCGTGAGAAACCCGTAGAGCTGAATCGCATCCTCACGCACATGGGTGTGGATGCTGAGTGTGACAGGCTCATGCTGATTGGGCAGGGAATAGTAGGTACTGAGGGGAATCAACACTTCATAGCCGACGCCGTGCACATCGAGCGTCACGTGCGAAGGCGCCTTGAAGGCCAACTGGCCCGTCAGTAAGGCGATCATGCGGCTCGCTGTAGGATGCGGTGCGGAGTGCCTGGCGAACGACCGACGCTGACATCAATGCTGGGCGTCGGCACCGATGAGCTACGCGGTCGCAGCGGCCACCTTCTCCATGACTTCATCGGAAATATCGAAGTTGGCATGCACCTTCTGAACATCATCGTGCTCGTCCAGAATTTCCATGAGCTTCAACATGTGCTCCGCCGCTTTCTCTTCCAACGCAATCGTATTCTGAGGAATGAAGTTCAATTCGGCAAGCGTATACTCAATCTTCGCATCGCCCAGCGCTTTCTTCACGGCTTCGAAGTCCTGCGGGCTGGTCAGCACTTCAAAGGCCTTGTCGCCCACCTTCACATCTTCGGCACCCGCCTCCAATGCGATGGTCAGGAGGGCATCTTCTTCGACCTTCCCCTTTTCGACAACCAAGACGCCCTTCTTGTGAAACTGCCAGGAGACGGCGCCTGCCTCGGCCATGTTGCCGCCGTTCTTGGTTAACAGACTACGAATCTCCGCCACTGTGCGATTCCGGTTGTCCGACGTGATTTCCATCAGCACCGCCGTCCCCCCAGGGCCATACCCTTCCAGGGTGAACTCTTCGTAGGTGACACCGGGAAGTTCCCCGGTACCCCGCTGAATCGCCTTCTTCATGGTGTCGCCGGGCATGTTGGCTTCCTTCGCCTTGGCGATGGCCAGCCGCAACCGCGGGTTGCCATCAGGATCACCACCTGACCGGGCCGCAATGGTCAATTCACGGATAATACGGGTAAAAATCTTTCCCCGCTTCGCATCCACTGCCGACTTATGCCGCTTGATTGTTGCCCAATGGCTATGGCCACCCATGGCGACTCCTCTGAACGCAGGTGAATTGAACGTGTCCGCGGATCGCTGCGTCCATGCACGACGGAATTAAAATGTACAGCTAACATAGTCCTGACAAGGGTGTCAACGCAGCGTGTTTTGGGCCTGATCCGCTCCACGTCCCTATTCAGAGTAGATCAGTAGCTGCAACCCGATCGCGATGACGAGACACGCCCATAGAAGCTCCCAGTACGATCGCTCCTCCATGAGTTGTCGGGATCGCCATCCGGAGATCAACTTTGATGATCCGGCCGTAATCGCCATCGTTCCCATCATGACATGATGCAGCGCAATCTTATGAGCCGCCGGATGTTCCCCATGCGAGTGGCTAAACAACATCAGCCCCCCCACAATGGCAAAGAGCGGCAAGGGGGCCGCCCACACGGCATGGCCTGACCAGCCGACGCGCCGCAAAAACTCCACGGACCCGACGGCCAGTGCCAAGATGCCGTACACCTTGTGTTGCAGCACCTCCGGATCCTGACCACCGAATGTCTGCGCAAAGCTCAGCGACCCGATGGGCCACGCGTCATGATCGCTCCAGATGAGGAGAAAGACACCGGCGACGATTAACGCGCTGGGCAACAACACCCGTGTCCATGCCAGAGACTGCCACCCCATCGCCTGTCGCACTTCGCCCAGGCCAATCAACAGCAGAAACACGCCGGCGAGATGGTGATTGAACTCCGAATAGGCGACGCCCTGGCGAGAACCTTCCCATTGGTTCCCCCCGGCGGAGGCATGGTTATGATCGGGGACCTGCGCGTCGAGCGTATGAGCCTGACTCTGATCGGCATGCTGCGCCATGGAGTGGGAAACCCCCAACGCCATAGCCAGAAGGCAAAGAACGCCGAGCAGCGGGAGCCCTGACATCAGCGAGCTCAAGCCCTGTATTGGTGAGAAAAGAAACTTCGGCAGGCATCGAACGGCCCATCCGGCATACCGGATGGGCCAAAAACTCGTCTCAGGCATGCACGCCCACTACATAAATTTCATGAACTTCTCTTTGGCCTCGTCCATCACTTGCGCGGTGATCTCGGCCAAGCCTCGCTCCTTGGCAATCCGTTCGATTTCTCGTCTGGCCATTGGACGGATGAAGTCAGGGATGTTATCCATGCGCTGCTCGGCATCCTTCGTCCAGGCAATACCGTTCGGCGAATCGTTCTTGGAATCATCCATGACTTGCAGGGTGATCGATTTATACCCGTGCTTGCGGGCATACGCCTCGACGCTGCTTTGCACCATCGGCTTCACGAATGACGGGAGTCGCTCCAGCTTTTCTTTGGCATCCGGGGTCCAGGTAAATTCGCTGGCGCCGGTGCCGTTCTGCGGTTTCCCGCCCGAGGTCAGCCCCATCTCCGCCACCATGGCCGAGAACGGACATCCCCCACTGGTTTTTTCTCCACTGGCCGCCGGAGCGGCAGGTTTTGCCGTTGCCGGTTGACCACCCTGGATCTTCTCATTGAGATACGCCGCCATCTGCCCCGCTCCGGCCTGAGCCTCATCCTTCAGGGTTCCACGGGTCATCTCGAATGGCTCCGCCGTCTCTGTACGGCCTCCGAGCTTCACACCGAGGGACGCCACCATTTGCGTCTCACCGGGATTCGTCACCATGGAAAACTTTGCGTCGCACGATGGACAGCCGAAGAACACACCGAGTGAGCCCTCACCGGGTTTTTCGACCTTCTGAAACGTCATGTAGGTCTCGCAGTTCAGGCAAACGAACTTCATAAGATCCCCCTTCCAGGTCGGTGCGCTTACAGCTTTTCCGCCAGGACTTTTTTATAATCCAGTAACGCTTGAATCCGCCCGACGATATCCTGGTACTTCCGAATGGTCGGGTACTCTGGATCAAGAAGCGGTTGCCCCTTGTCGAACGTCTTGGCGAGCGTGCGATCAAAGGGAATACGGCCCAGCAACGGCAAGTCCAACACCTCGCACATCGCCTCGGTATTCCCCTCGAACAATTCATTCTCGGCACCACAGGACGGGCACCGGTACTCGCTCATATTTTCCACAATCCCTAACACCCGGATGCCCATGTCCCTGGCGTAGGTGACTGATTTTTGCACGACATCCGACGCCACCTCCGACGGGGTGGTCACCACGATCGCCCCGGCCAAATCGGGAATGAATCCCGCGATGACAGGCGGCTTGTCCGCAGCTGCGCCGGGAGGCAAGTCGGCGAGAAGATAATCCAGTTCGCCCCACGCCACATCGGCGAGGAACTCACGGATCACGTTCATCTCCATGAGCCCCAGCCACACGGGACTCAGATCCATCGGCCCTTTCCACCGGACCGGAGAGGCATCACCAAGGAAAAAATCCATCGAGGCGACCTTGATGCCCAGCGGCCCCACCGGAGGCAGCGCTCCGTCGGCGGTCATCGTCAACGACTGGCCGTGCAGGCCCATCATCCGCGGAACGCAGGGCCCATTCAAATCCACATCGAGCAATCCGACCTTGGCCCCCTGGCGCGCGAATGCTAAGGCGAGATTGACGGTGGTCATGCTCTTCCCGACTCCGCCCTTCCCGCTCATCACCACCAGCTTCCGCTTGATGCCGGCCATACGGGCCTGCACCTGCTTCATCTGCGCGGTAATCTGTTGCACGACTTTCGCGTCGTCGGAATACTGGAGTTTTGTCAGGATCGACTTGAGATCCTTCCCGGCAGCCATGGTCATGAAAAGTCCTCGAAATTGTTGGTGAAG
>WBZQ01003086.1_pt1 | contig 10439 bp, 6 predicted proteins | sample 5204251 | NCBI WGS metagenome assembly WBZQ01 (sample SAMN12412402, study PRJNA552823) | activated sludge metagenome | isolation source: activated sludge from nitrification reactor of wastewater treatment plant... | place: USA: Virginia | collected 2017-09 | reverse complement strand
CCCGTGAGGCGCGCGAGCTGCTGGCGCGCGCGCAGGAGCGAGGTTTCCTCGGCGTACAGCGCGTGCTCGGCGTCGAGCACGCGCGCGAAGTCGACGAGCCCGGCCGTCCACGCCCGCTGGGCGGCGTCGTACGCGGCCCGGCGCGCGGCCACGAGCGTGTCCGCGAGCAGCGCCACGCGCTCGCGAGCCGCGGCCCGCTGCGCGAGCAGGCCGGCGACGCCCGCGTGCAGCGCCAGCGCGTCGGCGCGGCGCTCTTCGCCGGCGGCGCGCGCCATCGCGTCCATCTCGGCGCCCTCGGCGCCCTCGCGCGAGCGCGCGAAGATCGGCAGCATCACCGCGCCGGTGACGCTGACCATCGCGTCGCGCGTCATGCCGTCGGGCATCGGGCTCCGCCAGCCGTACGACGCCCGGAGTTCGAGATCGGGCCACGCCATGCGCCGCGCGGCGCGCGCGCCGAGCGCCCAGCGTCGCTCGCGCGCGGCACCGGCGCGCAGCCGCGGGTGCTCCTCGCCGATCGCGGCGAGCCACGCCGCGTCGGACGTCGTGTCGGCGGGCATCGCCGCCAGCGTCTCGGCGTGGGCGCCGGGCTCCACCCCGCGCAGCGCGTCGAGACGCGCGCGCGCGGCCCGCGCTTCGGCACGCCAGTCGGCGAGATCCGCGCGCGTCCGGGCGCGCTCGGCCTCCGCGGCGGCGAGTTCGTCCCAGCGGCCGCGGCCCGACGTCACGCGCGCGCGCGCCGAGCCGACCAGCGCGTCCATCGCGCCGGTGTGCTCCGCGGCGCAGCGCACCAGCTCGTCGGCGAACCACGCGTCCGCGTACGCCTGCCACGCCTCGCCGAGCAGCGAGGCCCGCGCCGCGTCGACGTCCGCGCGTTCGGCGTCCCACGCCGCGCCCGCGGCCCGGCGCGCGAGGCCGTTCGCGCCCGAGAGCGGCAGCTTCTGCGCCACGCCCAGCATGCGCATGGTCATGTCGTCCATGTCGAGCGCGCCGCCGACCGGGGCGTTCACGAGACCGCCCTCGAGCATCGGCGGGCTCCAGGCGCCGGCCGGGGCGATGCGGGCGCGTGCCGCGTCGGCCATGTGCCGGCGTGCGGCGAGCGAAGGACTGGCGTCCGCCACCTGCGCGAGCACGCCGGGCAGGTCCAGCGCACGGGCGGGGGGAACGAGCGACACGAGCGCGACCGCGGTCGCGCACGCGAACGTGCGAACGGACATCGAGCTGCCTCCGGATCGTCGGGACCTTCCGCCGCGCGGAAGGGCGGGAGACGAGGGCCGCGCGCGCGGACGCGCGAGCGGCGCGGGCCGGGGAGAGCGCGAGCGGCGGGCGTCGCGACCACGCGACGCCCCCGCCCGGGTTCAGCGCCCGGCGGAGGTCAGCGGACGGGAGGGCCGCGCTCGGCGCGCGGGGCGAAGCCGTCGCTCGTGGGCGGCGGTGCCTCGTCGCGGGGCGGCTCGAACCGGCCGGGTTCGCCGGCCGCGTCGTGCGGCAGCGTGGCCAGCACGGCGCCCTCGAACGCGACGGGCGTCGCCACCGGTGCGGTCAGCGCGGGAGCGGCCGTCGGCGTCACCTGCACGCAGCAGGGGGCGTTCGCGTCCGCGCCATGACGGGCGAGCGGCGCGCCGCCGTCGGGCGACACCGGTGCGCAGTGCGAACAACGCGGGCCCGCGTTCGCGCGCGGCGCGCACGTCACCAGCAGGCACACGTCGACCGCGACCAGCAGCACGAGCGTGCTGGCGAGCGCGACGAACGGGTACCAGGCGGAGCGACGGAACACGGAGCCTCCGGTGCGGCGGTCGCGGGCGGTATCGGCACCGGGTGAGGCCCGGCGCAGCACGTCGTGGACCGTATCACGGGACCCTGGACCGGAATGGTAGGAAGTCGTCAACCTCATGCCGCACAGGCGAATGGAAACCGCTTGGGTTTCATTCTCCCGGTAGGGCATAGTGCGGCGCGTCGCCCGGCCGCGACCATCCTCCCCCACGAGGAGTCCCGACGAGTGCATCATGTGAAGCCCGATCCGGACCTCTTCCGACTGGCCTTCGATCTGTCGCCCTCCGGCATGCTCGCCGTCGACGGCGACGGCCGTATCCGGCTCGCGAACACCGAAGCGCAGCGACTGTTCGGCTATCCGCTCGAGGAGCTGATCGGGTCGCCGATCGAGCGACTCGTGCCGGATCGCTTCCGCGGCCACCATCCCGACTACCGCGCGGGATACGCTGGGCACGCGCGCACGCGCCCGATGGGCGAGGGACGCGATCTGTACGGCCTCCACAAGGACGGCACGGAGTTCCCGGTCGAGATCGGCCTGAATCCCGTCGAGGGCCCCGACGGCCTGATCGTGCTCGCGTCCGTCGTGGACATCAGTGGTCGCCGGCGCATCGAGGAGCGCGTTCGGAACTCGCAGAAGATGGAAGCGATCGGCACGCTCGCGGGCGGCATCGCGCACGACTTCAACAACGTGCTGCTCGGCATCATCGGCTACACCGAACTCGTCGCGGCGTCTCCGCAGCTGGACGAAGGCATCCGCGACGACCTCGCGCAGGTGCTGAAGGCCGCCGATCGTGGGCGGCAGCTCGTGCAGCGCATCCTCGCGTTCAGCCGGCAGAACGAGACGCCGCGCGTGCCGGTGCGGCTCGACCGGTCCGTGCGGGAGGTCCTGCACCTGTTGCGCGCGACGCTGCCCGCCACGATCCAGATGCGCGAGGCGCTCGATCCGGCGACGCCCGAAGTGCTCTCGGACGAGACGTCCATCCACCAGGTGCTCATGAACCTCGCCACGAACGCGGCGCACGCCATGCCCGACGGCGGCACGCTGGAGGTGCGCCTCGCGGCGGCGAATGTGGACGACGCGCTGGTCGCTTCGCGACCGCTGCTGCGGACCGGCCGGTTCGCGCGGCTCACCGTGAAGGACGACGGCCACGGCATGCCCCCCGACGTGCTGCGTCGCGTCTTCGAGCCGTTCTTCACGACCAAGCCCGTGGGCCAGGGCACCGGCCTCGGCCTGTCCGTGCTCCACGGCATCGTCGCGAACCACGGCGGGTTCATCGACGTGCAGAGCGAGCCCGGGCGCGGCACGCGCTTCGACGTCTACCTGCCCGCGCACGTGGCGGCGCCAGCCGCGGAGGCGACCGCGTCGGCAGTGCCCGCCGCACCGCAGTCGCGCCACGTACTGCTCGTGGACGACGAGGGCGAGCTGCTCGCGATGCTGCGCCGGCAGCTCGAGTCCATGGGGCTGCGCGTGACGGCGCGCGCCTCGGCGCTCGAGGCGTGGGAGGACTTCCAGGCGAGCCCGACCTCGTTCGACCTCATGATCACGGACAACACGATGCCGCTGCTGACGGGGCTCGAGCTGGCCACGCGCGTGCGCTCGGCGCGGTCGGACCTGCCCATCCTGTTGATCTCGGGGCTCGCGCAGACGGCCGACCCCGAGGTGCTGCGCGCGCACGGCGTGACGCGCGTGCTGCGCAAGCCGCATACGCGCGCGGAGCTGTCGCGCGCGCTCGAGGAGCTGTTCGGGGCGTGACCGCCCCGCGCCCCGCGCCCCGTGCGGAGACGCCGGACCGCTACTGCAGCCAGCTCTCCGGATTCATCGCCGCGGAGCCCTTGCGCACCTCGAAGTGCAGCACGGGGCCCTTCAGCGAGCCCACTTCGCCCGAGCGTCCGATCACGGCGCCGGGTGTCACTTCCTGGGCGTTGCGCACCGCGACCGACGACAGGTGGCCGTACACGGTGAAGTAGCCGTCGCCGTGGTTCAGCACCACGAGGCCGCCCATGCCTTCGTAGTCGTCGTTCGCGAAGTCCACGCGGCCCTTCGCCACGGCGCGCACGGGCGTGCCCACGTCCACCTGGATGTCGATGCCGTCGTTGTTGACCTTCGTGCCGAAGCGCGGGTGCGTCTCGAGCCCGAAGCGGCCGACCACCGGGCCGCGCACCGGCCAGTCGAGCTGGCCCTGGCCCTTCGCGAAATCACCGGAGTAGGGTTGCGGGTTGCGGCCCTGCGCGCGGGCACGATCGGCCTCCTCGCGGCGCTGGCGTTCGAGCCGGGCGATGAGCGCCTGCGTGCGGCGGGCGGCGCGTTCGAGGTCCGCGGCGGCCGCTTCGTACGCTTCGCGCTGCGTCTGGATCGCCTTCACGTTCCGCGCCCGTTGCGAGCGCAGATCGGTCAACTTCGCGGAGGTCTTCGAGGTCTCCTTCGCGTTCTGCTGCACCTGCGTGAGGTTCGTCTCGAGCCGCGTCTTGTCGGCCTCGACCTGCTCCTTCTCGGCGCGCACGCCCTCGAGCAGGTAGCGGTCCTGCTGCGCCACCATGTTGAGGAAGTCCCAGCGCGCCATGAGCTGTCCGAACGACCGCGTGGAGAGCAGGTATTCCAGCTCGCGCGCGGGGCCGTACTTGTAGAGATTGCGCAGGCGCCTGCGCAGCCGCTCGCGCTGCGCGTTCAGCGACAGGATGCTGCGCTCGAGGTTCGCGCGCGTCACGTCGAGCTGCGTGTCGAGCGTGCGCTGCTTCGTGGCGAGCTGCTGCAGGCGGCGGCGCGTGAGGCCCAGCTCGCGCTCGGTGCGCTTGAGTTCGCCGAGCGCGCGATTCTCCTGGCCGCGCAGGCGCGTGGCGGCCTCGCGCTTCTCGCGCGCCTGCCGCGTGAGCTGCTCGAGCCGGCGGCGCTCGGCCTGCTCGACGCTGTCCTGCTGCGCCAGGACGGGCACCGCCAGCGCCAGCGCGGCGCACAGCGCGAGGACGAGCCGGCGGATCATGCGCCCACGTGCCGCAGCGCGCGGAGGAGCACCCAGCTGCTCGCGGCCCACGCCAGCACCAGCGCGCCGCCGACGAACGACGCGATCCAGAGCGGCGGCAGGAACTCGAGCCCGGTGACGCGCATGGCCACCGCCTGCTGCAGGGCGAACGTGACGAGCAGCGCGAACGCCGCCGACACGAGCACCTGGAGGACGGCCTCGATCACGAACGGCAGCGCCACGAAGCGGTCCGTGGCGCCGAGCCGGGACATGATCTCCACCTGCTGCCGCCGCGCGAGCACGGTGAGCCGCAGCGTGTTCGTGAGGATGAAGACGACCGCGAGCGCCACGACCAGCCCCACCGCGATCGTGCTGCGGTGCAGCGCGCCGCTCACGTCGTCGAGCCGGCGCACCCACTCGGCGCCGTAGCGCACGTCCTCGACCTCGGGCAGCTGCGAGAGCTGCTGCGCGGCCTGCTCCATGGCCGGGTAGCTGAGCAGTTCGGGCTTGAGCTTGATCCGCAGCGAGGCGGGCAGCGGGTTCTGGTCCACCGCCTTCAGCAGCTCGGGGTCGCCGACCTGCTGCGCGAACTCCTCCCACGCCTGCGCGCGGCTCACGTACGTGGGCGCGCCGTAGTACTGGCGCACGCGCTCGACCAGCGGCTGGAGCTGCGCTTCGCTCACGTCGTCGCGCAGGTACACGATCATCTCGCGCCGGTCGCCGATCGCGTGCAACGCCTGGCGCGCGTTCCACGACAGCGTGAGCAGCAGGCCGACCAGCGTGAGCGCGGCCGTGAGCGAGAAGATCGCCGTCCAGGCGAGGCCGCGATGCGCATTCAGCGAGCGCCAGGCTTCCCTCCAGAAGAACACGTGCATCAGAGCGTCCCTCCCGGCGGCGCGAACGGGCTCGCGGATGCCGGCGCGAGCGCCGGGGCCGCACCGCCCTCGCGGACGAGCCGCCCTTCGTTCAGCGTGTAGCGCGTGCCGCCCACGGCCTCCGCCACCTCGGGGCGCGTCGTGCCCACGAGCAGCGCGGCGCCGTCGGTGTGGATGCGCTTGAGCAGGGCGAGCACCTCGCCCGCGCTCCGGGGCTCGAGCGCGCCGGTGGGCTCGTCGGCGAGCAGCAGCGCCGGCCGGTTCACGATCGCGCGCGCGATGGCGCAGCGCTGCTTCTCGCCGAACGACAGCTCCGACGGCAGCGCGGTCTGCTTGTCCTTGAGCCCGACCTCCTCGAGCGCGTACATCACGCGCGGGATCACCTCGGAGTCGGCGAAGTGACCCGCGATGCGCACGGCGAGCGCCACGTTCTCGAACGCGCTCCGGTCCGGCAGCAGCCGGAAGTCCTCGTAGATCACGCCGATCGTGCGCCGCAGGAGCGCCCGCTGCGGGCGGGAGAGCTTGCCGCTGCGGAACGTGCCGACGGTGACGCTGCCCGAGGTGGGCAGCGTCTCGTGGGTGATCAGGCGGAGCAGCGTGGTCTTGCCCGCCGCGCTGTGGCCGACGACGGACACGCACTCGCCCTCGGACAGGCGCCAGCTCACGTCGTCCAGCGCGAGGCGCTCTCCGTAGCGCTTCGTCACGTGCTCGAAGGTGATCATCGCGTCAGCGCCCCTCCCTGGGCGGCCCCGCGGGTCACGGCTTCCGGATCAGAGGCTCTTGACGTCGATCGTCGCCTTGGCCCGAAGGGTCTTGACCCACGCCTCGTACTTCTCGCGGAACTGGATCTGCGCCACGGCGTCGGGGAGTTCCTCGCGGATCTCCTCGATCGTGTATTCGCGCTCCGGCTTCTTGTCCACCACCTTGAAGATGTTGAAGCCCGACTGGTTCACCAGCACGTCGCTCACCTGGCCGACCGCGAGCGAGTCGAGACCCTCGCGGATCTGCGGCTGCAGGTTCGCCAGCGAGACGAATCCGACGTCGCCGTTCTCGTCGGCGGGGCCGTTGTACTTGCTGTAGCGGCGCGCCAGCGTGCCGAAGTTCGCGCCGCGCGCGGCCTCGTCGCGCACGCGCTCGGCGAGCGACTTCGCGCGATCCACGTCGGCCTCGACCGGTGTGACGCGCACGAGGATGTGGCGCGCGTGCGCCTCGAGCAGCGGCTGACCGTCGGCGTCGAGCGAGTCACGGCCGCTCACGGTCTTCACCGTGTCGCGCTCGAGCGGCTCGACGAGGTGCCAGCCGTACGGCGTCATCAGCGGCGCGCTCACCGTGTTCAGCTTGCCCTCGAACGCGATCTTCTCGACCGACGGCTCCATCTGGCCGCGCGTGAAGAAGCCGAGATCGCCGCCGGAGCGGGCCGAGCCCGGATCGTCGGACACTTCGGAGGCCACCTTCGCGAACTTCTCGCCGCCGGTGACGATGCGCTTGCGGATCGCTTCGATCTTGGCCTTGCCCTTCGCGATCGCCACCGAGTCCGGCGCCGGCGGGATCTGGATCACCTGCAGGCGGAGCTGGCCGGGCACTTTCGGGAACTGGTCCGGGTGCGCCTTGAAGTAGGCCTCGGCCTCGGGCATGGGCACCGCGCGCTTGGGGAACATCTTCTGCACGAGCCGCTGCTCCTGCAGCTGCCGGGTCACCTCGCCGCGATACTTCTCGCGCAGCCGCGCCTCGGAGGTGTTCTCGCGGCGGAGCTGCTCCTGATAGGCCTCCTCGCCGCCCAGGCGCTGCTTCGCATCGGCGATCGCGGCGTCCACCTGCTTCGCGACCTCGGCGTCGGGCACGGTGACGTTCTGGCGCTTGGCCTCGGCGAGGATCAGCCGCTCGTCGATGAGCTGGTTCAGCACCGCGCGGCGGAGCGTGTCGAGCTCGACGTCGGTCGGACGCGCGTTCGAGCGCTGCAGGAACAGGTAGAGCTGTTCCTCGACGTCGCTCATCAGCACCACCTCGTCGTTCACCGTGGCGGCCACGGCGTCCACGGACTCGTCTTCGCCACCGGCGGCCGGCGTGCCGGGGGCCGGCGCGGTGGGCCGCGCGGGCGCGGGCGCCGGCGGGGCGGGGGCGGCTGCGCCCGGTCGCGCGGCGCGCGAGGGCGTGGCGGCGTGAGCGGCGAAGACGCAGGCGATGGCGAGCACCGGCAAGGCGGCCAGTGCGGCGCGCGATCCGAACTTCAACGTGGACCTCCTGGAAGCCCGCGAACCGACGCGGGGTCGGGGCGGGCGCGGCCGGCTCCCCGGTGAGGCCCGCGCGCGAGGCGCGGACGTTCCGGACGGATCGGCGAGCGAACGCGATCCACCCGTCACTCGGGGGGCCGGATGCACCTGCCCGGAATCGGGGCCGCAGTCTATCAGCGGCTTCCGGCACGTGCACGCAATTGTCGGGCCCGCACCGGGCTTTGCGCGTTCCGGACACTCGCTCGGCGCGGCGCGCGCCGCGCTCGTGCGGGCCCACTGGCCGCGGGGCGCGCGAGGCCCCACGCTGGTCGCCCACAGGAGCCCAAGATGTCCTTCCGTCGTTCCCGACCCGTGCGAAGGTGCCACGCGTGAAGCCGGATGTCCGCACTCGCCGTGCGCTGGCGCTCGCCGCCGTGATGCTGGCGGCCGCGATCATGCTGCCGCGGTTCCTCACGCACACGCCCTATCCCCGCCTCGGCGCGCAGGTGAACCGCGCGGGGGTCGTGCAGGGCGTGGTCGGCCCGCCGGCGCAGGGGCTGCTCGAGAAGGGCGACACGCTCGTGGCCATCAACGGCGTGGCGTTCGGGGACTCGGCGGCGCGCAGTCGCATGCCCGCGAAGGGCTGGCCGCGCGAGACGATCGAGCTGACCGTCCGGCGTCACGGCGCCCAGATGATGCTGCTCGTGCCCCCGGTGCGGCTGTCGGCGTGGCAGCGCCTGCGGCTCTACACGTATCCGATCGCGGCCGTCATCGCGGCGCCGCTCGTGGCGTTCCTGCTCGTGTGGCGGCGACCCGACCTGACGTCGGCGTGGGCGTTCCTGTGGTTCGCCGCGCTGCAGGGCGCGGGCGTGATCTTCCGGCTCTACCGGTTCCCGCAGGGCGATCTGTCGCCCGCGTTCGAGGCGTACCTGCAGGGCTACGAGTGGCTCACGTGGCTCTATCCGGCCAGCTTCGTGCACTTCATGTGCATGTTCCCGCGCCCGCGCTGGCGCTTCGGCCAGCACCTGCGCAACGCGTGGTTCTGGTTGACGGCGGTGGCGTACGCCACGCCCGTCGTCATGCACGCGGTCGCGCGCGGCGCCGGCCTCGACGGGCCGCCGTCGCAGTGGGCCGACGGGTTCGAGGCGGTCGCGCTCGTGCTCGGCACCGCGTCGCTGCTGGAACGCTATAGCCGGGGCGGCCCCGACTGGCGGCCCACGCGGCAGCAGCGCGTGCTCGCGCTGCTCGTGGCGGTGGTGCTGCTGGCGAGCGCGGCGTTCAACGTGCTCGTGCTCGACTCGCGCGTCACCGACTGGCTGCCCGAGCCGTCGCTGCGGCTGCTGTTCACGGCGATCCTGATCGCGTGGCTCAGCACGCCGCTCGTGATCGCGTACCTGATCGCCGACGACCCGCTGTTCGATCCGCGCCGCCTCGTGGTGGGCGGCCTGCCATACGCGCTGCTCTCGGGCCTGCTCGCCGCGATCTACCTGGCGGTCGTGCTCGCCGGCCAGCGCGTGTTCGCCTCGCTCACGGGCGAGCAGGCGCTGGCGTTCAACGTGATCGCGGCGCTCGTGGTGGCGTTCGCGTTCGCGCCGCTGCGCGAGCGCGTGCAGCGCACGATCAACCGCGTCTACGGCCGCGACCCCGAGGCGCTGCGCGCCGCGCTCGACCAGGCCGGGCGCGACCTGCTGTCGGCGCTCGACCGCGGCGAGGTGCGGCGCGCGGTGGAGCAGGGCATCACGCTCGGCCTGCGTCGTCCGCTGCCGATCGAGTGGCCCGAGGACGGCGCGCCGCGGCTCGCCGACCCGGAGGCCGCCCCCGAACACGCGCGCGGCGCGATCGAGTCGCTGCTCGCGCAGGCCGGCATCCGGCTCGAGAACCTGGCGCTCGCGGCCGAGCGCGCGCAAGCCGAGCGGCGCGCGGTGGAGATGCGCGAGGCCGCGACGCGCGCCGAGCTGCGCGCGCTGCAGGCGCAGGTGCAGCCGCACTTCCTGTTCAACGCGCTGAACGCGCTCGCCTACCTGATCGAGACCGATCCGCCGGCCGCGCAACGCTTCACCGAGCGGCTCGCGGACATGCTGCGCTTCGTGCCGGGCGTGTGGGCCGAAAGCGCCAGCGGTTCGGAGGAGCTGTTCTTCTCGAGCCGCGGCTCGAACCTCGACGCCGTTGACTACGACAAGAACGGCGTCAAGCTGCTTCAGGATGGATTGCCGGTCACCACGGCCGACGGCAACAACCACAACCGCGCGCTCGATCCGATGGGCGCCCGCTACGTCACCATCGCGCATGGCGCCAACGCGCTGGCCTATGGCGCAAGCACGCTGGGCGGCGCCGTCGACTTCACCTCTCCCACCGCGCGCACGGCGCCGAGCAGCGCGTCGCTGTCCGGCGGCAGCTTCGGCCAGTGGACCGGCCGCGCGACGCTGGGCGCCGCCTCCGACACGCTCGACGGCCTGGTCACCGTGCAGACCGTGCAGCGCGACGGCTACCGCGCCCATGCGAAGGAAGACCGCAAGGACGTGTTCGCCAACGCCGGCTGGCAGGCGAGCGATGACGTCGCCACGCGCTTCTACGCCACGTACAGCGATTTCTACGCCGAACTGCCGCGTGAGCTGACGCCGGCCCAG
>WBZQ01003085.1_pt1 | contig 10440 bp, 10 predicted proteins | sample 5204251 | NCBI WGS metagenome assembly WBZQ01 (sample SAMN12412402, study PRJNA552823) | activated sludge metagenome | isolation source: activated sludge from nitrification reactor of wastewater treatment plant... | place: USA: Virginia | collected 2017-09 | reverse complement strand
CGGGTCACTGGCGACTCCAGCGCGTAGTCAATGGCGAGTTGGGCCAACAGGTCCGGATGCGCCGGGGTGCGCGGCAAGGTCAGATCAGGTGTTCCGAGCTCCAAGTCACGAACCACTGCGACAACTTTGGGTGCCACATCGAGGTAGTCGGCTGCCGCGAGGATCTTGGTGCGCGGGCCGTTGGCCATGTCGGATGTCGGATCGTTGGCTGCTAGCCGGATGCCCGTCAGGTCGCCGTACTTCAAGAGAAGCGCGGAGGCGGTCTTCTCACCTACCCCGGCAACACCTGGCAAACCGTCTGAGGCATCGCCGCGCAAGGTGGCAAAGTCGGCGTACTGCGAAGGCAACACGGAGTACTTCGCGACCACAACCTCATCGGTGACCAACTCATGTCGGCCCACGCCTCGCGCGGTGTAAAGCACCCGCACCTCGCGCTCGTCATCTACCAGCTGAAAGAGATCACGGTCTCCGGTAACGACATCAACCGGCATGCCCGCGTTGGTAGCCAACGTGCCGATCACGTCGTCAGCCTCATGCTGGTTCGCACCCACTATCGCGATGCCAAAGGCATTGAGGGCGGCAATGATGATCGGGATTTGCGCGTTGAGCGGGTCAGGCACTTCTTCGATGTCGGGCGACTCACCTGGGCGGGTCGCCACAACGCGGTGCCCTTTGTAGGTGGGAAGCAGATCGACGCGCCACTGGGGACGCCAATCATTGTCCCAACAACAGGCCAGGTGAGTGGGGGAGTATTGCGCCACCAGGCGCGAAATGAAGTCCAAAAGTCCGCGCACCGCATTGACGGGCTGTCCGTCAGGTGCACGGATCGTGTCTGGAACTCCGTAATAGGCGCGGAAGTACAAAGAGGCGGTGTCCAGCAGCATCAAACGCACTCGCGAAGTTTGACACGGCACACACTAAGGTTTGCCCATGGAGACGATAGATCGACAACTTTTGTCGCTTCTGGCTGTCGATGGCCGCATGTCTTTCACCGACCTGGGCCGCGAGACCGGGCTGTCAACTAGTGCAGTGCACCATCGGGTGAAGCGCCTCGAGGCACGTGGTCTGATCAAGGGCTACGGCGCCGTGGTCGACCACGACGAACTTGGACTGCCACTGACAGCCTTCGTATCCATTCGCCCAATTGATCCCAGTCAGGCCGACGACTCTCCTGATCGCCTTAGCCACATCACTGAGATCGAAAGTTGCTGGTCGGTGGCCGGCGAAGAGTCCTACATCCTCAAGGTTCGAGTGGCCACCCCCGTAGCCCTCGAAGACCTGCTGGGCCGAATCCGCGCGAGCGCCAATGTCTCCACTCGCACCACCATCGTGCTCAGCACGCCCTATGAGGGCCGCGCAGTCACTCGTTAGTGCGCTTGGAGTGCCGCCATACGCCGAGAGGCCTCGGCAGCCTCGGCAGCCTTGAGGGCAGACTCATCGAGGCGACCGTGTTCTTCCCACCATGCCTGGCCTTCGGCCGGCAAGGTGTGGATCGGGTCGTAGTACTCGTAGAGACGCGACAGAGCCTCTGGGTCACTGGCCTCAATGGAGGTGCGGTAGTTCTTGGTCCAGTAAGAAATGCCGCGAGTGTGGTCGTAGTCGGCCAACTGGTGCACCCAGCGCTTGCCAACGAAAGGTACGTCGCACACGATGCGCGGAGTAGCAAAACCTGGCAGGTAGCCCATCATGTCGTGCTGAAGTTGGCGGGCCTTGGCCACAGAAACGCGCCAGTGCTCTGAGAACGGGATCATGTCGCACATGTAGAAGTAGTACGGCATGATTTGCGCGCCATCGAGCAAGGCAAAGCACAGGTCAAGCAGATCGTGGGAGTGAGCGTTAACGCCTTCAAGGAGCACGCCCTGGTTACGAACGTCGCGGACGCCCACATCAAGCATCGCGCGGGCGGCTTCAGCAACCAGCGGGGTCACCGAATTCGCATGGTTCACGTGAGTGTGGATCGCAAGGCTCACACCGCGCTCGCGGGCCACCTTGGCGACCCGACCAACACCCTCAACCACCTCGGGCTGGAGCCAGTGCTGCGGCACGGCGGCCAAAGCCTTCGTGGCCAGGCGAATGTCGCGGATGTTCTCGATCTCAAGCACGTGGGAGATGAATTCCTCAAGGCGGGGCCAAGGCATGTTGGCTACGTCGCCGCCAGAGACCACCACATCGCGAACGCCAGGGGAGCGGCGCAGGTAGTCGAGCATGTCTCCTAGGCGGTCAGCTGGCTTGCCGCTGAACTTGAGTTTCTCGATGGTCGGCGTGGAGTTACCCACCAGATCCATGCGAGTGCAGTGTCCGCAGTACTGCGGGCACGTCGGCAACAACTCCGCCAGAACCTTGGTGGGGTAGCGGTGGGTAAGACCCTCTGCCACCCACATGTCGTGCTCGTGCAGCGAGTCACGTGTCGCGTGAGGGTGCGACGCCCAGTCAGTGCGCCGGTCAGAGAACACCGGAAGCATGTACCTGCGAACCGGGTCGGCGTAGAAAGCGTCAGTGAGTGAACCCGGGCCGCTGGGGGAGACCTGCGGGGCCATCGTGTTCATCATCTGCGGTGGCACCAGCATTGACATGGTGGCCCGCTCAGCCTGGTCGCGTTCAAGGTCGGCATAGAACCGCTCGTCGATCAGGTCACCAAGAAGTTCGCGCAACTGACGGACGTTCTTGATGCAGTGGGAGCGCTGCCACTGAGCTGAGCGCCAATCTTGTGCAGTGACGTCTTTCCAGCCCGGGAAGCGGGTCCAGTCAGGTTCAACGAGCTCGACCTGGGAGTACACATAAGGCTGACCAGTAGAAGGGCTCATGCCAGATTCCTTACACAGCTTGTCTCGGATGCGCGTAGGCTGACAGAGTAGGAGAGGTTGTTCGTCGAGTCCAGCCGAAACGCGTATATCTTGCGGCCGAATGGCGCAATCGTGAAAGGATTTGTCGTGGATGTGATGCAGCTCTCGTCCGATCCAGTAGGAACCCATCGGGTGCTCTCACCGGCAGGTTCACTGCCGCAGGCTGCTGCCGTGCTCGACACCCGAGCGCAGTTGTGGCCCGACGAAGTGCGCATTCGCGTGCAGCGGCTCAACCTCGACGCGGCTTCATTTCGCCAGCTGAGCACCAAGCACTCCGGTGACGGCGACGCCGTGCGTGCCGAAGTGCTCGCAATCATCGCTGAGCGGGGCAAGATGCATAACCCGGTGACTGGCTCGGGCGGAATGCTCGTGGGCACAGTCGAGGCCGTCGGAGCCGAGTCGCCGCTCGGCCTCAAAGTGGGCGATCAAGTCGCCACCTTGGTGAGCCTCACCTTGACCCCACTCGTGATCGAAGACGGCCTCAGCGCATGGTCTGGACTCACCGAGCAAGTACCAACCGATGGCTACGCGATCCTGTTCGGTCAATCGATCGCCGCGGTGTTGCCCGATGACATGACTCAGGCCCTTGCGCTCAGCGTGATGGACGTGTGTGGCGCGCCTGCATTGACCAGTCGTGTGGTCGCTTCCTACGAATCCCCAACCGTCGCGGTTATTGGTGGCGCGGGGAAGTCGGGGTCACTCTCACTGGCTGCGGCACGAGAAGCAGGAGCAAGGCGCACCATCGGCGTGGTTCCTCACCAGGGTGAATTCGACTTGCTCAGCTCTTCACAACTCGCCGATCAGGTCGTCATCGCCGATGCGCGTGACCCGCTGGCACTGCGTCAAGCGGTCCTAGAAGGCGGCGGCCCGGCCGACGTCACGGTCGTGTGCGTCGACGTGCCCGGATGTGAGGGTGGTGCGATCTTGTCGACCGCTCAAGGTGGCACGGTCATCTTCTTCTCGATGGCCACCAGTTTCTCGGCAGCCGCGTTGGGAGCCGAAGGCTTAGCCAGCGATGTGACGATGTTGATTGGCAACGGTTACGTGCCCGGCCATGCCGCAATGGCGTTAGATCTGTTGCGCTCGCAGCCCGGTGTGCGCTCGCTCTTTGAGGGCCGCCTGGAGTGAACACCAGCCTCATCCGCCGACTTCGCCTCATCGGTGAAGATCAGGTTTGTGCGCTGGCTGTGCGCGATGGCGTCATCGAGTGGCTTGGGCCTGACTCTCAGGCAGAGCAGTTCGAGGCGGACGAATCAGTCGATGCAGCGGGGGCAACCGTCACGCCCGCATTCGTCGATGCTCACGTGCACACGGTTCAGACTGGCCTCTCGCTCAGCGAGTTAGACCTCTCTGGCGTGGGGTCAGCCCGCGAAGCGCTCGATCGTCTTTCCACATTCGCACGCGAGCGCGAAGGGCTGATCAGCGGGTGGGGTTGGGACGAGTCCACTTGGAGCGACCCGACGCCCCTCACGAGCGAAGCCATCGCCGCGACGGTGGGAGATCGCGATGTTTACCTTGGGCGCGTTGACGGGCACAGCGCGATTGTGTCGCCCAGCCTGCTGACTCTGGCCCAGGGCCGCGTGGGCGCAGGCGCCGACGGAAGGGTCGAGCGCGACGCCCACCACGCAGTGCGGGATGCACTCTCCACTCGGATCACAACTGCTCAGCGCGTTGCCGCTGCCCAGCGGGCGCTTGATCACCTGTCCAGTCTGGGAGTGGTCGGCTTCCATGAGAATGCCGCACCTCACATCGGCCCCACCGATGACCTCGCGATCCTTCCTGAGCTAGCAGCCGACTCCGGTCACAGACCCACTCTGTACTGGGGAGCACGCGAAGCCTTCGACATTGCCGAAAGATTCGGCCTCAGCGGGCTTGCCGGGGATCTCAATGCTGATGGCGCGTTGGGCTCACGCACCGCCGCGCTGAACTCGCCGTACCTCGATGCGCATGAGCACTGCGGGCACGCCTACTTGGACGCTGATGAGATCGCCCAACACGTCATTGAGTGCACCCGGCGCGATCTTCAAGCCGGATTCCACTGCATTGGCGAGGCTGCACTCGACGCCATCGGCTCGGGATTTGAAACTGCCGCACGGGTCGTAGGTCTAGAGCGACTGCGCCAAGCCCGCCATCGACTCGAGCACGTTGAAATGCCCTCACCTGACGTGATCGCGACTTTGGCGCGCTGCGGTGTTGTGGCTAGCGTCCAGCCGGCTTTCGATGCCCTGTGGGGCGGACCTGACCAGATGTACGCCGCCCGAGTGGGTGAGCGGTGGGAGCAGATGAACCCGCTGCGAGCGATGCACAAAGCCGGCGTGCCGTTGGCGTTCGGTAGCGACTCCCCAGTCACTCCGGTCAGCCCGTGGGACGGTGTGTGGGCCGCGATGAACCATCACAACCCCCTGCAACGACTCGACTTCGCCACCGCCCTCGATGCTCACACCCGCGGCGGCTGGCACGCGGCCCGTGAGGACAACTCTGGGCGGATCGCGCCCGGATACCGAGCAGACCTAGCTTTGTGGGACGCGCCTGGGCTTGGCTCCCAATGGCGCGGCCCTATCGAAGAACCGCCCCACCTGAGCAGACTGCTCAGTGCTGGGCGCACCATGTGGCATGAAGGTTCACCGCGAAAGGTAAATGCATGAGCCGCGAACATTTGCTCGACCTCGACAAGCATGCGGTCCGAAAGGCCCGCAAACTAGCCAAAGATGTCGGCAAGCCAATTGTGAAGTTGGCCAAGAAGCACACCACCGTCAGTGTCGAGCGCGCCACGCTCCGGTTGGCCGGTCTCTCCGGCGCCGACCCCGACGGCACGCCCTGGGTCAACCGACTCGTTGATGTGGTGCGCGCCGACGTAGGCCTCGAACACGGCATCGCGATGCCGGTGTGGCACGCGCTGCGAGCTGGGGCTGCTCCGGACCTACTCACCTTGGCCCAACGCGCCTCAGCGGGTGAAGTGCGCTTCACCCTCCCTGACGGTAAAGCTGCACTTCGTGCCCAGTCAGAGTCACGCAAGGCTGTGCATCGCGGGATCAACTTGATCGACGTACGTCGTGCAGAGCGCGAGCGCCTGATCACTGAGATCGGCGACGCACCCAGCAAACCCTGGATCTACTTGATCGTGGCCACCGGCGACATCATGGAGGACATCCCGCAAGCTCAGGCGGCTGCTCGAGAGGGCGCCGACATCATTGCGGTGATTCGATCCACTGGTCAGTCACTCCTCGACTTTGTTCCCGAGGGCGCGACCCGTGAGGGCTTTGCCGGCACTTACGCCACCCAAGAGAACTTCCGCCTCATGCGCGCCGCGCTGGATGAAACCAGTCGTGAGCTTGGTCGCTACGTTCGCCTGACCAACTACGCCTCAGGGCTATGCATGCCCGAGATTGCGGCGCTGGCTGGCATGGAACGCCTCGACATGATGCTCAACGACTCGATGTACGGCATCTTGTTCCGCGACATCAACCCGGTGCGTACCTTCGTCGATCAGCGGTTTAGTCGCCAGATCCACGCACGCGCCGGCATCATCATCAACACCGGTGAAGACAACTACCTCACCACGGCGGACGCCATCGAAGCCGCTCACACCGTGACGACAAGCCAACTGCTCAATGAGTACTTCGCCAAAGAGGCTGGGCTCGCAGACTGGCAACTTGGCCTCGGGCACGCCTTCGAGATCGACCCGGCTGTGCCCGACTCATTCCGGCTCGAACTGGCCCATGCACTGCTCGCGCGTGAGCTGTTCCCTGATGCGCCACTGAAGTGGATGCCCCCGACTCGTCACATGACCGGCGACATCTTCCGCGGCTACCTCCTCGACGGGTTCTTCAACCTCGTTGGTGCACTCACCGGTCAAGGAATCTTGCTAGTCGGGATGATGACCGAGGCCGTGGTCACCCCATGGATTAGCGACCGTGATCTGGCGCTGCAGAACGTCCGATACGTCATGAATGCTGCGTCAGGATTGCGCGAAGACTTCAGGCCTGCGCCAGACGGGTTCATCGTGAACCGAGCCCGACAGGTGCTCGCGGAGACCATCGAGTTGCTCGAGGACATCGTTCACGACTCCGACGACGCTGGTGACCCACCGCTGCTAGCCGCGATTGCCGACGGGACCTTCGGGCTGATGAAGCGCCCTCCAGGTGGAGGCAAGGGTCTCGATGGTGTGGCCCTGAAGGCCGATGAGTACTACAACCCCGCAGTGGATTTGATGGAGGGCGAGTAATGAACGACAACACCCTGCTCCGGCCCTATGGCGACACCACTGGTGACGGCATGGTCCAGTTGAGCTTCACGTTGCCTATGAAGCACAGCAAGATCGCCGAGGGTGCGGCGGTGCAACTGGCCAACAAAATGGGCATGGACCCAGCACTCGTCGTACACGCGAAGCCGATGGGTGACGGGTTCACCTTCTTTGTGGTGTACGGCCGCGTGAACCACTTGGTTGACCCCAGCACCGTGGAGGTCGTCGAACGTGACTACCCGCTGCTGACACCCAAAGAGGCCAACACGACCATCAAGTCCGGGCTACGCCGACGTCTGGTGGTCATCGGCGGATGTATCGGCACCGACGCGCACACCGTTGGCATCGATGCCATTTTGAACATCAAGGGCTTCGCGGGGGAGAAGGGCCTCGAGTACTACCGCGAACTCAAGGTCGTTAACCTCGGCGCTCAGGTCTCGGTGCCGCAACTGGTCGAACGCGCGCGGGCCGAAAATGCGGACGCAGTGTTGGTGTCGCAGGTCGTCACTCAGCGCGACGCGCACTTGCTCAACACCAAGGAAATGTCGGCGGCATTCCGTGAGGCCTATCCGCCGGCCAAACGCCCTCTACTTGTGGTCGGAGGACCTCGCTTCGATGAAACCATGGCGGCCGAACTCGGCGTCGACCGCGTTTTCACTCGCGGCACCACACCCGGAGAAGTTGCCAGTTACCTAGTCCACCGCCTTGTCAGCTTGAAGGAGTCTGCATGAACGCCATCGTTGGCACCGTTGTGACCCACCGTCGCTATGTGCCTTATAGCCATGCCCACTACGCCGGGAACCTCGTCGACGGCGCATACTCATTGGGGCTCTTCGGAGACGTCGCCACCGAAATGTGCATTCGCACCGATGGTGATGAAGGCCTATTTGCTTCCTACGACGACGTGCAGTTCAAGGCGCCTGTCCACGCCGGCGACATGCTCGAAATCACTGCTGAACTCATCAAAGCTGGCACCCGCTCGCGCAAAATGAGCTTCACTGTCGCGGTCATCGCGCGGGGTGTGCCAGGTGGACTCGAGTCGGCCGCTGAGATCCTGGCTGAGCCAATTGTGGCCACCACTGCCGTTGGCACTGTTGTGGTCCCGCCAACCAGGTAAAAGTCACAAGTAAACCTGTGACTTTGGCGCTTGACCGGGGAGATCCTCCCCGTAAAGCGCCAAACTTCCGGGCAAAGCAACCCGTTCGTCTAGCGCAGGAACCTCACCAGTCACTCCTGGCTAGACCAGGTCGGGCGTGTCGTTGCCGACACGCCGAGCTCACTGGTCCACCAGCCGGCCCCTGACCAGTGCATTTTCGACAAACTCCCTGGTCAGAGGCGGTATTGACCTACAGGGCGGGTGGAGCGATAGTGCCAGGAGCACTCCACGAAACTGGTGTTCTCAAGCTCGGCACGTGAGTGGCGCTGTGTCAGGTCGAATGCGAGCCACGATTCGACGTACCCGCCATTTTGGCGTTGAGCGAACACGGGGGAGAACAACGGGGGAAGCAAGCAAGGCGCTAGACAACGCAGCGGTTTCGCACCAGCCAGGGCGGACACTGTGGACCGAAGCCTTGGGCGCTTCCCCCGGTTTTCGTTTTCCTACCCCAAGGTAGGCTGACGCCACTTTCCCCGTCCCAAAGGAACCACGTGCCACAGTCCTCACCCTCATTGGTGATGGTGGTGCCCACCTTCAACGAGGCCGTCAACTTGCCCAGCCTGATTGCTGGCATCCATGAGCACGTGCCCCACGCGCACGTCCTGGTGGTCGATGACAATTCACCCGATGGCACCGGCGCGCTGGCCGACTCGATTGCCGCGAGCGATGACCGAGTGAGCGTGCTGCACCGCACCGTGAAGGAAGGGTTGGGCCGGGCCTACCTTGCAGGCTTTGCGTTGGCACTGGAGCGGGGATATGACCTGATTGGTGAGATGGACGCCGACCTGTCTCATCAACCCCGTCAGTTGCCACTCTTGGTTGACGCCATCGATGGTGCCGATCTGGTCATTGGTGCTCGCTGGATCCCTGGTGGCAGCGTCAAGAACTGGCCGCTCTCACGCGAACTTCTCTCGCGTGGTGGCAACCTCTATATCCGGATGCTGTTGGGTGTTCCTCTGCGCGATGCAACTGCCGGCTTCCGCCTTTTCCGTCGTACAACGCTCGAGGCGATCAACATCGAGAACGTGACCTCGACCGGCTATGTCTTCCAAGCCGACCTGGCGTTTCGAGTGCTTCAAGCAGGACTCAAGGTCATTGAGGTGCCGATCGAGTTTGTCGAACGCGAACGCGGCGAGTCCAAGATGACTGCCGACGTAGCCTCAGAGTCGCTCAAACGCATCACCGTGTGGGGACTTCACCAAAGAGCGGGGCAGTTGAGCAACCTGCTCAGAAGGGGAGCGCGATGAAACGCCGGTTTCCTTGGTGGATGTTGCTGATCGCCTTTGTCCTCGTGCCGCTGATTGAGATCTACGTGATCATCCAGATCGGCCAGGTCATTGGACCGTGGTGGACCATCTTGTTGCTCATCGCTGACTCCATCTTCGGCACATGGTTGATCAAGCGTGAAGGAAGCAAGGCCTGGAGCGCCTTGCACGTGGCGCTCAATAGCGGTCGCATGCCAGCTAATGAGTTGGCCGATGGTGCCCTGATCTTGGTCGGTGGCACCTTGATGTTGACGCCGGGTTTCATCACCGATGGCTTTGGAATGCTCTTCATTTTGCCGTTCACTCGCCCGATCGCCCGCGGCTTGCTCGCTCAGGTCATAGGGCGGAAATTGGGCGGTGTGGTCCCTGGATTCGACGCGTTTGGCCCCCGAAATAACAATCACCCCGGACCAGACGTGGTCCAGGGTGATGTCATTGACTAGGGATTAGCCTGCTTTAGCGGCCGCCCGTTTGCGCGGACGGTGCAGATGGGCTGGCCCAATCTCCCCGCCGCGGAGCATGCCGAGTCGCTCAGCCAGGATTTCTTCCAGTTCCTTCACCGAGCGGCGCTCAAGCAGCATGTCCCAGTGGGTTCGCACCGGCTTCTCGACCTTTTCGACGGGGACGATGCCACTGGTGCTCAGTGCAACGTCGCCGCAGCGGGTGCACTCCCATTCCGCAGGCACATCGGCCTCATCAGACATGGTGATCTCAAATTCGTGACCTTGTGGGCATCGGTAACCCACTTGCTGACGAGCAGCAAACTCGATGCCGCGCTCGTCTTCAAAGCTTTGTCCGCCCAGTCGTGCGCCGCGAAGTGTTCGCTCTGCCATGGGCACCTCCTTGGTGGCTTGTGTTGCCCAGTTGCTCATGGGACGCATCCACACACATTGTGTGACGCGATAACCATTGGTTTGTTTTTCAAATCCGCTC
>WBZQ01000580.1_pt1 | contig 10440 bp, 8 predicted proteins | sample 5204251 | NCBI WGS metagenome assembly WBZQ01 (sample SAMN12412402, study PRJNA552823) | activated sludge metagenome | isolation source: activated sludge from nitrification reactor of wastewater treatment plant... | place: USA: Virginia | collected 2017-09 | reverse complement strand
CGACGCGATCCGGCTCGTCCGCGATGCGCCGCGCCAAGCCTTCGGCCAGGCTGCGGAAGGCCGGGTCGTTCATGAAGACGAGCGCCTGCGAGGGCGTCGTCGTCACTGAACGGCGCTCCGTGCTGGTCAGCGCGTCCGGCCAATCGAACACCTGCAGGCTGGGCACGAGCTGGCTGCGCTTGACGGTGAAGTAGATGCTGCGCCGGCGCATGGTCTCGTCGAGCGTGCCCGGCCCGAACATGGTCTCGTCCAGCAGACCGCTGACCGCGAGCGCGTTGTCGCGGACGGCCTCGGCCTCCAGCCGCCGCGGCCCGTGTCGCCACAGCCAGTGGTTGTCCGGATCGATGCGCGCGTTCTCCGGCGAGACGAGGTCGCCCATGCGATAGGTCTCGCTCGTCAGGATCAGCGCGTGGATCGGCTTGAGACGCCAGCCATTGCGGATCAGCTCGCCGGCCAACCAGTCGAGCAGCTCCGGGTGCGTGGGCCGTTCGCCCTGGGTGCCGAAATCGCTGGGCGTGGCCACGATGCCGCGCCCGAAGTAGTGCTGCCACAGGCGGTTCACGATGACGCGCGCCAGCAGGTGTCCGGCACCGGCCTCGACGTCGGTGATCCAGTGGCCGAGCGCGGCCCGGCGACCCGAGGTGCGCTTGTCGTTGGAGACGGGCGGCCAGCGCGACGGGTCCCCGCGCGTGAGCACCTGCAGGAAGCCCAGTTCGGCTACGCCGGCCTTCTGCCCCACGTCGCCGCGCACGAGCTGGTAGGTCTGGTCGTAGAAGTTGGGGACGCTGTCGCTGCTCGTGTGCAGCCGCACCGGACGCACGTGCGGGCCCTCGCTGCTGATCATGACCCGGTCGGGTTCGCGGCGTCTGCCGGCCGGCGCCGGTGCAGTGCCGGGCAGCGAGCGCAAGTCGAGATCCACGACGGTCCTGACCGTCGTGGTGAACGCGCTCAGCATGCGGTAGTAGTCGCGCGTGGGGATGGGGTCGTACTTGTGGTCGTGACATCTGGCGCAGCCCACCGTGAGGCCCAGCATGGCGCTGCCGGTGGTCGCCAGCATGTCGTCCATGACTTCGTAGCGCAGGCGCTCGGCGTCGCTCACCGTGATCTGCGTGGGATGCACGCCGGCGCCCAGGAAGCCCGTGGCCATGAGGGCCAGCGGATCGTCCGGCGCCAACTCGTCGCCCGCCAGTTGCCAGCGCACGAACTGGTCGTACGGCATGTCCTGGTTGAAGGCGCGGATCACGAAGTCGCGGTAGTGGAAGGCGAAGCGGCGATCGTAGTCGTGCTCGAAGCCGTGGCTCTCGGCGAAGCGCGCGACGTCGAGCCAGTGGCGCGCCCAACGCTCGCCGAAGCGCGGGCTCGCCAGCAGGCGTGCGACCAGCTTTTCGTACGCGTGCGGCGCGTCGTCCGCCAGGAACGCCGCCACCTCGGCCGGCGTGGGCGGCAGCCCGGTGACGTCGAAGTACGCCCGGCGGATCAGCGTGCGGCGCGAGGCGGGCGCGGCGCGCGTGAGGCCGTGTTCGGCGTGGCGCGCGCGCACGAAGGCATCGATGCCGGCCGGCTCCGTGAACGAACGCTGCAACGGCGCGAAAGCCCAATAGGCACGCTCGGCGTCACCCACCTGCCGCGCTTCGACGCGCTGCGGCTCGGGCGCGAGCAGCGCTCCGTCGTAGGCCGCGCCCAGGTCGATCCAGGCCGCCAGCTTGGAGAGCGCCGAGGGTGGCAGGGGCGGCCGCTCGGGCGGCATGAACGGTTTGTCCTGGTGAGCCACGTGTCGCATGAGCGAGCTGGCCTGCGCGTCGCCCGGTACGACCGCCGCGCCGCTCTCGCCGCCCGCGAGGAGTCCTTCGCGCGTCGTCAGATCGAACTGCGCGCGCGTGTGCCAACCGCCGTGGCACTCCAGGCAGTTCTGCACCAGCAGCGCGCGCACGTCGCTCTTGAACAGGGCCAGGCTTGCCGCCGGCGCGTCCGCAGGCGTGTCGGCGGCGGAAGCGGTCGCGATGGCGACCGAGAGGGCCAGGAGGGCGCCTTGGATCTGCATGGCCACCAAAACAAAGGACCCTGAAGCCTACGGGCGTCGCCGCGGGCCGGGCTTCTCCCCGCTTGCTCATCCCCGCGGGCCGGGCCGCGCGCTTCTCGGCGCGCGCCTGCGCCAACTTGGCAGCTTGGGAGAAGACCTTGTCACTGAAGGTCTCCAACACTAGCGGAAGACGATGGCTTCAGTACACAGGGTTGCCTGCGCGCACCGAAAGGTGGGAACAATGATGAACCGTGCTTGCTCCATTCTGATCTCCGGGGCCACGCTGACCGTCAGCGCCTCCGGCGCCACCGTGGCGCAGACGAACGCGGCGCCTACGCACGCGACAGCGCCCAGTCCGACTCCAACGAGTCCGCCGCCCGCGAGCCCAGCCCCGGCGCCGATCGCTTCGCTGGTCAAGGTCGACCTGAGCAACTGCGCCTCGAGCGCGCCGATCGTGCCGGCGTCGAGCGTGCGCACCGTCTCGGTCGACCGTGTCGCCAGGACGCTGCACGGCATCTGGCGCGGGCGCGTCTCGGGCGACTATCCACCCGAGTTGATCGCTGCCGACGGCTACGTCAACGTGGACTACTACTGGATCATCGACACGCAGCACGGCGAAGCCCTGATCCTCGAGCAGCTCAGCCCGGTGCGCGCCGCGCACGCGGCCCCGCCCGGGGCGCCGGCGCTGTCGTTCCTGACCTGCGGCCGCGACGGCTACGTGCCGCGTCATCCCAAGCAGGTGCACGAGTTCCAGAAGATCTCGAGCAATCTCGAAGACGCGCGCGCCATGCTGAAGACGTCGACCGGCCTCGTGGTGGACGACCCGGAGTTGTCGCTCTCCGCCGTCTGGCAGCAGCTCGTCGACACGCGCTACTTCGACACCGCGCGCTACGGGGCCTACGCCGGCGGCCTGTTCAAGCCCTTCGACCTGACCAGCGGGACGACCGTCGTCGGCACGCCCATGGTGTCGCTCGCCTACCAGGCGGAGTATCGCGGCTCCGGTCAGACGGCGGCCAAGTTCGAGACGGGCGTGCCCATCCTGGGCCGCGAGTCGGCTGGCTTCATCGGCGTCTCCACGGGCACGGCCGACTATCTCGTCTCCACGGTCGGCAACGGCGTCGAGTGGCTGAAGGAAGACGTCGTGACGGCGCTCATCAACATGATCATGGACAAAGTGGTCCTCGGTCCACTGGTCATGTGAGCGCCCGTCTGTCCGCTCCGGTCGCGCCGACGTCGGCGGCCGGCCGGAGCGCGCGCGGGCAACTTAGCAGCTTCGGAGAAGACTTGGCGGGCCGACCTGCCGACACTACCGCGAGTTTCACCGTCGCAGCACGCACGTTGCCTGCGCGCACTGAAAGGTGAGGACACCGAAAGGTGAGGACCATGAAGAAACATGCCTTTCCCGTTCTGATCTCCGGGGTCGCCATCGCCGCCAGCGCCACGTACGTCACTGCGGCGCAGTCGGGCGCGGCCCAGCCAAGCGCGGGGCAGACGAGCGCCGCTCAAGCGGCCACGCGTCTATCTCGGGCGCAACTGAACTCGCTCGTCACGGCCAACCTCGACTCCTGCAAGACCAAGGTGCCGGTCATCCCGCGCGAGGGCATGCGCACCATCGCCCCCGAGCGCGTGGCCAAGGCGCTGCACGGCATCTGGCGCGGTCGCGTGTGGGGCGACTATCCAAAGGAGCTGCTGGCCGCCGACGGCTTCCTGAACGTCGATTACTACTGGCTGATCGACGCCGAGCGCGGTGAGTCGCTGATCCTCGAACAGCTCAGCTCGAAGCGCGCCGCACCCAGCCCGCCCGTGCACCGCGCCCAGGTCGTGGAGGGTTACCGCGGCACGCTGGCCTCGCCGGTGTGGTCGTTCCTGAGCTGCGGACGCGAAGGCTACGTGCCGCGCCACCCCAAGCAGGTGCACGAGTTCCAGAAGATCTCGAACAGCCTGGACGGCGCGCGCGCCATGCTCGAGACGTCGACCGGCCTGAAAGCCGTCGGACAGGACGTCTCGCTGTCCGCAGCCTGGAAGCGGCTCGTCGAAGACAAGTACTTCGACACCGCGCGCTTCGGCGCCTTCGCCGGCGGGCTCTTCAAGCCCTTCGAGATCGTGCACTCGACCAACGCCGCCGGCACGCCCGTGCTGACGCTCAGCTATCAGGCCGAGTACCGCGGCGGCGGCGCCACGGCCGCGCGCTTCGAGTCCGGCGTGCCCATCCTGGGCCGCGAGACGGCCGGCTTCGTCGTGGTCGACTCGCCGCAGGGCTACTTCCTGGTCTCGTCGCTCGAGAACGGCGTCGAGTGGGAGAAGGTGGCGGCCGAAGCAGGGACCATCAACATGACCATGGACAAGGTGGTCATCGGCCCGCTGGCTCCGTAGCAGGCCGGGTCGCGCGTGCCGACGCGCCCGCGGCGCGTCGGCGGCCCGACCTTTCGAGACGCAAGCAGCCGCCGCGCGAGGCCCGGGAGGGCCTGGCGCGGCGGTGCCGGCAGCAAAACAGGGCGGCATCGGGCGGCGTCGCTCGTGCCGCCCTTGGCCGTGAGCAGGACGCCCGAGGTCGGACGCGGCCTCGAGGCATCCCGGAGAGAGGCTATGCAGCGGGTGGTCGTCATCGGCTCCAGCCTGTCGGGCGGGATGGCGGCCTGCTATCTGAAGCTGCATCAGCCGGAGCTCGAGGTCGTCACCATCCAGAAGCCGCGCGCCAGCTTCCCGATCGTGGGCGAGTCGCTGACCGAGTTCAGCACGCAGACGCTCCACGAGCTGGGTCTTGCCGCGCACCTGGAGGAGCGGCAGCTCCACAAGTACGGGCTCACCTTCTACTTCAAAGAGAAGATCGACGATCCGACCGACTTCACGTACGCGACGCACGAAGCCAATCGCATCCCGCCCATGCCGTCGAACCAGGTCAACCGCTTCACGCTCGCCAAGCGGCTCAGGGAGCGCGCCGCCGAGTTGGGCGTGGTCTCGATCGACGGCGTCGCGCGCGACGTCACGATCGGCGACGACGGCCGCCACGAGGTCGTGTACACGCGCGAGGACGGCTCGCGCGCCAGCATCGACGCGCGCTTCATCGTCGACGCCAGCGGCCGGCGACGTTTCCTGGCCGACAAGCTCGGGCTGAAACGGCCGGCCCCGTACCAGCGCTCGTCGTTCTGGTTCCGCCTGGAGGGCTTCGACCGCAGCATCCTGAAGCAGATGGTGGAGGTCAAGACCCCGCACCACTGCTTCGACCCGTACTACGTGACGCACCACTTCTTCGGCCGCCACAACTGGATCTGGGCCATACCACTGCGCCCCGAGAGCTCCGACGGCCAGGACCTCATCAGCATCGGCATCGTCTTCCGGCCCGACCTGTACGGCAGGGAAGTGACCACCGTCGAGGCCTTCCTGTCGTGCGTGGGCGCGGAACACCCCGTGCTGACGCGCCTGATCGAGAGCGGCCGCATCGTCGACACCAACGTCTACCGCAACTACTTCTACGAGACGGCGCAGTCGTACAGCTCCCGCGGCTGGTTCATCGTCGGCGACGCCGGTTTCACGGTCGATCCGCTCTACAGCACCGGCATCGCCATGACGTCGATCCAGGTGCGCCAGGTCGCGGCGCTGATCGCGGCGCAGCGCGCGGGGCAGGTCGACGAAGGCTACGTCGCCGACCTCGACAAGCTGTACAGGACGACGCGCCAGTCGTTGCAGTACGAGGTCAGCACGCTCTACGAGGTCATCGCCGACCCCTTCCAGGCGCACCTGCGCATGCACTGCGCCTCGGCCTTCTATTTCTACGTGCTGTTGCCCTTCTGGCTGAACGGGTACATCACCGATCCCGTGGGAGCGCGCGTGGCCACGCGCTTCCTCGAGCACGGCGCCAAGCGCGCCGAGTCGCTCCGCGCGCTGCTCGCCGTTGCTTCGCGGCGCGGCGGCGCGTTGCCCATCGAGCAGGTCAGGAACTGGTACACCAAGACCGTCAACTGGCGGCTGCGCGGGCCGGCTGAAGCGAACATGCCCGGCGACGTGGCGCGCTGCCTGACGTTCTTCGCGCGCACGCGCTTCCAGGCGCTGCGGCGCGCCGCCTGGCAGGGCTGGCCGCTGCATCTGTGGTTGTGCGCGGCCGACCTCGGGCTCGCCTTCGTGTTCGGCGTCCTGCTCCGCGGTCGCCGCATCAAGGATCTGAGGGTCGTCCGGTGGATCGTGGGCGCGCCAGCGCCTGCCGCGGTGTACACTCGCCCACCGGCCGCCGCCGGCGTCACGGCGGCAGTCGAGCGAAAGTCCACTCGCAACCCTGTCCGGCCGCCAGTGCTGCCCGCAATCGGGCGGACGGGGGACACAACCGCGATCACGAACCCCGGAGGGCCCCTCTCATGAAGCTCGGAGCATTCTCGGTCAGCCTGGCGGTGAAGGACATCGCCGCTTCTCGGGCTTTTTACGAAAAACTCGGCTTCGAACAGGTGCACGGAGACCAGTCGCAGAACTGGCTGATCCTGCGCAACGGCGACACCACCATCGGCCTGTTCCAGGGCATGTTCGAGCGCAACATGCTGACCTTCAATCCGGGCTGGAGCGGCAAGGCCGAGCCGCTGGCCGAGTATGAAGACGTGCGTGACCTGCAAGACCGCGCCAAGGCACGCGGCCTGGCGCCAACGATGGAAGCCGACGACGCGACGACGGGTCCGGCCAGTTTCATGTTGGCCGATCCCGACGGCAATCCGATCCTGATCGACCAGCACGTCGATTCACCGCCGGAGCGCTTGGACCGTCAGCGCGGCGGCAAGGGGCCGCAAGGGAAGTGAGAGCCCGGGGGCGGGCGCCGAACCCGCCGCGCTGACGCTCCAGCGCGAGCGCGGCGCGGCACGAGTCCGAGGGAACGATGTCGATCCTGCTGCCGGGCAGCGCTCGCGCGCCGCAAACCCTCTCGGTCGACCTGGCCCAGTCACGGCTCGAGCGCCAGGGCGCGCTCGAGCTGCGGCGCGACGTCTATCGGCGCAAGGGCCTGCTGCAGGCCGACTCCGTCAAAGCACAAGTTCTGCCGCAGGCCTTCGCGCCCGGTTCCGCCATGTTCGTCGCGCGCGAAGGCGACCTGATCGTCGGCACGATCGCCTTCTACATGGACTCGCCCATGGGGTTGCCCATGGACGCGGTGCATCGCGAGGAAGTGGCCGCGGCTCGGGCGACCTACGCTCGCGTGGCCGAGGTGGGCGGCCTGGCGGTGCGTGAGGATCGGCGCGGGCTGGGCGTCACCATGCTGCTCTACGAGGCCACGGTGCGTTGGGCGCTGGCTACCCACGCGCAGTACCTCGTGGCCTGCGTCAACCCGTCGTCGCGGCGCGTCTACAGCCGCCTGCTGTTCTTCGACGTGCTCGGGACCTGCCGGCAGCATCCGCGTTTCGCCGGCGCGCCGTCGATTCCCATCGGGCTCGATCTGGCGACTGCGCCGCGTCGTTACCGCGAGGCGCACGCCGCCGACGCCAGCGCAGCCTTCCTGCGCGTGCTCGAAGCGCCAGAGCCGGCCGACGGCGAAGCCGAACGGCACCTGCACTGGTCGGAAGACGAGGTCGCCGAGCTGATCGAGGCCGAGCAGCTCGTGCTCGACGGCGACGACCGTCAGTACGTGCGGCGTCACTACGCGACCGCCGGCGCGGCTCGCCAGCCCCGCTGACCCCGCCCGTGCTCCTGCCGACCCTGCTGCGCGAGTTGTTCGCGGTCGAGCGCTTCGAGCGCGTGCCGGAAGGCGATCTCGTCATGGACTCGCAGGCTGCCGTGGCGGCGTTCACGCGCGCGGCCCGGCCCGGCGGCGTCTTGTCCGGCGTGTACGCGTTCTATGTCGACCAGGCCTCGCGCATGATTCGTCCTGGGGACCGCGTGTTGGACCTCGGCTGTGGTCCGGCCGCGCTCTTGGCCGACGTCGCGGCGCTGCATCCCGAGAGCCGGTTCGTGGGCGTCGACCTGTCGCCGGGCATGCTCGCGGCCGGTCGCGCGTTGCTCGACGAGCGCGTGCTTCGCAACGTCGAACTGCGTCAAGACGACATGTGCGCGCTCGAGTCCATCGACAGCGGCAGCGTCGACGTCGTGCTTTCCTCGATGGCCCTGCACCACCTGGCCGACGAACGCCAGTTGGAACGCTGCTTCCAGGCGATCGAACGCGTGCTGGTTCCCGAGGGCCGCGTCTTCGTCTCCGACTTCGGCCGCCTGAAGAGCCGCAGGTCCGTCGAGTATTTCGTGCGGCGTGCCATCCCGCGCGACGAGCCGATCCTCGAGCAGGACTATCGCGCCTCCTTGCTCGCGGCCTACTCGCGCGCGGAGTTCGCTGGCGCGCTGCGCGGGCGCGTGCAGAGCCGCATCAGCCTCTATGCGACGGTCGTCAGCCCGATGATGGTGATCCTGATGACGCCCTTTCCGGCGCCGCACGCGGGCCACGTGGCGCGCGCCGCCGACGCGCTGCGGGCCCTGCCGCGCAGCCGCCGCGCAGACTATCGGCAGTTGGGCCTGTTTCTGCGCCTCGGGGGCATGCCGGTCCAATGACGGCCACCGCCCCGCAGACCATGCTGCGCGCCATCGCCGAGGCGCTCGACGCCTGGCGGCTGGCGCTCGGGGATGAGCAGGTCGTGCTCGACACGGCCCGCTACAACGTCGACACCAGCAGCCGCACGGGCCAGATGCCGGTCGCCCTGTGTCCGCGCTCGCTCGAGCAGGTTCAACAGGTGGTGCGCATCGCGCAGCGCTTCGGCGCGCCCATCTCGCCGCTCAGCACGGGCCACAACTGGGGCTACGGCACGTCCGTCCCCGTCACGTCGCCGTGCGCGATCGTCGACCTGAGCGGCCTCGACCGCATCGTCGCCTTCGACGCCGAGCTGGGCGTGGTGACGCTCGAGCCGGGCGTCACTCAGGGCGCCCTGAGCGCGTTCCTGCAGGCCCGCGCGCTGCCGTTCCTGGTGCCGGTCACCGGCGGCGGTCCGTCATGCAGCGTGCTCGCCAACGCGCTCGAGCGCGGCTTTGGCGTCACGCCGCTGACCGACCACTTCGGCGCCCTGCTCTCCATGAAGGTGGTGCTGCCCGACGGCGAGCTCTACGAATCCTACGGCCGCGCGTGCAATGCCGCCGGCGTGGCGCAGGCCTTCAAGTGGGGCACCGGGCCTTACTTCGACGGGCTCTTCTCGCAATCGAACCTGGGTCTCGTGGTCGAGGCGAGCATCGCCCTGCAACCGCTGCCGGAGCGCCACGGCGCGCTGCTCTTCATAGCCGAATCCGACGCCCAGGTCGAGCGTGCCACGGCCGGCATGCGGCAGCTCCTGACGTCGGCCGGTCACAACGTCGGAGCGATCAACCTGATGAGTCGCAGCCGAGTGGAGAGCATGCTGCAGGGCGCGCAGCGCACGCGGCCCGCCGCCCGGCGTCAGGTGCTTCCACCCGGGGCCTGGTTCGGCTTCGGATCGGTGTACGGGACGCGCGCCCACTACCGCGCGACCTGCCAGCTCGCGCGCGACTGCCTGCGCGGCGCGCTGGCGCGCGTGCGCGTCTACGGGCCGGACGACCTGCGCCGCTTGCGCTTCTCGAGCCGGCTCGCGGCCGCGTTGGGCTGGCCGCAGGCCGGTGGGGCCGTCGAGCGACTGGCGGCCGCGCTCGGCGTCGTCGCCGGCGTGCCCTCGACCTTCGCCCTACCGCTGGCCTACGCCCACTCCGGCCAGGTTGGCCAGCAGGCCGACCTGAACCCGGCGCGCGACCGCTGTGGCCTGTTCTGGTACGCGCCCATCGTGCCCCTGCGCAGCGGCGTCGTCGGCCAGTTCGTGGAGTTCGCGCAGAGCACGTGCGCCCGGCACGGGCTGCCGGCGCCCATCACGCTCACCTCCTTGTCGCCACGCTGCTACGCGAGCACGCTGCCGCTGCTCTTCGATCCGGCCCAGCCGGACAGCGAGCGCCGAGCGCGTGCCTGCTTCGAGGACCTGCGCGACACGGGGCTGAAGCTGGGCTTCATGCCCTATCGCCTGGGCGCGGAGTTCATGCCGGGCCTGGCGCGCCACGCCGCTCGCGTCGCGCCTCTCGCGCGGGCGATCAAGACCGCGCTCGATCCGGCCCACGTGCTGGCGCCCGGGCGCTACTCGTTCGAGTGACGCGCTGCGCGAGGGGCTTGCCCTCGAGCAGCGCGCGTCGACTCAGATGGTCTTCAGGTACTCGAGCAGATCCAGGCGCTGCTCGCGGGTCAGCTCACTCGGGAACGGGTGACCACCGTTGCCCATCGTGCTGCGCGTGGCGTCGAAGTAGGTGCGCTTCTCGCGCAGCGAACCGGTGGGCGGCAGGCGCGCGAACTCGTGCACCGCCAGCCCCATGCGCTTGTGATCGTAGGCGCGATAGTCCCTGACCTTCCAGACCACGGGCCGTTCCTCCGGGAAGAGCACGTGATGCAACGTGGGCACTGAGCCGTTGTGGAAGTACGGCGC
>WBZQ01003084.1_pt1 | contig 10441 bp, 9 predicted proteins | sample 5204251 | NCBI WGS metagenome assembly WBZQ01 (sample SAMN12412402, study PRJNA552823) | activated sludge metagenome | isolation source: activated sludge from nitrification reactor of wastewater treatment plant... | place: USA: Virginia | collected 2017-09 | reverse complement strand
TTCCCGTGCTCGGTGCGGCCACCGGGTCGGGAGGCAGCGCATCGGTGGCGAGAGTCGGTAGGCCGGGCTGGACGCCGGCCAGGCCGGCCAGGCCGATCGCCCACCCCAGGTTGGTGAGGGCCAGGCCGAGGGCCGGCTGGATCAGGGTCGGCGCGAACTGGCTCAGCGTGGCGGCCAGCTGGCTGGCGTGAAAGGTCAGGTCGGCCATGATGATCGGCAGGTCGGTCAGCAGCGCGGCCGGGTTGGTCAGTAGGTCGGTCAGGATGATCTCGGCGAATTCGCCCAGTTCGCCACCGAAGTCGAGCCACCACTGCGGGTCGGTCGGATCCAGATCGCCGTCGTGGATTCCGCCGTGGGCATGGTCGTGGTCATGATCGCCATGGTCACCGTCGTGCTCGTCGTGGTCGTGCCCGTCGTGGTGCAGGATCGGCGGCGCGGCGCTGCTCTGCGGGGCAGACGCCAGCGCAGCTTGGGAGACGGCATCGTAGGTGGCCATCGCGGTCGCCGCCTGGATCCACATCCGCACGTAGTCGGCCTCGTTCAGCGCGATCGGGATCGTGTTGATGCCAAGGAAATTGGTCGCCACCAGGACACCGTGGGCGGCGTGGTTGGCGGCCAGTTCAGCCAGCGTGGGCATGGCGGCCAGGGCGCCGGTGTAGGCCGAAGCCACCGTCTCGTGCCGGGCGGCATGCTCCGCGCTGTGGGCGGACGCCGTCGTTAGCCAGGCCAGGTAGGGCTCGTGGGCAAAGACGTACCTCTCGGCACTGGGGCCGTGCCAGGCCGTCGTATGGGTGCTTGCCAGCACCGCGCGCAACTCCTCTGCGACGGCGGCGTACTCCAGGCCCAACGATGACCAGGTGGCCGCGACCGACAGCAGCGGGCCGGGGCCCGGTCCGCTGCTCAGCGCCGCCGAGTGCACCTCCGGGGGCGAGGCCATCCACACCGGGGCGATCACCGTCCGGCCCTCGATGGTCGGTGCACGACGCGGTCCTCGCTTTTCCGGCTGATTGGCTTTCCTGTGCGCCGCCGACCTTATCTAATATGAAAATCATTTTCAATTAAGCGTCCGCGCATACGACAGACCCCCGTTCCGCGGTTGCGGAACGGGGGCGTGAACGTCGTTCGGTGGGCGCCGGGTGCTAGCGCGGACTGAACTCCACCCCGGACAGCGCCACCGCGTTGTCCCGCGACGGCACGGTGAGCGTGCCCAGGTATCCGGCGTCGGTCTTCCAGGCGGACAGGTGCAAGGTCTCGCCGGGAAAGACCACACCGGCCATCCGCGCACTGTAGGAACCGACGGCCGCGGCGTCGCCGTCGACCAGCGCGTCGGTCAGCGCCTTGGCCGTCATCCCGTAGGTGCACAGACCGTGCAGGATCGGCCGGGGGAAGCCGGCCGCGGAGGCGAAAGCGGGATCGGAATGCAGCGGGTTGCGGTCACCGCACAACCGGTACAGCAGCGCCTGCTGCGGCAGGGTCGGGATGTCGATCTCCAGATCCGGTGCCCGGTCGGGGGTTTCGGCGCTGGTCGACGGGCCCCGATCGCCACCGAAGCCGCCCTCGCCGCGGGCGAAGATGGACCGGCGCTGCGTCCACAGCAGGGTGCCGGACGGGTCGGTCACCGCGGTCTCCGACCAGATGACCGCGGCCTTGCCCTTGTCCCAGATCTCGGTGAACGTGGTGACCGCGATACCGGTGCCCGTCGGCGGGATCGGTCCGGGTGCGCTGATGCCCTCGCTGGCGTGCAGCACCCGGGACAGCTCGATGTCGATGCCGGGGAACTTCACCTCCGGCGGGGTGGTCTGGTGGAACGTCTGCGCGACATTGCCGAACGTCGGCAGCACCTGCGGGGTGTCGTCGATTAGGTAACGCAGTTCGCGCGGGTCCAGCGGATCTGAGCCGGCACCCAGACCCAGGTGATACAGCTGGACATCACTGCTGGTCCAGGAGAATTCAACCGGCTCCAGCTGGGCGCCGATGGCGACGTCGAGATCGATGGGCATGGGGCTCAGGCCTTTCCAGCGGCATGCAGGGCCGCCAGGTATCCGAAGGTCATGGCGGGCCCGATGGTGCCGCCCGGTCCGGGATAGGTGTGGCCCGTCACCGGTGAGCTGACATTACCGGCGGCGTACAGACCGTCGATCACCGTGTCGTCGTCGCGCAGCGCGCGACCGTACACGTCGGTGCGCACCCCGCCCTTGGTGCCCAGATCGCCCGGCACCATCTTGGCGGCGTAGTACGGCGGATGCCCGATCTTGCCGAGGTTCGGGTTGGGCTTGACCGTCGGGTCGCCGTAGTAACGGTCATACGCGCTTTCGCCGCGGTGGAAGTCCTCGTCGACACCGGTCTCGGCGAAACCGTTGAACCGCTCGACGGTGGCGTGCAGCGCACCGGCCGGCAGCCCGGTCGCGGTGGCGAGCTCGTCGAGGGTGCCGGCGGTGACGATCACCCCGGACTCCGTCCACTTCTTCGGGATCCGCTGCCCGGGCTGCAGCCCGCCGAAGATGTAGCGATCGCGGTACTGCTGGTCGAAGATCAGCCACGCCGGGATGTTCTCGCCCGGTCCGTCGCCCTGGCCGTAGGTGCCGCCGTACATGTGGTGGCAGGCCTCGACGTAGGGCATCGACTCGTTCATGAACCGTTTGGCCGACGCATTGACGATGATCGACCCGGGCGAATTGCGTTCCGACAGTGCGAACCACGGCGCGCCCTCCAGCGGGACCGTCGGGCCCCACCAGGCGTCTTCCATGAGTTCGAGTGCCGCGCCGAGCTTTTCGGCGGCTACGATGCCGTCGCCGGTGTTGGCGACGGCGCCGACGGTCCAGTCGGTGGTGATCGGGGCGCGCTGATACTTGTGCCGCATCGCCTCGTTGTGTTCGAAACCGCCGCTGCACAGGATGACTCCGCGCCGGGCCTGGATCAACCGCGGTTCGGCATCCTCGGGCGCGTTGGTGTCGCGGACGTAGATGCCGCGCACCACGGAATCCTCGACGTACAGGTCGGTCAGCTCGGTGTTGAGCAGCACCGGCACGCCGGCGTCGCGCAGTGCCATGCGCAGCGGGGCGATCAGTGCGCGGCCCATGCCCACCAGGTGCTTGCCGGTGGCGTTGGCCCACATGGTGCGGGCGCCGACCTTCAGGCTGCGCAGCAGGCCGCGCGGATGACGCTTGAGCTGGTTGAGCCGGACATAGTCCTGCTGCAGCACCACCATGTTCATCGGCACCTTGCCGTACGGCGGCTCCAGGCCGGGGAGATCGGCGCCGAGTTTCTTGGCGTCGAACGGCTTCGGCTCCACCGACCGGCCGCCGGCCCGCCCGCCCGGGGTCTCCGGGTAGTAGTCGGAGTAATTGGGCACCCAGCACAGCTTCAGCGGCGAATTCGCCAGCACGAAGGACAGCATCTCCGGGCCGCGCTGCAGGTAGGTGTCGATTTTCTCGGCCGGCACCACGTCGCCGACGATCCCGTGCAGGTAGGTGCGGGCCGCCTCGGGCGTGTCGGAGACTCCGGCGCGGCGCAGCACTTCGTTGTTCGGGATCCATACCCCGCCACCGGAGCGGGCGGTGGAACCGCCGTAGTGCGGGGCTTTCTCAACAACTACTGTGGAAAGACCGTGATGGGCGGCGGTGAGGGCGGCGACCATGCCGGCACCACCACTGCCGACCACTACGACATCGAACTCCTGACTCATGTAGAACACGTTATAGAATGACGCGGTGCAGGGACAACTGTCCCGGTCGACCAATACGAGGGGAATTAGCAAAATGCTGGCTGCCCAGACCCGTGCGGAGCTCGCCGCCGACCTTGCCGAGGCCGAGCGGAGCCGGGTCGCGATCGACCCCCTGACCGCCGGGCACCCGGGCATCGACGTGGTCGACGCCTATGAGATCCAGCTGATCAACATCCGTCAGCGGGTCGCCGAGGGCGCCCGGGTGATCGGCCACAAGGTGGGCCTGTCCAGTGCCGCGATGCAGCAGATGATGGGCGTCGACGAACCGGACTACGGGCACCTGCTCGACGACATGGCGGTGTTCGAGAACATCCCGGTGCCCGTCGCCAACTACCTGTATCCGCGGGTGGAGGTGGAGGTCGGCTTCATCCTCGCCGACGACCTGCCCGGCGCCAACTGCACCGAGGACGACGTGCTGGCCGCCACCGCGGCGTTCGCCCCGTCCATCGAGCTGATCGACACCCGGATCAAGAACTGGCAGATCAAGTTGTGCGACACCATCGCCGACAACGCCAGCTCCGCGGGCTGGGTGCTGGGCACCGGGCGGGTGTCGCCCAAGGACATCGATATAACAGCCATCGACGCGGTGTTGCGCTGCAACGGTGAGGTCATCGCCGAGGGCCGCAGCGACGCGGTGCTGGGCAACCCGGTGACCGCGGTGGCCTGGTTGGCGCGCAAGGTCGACAGCTTCGGGGTGCGGCTGCGTGCCGGGGACGTGGTATTGCCGGGGGCGTGCATGCGAGCCATCGATGCGCGTCCGGGGGATGAGTTTGTCGCTGATTTCACCGGCCTGGGGTCGGTTCGGCTGTCGTTCGAATAGGGAGCGGGTAGGGACATGGCAAAAAAGGCGTCGGTCGCCATCGTCGGGTCGGGCAATATCAGCACCGACCTGCTGTACAAGCTGTTGCGGTCGGAGTGGCTGGAGCCGCGCTGGATGGTCGGTATCGACCCGGACAGTGAGGGCCTGGCGCGGGCCCGCAAACTGGGGCTGGAGACCAGCCACCTGGGAGCGGACTGGCTGCTGGAACTCGATGAGAAGCCCGACATCCTGTTCGAGGCGACCAGCGCGTATGTGCACCGGGCCGCAGCGCCGCGTTATGCGGAGGCCGGCATCCGGGCCATCGATCTGACCCCGGCCGCGGTCGGCCCGGCGGTGATCCCGCCGGCGAATCTGCATGCGCACCTGGATGCGCCGAACGTCAACATGATCACCTGCGGCGGGCAGGCGACCATCCCGATCGTGTACGCGGTCAACCGTGCGGTGACCGCCGGCGGTGGGACGGTGCCCTACGCCGAGATCGTGGCGTCGGTGTCCTCGGCGTCAGCCGGGCCGGGCACCCGCGCCAATATCGACGAGTTCACCAAGACCACCGCCTCCGGTGTCGAGACCATCGGTGGTGCGGCGCGGGGCAAGGCGATCATCATCCTGAACCCGGCCGATCCGCCGATGATCATGCGCGACACCATTTTCTGCGCGATCCCCGAGGACGCCGACCACGATGCGATCACCGCGTCGATCAAGGACGTGGTGGCCCAGGTGCAGACCTACGTGCCGGGCTACCGTCTGCTCAACGAACCGCAGTTCGACGAGCCCTCGGTGGTCAACGGCGGCAACCATATGGTCACCACGTTCGTCGAGGTGGAGGGCGCGGGTGACTATCTGCCGCCCTACGCCGGGAACCTGGACATCATGACGGCGGCGGCCACCAAGGTCGGCGAGGAAATGGCCAAGCAGCTGGCCGAGCAGAGCACGGGGGTTGTCCGATGAGCGAGATTTTCATGAGCGATTTGTGGGACGTGCGGATCACCGACACCTCGTTGCGTGACGGATCGCACCACAAGCGCCATCAGTTCACCGCCGACGAGGTGCGCTCCATCGTCGGGGCGCTGGATGCCGCGGGGGTGCCGGTCATCGAGGTCACCCACGGTGACGGCCTGGGCGGATCCAGCTTCAACTACGGGTTCTCCAAGACCCCGGAGCAGGAGCTGATCAAGCTGGCGGCCGAGACCGCCAAGAACGCCAAGATCGCCTTCCTGATGCTGCCGGGTGTCGGCACCAAGGAGGACATCAAGGAGGCGCAGAACAACGGTGGCTCGATCTGCCGGATCGCCACCCACTGCACCGAGGCCGACGTGTCGATCCAGCATTTCGGGCTGGCGCGCGAGCTGGGGCTGGAGACCGTCGGGTTCCTGATGATGAGCCACACCATCAGCCCGGAGAAGCTGGCCGCCCAGGCCCGGATCATGGCCGATGCCGGCTGCCAGTGCGTCTATGTCGTCGACTCTGCCGGCGCGCTGGTGCTCGACGGCGTGTCGGACCGGGTGGCGGCGCTGGTCGCCGAGCTGGGCGAGGACGCCCAGGTCGGGTTCCACGGGCACGAGAACCTCGGTCTGGGGGTGGCCAACTCGGTGGAGGCGGTGCGCGCCGGGGCCCGCCAGATCGACGGGTCGTGCCGCCGCTTCGGGGCCGGTGCGGGCAATGCGCCGGTGGAGGCGCTGATCGGGGTGTTCGACAAGATCGGTGTCAAGACCGGGATCGACTTCTTCGACATCGCCGACGCCGCGGAGGAAGTGGTCGCCCCGGCCATGCCGACCGAGTGCCTGCTGGACCGCAATGCCCTGATCATGGGGTATTCCGGGGTGTACTCCAGCTTCCTCAAGCACGCCATCCGCCAGGGTGAGCGCTACGGGGTGCCCCCGCACCTGCTGCTGCACCGGGCCGGGCAGCGCAAGCTGATCGGCGGCCAGGAGGACCAGCTGATCGACATCGCCCTGGAGATCAAGCGGGAGATGGCCGAGGGCAAGGTCGTCACCCCCACCAGGTAGGTGGGCGACGGCCGGCCGCGGCGGCCTGATCCGGGCGCCGGATGTAACACCGGGCGCCGGCGCAACGAGAGACCTGGTGAAAACGCCGCAAAACGGCTGTGGGTTTCCCGCTGGGAACCGCCGAAGAAATCAGGAGTGAATGTGACCCGTCCTACCGTGACCCGTGCCCGCATGGGCGTGTTCGCCGCCGTCGCCGCAATCGGCGTCGCCACCGGATCCGCCGTTATGGGCCCGTCGGCCTTCGCCGATCCCAACTCGCCGGCCAACCCGACGCCGTCCACCAACGAGGCGCCGGCCAGCTCGGCCAACCAGTCCCCGGCCAGCTCGGCCAACCAGTCACCCGCCAGCTCGGCCAACCAGTCACCCGCCAGCTCGGCCAACCAGTCACCCGCCAGCTCGGCCAACCAGTCACCCGCCAGCTCGGCCAACGAGACCCCGGCGAGCTCGGCCAACCAGTCCCCGGCGAGCTCGGCCAACGAGACCCCGGCTGCCGCCGCCGACGGCGACTGCAACGCGGCCGCGCTGGCCAAGACCTCGGCCTCGGTGAACACCGCGCTGGCCGACTACCTGACCAAGCACCCCGACACCAACTCCGCGCTGATCGAGATCACCCGCCAGCCGGCGTTCGTCGCAGTTGGTCAGATGGACAGCTACTTCAACGAGCACCCGACCGAGGCCAATGCGATCCGCGGCATCCAGGCGCCGCTGAATGCGTTCAAGGACCGCTGTGGTCTGCAGGTCTCGCCGACCGACGCCCTGGCTGCGCTCGCGTCGCTCTGATCTGACACCGTCGACGCCGGTCCCCGTTCCCGGGGGCCGGCGTTCGCCGTTTCACGGGCTCGGCTTGTTGCCCGCCAGCTGCGCTGTCACTCGATCCGCGGTGGCCACCAGCGCCCGGGCCCGCGCGGTGATCTCGGCGTCGGTCAGCGCATGCCCGATGTGCAGTGACACCACCATCACCTGGCGCTGGTGGTGGTCGTAAACCGGGGCGGAGATGACGCTGACGTCGTGACGGGTAGCCGGCGCCTCGCCGGGCAGGTAGACCCGCTCGCCGGTATCGGCGACCAGTTCACCCAGCAGGGCCACCAACTCGTCGGGCAGCGTGCCGGACACCCCGGCCATCAGGGAATAGAGTCGCCGGCCCGCCGGGGTCAGCCGTTCCACCAGGTAGCCGGCCGACCGGCAGGAGTCGACGACGAGATCCAGCCGGGCCGAGTCGGTGCGCAACGGCACGGTGGGTGCCTTGGCCAGCCAGGCCCGCAGTGCGGCCGGGTCCCACAGCACGAACATCAGCCCGACCGGCGGCGCGAACGGGTAGGACTGGCCGACGGACACGCCGACGTCGACGCCGGGCGGCCCGACCAGATCCAGCACGGTGATCCGGTCGTCGATCACCGCGGACACCGCAGCGGTGGTGCCGAATTCGGCGGCCAGGCGGCGCAGTTCGGCGCGGGCGGCGGGACTGACCCGCATCGCCTCCTGGGCCCGATGTCCCAGCGCGATCAGCGCCGGCCCCAGCCGGTAGGTCTTGTTCCGGCCGTTGTCGCCGTCGTCGCGGACCAGGTAGCCCGCCTCGGTGAGTGTGGTCAGGATGCCGAGGCAGGTGGGCTTGGTGATGCCGGCCCGGCGTGCCAGCTCCGACAGACCGAACCGGTCGTTCGGGTGGGCGGCGAGGAATTCCAGCACGGCGACGACCCGCTCGGTGGGCGGCGAGCTGCGGCGCGTGCCGCCGGCATCCTGGGCAACCGACATCGAGGGGACCTCCGCGATTGACGACGACTGGAACAGGTTCTACTGTCAGTACAAGAATCTACCGCATCGGTAGAATATTGGAACAACACGGGAGTCCGATGTTTTCCCAACCCCTGATCGACGCCATCGCCGAGGCCGAATCCCTGGTCGCCGAAGCGCCGCACATCGAAACCGAGGCCGACCTGCTGGAGGGCCTGCAGTATCTGGCCGGCTGCATCTCCGGCTGCATTCACCTGGCCTTCGACCATGACCGCGACTACCCCTTCCTGCAGTCGGGCACCGGGCCGTTCACCAAGATGGGCTTGGACAACCCGGACACCCTGTACTTCGGCACCCGGGTGGCCGCCGGGCACGAGTACGTCGTGCGGGGCAGACGCGGGGAGACCACCGATCTGAGCTTCCAGCTGCTGGGCGGCGAGTACACCGACGCGCAGGTGCCGGCCAGCCAGGCCGCGTTCGATGACCGGGAGCTCGATATCGCCGAGGACGGCAGCTTCGAGTGGCGGATCACCCCGGAAACGCCGTCGCAGTTGCTGATCCGCGAGGTCTACAACGACTGGTCGGCGCGGCGCGGGTACATGACCGTCGAGCGCACCGACACCGCGGGCACCGCCCCGGCGCCGCTGGACCGCGCAATGATCGAGAAGCGCTACGCGGTGGCCGGAAAACAGCTGGTACAGCGGGTCAAAACCTGGCTGATGTTCCCGCAGTGGTTCTATCTCAACCTGCCGGTCAACACCATGGTGGCACCGCGGCTCACCCCGGGCGGACTGGCCACCCAGTACTCCTCGGTCGGGCACTACGACCTGCGGCCGGATCAGGCCATGGTCATCACCCTGCCCGTCACCGACGCGCCGTATCTGGGTTTTCAGCTCGGCAGCCTCTGGTACATCTCGCTGGACTACATCAACCACCAGACCTCGCTCAACGGCACCCAGGCCCAAGCCGATCCGGACGGCAAGATCCGCATCGTCGTCTCCGACGCCGACCCGGGCCTGACCAACTGGTGCGAGACGCTGGGCCATCGCCGTGGCTATCTGCAGTTCCGCTGGCAGCGGCTGTCGCGGGAGTTGTCCGCCGACGACGGGCCGACCGTCGAGGTGGTCGACGTCGACCAGCTGGACCGGGTGCTGCCGTACCACCAATCGAACCGGATTTCACCGGAGGGCTGGCGTGCGCGAATCGCGTTGCGGCAGCGTCAGATCGCCGAAAGGATGCTGGGGTAAACCGATGAGCGGACTGTTGGACGACAAGGTCGTCGTGATCAGCGGGGTCGGCCCCGCACTGGGGTCGACGCTGGCCCGTCGGGCCGCCGCGGCAGGGGCCGATGTGGTGCTGGCCGCGCGCACCGTCGAGCGGCTGGAAGCCGTCGCCGCCGAGGTGGCCGAGCTGGGGCGCCGGGCGGTCTGCGTCGGCACCGACATCACCGACGCCGACCAGGTGGACAACCTGGTGGCGCAGTCGCTGGCCGGCTACGGCCGGGTCGACGTCCTGATCAACAACGCCTTCCGGGTGCCCTCGATGAAACCGTTGGCCGTCACCAGCTTCGACCACATCCGCGACGCCATCGAGCTGACCGTGCTGGGTGCGCTGCGGCTGACCCAGGGCTTCACCGAAGCGCTGGCCGGCACGAAAGGCTCGGTGGTCAACGTGAACTCGATGGTGATCCGGCATTCGCAGCCCAAGTACGGCGCCTACAAGATGGCCAAATCGGCGTTGCTGGCCATGTCCCAGTCGCTGGCCTCCGAGCTCGGCGAGCAGGGGATCCGGGTGAACTCGGTTGTGCCGGGCTATATCTGGGGCGAGACGTTGCAGGGCTACTTTGCCCACCAGGCCGGCAAGTACGGCACCACGGTCGAGGCGATCTACGACGCCACGGCCGCCTCCTCCGACCTCAAGCGGCTGCCCACCGAGGACGAGGTGGCCTCGGCCATCCTGTTCTTCGCCAGTGACCTGTCCAGCGGGATCACCGGGCAAACCCTCGACGTGAACTGCGGGGAGTACAAGGCATGACAGCGAATCGACGATGCGCTGCGAGGAACGAGCAGCGAGGAGGAGTGAGCGAATGAGCCCAGCGAATCGACGATGCGCTGCGAGGAACGAGCAGCGAGGAGGAGTGAGCGAATGAGCCTGAGCTCT
>WBZQ01003083.1_pt1 | contig 10442 bp, 13 predicted proteins | sample 5204251 | NCBI WGS metagenome assembly WBZQ01 (sample SAMN12412402, study PRJNA552823) | activated sludge metagenome | isolation source: activated sludge from nitrification reactor of wastewater treatment plant... | place: USA: Virginia | collected 2017-09 | reverse complement strand
GGCCAACCCGGTCAGCGCGCTGGTGGTCTTCGAGGTGATGGTCCGGCCGCTGATCCGGATGTCGCTGGGCAAGCGGTCGCCGATGCGGCGCATCGTGCCGGCCCGCGCGCTGGCGCCGATCACCTCGATGCCGGGCCGCACCGGGTACCTGCGCGGCCAGCTGATGCGGGATTCCGACACCGGCGAGTATCTGGTGCAGGCCCTCGGTGGGGCGCCCGGGTCGTCGTCGCACCTGCTCGCGACGCTGGCCGAGGCGAACTGTCTGGTGGTGGTGCCGGCCGAGACCGAGGAGATCCGGACCGGCGAACTCGTCGACGTCGCGTTCCTGGCGCAGCGCGGGTGAATCGCTGGCGGGCCCGTCCGGGGTCACTGCACCCGGGCTGGCCGCTGCCGGTCGGGCCGCTGCGGGTGCCGGCCGGTCTCATCCGATTGCGTCCGCCGCGGCTGCGCGACGGCGTCGAGTGGAGCCGGATCCGCATCGACGACCAGCCCGCACTCGAGCCGTGGGAGCCCAGCGTCGACATCGGCTGGCAGGAGCGGCATTCCCGCGGCGCCTGGCCGTCGTTGCTGCGCGGAATGCGCTCGGAGGCCCGGTTGGGCCGGATGCTGCCCTACGTGATCGAGCTCGACGGAGCGCTGTGCGGTCAGCTGACCATCGGAAACGTGACCCAGGGGGCGTTGCGATCTGCCTGGATCGGGTACTGGGTGCACAGCATGGTCACCGGCGGCGGGGTGGCCACCGGCGCGCTGGCGCTCGGCCTGGACCACTGCTTCGGACCGGTCGGGCTGCATCGGGTGGAGGCGACCGTGCGCGCGGAGAACGCGCCGAGCCGGCGGGTGCTGGCCAAGGCGGGGTTCCGGGAGGAGGGCGTGCTGGTGCGCTACCTGCACGTCGACGGGGCCTGGCGCGACCACCTGCTGGTGGCACTCACCGTCGAGGAGATCGAGGGTTCGGTCACCGCGGCGCTGGTGCGGGCCGGCCGCGCTTCCTGGGGCTGAGCCACCCACGGGGCCCCTGTTACTGCTGTGACACGTGGTTCGTATGGTGCTTGTAATTGCCGAATTACAGGTATGTAATTGTGCACGGCGCGTCGTCGCCCACCCGGGCAGGTCGCCGACCTAGCCTGGGAGCCGAAAGGAGCAGGCCACCATGCCAAGCATCCCCCAGTCATTGCTCTGGATCTCGCTCGTGGTGCTCTGGCTGTTCGTGCTGGTGCCCATGCTCATCAACAAGCGTGAGCACGTGCGCCGCACCAGTGACATCGCGCTGGCCACCCGCGTCCTCAACGTCAAGGCCTCCCGCCTGCTGCGCCGCCGCCGACCGGCCGCGGGCCATCGCAGCGATCCGCACTGGCAGCCCGAACCCGAGGCCGACGACTACGACGAGTTCGATGACGAGGCCACCGGCCCGGTCGTCGTCACCTCCCGGGTGCGTTCGGTCGCCGTCGTCGGCGCCGCGGTGACCGTCGAGGAACTCGACTACCTCGACGTCGACATCGTCGACGAGGACTCCGGGGCGCTGCCCGTCGGCTCCCTGGCCGACGACGCCACCGACTCGATGCCGCGCATCGATCTGACCGAACCGGCCGCCGAGTCCGAGATGCCGGTCGCGGAAGAGATCGCCGAGGAAGCCGTCGAGGAGCCGGTCGCCGAGGCCGAGGACACCGACGAGGCCGACGACGAGTACGAGTACATGGAGGACTCCGGCGGACTGGAGCCCGAGGCAGCCGAACCGCGCTACCAGCGACCCGTCGGGCCGCACAGCCACTACGCCACCAAGACCGCCGCGATTGTCAGTGCCCGCAAGTACCGTTTCCGCAGTCGGGTGCTGATGACCATGTGCGCGCTGCTGGCGATCTTCGCCGCCGCGGGCCTGCTGCTGGCGTCGGGCTTCTGGTGGGCCACCGCGGCGATGGCCGCGGTCACCCTGCTCTACCTGGCCTACCTACGCCGTCAGACCCGGATCGAGGAGCGGTTGCGCCGTCGCCGGATGGCCCGGATGGCGCGATCGCGGCTCGGCGTGGAGAACACCCGCGACCGGGAGATGGATGTGGTGCCCACCCGGCTGCGCCAGCCCGGCGCCGTCGTCCTAGAGATCGATGAGGAAGACCCGATCTTCGAGGATCTCGAGGAGATCGCCTTCGCCCGCACCTTCTACGACCTCCCGCAGGCCGCCGGTCAGTAGCTGCCCCCCTGCCCCCCTTCCGCGAGCGTGCGTGTCCCCGGTCCGACACGCCGTGTTGATCGCGACGAGCGTGCGTGTCCCCGGCGGGGACACGCACGCTCGCGGAGTTTGCCGCACCAGCCGGTTTCAGTGGGAGGGCGTCGGACTGGTAGCCTGCTACCGTCCGAGGGGCTATGGCGCAGTTGGTAGCGCGACTCGTTCGCATCGAGTAGGTCAGGGGTTCGATTCCCCTTAGCTCCACAAAGATTGACCCAGGTGAGAGGTACGACGGGATGTCGTCGCCGATCACCGAACGGCTCGAATGCCACCAGATTCCCTGATTATCTGGCCGGCCTGGGCGCCGGTGCGGTCGCCGGGACGGCCTGGCCCGGGGCCGGATGGTGCTGGGAGGCCGCGATCTACCCCGTTCTGGGCACCCTGCTGTGCGCCACCTTCCTGCAGGCGTTCACCAGGCTGATCGCCGCGTTCCGCGACGTCCGGTTCCTGACCGCGGTACTGGCGATCAACTTCGTCGTGGTGCCGGTCGTCGTGGCGGCGCTGACCCTGCCGCTGACGCTGTCCCGGACGGTGTTGCTGGGCGTGCTGCTCACCCTGCTCACCCCGTGCATCGACTACGTCATCGTGTTCTGCGGTCTGGCAGATCGTCTACGTCCGGCTCATCCCGTTGCTGCTGCCCGCGCCGTCCTGAACCTGCCGCGGGCCCACAAAACCTGACGGAACTTGCCAGGTGTCATACATTTGTCCCGATGGGGCGTGCGGGCCGGTCGCCCGGGCAGGGAGAGGATCGATGCGCAATTCTCGCAGGATCGCCGGACGATCAGCATGGTCGGCGCTGGCCGCGTCGGTGACCGTCGCAACGTTGGCCGCGTCGCTGACCGGCTGTGGCAAGGACACCGAACCGCAAGCGACACCGTCGTACGCCCTCAACGGTGTCTACCGTCTCGTCGGCGACGGCGCCAAACAAACCCTCGGGGGAGCGCCCGACCCAGGGCCGTCGATGCAGCGGCAGTTCGCCCTGCGCAGCCACTGCGGCGGGGAGACTTGCGTCACCATCGGCATGCGACTGGATGACAAGGATGCGAGTAAACCTTTCGAAGACGGGGACGGCAAGCCCGACGAGCCGATGGTCGCCGACTACCGCGACGGCCGCTGGTTTCAGGTCGAACAGGCCGAATGGACCTGCGGTGACGGAAGCGTCGGGCGCCAGACCGTCTACTGGTCGCTGACCCCGCAATCCGACGGCAGCCTGACGGGCACCCGCACCGACATCCGGGTCGCCAGCCCGCAGTGCGTGAGCGTGCAGCAGCTGCCGATCACCGTCACCCGGACCGGCGACATCGACCCGGCGATCTCGCTCGGCGATCCTGCGGCGGTGCCGCCCTGGCGGGCATCATCGCCGGCGCGGCTCTCCGGCAAGTACACGAGGACCGCAGTCCAGGTCCAGGCCGGAAGTGAAATCGACCGCACCGCAGTGGAGTTCACCAGCTTCTGCGTGCGTAACACCAACAACTGCGTGGCGCTGAAGTCGTTCACCGAGCCCGACGGCCCGCGCCTGGTTCCGCTGGAATTCGACAACGGCCGCTGGACCGTGCAGTTCGACGCGATGGACACCGAGTGCCCGGAGTCCAAGCAACAGGCGCAGGTGATCTCCCACGAGCAGTACGCCCTGCCCACCGACGCCTCCAACCCGATCCAGAACACGACCGGGTCGGAGGTCGCCGTCGTCACCGGCGCCTGCACCGGTGTGCTGCGCGACTTCAACCTGGCTCTGCAGCGGTCGGAAGGTTAGGCGATGAGGATGACACGGGTCGGCGCCGCGATTTCGGCGCTGCTGCTGACCGCGTCGGCGCTGTCCGGCTGCGGATCGAACAACACGGGCGGTTCCGATCCCGGCTCGGCGGTGTCGCGGGTGGGCAAGATGGACGGCACCTTCGTGATGGAACTCGACAAGATGCGGTCAGCGGAGTCTGGCAAGGAAGTACCCGGTAGCACCGCCGTTTCGGTGACCATGGTCGTCCGCTCGTCGTGCCCGGACGGTTGTATCGCGGGGGCGGCGGTGGTCAACCCGGTGCCGAACCTGGTGCCGCAGAGCTTCCTGCTCGACTTCGTCGACGGGGCCTGGCAGGGCGTGGAACGACGGCCGGCGACCTGCGGTGACCAGGCCACCGAGGAATTCAAGATCCTCACCCTGACACCGAGTCACGACGGCGGCTACACCGGGCTGTTCCGCTCGCTGACGGCGTCGAACAACGGTTGCAACTTTGAACGACCGGTAACGGTCAAACGGATCGGCAACGCCGACCCCGCGGTGCTGGTGCCCGATCCGTCGATCCTGCCGGACCGGGTGGTCAACCGGGCGGCGGGCCTGCGCGGCAACTACCGCTTCCAGCTGAAAGACAAGAAGGGCGCCCCCATCGATTCCGCGATGGAACGGAAGGTGCAGACCTACTGCGTGCGCACCGCCGAGCGATGCATGTCCCTGATCACCGGGGATGATCGGGAGCTGGTCTGGACGTTGACCAACGGCGTCTGGAGCTTCACCACGACGACCCAGAGCACGTGTGCCGACGGCCGCAAGGCCGAGCGGAAGGACACCGCGACGTTCCCGCTGCCGAACCCGGCGGCCAACCCGATCGCGACGCTGACCGGTTCCGGGTCGTACGCAACCGCCGAACCGTGCCCGGCCACCACCGATTTCGATGTGACCGCCGAACGTATCGGAGACTGATGGCCGGGCCGGGGTCCCGGTAGCCTTGCGCGCGTCGGAAGGAACCCGCCGGTGAGCGAATCGGAGAACGGTCGCGCCGAGGCCCTGGCCCGGATCGACGTCTTCGCCGACTGCACGGCAAGCGATTTGGTGCCCCTGGCTCGGTTGCTGCGCCCGCTGCGCGCCGCGACCGGCGAGGTGCTGATGGTGCAGGGGGAACCCGCCGACGAGTTCCTGATCATCGCCGAGGGCAGCGTCGCGATCACCCGGGAACCGCGCGACGAGTCCGATCCGCCGCTGACCGCCGACGCCGGGCGCATCCTGGGAGAGCTGGCCCTGCTTCGGCATTCGCCGCGGTCGGCCACCGTCACCGCGATCACCGCGCTGGCCGGCTGGAGCGGCGACGACGCCGCGTTCGACCTGCTGATCGAGCTGCCCGGGGTGCTGGAGCGGTTGGAGCGCACCGCCCGGCAACGCCTGGCCGCGTTCATCACCCCGGTGCCGGTGCGGCTGAGCGACGGCCGGGAGTTGCTGCTGCGACCCGTGCTGCCAGGTGACCGGGCCCGCACCGAGCACAGCCACATCACCTTCTCCAGCGACACGTTCTACCGCCGCTTCCAGACTGTGCGTCAGCCCGGTCAGAAGCTGATGCGCTACCTGTTTGTCGTCGACTACGTCGACCATTTCGTCTGGGTGGTGGTCACCCCCGACGGAGACCTGGTCGCCGACGCCCGGTTCGTGCGGGACGAGGACGACCCTACGCGCGCCGAGATCGCCTTCCTGGTCGGCGACGACTACCAAGGCCAGGGCATCGGGACCTTCCTGATGGGTGCGCTGGCGATCGCCGCGCGGGTGGCGGGGGTGACCCGGTTCCACGCCTGGGTGCTGACCGACAATCTGCCCATGCGGGCCATTCTGGATCGCGCCGGCGCCCAGTGGAAGCGTGACGATCTGCACATGGTGACCACCGATATCCCTGTGCCGCAACAGGTTCCATTCGACGACGACACGGCCCGGGGCATCGAGGCGATGGCCGCGCGGGTACTGCGCCAGCTGTGAGGAGATGCCGATGCGACCGACGCTGAACAAGGACACCGTGCTGTGCATCTCGCTGGCCGCCCGGCCCAGCAACATCGGCACCCGGTTCCACAACTACCTCTACGACCGGCTCGGCCTCGACTTCCTGTACAAGGCGTGCACCACCACGGATCTGCCCGCCGCGATCGGCGGTATCCGCGCGTTGAACATCCGCGGTTGCTCGGTGTCGATGCCGTTCAAACAGGATGCGCTGTCACTGGTCGACCGGATCGAACCGTCGGCGGCGGCGATCGGCGCCGTCAACACCATCGTCAACGACGGCGGCGAACTCACCGCGGCCAACACCGATTACCTGGCGATCGAGGCGCTGATCGCCGAGTACGGCCTGGACCCGGACCGGTCGGTGCTGATCCGCGGCAGCGGGGGGATGGCGGCGGCGGTTGCGACGGCGTTCCGGGACAGCGGTTTTCACCACGGCGTGCTGGTGGCCCGCAACACCGTCGCCGGCCCGGAGCTGGCTGAGCGCCTCGGCTACCACTGGCGCCACCACCCCGGCGGCGCGTCGGGGTCGATCATCGTCAACGTCACCCCCATCGGGATGGCCGGTGGCCCCGAGGAATCCGAGTCGGCGTTCGGGCCGGGGACGATTGCTGCGGCCGACACGGTGTTCGACGTCGTGGCACTGGCGGCCGGCCCGGCGGGGGAGACGCCGCTGATCGCCGCCGCGCGGGCGGCCGGCAAACAGGTGATCACCGGAACCGAGGTGATCGCCCGACAGGCCGCCGAGCAGTTCGAGCGCTACACCGGCGTGCGGCCGAGCCCGGAGCTGATCGCCGAGGCCTCGGCATACTCACGCCAGACCTGAACCGCTCAGGCGGTGATGGTGGCCTTCTTGTCGATCTCACTGGTGGCCAGCATCATCGCGGCGGCGTCCTCCTGGTTGCCGCTGGCCCGCAGCCGCAGCACATAGGCGCCACCGTCGGTCGGGATGACGACGGTCTTCTGTGCGATCAGTTGCTGATCCGGCTGGTAGAGGCCACCGATCTGGCTGGTGACGAAGCCGGCCAGGGTGTCGGTCTGCGGGCTCTGCGGCCCGTGGAAGTCCGGCAGCGCGATGATCTCGGCGTTGCTGGCCGCGAAGATGGCGTCCCGGTCGATCTTTCCGCCGAGCTTGGTCATCAGCATGACGATCCGGCCCGGAATCTTCGGGTCGGTCGGCTTCTGCAGGACCAGCGCGCCGAACGGTGCGTCCGGCTCGTCGTAGACCAGCTTCCAGCCCTGGGACACCGGCAGGTCGACCTTCGGCCCGGGATCGCCGTGCCGCAACTCGGTCAGGGTCAGGTTGTTGGCCTTGGCGTACGCCGCCAGCGACCCCGCGCTCGGAGCGGTGACGGCGGGACTCGTCGTCACCGGCGTCGAGGTCTGTACCGGCGCGGTCGAGGCCGGCGAGGTCGTCGACGAGGAGGGGGACTCGGTGTCGGGATGCTTGTCGCATGCCACCGATGCCGCCAGCACCGCGACCGCGGTGAATCCGGTAGCGGCGATTCTGCTCAAGGTAGGCATGGGTTCCCTTTCAGAGCTCGATGACGTCCAGGTGCGTGACCGGCGCATCGTCCTTCTCGGCTCCGGCCAGTACCAGGGCCACCAGTACGTCGATCGTGGTGATGGTGAGTCCGGCGAAGTACATCCAGCGCAACTCGGGCTCCGGCTGCGCGGCGAAGTAGACGATCAGGAAGATCGGCCCGACGATCCCGAAGGTCAGCGTCATCGCCTGGAATATCAGGTACTTCTTGAACGTCGCCATCGGTCGTCCTCCACTGTGAGGACAATACGCGAGGCAACCCGCCGATGACCGTAGCGCGTGGTAGCAAGGGTGCATGCGGATCGTCGTGATCGGTGTGCTGCTGATGGCGCTGGTGGGGTGCGGTCCACCGGGCCCGGCCCCGGATGCTCCCACGTCGTCGACCGCCATCGTCGCACCGACCGGGATCGACCCGGTGCGCATCAAACGGATCCGCGCCGAGTTGCCCGAGGGCTTCGAGGTCGCCGACGTGGCGCCCGACGCCAATCTGGCCGGGCTGGCCGGCTACGGGGGCGATTGGGTGGCCGACCCGCCCGCCTGCGCTGGGCTGCTCGGTCCCCGGGAAACGGCCGAGACCCGGGGACTGTCGGCCTCGGGCACCGGGGGCACGGTGTACGTCACCGTCATGCCCGTTTCCGGTGACCCCGTGGAAGCCGCCGGACCCACAGAAGGCGGGCCTCCTGCTCGCGGAACTACACCGCTCGCGGAACCCGCCGGGGACTGCAGCGCCTGGACCATGAGCTACCAGCACTCCACCGCCCGGGTGCAGCCCGCAGAGGCACCGCAGATCGACGGCGCGACGACGGCGGGTCTGCGGGCCGACAGCGTGACCGCGGTGGAATCCGCCGCCCGCACCGAATCCACCATCCGCTGGCTCACCGCCGAGCACGATGACCAACTGGTCGCGGTCACGGTCATCACCACGCCGGGAAACGCGGAGGGTCCGCTGACCGACGACTACGCCACGGGCCTGTTGGTCAAGGCGGTGTCGGTGTTGCACCGGTAGATTGGCCCGCGATGCGAAGTTACGCGGTTGTGCTGCTGGGTGCGGGGCTGTTGGCCGGTTGCACCACGTCCTCGGACACCCATGCCGACATTTCCAAGATTGCCGATGTCAAGGCATCCTTCGGGCCGGAATACACGGTCAACGTGGTGCCGGTCACCGGCATCGACCCGGCGCGGTTGAGCTCCGGGCAGAAGTTGCCCGACGGGATGGTGTTCGACCCGCCGGCCTGCGCGAAACTCGGCCAGAGCCAACCGGCCGCAGCACAGCTGAACGGCAATATGTCGTCGGTCATCGCCGAGGGCGGCGGGGTGCGCTACATCGTCATCGAGACATCGCAACCGTTGCCGTCCAACGACCCCGGCGCCGACTGCCACAAGGTCAGCTTCGCCGGCACCGGTGTGCGGGGGACCGTGCAGGTGGTCGACGCTCCGCAGATCGGCGGTGCCACCACCCTCGGCAAGCACGTGGTCATGCAGATCACCAACAACGGGAAGCCGCAGACCGGCGAAACCTATACCTACACCGCCGATTTCGGTGACTACCGGGTGCTGGTGACGGCCAATCCGACGGTGGTGCCGGACAAGCCGACGGTTCCGGTGGACACCGAGCGGGCCAAGGGATTGCTGACCGCCGGGGTCGCCGCGATCCGGGGCTGAGCCTCACCGCACGCCGCGCGGGCGGAACTGGATGCTGATCCGCGGCCCGACCGCCCGGCTGGTCTTGGGGATCGCGTGCTCCCAGGTCCGCTGGCAGCTGCCGCCCATCACCAGCAGGTCCCCGTGGCCGTGCCGGATCCGCAGCGATGAGCCGCCGCCGCGCGGCCGCAACGCGAAGGTCCGGCCGGCGCCCAGGCCGACGATGGCGACCATGGTGTCGGCGGTGCGGCCACGGCCGATGGTGTCGCCGTGCCAGGCCACGCTGTCGACACCGTCGCGGTACAGGCACAGGCCGGCGGTGGTGAACGGCTCGCCGAGTTCGCCGGCGTAGGCGTCGTTGAGGCGACGGCGCAGCCCCTTGAGTACCGGGTGCGGCGCCTCGGAGGTGGTCAGATCGACGAAGCTGCACAGCCGGGGCACGTCGAGGGTCCGCTCGTACATCCGGCGGCGCTCGGCTCGCCAGTCGACGGCGGCCAGTACCTCGTCGAACAGCGCGGCCGGGGCGTCGAACCAGCCGGGGCGCACGTCGATCCACGCGCCGCCGGCCAGCGGGCGGCGGTGTTCGGAGTCGAACAATGCTCCCTGCACGGCAACGGACACCCCGCCAATGTATCGCACAATAGTTCGAATTTGCGGGCGTGGGCGCGGTGAGTCGGCGCGCAGTGCCGCGCGGCGTTGCGGTGTGCTGCTGACGCGGCTCTCCGAACGGAATTGACCGACCGTCGGCCGCCGATTACTGAACCGGGCAGGCGTACTTTCTGGCCACCTCCATCACCCGCTGTTGCGCCCCGGGCCCGATGACACCCTGGGCAGCCAACTCCACGCCGATGTACCCCGGTATGCCGCCGACGCACGCCTGGTGGGCAACCCGCCACGCGGTATCCGCATTGAGGTGGTAGCCGTTGCGTTCCAGTCCTTGCAGGTAGTTGTCGAATTCCGGCGTGCCCTGGTCCGGAATGGCACTGGCCGTGCCGGCCAGCCCAATGCCGGTGACCACGGCTAGCAGAAGTGCGGCAGCCAAACGTCTCATATTCATCCCCCTCGGTCGATACGCCCCAAACCGATTACACGGTCGCACAAGACACCGACAACTGAATCATCCGGTTGCCTTTCGCCACGGTTACGCCGAACGCGGTGTTGTACTGGGGCCAAGCCCAGTGACGTGGTGTAAGAGTTCGCTCGATCGCGTGACCCTTCGTGGAGCAGTTTAGGGGGTCAGTGCGGGGGTGGTGTCGGTTTGCTGCACGGTGGGCTGGTCTGTCCTGGTC
>WBZQ01003082.1_pt1 | contig 10446 bp, 8 predicted proteins | sample 5204251 | NCBI WGS metagenome assembly WBZQ01 (sample SAMN12412402, study PRJNA552823) | activated sludge metagenome | isolation source: activated sludge from nitrification reactor of wastewater treatment plant... | place: USA: Virginia | collected 2017-09 | reverse complement strand
CGGTGGGTGTGCGAACCCGGTCGGCCAGGCCGAGTTCGGCCAGCAGCGCCGGCACCTCCGGGCGGCGCACGACGAACGCCTCGGCGCCGATGTCCATGACCTGGCCGGCCAGCGTCTCGGTCCGCAGGATGCCGCCGAGCCGGTCGGCCGGGTCGAACAGGGTGATCCGGGCTCCCGCGCCGGCGGCCCGGCGCAGCCGGTAGGCCACCGTGAGACCCGAGATACCACCGCCGATCACGGCATACCGGGCGGTTCGGCGAGGCTCGGCGGAGTGGACGGGAGCGGAGCGAGTGGCCGCGGAGCCGAGGGGAAGCCGGGACCGCCCGCGACCATACCGGGCGGGTGTCACAGCGAGTGCACCAGCGACACCAGCTCGGTCAGCACGCCGGGGTCGGTGGCCGGCAGCACCCCGTGGCCCAGGTTGAAGACATGTCCGGCGGCACCGGCGGCCAGCGCGGACCGGCCGTCGTCGTACACGGCGCGGGCGGCGGGTTCGACGACCGGCCAGCCGGCCAGCAGCGTCACCGGGTCCAGGTTGCCCTGCAGGGCCCGGCCGGGCCCGACGCGGCCGGCGGCCGCGGTCAGCGAGGTGCGCCAGTCGACGCCGACCATGCCCGCCGGGATCGGGCCCAGCGCCTCCGACATCGCACCGAGCAGCTCGGCGGTACCCACCCCGAAGTGTGTCATCGGCACCCCGGCACCGGCCAGCGCGGCGAACACCCGGCTGCTGTGCGGCAGAACGTAACTGCGGTAGTCGGCCAGCGACAGGGTGCCGGCCCAGGAGTCGAACAGCTGCAGCGCGTCCACACCGGCATCGATCTGCAGTTGCAGGAACCCGATGGTGATGTCGGTCAGCGCCTCCATCAGCGCGTGCCAGGTCGCTGGCTCGCCCAGCATCATCGCCTTGGTCCGCTCGTGGTGGCGGCTGGGTCCGCCTTCGACCAGGTAGGAGGCCAGGGTGAACGGCGCGCCGGCGAAACCGATCAGCGGCACCTGGCCGAGTTCACCGACGAGCTGCCCGACGGCGGTGGTCACCGGGACCATCGCCGCGGGGTCGAGGCGGCCCAGCGCGGCGACGTCGGCGCCGGTGCGCACCGGGTGGGCGATCACCGGCCCCACGTCGGGCACGATGTCCAGGTCGATACCGGCGCCGCGCAGCGGAACGACGATGTCGGAGAACAGGATCGCCGCGTCCACGCCGTGCCGGCGGATCGGCTGCAGGGTGATCTCGGTGACCAGGTCGGGGTCGAAGCAGGCGTCCAGCATGCGGTGGTTGGCCCGCAGGGCGCGGTACTCGGGCAGCGACCGGCCCGCCTGGCGCATAAACCACACCGGGGTGTGCGCGGGACGGCGGCCGGCGACCGCGGCCAGATAGGGAGATCCGGGCAGCTCACGTCGGGTAGTCATCGCCTGCAATGCTGCCATGAGCCCGGCGCGCCTGCGCCGCCGGACGGGCGCGAGCGGCTAGCGTCGTTTTCGTGACCGCTGTCGAACCGGCCGAGTTCCGCGACGCCGTCGTGGCGATGAATGCCGCGACGGTGCGACGGGAGATCGAGCTGGGCCCGATCCGCCCGCCGCAGCGGCTGGCGCCGTTCAGCTACGCCCTGGGCGCCGAGGTCCGCCACCCCGCCACCGAGGTGGTTCCCGAGCAGTCCGAGGGTGACGCGTTCGGCCGGCTGATCCTGCTGCACGACCCGGAGGGGTCCGACGCCTGGGACGGCACCATGCGCCTGGTGGCCTACATCCAGGCCGATCTGGATGCCAGCGAGGCCGTCGACCCGCTGCTGCCGGAAGTGGCGTGGAGTTGGCTGGTCGAGGCCCTGGCCGAATGCCCGAACCAGCACACCGCCCTCGGCGGGACGGTCACCGCGACCACCTCGGTGCGCTACGGCGACATCTCCGGGCCGCCGCGGGCCCATCAGCTGGAGCTGCGCGCGTCGTGGACCGCGACGGACCTGGAGCTGGCCACGCATGTGCAGGCGTTCTGCGCGGTGCTCGAGCATGCCGCGGGACTGCCACCGGTGGGCGTCACCGAGCTGGGTTCGCGATCCCGCGCCTGACCGATGGCCCCCGAACCCGACATCCAGGCGGACGCCGACCCCGAAGCCACTCCGCTGACCGCCCCGGCCGGCGGTGTGCCGCCGGTTTCGGTGTATCCCAGTGACATCGCCGACGCCGCCGAGACGCTGGCGGGCGGGAAGGGCCCGTTTGCCGTCGACGCCGAACGCGCGTCGGGGTTCCGCTACTCCAACCGCGCCTACCTGATCCAGATCCGACGGGCCGGGGCCGGGACGGTGCTCATCGACCCGGTCAACCACGGCGGCGACCCGTCGACCGTGCTGGCGCCGCTGGCCGAGGTGCTGGGCACCGACGAGTGGATCCTGCACGCCGCCGACCAGGATCTGCCGTGCATGGCCGAGCTGGGACTGCGCCCGCCGGCGCTGTATGACACCGAGCTGGCCGGCCGGCTGGCCGGGTTCGAGCGGGTGAACCTGGCGACGATGGTGTCCCGGCTGCTCGGTCTGGGCCTGGCCAAGGGACACGGCGCGGCCGACTGGTCCAAGCGGCCGTTGCCGCCGGCCTGGCTGAACTACGCGGCCCTGGACGTCGAGGTGCTCATCGAGCTGCGCGACGCGATCGCCGGCGTGCTGGCCGAGCAGAACAAAACCGATTGGGCGGCACAGGAATTCGAACACGTGATGGGGTTCACCGGATCGCCGACCCGGCGTGACCGGTGGCGCCGCACCTCCGGCATCCACAAGATCCGCGACCGCCGCGCCCTGGCGCAGGTCCGCGAGATGTGGCTGGCCCGCGACCGGATGGCCGCCCGCCGCGACGTCGCCCCCAGCCGGATCCTGCCGGATTCGGCGATCATCGCCGCGGTTAAGGAAGACCCGAAGACGGTCGACGCGCTGACGGCGCTACCGATTTTCGGCGGCCCCAAGCAGCGCCGTTCGGCCCAGACTTGGCTGGACGCCCTGGCGGCCGGGCGCACCACCGCGGACCTGCCGTCGCCGTCCGAGGAGAGCAGCGGGCCACCGCCGGCGGTGCGGTGGAGCCGTCGCAAACCCGAGGCGGCCGCCCGCCTGGAGGTGGTCCGGGCGGCGTTGACCGGGGTGAGTGAGCAGGTCAGCGTGCCGACGGAGAACATCCTGGCGCCGGATCTGATGCGACGGCTGTGCTGGGACTGGTCGGCACAGGCGGAACCCACCACGGCCATCGAGGTGTTCCTGCGCGACGGCGGCGCGCGGCCCTGGCAGCGGGAACTGACGGTCCCGGTGCTGGCCGACGCGCTCACCCGCGCCGACGAGGCCCCGTCCGGCGAGGCCCCCACCGACGGTTCCTAGCCGGCGGCCTTGCGTGCGCGTTCGCGCATCGAGGCGATCACCCCGCCGTCGTTGAGGATGTCGGTGCCGGTGAGGTAGCCGGCCGTCGGGCCCACGCAGAACACCATCAACGCGGCCATCTCCTCGGCGGTCCCCCAGCGCGGCACCGCGGCGTCGGCGACCATCGCACCGGCGCCGGCCTGCTCCTCCAGCCGGCCCATCGTCGTGTCGACCGAACCGGGCGACACCGAGACGATGCGCTGGCCGCGCGCGTTGAACCGCTCGGCCTGCGCACTGCTGTACCACTTCACGAAACTCTTGCCGATGGCGTACGAGAGTCCCGGGCGGGCCTCGGGGGGCGCGATCTCGCACGCCGCGAGCATCTGCGTCAAGAACTCCTCGGGGTCCTCGGTGGCCAGCGGGAACGCGGCGGTGGGGATGATCTCGTCGGGCAGCATGTGGGCGGCCATCGACGCGACGTTGACGATCGCGGCGCCCTCGGGCGCCCGGGCGTGAAACGCCTCGTTGACGTTGACGGTGCCGATTGCGTTGGTGCGCATGATGTATTCGGCATCGCCCATGCTGGGGCTCACCCCGGCGGTGTGCACCACCGCGCGCAGGACGCCCAGGTGGGCCGCCTCGTCGAACATGGTCTCGACCGCGCGCGCATCGGTCACATCGATCGTCATGTCGCAATACCGCAATGCGGTGTCGGCCAGTTCGTCACGGGCGGCGGTGAGCCGGTCACCGTTGACGTCGGCCAGTAACAGGGCGTCCTCGCGAGCGAGGAGTCGCGCGACCGCCAGGCCCATGCCGCCGCCACCGCCGGTGATGATCGTTACAGAATCCACGAAATGTGACACTACCGCGCAAGGTCAGCCGGCGAACAGGCCCGCCGGGAAGGGCGTGGAGTCCGGCATTGAAGAATCCGGGGACCGTCATCGCGGCGAGGTCGTCGGCGAGCTCGTGCACGCACACCGTGGCGGCCTGCGCGGCCGGGCCGACGGGGTGCAGTCGTCACCCAGCCCGACGGTGCCGTGCGCCCAGGCCACCACCGGCCACCCGCCGTCCGGCGCCGGGGTCTTCGGAGTGAACACCACCGCGGTGCCCACAGCGGGGCGGCTGCGCTGATCGGTGGTGGCGTAGAGGATCCGGTGGGACGACGCCGCCGAGGGCACCGACAGCGCCGGGTCCAGCGGCACCGATTCGATCAGCGATCCCGGGGTGGGGATCACCGCGCTGTAGTTGCCGGCGTCGAGTCCGAACCAGATCGGCGCGGCACTCGCGACGGCGGGGACGAGGAACAGGGCGGTCAGCGAGATCGCCACGGCGGTCGCCTTCTTCACGGGGCGGGTCAGGCGCCTTCGTTGGTCTCGGTGGGCGAATGCGTCTGGGCGGCAACCCAACCGGTGATCCGGCGGGCCACCGCACGGTCGGTCAGGCCCAACTCGGCCAGCAGCTCCCCGCGCGACGCGTGCTCCAGGAACTTCTGTGCCACACCGATGTCCCGACAGGGCACGTCGATGTCGGCGGCGCGCAACGCCGCCGATACCGCGGAGCCGATGCCCCCGGAAACCCCGCTGTCCTCGCAGGTGACCACCAGGGTGTGTTCGGCGGCAAGGACTTTGATCTCCTCGGGCACCGGCAGCACCCAGCGGGGGTCCACCACCGTCACCCCGATGCCCTGGCCGCGCAGCAGTTCGGCCACCGACAGGGCCAGCGGCGCGAACGCGCCGACCGCAACGATCAACACGTCCGGTGTGCAACCGGGCGCGGGTACGGCCAGCACGTCGACGCCGCCGCGGCGCTGCAGCGCCGGAATATCCTCGCCGACAGCACCTTTGGGGAACCGCAGCACCGTCGGCCCGTCGGTGACGGCCAGCGCCTCGCCGAGTTCCTCGCGCAGCGTGGCGCCGTCGCGCGGTGCGGCCACCCGGATGCCGGGCACCGCACCGAGGATCGACAGGTCCCACATACCGTTGTGGCTGGCGCCGTCCGGGCCGGTGACCCCGGCGCGGTCCAGCACGACCGTGACCGGCAGCTTGTGTAGTGCCACATCCATCAGTAGCTGGTCGAACGCCCGGTTCAGGAACGTCGCGTACACGGCGACCACCGGATGCAGCCCGCCCATCGCCATTCCGGCGGCCGAGGTCACGGCGTGCTGTTCGGCGATGCCGACGTCGAACAGCCGGTCGGGGAAACGCTCGCCGAACGCGGCCAGTCCGGTCGGCCCGGGCATCGCCGCGGTGATCGCGACGACGTCGCGGCGCCGACCACCGATGCGGATCAGCTCATCGGAGAAGATGCCGGTCCAGCCCGGGGCGCTCTCCCCCGTCGCCTGGCCGGTCAGCGGGTCGATGACGCCGCAGGCGTGCATCTGCTCGGCCTCGTCGGCCTCGGCGGGGCCGTAGCCCATGCCCTTGCGGGTGACGACGTGCACGATCACCGGGTGGTTGAACCCGCGGGCGTGCCGCAGCGCCTGCTCGACGGCGTGCTCGTCGTGGCCGTCGATGGGTCCGACGTACTTGATGCCCAGGTCGGTGAACATGGCCTGGGGCTGCAACGCGTCCTTGAGCCCGGCCTTCACCGAGTGCAGGAACTGGTAGCACACCTCGCCGGCCACCGGCATCCGGCGCAGCGCGCCGCGCCCGCGTTCCAGGAATTTCTCGTACCCGGGTTGCAGTCGCAGCCCGGCCAGATGGTCGGCCAGCCCGCCGATGGTCGGCGCGTAGCTGCGGCCGTTGTCGTTGACGACGATCACCACCGGCCGGTTTCCGGCGGCGATGTTGTTCAGCGCCTCCCAGCACATGCCGCCGGTCAGGGCGCCGTCGCCGACGACGGCGACCACGTGCCGGTTGCGGTGCCCGGCCAGCTCGAACGCCTTGGACAGCCCGTCGGCGTAGGACAGCGCCGCCGAGGCGTGGCTGGACTCGACCCAGTCGTGTTCGCTCTCCGCGCGGCTCGGGTAGCCGGACAGTCCGTCCTTGCTGCGCAGGGTGGCGAAGTCGTCGGCCCGGCCGGTCAGAATCTTGTGCACGTACGCCTGATGCCCGGTGTCGAAGACGATGGGGTCGTGCGGCGAGTCGAAGACCCGGTGCAGGGCGATGGTGAGTTCGACCACACCGAGATTCGGGCCCAGGTGACCGCCGGTGGCGGCCACCTTGTGGATCAAGAACTCGCGGATTTCCGCCGCCAGCTCGTCGAGCTCAGCTTGCGACAAACGCGCCAGATCAGCGGGGCCGCGGATCTGTTCGAGCATCCGACCAGTGTACGCACCGAGCCTGGTGTCACCGCGCACGGACACTCGCGCAGGTCAGTCCCGATCGGCGTCGGCGGCCTGCGCCGCGGCGATCCGTCGGTATGCCTTGTTGCGGCCCGCCAGCACGACCGCGGCCAGCACCGCCGACACCAGGCTGGCCACCAGCACGCCGATCTTGACGTGGTCGCCGTCGGCGGTGCCGTAGCCGAACGCCAGCTCGCCGATCAGCAGCGACACGGTGAACCCGATGCCGGCCAGCAGCGACACGCCCCACACGTCGCGCCAGGTCAGCCCGTCGTCGAGATCGGCGCGGGTGAACCGGGCCAGCAGGTAGGTGGTGCCGAACACCCCGATCGGCTTGCCGATCACCAGCCCGGCGAGCACCCCGAGCGTCACCGGCAGCCTCAGTGATTCGAGCAGTCCGGACACCCCGCCGACGGTCACCCCCGCGGCGAAGAAGGCGAACAGCGGGACCGCAACCCCGGCCGAGAACGGCCGAACGAGGTGTTCCAGGCGCTCGGTGCCGCCGCCGTGGCGGCCCAGCACCGGCACGGTGAAACCGAGGACCACCCCGGCGACGGTGGCGTGAATCCCGCTGGCGTGCACCAATGCCCAGGTCGCAGCGGCCAGCGGCAGCAGAATCCACCAGCGGTGCACCCCGCGCTGCACCGCGACGGCGAACAGCGCCGCGGGCACCAGGGCGCACAGCAGCGGCACCGGCGCGACGTGGTCGGTGTAGAAGAACGCGATCACCGTGATGGCCAGCAGGTCGTCGACGACGGCCAGGGTCAGCAGGAACACCCGCAGCCCCGAGGGCAGGAAGCTGCCCAGCACGGCCAGCACCGCGACGGCGAACGCGATGTCGGTCGCCGTCGGCACCGCCCAGCCGACCAGGGTGCCGGTGGACCCGCCGGCGATGTTGATGCCGACGAAGATCAGCGCGGGGGCCACCATGCCGCCGACGGCGGCCAGGATCGGCAGCGCCGCACGGGACGGATTGCGCAGGTCACCGGCGACGAACTCGCGTTTGAGCTCGCACCCGACGACGAAGAAGAACACCGCCAGCAGCCCGTCGGCCGCCCAGGCGGCCAGCGGTAGGTCCAGGTGCGCCTCGCGCGGCCCGACGACGTGGCCGGCCAGTGCGTGATAGGAGTCCGACCACGGCGAGTTGGCCCAGATCAGAGCGACGGCCGCCGACACCAGCAGCACCAGGCCGCCGTTGGTGTCGTCGCGCAGTACCGCGGCCAGCCGGGATGCCTCGGGCCGGGAGCCGCGGGTGAACAGCCGGCGCGGGAGCCCCATCAGCGGACCAGCACACTGATGCATTCGACGTGGTGGGTGAGCGGGAAGGCGTCGAACACCCGCAGCGCTTCGACCCGGTATCCGTGCCCGAGGTAGTAGCCGATGTCGCGGGCGAAGGAGGCCGCCTCGCAGCCGATGTGCAGGACGCGGTCCACGCCCGCGGCGGCGACGGCGTCGATCACCTCCCGTCCGGCGCCGGTGCGCGGCGGATCCAGCACTGCCAGTTCGGCTTTCGGCAGCCGGGGCAACGCGCGGCGCACCGACTCGGTGGTGAACCGGACCTGCGCCAGGTCGGCGAGGGCGGCCCGGCCGGCGCGGGCGCCGGCGCGGGCGGTGTCCACCGAGTGCACCTGCCCGGTCTCCCCCACCGCGGCGGCCAGCGCCGCCGCGAACACCCCGGCGCCGCCGTAGAGGTCCCACGCCGTGGCACCGGGGGCGTCACCGGCCCAGTCGGCGACCAGGGCGCTGTAGAGCTCTGCGGCTTCCCGGTGGGCTTGCCAGAACGCGGTGACGGGCAGCCGCCAGGTCCGCCCACCGACCCGCGCGGCCACCTCGTAGCCACCTTCGAGCACCCGGGGTCGCCGGTCGCCGCCGCTGCACGCGACGTGGCGCACGCGATCGTCGTCGAGGACGACGTGCAGCTGGTCGCCGACCCGGGCGCCGTCGGCGGTGATCCCGTCGAGCATTCCGGCGGGCAGCTGGGCGCAGCGCAGGTCGGTGACCAGTTCGGTGCTGTGGTAGCGGTGGAAGCCGGGGCGCCCGTCGGCGCCGATGGCCAGCCGCACCCGGGTGCGCCAGCCGGTCGGCTCGCCCGAGCCCACAGGTTCTGCGAACGGGGGTTCTGCGGCCGCCCCCAACCAGTCGAATCGGGCCAGCCGCGACAGCTGGTTGCCGACCACCTCGCCCTTGATGCGGCGCGCGGCCGACGGCTCGGCGAACGCGAGGTCGCAGCAACCGGCGCCGTGCGGGCCGGCGATCGGGCACAGCGATGCGATCCGGTCGGCCGAGGGCTCCAGGATCTCGACGGCCTCGGCGTGCCAGTAGGAGCCGCGTTCGGAGGTGATCCGCGCGGTGACCGTCTCGCCGGGCAGCGCGTAGCGCACGAACACCACCCGGCCGTCGTGGCGAGCCACGCACGATCCGCCGTTGGCCGGTGCCCCGAGCGTCAGGGTCAGCGTCTCGGCGGTCAATCGACGATCCCGCGGCGCAGGTCACCGGGTGCATTCACCGGCGTGAGGTTCTTCAGCCGCTCCGAGGAGTGCAGTTGCCAGGGCACCGAGGTGACCATCACGTTCGGTTCGAACAGCAGCCGGGTCTTCAGGCGCAGGGCGCTCTGGTTGTGCAGGATCTGCTCCCACCAGTGCCCGACGACGTACTCGGGGATGAACACCGTCACCACGGTGCGCGGGGATTCCTTGCCGACCCGCTTGACGTAGTCGAGCACCGGGCGGGTGATCTCACGGTAGGGCGAGGCGATCACCTTCAGCGGCACGCTGATGTCGCTCTCCTGCCAGCGGTGCACCAGCTGGCGGGTCTCGGCGTCGTCGACGCTGACGGTGATGGCCTCCAGGGTGTCGGGCCGGGTGGCCCGGGCATAGGCCAGTGCCCGCAGGGTCGGCAGGTGCAGCTTGGACACCAGTACGACGGCGTGGTTGCGGCTGGGCAGCACGATCTCGTGGTCGTCGTCCTCCAGGCTGGCCAGCTCCCTCGACACCCGGTCGTAGTGCCGGTGGATGAGTTTCATCATCGCGAACAGTGCGCTCATCGCCAGGATCGCGATCCACGCGCCGGCCAGGAACTTGGTGACCAGCACCACGATCAGCACCGCACCGGTGCAGATCAGGCCGATCGTGTTGACGATCCGGGAACGCTGCATGCGGCGGCGCTCGGCGGGATCGGTTTCGCCGACCAGATGCCGGGTCCAGTGCCGCACCATGCCGATCTGGCTCAGGGTGAAGGAGACGAACACCCCGACGATGTAGAGCTGGATCAGTGCGGTGACCTCGGCGCGGAAGGCGACGACGAAGGCGATGGCGGCGATCGCCAGGAACAGGATGCCGTTGGAGAACGCCAGCCGGTCCCCGCGGGTGTGCAGCTGGCGCGGTAGGTAGCTGTCCTGGGCGAGGATCGAGCCCAGCACCGGGAAGCCGTTGAACGCGGTGTTGGCGGCCAGGATCAGGATCAGGGCGGTGACGACGGTGATCGCCACGAAGCCGAGGTGGAAGTTGCCGAACACCGCCTGCGCGAGCTGGGCGACCAGGGTCTTCTGGTGATAGTCCGGCGGTGCTCCGGAGAGTTGGCTGGCCGGGTCCTCGGCGATCTTCACGCCGGTCTTCTCCGCCAGGGTGATGATGCCCAGCAGCAGGGCGACCGAGATGGACCCCAGCAGCAGCAGGGTGGTGGCGGCGTTGCGGGATTTGGGTTTCCGGAAGGCCGGCACGCCGTTGCTGATGGCCTCCACCCCGGTCAGCGCCGCGCAGCCCGAGGAGAACGACCGGGCCACCAGGAACACCAGGGCCAGGCCGACGAAGTCGTGTTCGGCGTGCAGGGTGTAGGGCG
>WBZQ01003081.1_pt1 | contig 10446 bp, 9 predicted proteins | sample 5204251 | NCBI WGS metagenome assembly WBZQ01 (sample SAMN12412402, study PRJNA552823) | activated sludge metagenome | isolation source: activated sludge from nitrification reactor of wastewater treatment plant... | place: USA: Virginia | collected 2017-09 | reverse complement strand
GGCGTTGTGGGAGGCGATGCAGCAGGATAAAAAGGTGTCTGCAGGGACCGTGTACTGTGTGGTCCCGGAACGAATTGGATCGGTGCGAATTGTTCCGTTAGCGAAGGAGCCCACTCGCGCCTGGTACGAGAGCGTCAGTACTCGCGACACAGGATCCCGGCAACGAGTTCCGGGCAAGAAGCCGTCACGGTAGGAGCGCAATGGCATCGAAGCGAACAGTCCCTCAATTGGAACAGGCGTTGCGTGAAAAAACACGCGAAGTCGATGTCCTGCACCGTATCAGCGAATCGATCAGCAGCACGCTCGATCTGGAGTCCGTCCTTCGGCATATTGTCGATGTGGTGGTTGAAGCCACCAAAGCCGATGCCTGTCTCTTGTATCTCCTGTCCGATAACCGGGACGAGCTCATTCTTCGAGCCTCCAAGAACCCTCATCCGAAGCTCATCGGGCGCATCACGATCGGATTGGGGGAGGGCATCACCGGGTGGGTTGCGCGGGAGAGAACTCGCGTGGTGATTCCGAACAGTGCGAGCGACGATTCTCGGTTCAAGTTTTTTCATAACTTGCCGGAAGATCGCTATCAGGCGTTTGTCTCCGTGCCCATCACGACCAAGCAGGAGGTCGTGGGGGTTATCAACGTCCAGCACAAACGGTCGCGGCGATACCGCCCTGACGAGCTCGCACTGCTGTCGACGATTGCCACACAAGTCGGCGGTGCCATCGAGAACGCCAGGCTCTACGATCAGATGACCCGTAAGGCGTTACAACTCGATACCTTGTCCCAAGTGTCTGAAACGGTCTCGTCGAATCGTTTGATGGAAGATGTCTTGCAGCTGATTGTGACGATGACGGCGCAAATGATGGGGTCGAAAATTTGTTCCATTATCCTCTTGGATCAGCCGACCGGTGAATTGCGGATTGCCGCCACGCAAAGTTTGAGTGAGCAGTACCGGCGTAAGCCCAATGTGAAGATCGGTCAAAGCATCAGTGGGCGTGCGGTCCAGGATCGCCGTCCGATCATTGTCCCGGATGTCACCAAAGAAGGCTCCTACATGTATCCGGACATGGCCGCGAAAGAAGGGCTGTGTTCACTCCTCTGCGTGCCCATGCTGGTGCGTGAAAAAGCCATCGGTGTCATCAACACCTATACCTCCAAGCCCCATACCTTCACGTCCGAGGATGTGAAGCTCATGCAGGCCATCGCCAATCAAGCGGCCATATCCATCGAGCATACGACGCTGTTGGAAAAGTCGTTCGAAATGCAGGAAGCCTTGCAGGTACGCAAGTTGCTCGATCGGGCCAAAGGCTATCTCATGCGGTCGAAACGTCTGTCGGAAGAAGATGCCTTCAAGCTGATTCAGCGACAGAGCATGGATCTCCGCAAGTCCATGCGCGAGATTGCCGAAGCGATTTTGCTGGCGGGTGAGATTGAAGACCGGGCCGACAAAAACCGGGGATAAGCGGACCACATTCGCCGTTGTTCTGTCGTTACGGCTTGCTTGAGGGGCTCTGGCCGCCTTTGGTCGGCTGGTTGCCCAGCTGTCGCTTGATGTCCTCCAATTCCTTTCGCAGCTCCTCTACCTCTCGTTCCTTCTGCTTCATCTGGTCTTTGATCTGCTGTACGTCGTCGTGAAGTGGTGGTGTGGTGGACGGTATGGCGGCGGGTGCGACGGCAGGAGTCGGCGCAGGAGCAGACGGAGTCGGTGGAACTGCGACAGTGGGCGCTTTCGCCAGGGTGTCATAGTCGATGACAAGCGTGGTCAGCCCTTCTCCCGCGGCAAAGGGCGGCGCATAGATGTCCGGGCGGAGTGCCGATTCCGGCACAAACAGGACTGTGCGGTTTCGCAATCCAGTCGGCTCGGGAAGCCGGCGATTCGGCATGTTGATGGTGTCGGGTGATTCCGTGTGATGGCGGAACTGGTGTATCGTCAGGTACAACGAACGTCCATAGACAAACAGCTTGCCGCTCGTCGTGCTCTCCTGATTCCGTTGCGGAGCGTTCCCTGATCCAACGCCGGCACCGGTTCTATCACGTCCCTCGAAGTGTTCTTTCTGCACAATGTGAAACCCCACCTGCTGATCGGGCGCAGCTTGACTCAATCCATCCGCGATGGCAGGAGTCAGCAGGGCAATGTCGTCCTGGGAAAAGACGGAGAGCCTCCGGTTCTGCTGTGCGCTCAACGATTGCAGGAGGCCCTTGCCTTCCTCGATCTGAACGCCTTGTAAGCTTTTGGCGATGAGTTCCGGAGCAAGTCGGATGGGGTGCGTGGCCTGAAACTGACGCGTCGGGATCCGCTCGAGATAGACCCCGCTCCGGGCCGATTGCTGAATCGTGACATCCAGTTGGGGGCCGCTCGAGCAGGCGGTGACGAAGACAGCGAACACCAGACCTAAGGCGGATGCGTAGCGATGTCTCATGGATAAAATGTTCATCATACAGAGGCCTGCACGGCGTGCAGTGTATCACAGGTTAGACTCATGAGGAGAACGAAGGGCGGAGGACGGCTGCTTGACAAGATGAGGCAAGGAAGCGTATAGACCTCTCCCGTATGCGGTGAGCGCGGGACAACGACGTCCCGAATTTTCGCAGGCAGCACATAGGCAGAGGACAATGACGTCCTTTTGGTCCAACGGTTGGACCGGAAGGGCGTTTTTTATTGCCTGCAAGCCCATCCGGTCCGGTGACAGTCACATCGTTCCGAACCAGGAGGGCTTTCAGGATGAAGAGAGGGAGGCGAAGACACATTGCGCTCTGCGCGAGCCTGCTGATGGTCATCGCCATCACGGCGCCCGCGGGAGCAGAAGAGCAGAGTGTTGGAGAGGCGGCAGGGGCCGGGCGACTATCGCGGGAAGTGGAAACTCCACCAGCAGTGATTTGTGGTGGCTGTGTGACGCCCACCTTTGCCGGCGAGGGCAAGGGCAGCATCGTTCCGTACGGCCGTATCGAATTAGACGGCATTTATAGCAATCGGAATACCAACCCGCTCGATCCGGGACAGTTCAACGGCTACGCCACGGCAGCTGGAAAGAGCAGCAACGCCTCATCGACTCTCAATCCTCGCTACAGCGTCTTCGGGTTACGCGCGGATCGAACCGACGGCACCCACTCCCTCACGGGTGTCGTGGAAGCCGACTTCTACAGCCAAACCGACAACGCGGGAAACATCTCCCCTCGCTTGCGGTTGGCGAACGTCAAATACTCTCCGAACAACAGCCGGACGACCATCACGGCAGGCATGGATTGGACGCCGATCATGTCCTCCCATCCGAACCTGATCGACTTTTCCATCATGGGCTACAACGGTAACCTGTGGCAGCGCCTTCCGCAGGTCACCGTGAAACATCAGTTCACCGAGAACGTCAACGGCCTGTTGACCGTCATGCGATTCGAGCGCGGATTGTCCGCCATTCAGCCGCAGACACAACGGCGGACCTTCCAAGGGGCTGGCGCGGCAGCGGCAGCGCCGGGCAGCTGCGGCAGCAGCGGATTTGCCTGCTCAGAAAACGCCTTTAATGATCCAGTGCAAATGCCGTACGTCGGCACTCGCTTCGCCTACACGGGAACGGGTGACCAGGCAGGCTTCATGGTGGCGCTGAATGCCGCTTTCCGTCACTACCGATCCGCACCTACAGCGGGCGGAATTCCGTCCGGTCAGGACATCAATTCTTATCTTGTCGGGGCGGAATTGGCTGTGCCCATTACCAACAGACTGAAGTTCACCGGCGAAATTGCCTATGGCCAAGCGCTCGGTGTGGAGTTCTTCCGATTCGGGCAGGAGCGCAACCTGGGGACGGGGAAAGCAATCAGAACGGTGGTGGGCTGGGGTGAATTGGATTACGCCTACGACCATCGGCTCACGCTCATTGCCGGGTATGGGTTCGACAATCCGTTGAACTCCGATCTCAATGGCACGAGCGCCGGCGCCGATACGCAATACGTGTTGAATCACCGGACCTACCTGACGGCCGTTCGCCACATTTGGGGCGACTTGTACGCATCTCTGGAATGGAACCACCTCATGACCGAATGGTCCACGAGGGAGCATTTCGCCGGGGACAACTTCATGCTGTCGACTTGGTACAACTTTTAGCCCAGACCTGCCGGCGAAAGGAGCCGAATGATGAACACACAGAAATCACATGGTGACGAGATACAGTCCTCAATGAGGCCCAACGACCACCTTCCGTCGCGCCGGGATTTCCTCGTGCAGAGCTCACGCACGGCAGCTGGTATCGGGATCGCGGCAGTCCTGGGCAACCTAGGCACGTGGGCCTTGTCTTGGGGAGCCGACAATGAGCCCATCAAGGTCGGCGTGTTGCATTCGTTGAGCGGTACCATGGCCATCAGCGAAGTGTCCTTGAAGGATGTCGTGTCCATGGCAGTACAGGAAATCAACGCGAAGGGCGGCGTATTGGGGCGCCAGTTGAAACTCGTCGTGGTGGACCCCGCTTCGAACTGGGATCTGTTTGCGGAAAAGGCCAAACAACTGCTGGTGCAGGAGAAGGTGGCGGTGGTGTTCGGCTGCTGGACCTCAGTCAGTCGGAAATCGGTCTTGCCGATCTTCGAGGAACATAACGGCCTGCTCTTCTATCCCGTGCAGTATGAGGGCGAGGAATGTTCGAAGAACGTATTCTATACCGGGGCGGCGGTCAACCAGCAGGCGGTGCCGGCGGTTGAATACCTGATGAGCAAAGAGGGCGGCGGGTACAAAAAGTTCTATCTCCTGGGAACCGACTACGTCTATCCCAAAACAACGAACAAAATTTTGCGCGCCATGTTGCTGGCGAAGAAGGTACCCGCCGCCAATATCATGGAAGAGTACACGCCGTTCCACCACCAGGACTACCAGACGATTGTCGGCAAGATTAAGAAGTTCGCCGCCGGCGGCGGCGCCTGTGTCATCAGCACGATCAACGGCGACAGCAACGTGCCATTCTACAAAGAGTTTGCCAATCAGGGCCTGCGTGCCGAAGACGCGCCGATCATGGCGTTCAGCGTCGCGGAGGATGAGCTGCGTGGAATGGACAAGACCGCGCTGGTCGGCCATCTGGCGGCCTGGAACTATTACCAGAGCGTCGATACGCCGCAGAACAAACAGTTTGTGGCCAATTTCAAGACGTACTGCAAAAAGAACAATCTTCCGGACGGCGAGAAACGTGTGACGGACGATCCGATCGAGGCGGCCTATTTCGGCGTGCATGTCTGGAAGCAAGCCGTCGAGAAGGCGGGGACCACGGAAGTGAACGCGGTGCGCAAGGCGGTCTACGGGCAGAAATTCCTCGCGCCGGGTGGAGAGATCATGATGGATGAGGCCAACCACCACACGCACAAGCCGGTGTTGATCGGCGAGATCCTGAAAGACGGCCAGTTCAAAGTCGTCTGGCGATCCAAGGGATTGGTCAAGCCCGAGCCCTGGAGTGAATACACGAATCCTGACAAAGGTTGTGACTGGGTGACCCATCAGGGCACCTATAAGAAGGCCTGAGTGGGGAGGCGCTGGAAGGGAGAATGGATGAAAGTCATCATCGTATGAAGCGACTCATCGGGATCGGTGTGTGTGTAGCGTACCTGGGGTGGTTCGTATTGGGAAGTGTGGTGGCGGAGGCGCAGACGAATGTGTCTCCGTCACCTCCACTTGAGCAGGCGCTGGCCGATTTGTCGAGTGAGGTGGACGGCACGCGAGAGCAGGCGGTTCGTCTCCTCATCGAGCAAGGGGATGCTTCGCTGCTGCCGCGAATGGAGGAACTGCGCGCCAATGCGGATCGCAGCCTGCGCATGGCGATCAAACCGGTCATCGACACCTGGCGCCATCGTGCGAACTTGGCCAGCCCGGATGCTGAGACGCGCCGCACGGCCGCCACGGATCTGGGCATGAATGGGCGCGTTTCGGCTATTTCCTGGCTCGAGACGGCGGCGGCAAATGAATCGCATCGGTGGGCCCGGTACGCGATGGAGGAATCGGCCCTGTTGTTGAAGCTTGCCTCCGACGATCCGGCGGTCAAGCAGCAGGCCGCGGCCAAGCTGGGCGAGATGCGCAGCCAGAACGCCGTGCCGGCACTACAAGCGTTGGTTCAGGCGGGTGGCGGCGAGTCGGCGACCGCAGAGCAGAAAGCTCTCGCGCAGAGGGCCACGGCCGCGATCGAACGGATCGAATCCTGGAACGTCTGGTCCAGCACAATCGAGACGCTGTTCCGCGGCATTAGTCTGAGTTCCATTCTCCTCATCATGTCCTTGGGGCTCGCGATTGTGTTCGGGTTGATGGGCGTCATCAACATGGCGCATGGCGAGCTCATGATGATCGGCGCCTACGCGACATTTGTCATGCAGGAATGTTTTAAATTGTATGCACCCGAGAGCTGGTTCGATTCCTATTATCTGGCCGCGCTTCCCGCTGCCTTTCTGGCCTCGGCTCTATTCGGGCTCATCCTGGAAGCCACCGTCATTCGTTTCCTCTATGGCCGCCCGTTGGAAACGATGTTGGCCACCTGGGGCGTCAGCCTCATTTTGATTCAGGGCGCACGCATGTACTTTGGGGATTTGACGGCCATTACCGCGCCGTCGTGGCTGAACGGCGGTGCCCAAGTCCTGGTGGGCGTGTTCCTGCCCTTCAATCGGCTCTTCATCATCGGCCTCTCCATTCTCAGCGTCATGGGGATTTATGCCCTGCTGTTTCGTTCCAGGATCGGACTTCGGGTACGGGCCGTCACACAGAACCGCAGCATGAGCGCCTGCTTGGGGATTCTCACGAGAAAGGTGGATGCCTACACCTTCGCCTTCGGCTCCGGCCTGGCGGGCATCGCCGGCTGGGCATTAACGCTGGTGGGCAATGTCGAACCGGGTCTGGGCCAGAACTATATCGTGGACTCTTTTATGGTGGTGGTCACAGGAGGGGTCGGCAAACTTGCGGGGACGATCATTGCCTCGCTCGGGATCGGGGGGCTGAATAAGCTGATGGAGCCGAGCTTCGGCGCGGTGTACGGCAAGGTGTTGATCCTGGTGTTGGTCATTTTGTTCCTGCAGCGGCGGCCATCCGGGTTATTTGCGGTCAAGGGCCGGCACGCCGAAGGCTAACGAGTAGAGGAGGGATCGGGCAGAAAGCATGGGAGAATCAGGGCCACCACCATCGAGCGCAGAACGACACGAAGGAACCATGTTCTGGCTTGTCGGGTTCGTGCTGTTATTTGTTTTGCCGATACTCAATGTCTTGCCGGCGGAAGATTCCTGGCTCCATGTGTCAGATTTCGCGCTCAACCGGTTTGGCAAGTTTCTGGCCTTCGCCATTCTGGCGCTGGGGTTGGATTTGATCTGGGGTTATGCGGGTATTCTGAGTCTCGGACAGGGTGTGTTTTTCGGGATCGGGGCCTATTGCATGGGCATGCACCTCATGCTCACCATCGGAAGCCAAAGCGTCTACGGCAGTGCGTTACCGGATTTCATGGTCTGGAATCAGGTGACGGAATTACCGTTCTTCTGGAAGCCCTTTTATAGCTTTTCTGCCGCCGTACTGGCCGGGCTCTTGGTTCCGGCCTGTTTCGCGCTCATCTTCGGGTTTCTCGCGTTCCGCAGCCGGATCAAGGGTGTCTATTTTGCCATCATCACGCAGGCCTTGGCGCTCATGGCCTGGTTGGTCTTCAATCGCAACGAAACGAATCTGGGCGGCACGAACGGCCTGACCGACTTCAAAACGCTTCTCGGATTTCGCCTATCCGACCCGGGCACGCAGCTCGCGCTCTATGTGGTGACGGTGCTCTGTCTCGGCGGAGCGTATGCCATGTGTCGCTGGATTATTGCCTCGCGCGCAGGCCGGGTCTTGATCGCCATTCGTGATAGCGAGCAGCGTGTGTTGTTCTCCGGCTACTCGCCGGCCACGTACAAACTATTTGTCTTCGTGGTGTCGGCGATGCTGGCAGGACTCGCCGGCATTCTCTATGTGCCGCAGGTCGGCATCATCACTCCGGCACAGATGGGTGTCCTGCCGTCGTTGGAAATGGTGGTGTGGGTCGCGGTCGGAGGGCGTGCCACGCTCGTGGGCGCCATCGTCGGCGCGGTGGGTGTCAATCTCGGGCGCAGTGTTCTCACCAACTCTTTCCCCGAGTTGTGGCCGTTTTTTCTCGGCGGACTCTTCGTGGTGGTTGTGCTGCTCTTCCCGGACGGGGTCATGGGGATGGCGAGGCAAGTCCGTGGCAAGTTCGCGGAGAGGGCCGCCCGGTTACCCAAATCTCAGGCGGTGGAAGGGGAGCAGACATGACCGAACATGGCTCCATCATTTACCTGGAAGGTGTCACCGTCGATTATGACGGGTTCAAAGCGCTAAACAATCTGAACTTCATCGTCAATCACCGCGAGTTGCGCGTCGTGATCGGGCCGAATGGCGCCGGAAAGACGACTCTCCTCGACGTGATTTCCGGCAAGACGAAACCGGCGGCCGGGCGCGTGATTTTCGGCAAAGACCGGGATCTGATGGGGATGCGCGAGTATGAAATTACCCAACTCGGGATCGGCCGGAAATTTCAAGCGCCGTCGATCCATGGGAATCTGAGCGTCTGGGAGAATTTGGACCTGTCATTGAGCCGCCCCAGCAAAGGCATATTCGCTACGCTGAGGGGCATATCGACGGCGGCCGAGCGGGAAGAAATCGATCGGACGTTGGAGACCATTGGGTTGCAGGAACAGGTACGCAAGCGGGCTGGCTCCTTGTCGCACGGGCAGAAACAATGGCTCGAGATCGGCATGGTCATCTTGCAGGATCCGGAGTTGTTGCTGGTGGATGAACCGGTGGCTGGGATGACCGACGAGGAAACAGAACAGACCGGGCGCTTGCTTCAATCGCTGGCCGAGAAACACGCCATCATCGTGATTGAGCATGACATGGAGTTTGTGCGGCAGATTGCCCGGATCGTCACCGTGTTGCATGAAGGCACCGTGATTTGTGAAGGGACGGTGGAGAAGGTACAGGCCGATGACCGGGTGCGCGAGATTTATCTTGGGCGCCAGAAAGTGGCGCATGGATAGCAGAATGTTGAAAAGGGACCCCATCGGCGTTCTCGGTTCGACAAGGTCCTCAACGTACCCCAAAGGGTACGCCTCCGGCCTTGTCTCACCTGTGGCCTTGCTGGAGCCCCTTTTGAACATTCTGCCGAGGTAACGAAAGAACACAATGCTACGACTTGAAAACGTCAACGTGTACTACGGCGAGAGCCATATCCTTCGGAACGTGTCGTTTCACATCGAGGCGGGGCAAGTGGCGTGCGTGATGGGCCGCAACGGTGTCGGCAAGTCGACCACGCTCAAGGCCATCATGGGCCTGTTACCCGTGCGCAGCGGCCATGTGTACTTCGATGGCGCGGACATCACGAAGATCGCCACTGACCGCCGCGCCAAGCGGGGGCTCGCCTACGTGCCTCAGGGGCGGGAGATCATTCCCCATCTGTCGGTGCGTGAAAACCTGAAGTTGGGCTATTGGGCGCGGGCCAACGGATCCAACAGCATGACGGAACAATCCGCGTTCGACGAAGTGTACACCCTCTTTCCCAAGCTCACCCAAATCCTTGAGCGGCCGGGTGGTGTCTTGAGTGGTGGAGAGCAGCAGCAACTCGCTATTGGCCGGGCGATCCTGTCGAGCCCGAAAATATTGTTGCTCGATGAGCCGACGGAGGGCATTCAGCCATCGATCGTCGATCAGATTGAAGATGTGATCATCGGATTCAAAACGGCTCGCCGGTTTGCGATCGTGCTCGTTGAGCAGGGGCTGCACTTTGCCGCACGGCTGGCGGACAGTTATGTGGTCATGGCCAAAGGCTCCGTGATGGCCGTAGGAAAGAAGGACGAACTCAGCGCGGAAATGGTGAAGCAGCATCTGACGGTGTAGGGCGGGAAGAGTTCTTTCTCATGAACCCGCCTGCCACGCGACGCACGATGTTGTTGATCTGGCTGGCGTGCCTGGCTACTATGTGCCCGCATGTCGGGTACATGATTCTTTTCCCGCCTGAGGAGAATGACAGTGAAGGCAGTGTATAAGGCGCCGATCATGGCGTGCCTCGTTACCTTGGCTGCTTGCGCCACCGGGCAGTATCAGTCGCTCACCGGTGCCGACAAGGACCAAGTCGAACAGCTCAAAGAGAATGTCTACCGCGTCGAATACCGCGTCAGCTCCTTTACGTCGCAGGAGCAGCTCGATACCTATCTGCGGCGGCGCTGTGCGGAACTGACGTTGCGCGAGGGATACGATTTCTTCCACCTCGCGCAGCGGGCCGATGTGCTGGCGCTCTCTCGACGAACGTCGATGACCGTCACGATGTACAAGGGTAAGAAGCCGGCTGGTGCCGACGATGTGTATGATGCGAAGGAAATCTTGGCCGAGTCTACTCAGGAACGTTGATGGACTCTTCCCGAGACGTAGTCACGTTGTAAGCGTAGTGGTTGACCAATGAGCATGGACGAGGATT
>WBZQ01003079.1_pt1 | contig 10447 bp, 8 predicted proteins | sample 5204251 | NCBI WGS metagenome assembly WBZQ01 (sample SAMN12412402, study PRJNA552823) | activated sludge metagenome | isolation source: activated sludge from nitrification reactor of wastewater treatment plant... | place: USA: Virginia | collected 2017-09 | reverse complement strand
GATCCGCCGTCAATAGTACAAGAAATATATCAGATCCTTCTCCACCATAGAGTTTGTCACTACCCGCGCCGCCATCCAGTATATCGTTGCCAGCCAAACCATTGAGTGTGTCATTGCCGGCCAAACCGTAGAGAATATCGTCTCCCGCGCCAGCATTCATGATATTGTTAGCTGTTGTGCCGGTATAGCTGCCGCCAATGATAATTACACCGGGAGGAGGAGGCGCGCCGGCAATCAGTGTGCCAATATCCAAACGTCCCCCGGTTACGGTAGTTGTCGCTAAAGCACTGGTTGGCGCCACTGTACTCAATAACGCTTCACGCAATTGCTGCGCCGTTATATCCGGAAGCGCGGATGCATACAATGCCAAAGCACCAGTAACATGCGGTGCAGCCATTGATGTGCCTTGATAGGAAGCATAGCCACCACCTGGCACAGTTGAATAAATGCCTTGCCCAGGTGCCGCTAGATCAACTGTTGATTTTCCGTAATTGGAAAAGGAAGCCAGTGTGCCAGAACTGGTTAATGCAGCGACCGATATCACTGCATCGAATCCGGCTGCTGCGGTGGTATTCATGTTGGAGGGATAATTTGCATAACTATCGGTATTCAATCCACTATTTCCGGCAGCGGCGACAAATAAGCTACCAGCCTGCGCCGAGCGTACAATGGCATCAAAATTGCTCTGGGAATATCCACCTCCACCCCAGGAATTATTGGTAGCCACGAAATTCTGGCCGGTACCGGAAACCAAGCTTGCATTGGTATAATAATTGATTGCCGCTGTTGTCGATAAAGAAGTCCCTCCTGAAGGACCCAACGCCTTGAGCGCCACCATCCCGATATTCCAGTTCACCCCCGAAACACCGGCACCATTACCCCCCGTAGCGCCAATCGTGCCAGCAACGTGGGTACCATGACCGACATCATCAAAAGGATTGTTGTCGTTGTTAACGAAATCCCAACCGACAATGTCGTCAATATAACCATTGCCATCCAAATCATCTCCGCCTTCCCAGCGGGAATCTGCTAGCAAATCGCCGGCATCGATACGGCCATTATTATTAAGATCGTTCACATAACTCACGTTAGCCGCATGATTCAAATCGATAAAACTGATAACACTATCCTGGTCCACATCAGTTAACGCAGATTTGAGGGTAGCGCTGATTTCTTTTTGATTAATCCAAATATTGAGATAGAGATCTGGATGTGTGTAATCAATGCCTGTATCGATGACACCCACAACGGTTTTTGTGGTCCCGGTAAATCCACTGTTCCATGCTTCGGCTGCTTGACTGCCATAGCTATTCGCAGGAGAAGATTGATCGCCGTACATACCCCAAAGATTACCGTTGGTATAGAACGGATCATCGCTGCTAACTTGATTGGATATAACCCAATTGTGTTGCACAAACTCGACACCAGGCAGCTTGGCCAGTTTATCGATTACTCTCTCAAGAGATTTTGGATTGTTGACTCTCGCGAGCATCGGTTCTTGTTGAGATGATGCAAAATCATCGACAAATTCAGCACCATTTTTGCGTAATATAGTGACCTTCTCTATCTCGGTCATATGCGTAGCAAACTGAATCAAGAACTCACCGTTCACAAACTTGCTCATAACAATTTCCTAATTTATTTGGATTGAATCGGATATATGCGGGCAATTAACCCCATATTTCTTTGAAATCATATCGACACGAGACTTGCAGTCTTTATGATCCAAATATCCTAGGAACGTGAAATGCAGCGAGATACAGTGGCATTAACAAGAAAAGCGGGCTGGCAATACCTATCATATAATCCGATAGGGCCGCAGCACGGCTTCGACAACCCCAATAACGGAAGAAAGAACTAACGCCGTGGGGACCGGAGTCGCCACAACACCGCCAGCGAACTGCCTATCAAAGAATGCATCAACACCGATACCGCTCCAGCAACGGGTGCCAGGGGTAGCATCGGGAAAGCCTGTTTGGCCAGCACGATAGCCAATCCGGAATTCTGCATGCCCACTTCAATTGAAATAGTGCGGGCACTCAGGGCATGGCACCCAAAGACCCTTGCAAACTGATAACCAATCAAAAAACCACCACCATGTAAAAGCGCAACGGCAAGCATCAACTCAGCACCATACATGAGAATGGTTGCGGCATTGGCTGCAAACACAATCGCGCAAATTACGCACACACCCCAAACGGATAGCAGCGGCGCAACGGGCATCACGCGCTGCACGAGTTGTGGCACCCAGCGATTGAGTAACACACCCAGTACAACAGGTAAAATCACGACTTGCAGAGTTTGTTTGAACAGCATCCAGGTATCCACCGGAACCAGTTGTCCTGCAAATAATTGCGTCAATAGAGGCGTCAGCATCACTGCCGCCAATGTGGAGCAAACGGTCATCACCACAGATAGTGCCACATCGGCTTTCGCGATATATGAAACCAGATTCGAGGCGGTACCGCCTGGACAACAACCCACCAGAATCAATCCGACCGCAAAATGCACCGGTAAATCAAGCCCCGACGCAATGCCCCAGGCCAATAAAGGCATGATGGTATATTGCGCGGCAAAACCCATTGCCACCACTTTCGGCATGCGGGCAATCCGGCGGAAATCGTCGAAGGTCAAGGTCAGTCCCATACAGAGCATGACAAAAGCCAGGATCAACACCACAACCGGCCCTTGATTCAGCGGCAATAACCACTCCGGCGAGAATAAAGCTATGGCGCCGGCGAGTAACATCCAGAGCGGAAACAGCAATGTCAGTTTTTGCAACATAATGATTTTTAAGTTCGTTTATATTTTTGGCAAGGAAGGGCGCGCAAATAACAAGACAATCGGCGGATGGCGCTGCGCTTAGCCGCCTTACAAAATGCCGCAAAGGGCAAAAGCACCAAGCACACAGGTCAAAAATCCCTGGCAACGCGAAAGCCGAGGTAGTTGTAGGCACCATCGGAGTAGTCCCAGTTACGGTCAGCCGACCGCAGGTCCAGTGGATCGATGCCCCACGAACCGCCCCGAATCACCCGTCGAGTACAATCGCCACCATTAGCATCCAACCAGGCTGAACCATCACCAGGCGCACCGTGATAGCTCTCATGCCAGCAATCTAGTACCCATTCGTAAACATTTCCTGCGGTATCATATAACCCATAAGTATTGGCCTTAAATGAACCGACCGGCGCAGTTTGCCGGCTATCCCATTGACTGCCGCAATCATAGCAGTTGGCATTGTTACTGCCGATGTCATCACCCCACCAATAATGGGTTTCCGTGCTCGCACGCGCGGCGTATTCCCATTCCGCTTCCGTCGGCAGCCGGTATTTTTTGCCGGTTTTTAGAGACAACCATTGCACGTACGCTTGCGCATCGTCAAACGATACATTGATTACCGGACGTATGCCGCGTCCCCAGATTTCATCGCTTGGAAACTTGCGATGGGTCGCTTTGGCAAATGCGTCGTACTCGTCGAACGTGACTTCGTATTTTCCGATTTCAAACGCGTAGCCGATCGTAACTTCGTGAATGGGTTGTTCATTTGAATTACCGTCCTCGGAATCCATCAAGAACTTGCCAGGCGGAATACGCACCATTTTAGGTTCAATGACAGCAATTTTGGATGGGTCAGTAACGAGTTGGCTAATTGTTTTGGGTATTACTGTCTCCGGTTGAACCGGCGTTGGCTCCGGTGACATTACCCAATAATAAACCCATGCCGCCAAAACGACAATCACACCGGCAATCGCCGCGAATCGCGGGAAACCCGGTTGTTCCGGTTGTTTAGGCGGTTCGGGTCGCGGCGGCGTTGGCGCACCCATAATTTTTTCCAGCGCTTTTATCAGCTTGCCGGTATCCCCATGAAAACAGGCATGACTAGTAATTTCAAGCGCCTGCCGCCGCGTCAATGGCATCAGGCATTCAGGCAGTTGCTCCAATTTGGGCATCGCGGCGCCGCCAACCAGCACGGGAATGACGCGAATTTCCCGCTCCAGCAATGCAGTGATTTCAAGCCGCACCCAGTCGTCGGGGTGATCCAATCGCCGTTGCCCGTTGGCATCAGTGATATTCAGCCAGTGCTTTCCGATCAGCACCACGGCGGCTTGTACCGTTGCCAGCTTTTCCCTGATCACATTGTCGAACACCTCGCCCGGCTCGATCTGGTCGATGTCCATGAACACATGATCACGACCGAAGTGACCGGCTAGCCGATCATACAATCGGCCCGCATAGCCTGCGCTATCATCGCGGCGGTAACTGATGAAAATTTTAGCCATTAAGTGCGTTCACGGTTTCTGCAAAATTCCAATGGATATATGATGAAATCGGGGCGTGTTGTTTTTTTCTAACTTGTAATCATACTGGCAATCGATTTTAGCGGCACAAAAAATATGCGGAAAACAATTCGAAATCTCTGCGCAGATTATAGTCCTGGTAACAATGGCCGCATGTTCAGTATCTCATGTGATACTTTAAATTAATGGTGAAAATATCTTGATTTATTGTGGTTAATTGTTGTGTCATCACGAGAAATCTTGTAAATTGATTGCCATCGACCACGTCTATTTTTTATGATCCTGTTGATTATATGAATAAAAAACTTGCCTGTTCACTCCGTGACGGTCTCGTATACGGTTTTTGCGCCAGCATTTTGCTGTTGAGCGGCTGCCAGTCTTTCTTAAGCAGACAAGCAGCATTGCCGCCGGTGGTGAAGTCATTACCCATTCCGCTAGCCAGCCATGAATTCAGTTTCGACCCGGCTCGCGATGATGTGGTGGGCACATTGCAGATCATTACTGCAGGCAAAGACGACACGCTTTCCGATATTGCCCGCCGTTTCAACTTGGGCTATGAAGAAATTGTCAGCGCCAATCCCCATGTCGATCCCTGGCTGCCGGGAACGGGCACTAAAATCGTCATTCCGACCCAATTCGTTTTACCCGATGCGCCGCGTCAAGGAATTGTGATTAATCTTGCCGCCATGCGGCTGTTTTATTTTCCCAAGGCCAAACCTGGCGAACCGCAAAAAGTTGTCACGCACCCCGTAGGAATTGGGCGCGTGCAATGGAAAACGCCTGAAGGCGTAACCCGCGTCGCTTCCAAAAAAGAAAATCCGGCGTGGATACCCCCGCTTTCCATTCGTAAAGAACATGCGGAAAATGGCGATCCGCTGCCTGCTATCGTGCCACCCGGCCCCGATAATCCGATGGGCACGCATGTCTTGAAACTCGACTGGCCGAGCTATGCCATTCATGGTACCGATAAACCGCCCAGTATCGGTTTACGCGGCAGTCATGGTTGTTTGCGCATGTATCCCGAGGATATTGTAGGTATTTATAACGATGTACCGGTCGGTACGCCCGTTCACGTCGTGAATCAACCCCGCTTGCTCGGTTGGCGCGACCACAAATTATACCTGCAAACCTACACCATCCTCGAAGACGATAAGCGCAATCATATTGCATTGTTTAATAAATCATTAAGTGTTGTGCGTGCGGCAGCCAAGGCAAAGCTGGATCAGCGACCGCATGCAAAAATTAACCGGATTCTGCTGAATGAAGCTATCCAGAATCCGCGCGCCATAGCCCTGCCCATCACACAACCGGCTCTGACCCTGCAAGCTTATCTCGACCGCGCGATATTGGTGCAGAACACCCTGCCGTTTAATGCCACGTGGGATGGTGACATGAGCCGGCAACTGACAGCGAACGATGTCTTGGAAATGACGAATAAACAATCCGAGCAGATTCGGTAGTAGACTTACTTTTTCGTAGAGATCTACAGTTAATCCAGGCAATCCTGTTTGTCACCTCATCTGCAAGCCAGTCAATAAGGAAAGGATGCGTGAATATTAAAACCAGACAAACCCTTGCATCCATGACGTTAAGCTGCTTGCTCACCGTCCTGTCTCCTGTGCCAGTTTTGGCACAAAATCCTTCTGCGCTGTACGCGCAAATTGTGCCCCCATCCTGGACGCCGTCACTCGAGCAAGTTGCTGAGTCTATCGAAGAATCCGCCGGTACAGACTTGCATGCCTCTCAGCAAGCACTCAATCGAATCGGGCAAAATCTCGCCGATCTGCGCGATGCTCAGTTATTCATTGTCTATATGAGACTGATGCAACATTTGAATGCAGTCATGCAAGTTAATTTATACCAAGAACAGGATCGTTGGCTAAACCAGCGTAAAGAAAAAGCGCAAGCCTCAGTAGTTTCCCAAGGCGGAACGCTGGCTTCGCTGGAATACAGCGATACATTCAGGAAAATTACCGAAGAGCGGCTCAAGGAATTGCAGGCACGCTTGAAAAAACACGTCACTGTCAAATCATCGCAACCAATTAGAGGAGAGCAGCCATGAACCTTACCGCACAGCAAAAACGCATTTGCGAACAAGTCATCAATGTTTATGAAACCGGTAGTACACAAGGCAATTACAGTGCTATCGCACGATTTGATGATGGCCCCAATCGAATACGCCAGGTCACATACGGCCGGTCTCAAACCACAGAGTATGGAAAACTTCACGATTTAATAAAGATATACACCGAAAGCGCAGGTCAATTGAGCGAGAAGCTCAAACCGTTTGTGGCCAAAATCGGCATTACGCCATTAGTGGACGACCAAACATTCTTGGATCTACTCAAAGAAGCGGGAAAAGATCCCATCATGCAACGCGTTCAGGACGAATTTTTCGATGAACGTTACTTCCAGCCCGCCATGAAATGGGCTACCAACAATGGTTTTACTTTGCCATTCTCAGCGCTGGTAATCTATGATTCTTTCATTCATAGCGGCTCCATTCCTGAATTTTTACGCAACCGCTTTCCTGCGAAAACACCAACTAACGGCGGTAATGAAAAAGACTGGATCACGGAATATGTGGATGCCAGGGATAATTGGTTGAGAAATCATAGCAATACATTGTTACGTAAAACCGTGTATCGCACCGAGTGCTTTCAACGCGAGATCCAACGCAACAACTGGGATTTATCGATATTGCCCATCGATGCGCATGGCGTGAAAGTGACGGGGAATTGATGGACAACGGACTGCCAATTCGTTTGGTCATTCACGGCGGCGCCGGCGCCATTTCGCGCAGTAAATTGACTGCAGAACGCGAGCTGGCTTACCGGCAAACACTCGCAGAGTCGTTGACGGTTGGCCATGCCGTGCTTCAAGCAGGCGGCAGCAGCGTTGACGCAGTCATTGCAGCGATTGTAGTGATGGAGGATTCGCCGTTGTTCAATGCCGGCAAAGGCGCAGTTTTCACGCATGCCGGTCGCAACGAACTGGATGCATCGATCATGGAGGGTGCCACACGCCTAGCGGGTGCGATTGCTGGGGTCACCACCATCCGTAACCCAATCCGTGCTGCGCATGCGGTGATGACGAAAAGCACGCATGTGATGCTGATCGGTCATGGCGCAGAAGCGTTTGCTGCCGAGCAAGGACTGGAAATTGTCGATCCCACTTACTTCTATACCCAGCATCGTTGGGATCAATTGCAAAAAGCCATCGCCAAAGACCGCATCATGCTTGATCACGACAATGATTCCGACACACCATTGTCTGATGAAGATCAAAAACGCGGAACCGTCGGTGCCGTGGCATTGGATCGTTATGGCAACCTTGCCGCCGGGACATCGACCGGCGGATTAACCAACAAGCGCTACGGTCGAGTGGGGGATTCGCCCATCATCGGCGCCGGTACCTACGCCGACAATCGTTCAGTGGCGGTATCCGCCACCGGCACCGGCGAAATGTTCATCCGCACAGCCGCCGCGTTCAATACCGCCGCCCAGGCACGGTTACTCAACACGCCGATTGCCGATGCGGCCGATAATACTCTCGCGGAAATTGCCGCCATCGGCGGCGATGGCGGTTTGATCGTACTGGACGCACTAGGCCATTACGCCACGCGTTTTAATACTCAAGGCATGTATTGCGGCACCATCGGTAACGATGGCACTGTGTGGACAGGTATTTTCCCTGGAGAATTGAATGGCTAAAAACCTACCGTAACATCAATAAGCTGCCAAAGCTAGGTCATATCATGAGTAGAACCAATTTCTTCTGAGAGAAGAGTCTATGAGTCGGCTACGGAATTGAAATTACTGCGATTAATTTCCCTGAACGGAAAACCAAAACCAGCGCATCATTAAGAAACCAAGTAAACCGATCAAGGCCACTACTCCAAAGACAAGCAAGCCAAGTATTCCCACAAAAAGGCGACTATGGATTACCGTTTTTTCCGGTTGTTCAAGATAATCGCTGAGTAACTTAACATTCCGTTGATTGGCTTTCCAAACAAAATCCGATATATCTCCAAATACTGGAATTATTCCCAAAATAGCATCCAATCCAATATTGAAAGCCATTTTCAAAAGAATCGATTTAGGTACGCCCATGTAAGCAGCCTGTGTCAGAATATGACTGGAAATTACTGCTCCCACTGCATCGCCTATCCCAGGAATCATTCCGATTAAGCCATCAAAACCAAAGCGAATCTCCGTACCTGGAATACGAAAAGTGCTATCCATTAACCAGGCAAGGCGGGTTAATTTTTCTTTTGATTCCTCAAGCTGAATTCTGTTCGTAGCATTGCTTGTGTGTTCTGAGTAGTAATGTTTTTTCATACGTAGCGCAACGAGTCCGTGTTGTTATTGTTTAATAAAAATAATTTTTAAGTACTTTCGCCATTACATTATTAATCAAATTGTATCTGCGGGATTTTTAACGAAAAATACGTGTATAAAAATATTTCTTCCGGCGATATGGCAAATCTATCACAATCAGCTAAAGAAAACTTTAAATGGTTATCAAAGTTTAATTTAGAGATTTATTTCGTTTTTATGCATCATGAATGTTTAACATTTTTACTATTTGAATGTATTGAAGTTGTCTATACTTTTTAAATTTCTCGAACCTAAGGAGTGAGATATGTTATGGAAGGGTAGAAGAGAAAGCAGCAATATAGAAGATAGGCGAGGTCAATATGCAAGAGGGAGAGTTGCGATTGGAGGCGGTGGGCTAATAATGGCTCTTATTGCAATATTCCTTTTTGGACAGGATCCAATGGTTGTTCTCCAGGAGTTGCAAGAGCAAAATTTGTCCGTATCACAATCAGAACCGTATCAGGCAACTCCGGAAGAACAAGAAATTTTTAAATTTGTAAGTGTCGTATTAGCTGATACGGAAGACACATGGAGTCAAGTTTTTCAACAGGAAAACCGCGTTTATATTGCACCGACATTAGTTGTATTTTCCGATATGACACCTACTGCGTGTGGAACAGGACAGGCCGCCTCAGGGCCTTTTTATTGCCCAAACGATCAAAAGATTTACTTGGATCTTAGTTTTCTAAATCAATTGCAGCGCATGGGTGCAAGCGGTGACCTTGCTGTGGCTTATGTGCTTGCTCATGAAGTGGGGCATCATGTCCAAACGCTTGTGGGCATAACGCATAAAGTGCGCGAAATACAAAGCCGGTCCAATCAAAGAGAAATCAATGCAGTTCAAGTAAAAATGGAATTACAAGCCGATTGTCTAGCAGGTGTTTGGGTTAATAACACGCATAAAAGAATACATTTCCTGCAAAAAGGTGACATAGAAGAAGCAATGCAAGCTGCAGCAGCAGTGGGAGACGATCGTATCATGCGTGAAGCTGGTATTCCACCACGCCGAGAAGCTTTTACTCATGGGTCATCCCGGGAAAGAATGAATTGGTTTAATAAAGGACTGAAAAATGGAACATTAAGTGCTTGCGAAACTGGGATTTGATGAAACGCTTTAGATCCACTATTTAAGGCAGTTATAATTTTTTCCATCTAAATTTAATGGCTCAAGACCCGCAAGGCCACTTTTAACGTATCGTTTTCTTTAAGTTACCCAATGTTCTGTGCATTAAAAGGATAACGACGTGGTATGTGCTGAATACTGATCCATTGATCAGTCGTAAATGCCGCTACGGCCCAAGCGCCATTGAAACGGCCAACACCTGAATTTTTCTCGCCACCGAAAGGATTGTAAGGTAAATCGTTGACCGGTTGGTCATTGATATGCGCCATGCCTGATTCGAGTTGTTGTGCGAATCGAAGACCGCGTTCGACATCTTGCGTAAACACAGCGGCAGCCAACCCAAGGTCGGTGTCGTTAGCAATATTCAAAGCATCGGCTTCATTGCGTGCACGCAAGATCGGTGCAATAGGACCAAACGATTCCGTCTGTGCCACTGGCATCTGATTGGTGACTTGAGAAAACACATGCGGTGGAAGTACTAATCCTTGCGCTTCGCCACCCACCATTTGATGCGCTCCTGCAGAGACGGCATCTCGAATCCGTTGCTGCAGGCCATTTAACTGAGATTTATTGATAATGGGGCCAATCATCGTATCAGGCGCATCCGGATCACCTGCTTTTAGTTGGCGTACGCGAGCGGCAAAGCG
>WBZQ01003078.1_pt1 | contig 10452 bp, 6 predicted proteins | sample 5204251 | NCBI WGS metagenome assembly WBZQ01 (sample SAMN12412402, study PRJNA552823) | activated sludge metagenome | isolation source: activated sludge from nitrification reactor of wastewater treatment plant... | place: USA: Virginia | collected 2017-09 | reverse complement strand
CATGCATAAGTTGCTCACAATCATCAATGCAATCATCAAGTCCGGTAAACCTTGGCAAGCTGGTTATCCACAGCCCAACCAGGCTTGAAATGCTTGACTTTGAACACAGTTGCTCTCCCGCAGGGAGAGGGGCTTTAACTTCCCTCTCCCCCCGGGAGAGGGATTGAGGGTGAGGGACCGAAGTCGCAACAAAGAAAAAAATACCCTCAAGAGACAGGGCCTACACCAGGGCGACAAAGACGCGGTTTGATGTGTCAAATAGCGTGAAGCACTGCACGAACATGGCGCGCAATGGAGAAGCCGTCAGGAGAACGCGTCAGAATCCAGCCACGATGCGACCTTGTACTGCCCCGACTTGTACTGCCCTGACGGATGCTTTCCATGCGGCCTGGCGCGCCCTACCGTCCATGGGCATGCAAGAACTGCCTGCGGTTGACTTTGACGTGGTGGAGCGCACCGGCTCCACCAACGAGGACTTACTGCACGACGCACGCGCCTGTGCGCCGATGCGCACGCGCGTTCGGATAGCGCGAGAGCAAACCGCGGGGCGGGGTCGCTGTGGTCGCCGTTGGCAGGCTCCAGCAGGCACAGCCGTGCTGCTGTCTGTGGCCGCGCCTTGGCGTGCCCGCACCGTGGACAGCGCCGTGACACTGGCCTGTGGTGTGGTGATCGCAGAAACCCTACGTGCCCACGGCGTAGAGGCTGGGCTGAAATGGCCCAACGACGTGCTGCTGGGCGAACGCAAGCTCGCCGGGCTGCTCGCAGAAATGGCGGTGGACGGCGCGCAGGTGCGCACGCTGGTGATCGGTGTTGGGCTCAATCTGATGCGTCCAACACCGATGCCCCCTGACATGCCCGAAGTCGCTGCGCTCAGTGATGTGTTGCGCATTGATGATCCCGCGCGCCAGTGGTGCACGTGGAGTGCCCGCGTGGCTGCAGCGTTGTGTGGCGCCATCGACGTCGTGGCTCAACAGGGTTTTGCACCCTTCGCTTCGCGTTTTGATGCGCTGTTTGCGTGGCGTGGGCGCACGGTGGTGGCGCTCGATCCCTATCGAGGCCATACCTTGGCTACAGGCATTGCACAGGGGGTGGATGCGTGGGGCCGGTTGCAGTTGAACGTGGATGGCGCATCTGTCGCACTCAACAGTGGCGAGATTTCTTTGCGCGACGCTGCATCATGTGCCGTGCTGGGGGCGTGATGCACACCGTGCTTTTAATCGATGCGGGCAACAGTGCATTGAAGTGGGCCATGGCCGATGCGCACGCGCCAAGCGCCCCGCATCGCGTGCCCTATGACGACCCCACCCTGGAGGCGCGACTGGAGTCGGTGCTGACTTCCTCATTGCCCCCCTCATTACCCTCAGAACGGGCTCCCGAAGCGCAGCGCAGTGTGGTCGGCTCTTTGGTGGCTTCAGAAGCGCTGCGGGCCCAGATTGACCGGGCTGCAGCGCGGGCCCACACACCGGTGCTCTGGCTGCAAGCGCAGGCGCAATTCGACAACGGCATCGTGAGGCTGAGCAACGGCTATAGCAACCCAGAACAACTGGGGGCAGACCGTTGGCATGCGCTGCTGGGCGCGCGGCTGCTGCACAACCACGTGCCTTTGGTGTTGGTACAAGTTGGGACTGCTACGACGCTCGACGGCATCAGCGCGCAGGGACATTTTGTGGGAGGCGAAATTTTGCCGGGCCCTACGCTGATGCAAACCAGCCTGGCACGCGGCACGGCACGCTTGCCCCCTATCCAGGGCACCGCGTGCGCCTTTGCCGACAACACGGCTGACGCCATTGCCAGTGGTGTGCGCGATGCCCAACTGGGTGCGCTGCAACGCTATTGGCGCCGTTTCGTGGCGCGCTACGCGCCCGAGGGCAACGCACGACTCGTGTTCACAGGCGGTGGCGCAGACCCGTTGGCCGCCGCGCTTGCCAACGAAGGGGTCGAATCGGGTTGGCCCCCCTCAGTCCAACATAATCTCGAGCCTGATCTGGTGTTGCGTGGCTTGTGGTTACGTTGGAAATACGCCGTGGGAATCTGAAATGCGCTTGGCTTTTTTTGTGTTGCTGCTCGTGAGCGTGCTGCTTTTTGCTTGGCAGCGCGGTTTTTTGGGCGGGCTGCCTGAAGCAGGGCGTGAACCCGAACGCAGTGCGCGCCAGATTGCGCCCGAGCGCATTCGCGTATTGACGCATGAGGACGTCAAGCAACTGCGCGCAAAAACGCAAGACGTACCCACGGCTCAAGCAGGATCAGAACCTGCCCCAGCGGCCTGTCTCGAGCTGGGCGATTTTTCGCCCGATGTGATGGGTCGGGTGGCGCCCATGCTCGGGAGTCTGAATCTGGGCGAGCGCCTGTTGTCACGTTCGGTCGAGCTGCCCGGCTGGTTCATGGTGTACATCCCACCCATGAAGTCGCGTGCCCAGGTCGATGGGCGCGCCGAGGAATTGCGCAAGCTGGGTGTCAAAGAACTCTTGGTGATTGCAGACAATTCGCCCATGCGTTTTGGCATTTCGTTGGGCGCATTTCGTGATCGCGATTTGGCGCAGAAGCATCGAGCCGATTTAGATAAGCGTGGCATTAAAGACGCGCGCGTCGCTGACAACCCCTCAACCATCACTGCCGTCCGATTCCAAGCCCATGGGGTAGACGTGGCTCTGGCTCAACGCCTGGCGGAAATCCAGAAAGAGTTTCCCCACTCATACATCCGGCCTTGCGTGCCGCAATAACGCCACCCCTACTAGCGCCACCCCTAACGCCACCCCTAACGTCGCACTACGTCGCCACCATCACCCGCGCGCAAATTTCTTCAACCAAGCGCGGCAACAGTTCGTGTCGCGCTGCCAGCACCTGCGGTGGCGTGTCGCGTTGACGTATGCCCCAGATGGGTTGCGGGAAATGCGCATCGTCCTCAAAGCGTGGAACCACGTGCCAGTGCACGTGCGGCGTCACATTGCCCAGACTGGCCACGTTGATCTTGTGGGGTGAGAGCACATCGCGCTGCGCGTCTTCCACCGCAAACACCGCCGCCATCACGCGGGCGAGCGCGGTAGGGTCGAGGTCGGTCATCTCGCGCACATGCGCGTTGACGATGACGCGGCAAAAGCCCGGGTAATCAGACTCGTCCACCAGCACGATGCGTAGTAAGTCGGTGCGCAGCACCACCGTGCCGCCGTCTTGCGTGCACAGCTCGCATGTACTCACACCACATGCACTCACACCAACACGCGCTCAATGCCGCCGGCGTTGGCCGCCGTCACATAGTCGGGCAGCCAGTTTTCGCCAATCAAATGGCGCGCCAGCTCAATCACGATGTAATCGGCATCGGTGCCCGCGTCATCGTTAAAGCGCAGCAGGCCTTGCAGGCAGCTCGGGCACGACGTGAGGATCTTCACTTCGCCCTTGAACTCACCCTCGCGCAGTTTGTCCGCGCCTTTGCGCATTTCTTCTTCCTTGCGGAAACGCACTTGCGTTGAAACATCGGGCCGCGTAATGGCCAGCGTGCCCGATTCGCCGCAGCAGCGGTCGTTCTTCTCGATGCGCGTGCCGTCGGCAGTGGTGAGCAAGGCGTTGACGGTCTTGAGCGGATCTTGCTGCTTCATGGGCGTGTGGCAAGGGTCGTGATACATGTAACGCACACCTTGCACGCCTTCGAGTTTCACGCCTTTTTCCAGCAGGTACTCGTGAATATCGACGATGCGGCAGCCGGGGAAGATCTCTTCAAATTTGTAGCTCTGCAATTGGTCGTAGCAGGTGCCGCAGCTCACCACCACGGTTTTGATGTCCAGGTAGTTGAGCGTGTTGGCCACGCGGTGAAAGAGCACGCGGTTGTCGGTGGTGATTTTTTCCGCCTTGTGGTTCTGGCCCGAACCGCGTTGCGGGTAACCGCAGCACAGATAACCCGGCGGCAACACCGTTTGCACGCCCACGTGCCACAGCATGGCTTGCGTGGCCAACCCCACTTGGCTGAACAAACGCTCGCTACCGCAGCCGGGGAAATAAAACACCGCTTCGGTGTCGGCCGACGTTTTTTGCGGGTCGCGAATGATGGGCACAAAGCGGCTGTCTTCAATGTCCAGCAAGGCGCGCGCGGTTTTGTTGGGCAAATTGCCCGGCATCTTTTTGTTGATGAAGTGAATCACCTGCGACTTGATGGTGGGCTTGCCCGTAGTGGCCGGCGGACGCTGGGTTTGTTTGCGCGCAGCCAGGCGCAGCACGCGGTGCCCCAGACGCTGCGCCTTGTAGCCCCACTCCAACATCACCTTGCGCACCACCTTGATGGTCTGCGGGTTGGTGGCGTTCAAGAAGAACATCGAGGCTGCTGTGCCGGGGTTGAACTTCTTCTTGCCCATGCGGCGCAGTAAGTCGCGCATGTCCATCGACACATTGCCAAAGTCGATGTCCACGGGGCACGGCTTCTCGCACTTGTGGCACACGGTGCAGTGGTCGGCCACGTCGGAGAACTCGTCCCAGTGTTTGAGGCTCACGCCGCGGCGTGTTTGCTCTTCGTACAGGAACGCTTCAATAAGCAGTGACGTGGCCAGAATCTTGTTGCGCGGGCTGTAGAGCAAATTGGCGCGCGGCACATGCGTGGCGCACACCGGTTTGCACTTGCCACAACGCAGGCAATCTTTGATGGCGTCCGAGATCGAGTTGATGTCGCTTTGCTGCATGATGAGCGACTCATGCCCCATCAAGCCAAAGCTCGGCGTGTAGGCGTTTTCCAGCGTGGCGCCGGGCAGCAACTTGCCGGCGTTAAAGCGCCCTTCGGGGTCCACGCGCTGCTTGTAGGCGCGGAATTCGCGCGTTTCTTCCTCGGTGAGGTATTCGAGCTTGGTGATGCCGATGCCGTGCTCGCCCGAAATGACGCCATCCAAGTCGCGCGCAATTTGCATGATGCGTGCCACCGTGGCGTGCGCCGTGGCCAGCATGGGGTAGTTGTCGCTGTTGACGGGAATGTTGGTGTGCACATTGCCGTCGCCCGCGTGCATATGCAGCGCCACAAACACCCGACCCTTGAGCACGCGCTGATGCACCGCATTGAGTTCGGCCATCACCGGCGCAAACGCCGCGCCCGCAAAAATGCGCTCCAGCGGCGCGCGCAGCTCGGTCTTCCACGACACGCGAATGCTGCGCTCTTGCAGCAGATCAATCAGCTTGGCGGCTGAGTTTTCAGGCCAGGCCAGACCCACCCGGGTGAACTCGGCCTGCGCGGCCAGCACGGGCGTATCAAAGTGCTCCAGCAGATAGCGCCAACGCTCGCGCGTCTGCGTCAGCAGGGCCTGCGCCTGCGCCACGCGGTCACCCAAAATGTCGGCGCGCGGCAAGCGGTCTACTTCGGCGTCGCCCGTCTTGCCCAGACGGAAGTCGGTGGTCAGAAACGCTTCGAGCGCGTCAATCAATTCGAGCTTGTTTTGAATCGACAACTCAATGTTGATGCGCTCGATGGCGTTGGTGTACTCGCCCATGCGATCGAGCGGAATCACCACGTCTTCGTTGATCTTGAAGGCATTGGTGTGACGCGCAATGGCGGCGGTGCGGGCGCGGTCCAGCCAGAACGTCTTGCGCGCTTCGCCACTCACGGCCACAAAGCCTTCACCGCTGCGCAGATTGGCGATGCGCACCACTTCACTGGCGGCGCGGGCCACGGCCTCGTCATCTTCACCCACGATGTCGCCCAACAACACCATCTTGGGTAGCGCCGCGCGGCGCGACTTGGTGCTGTAGCCCACGGCTCTCAAGTAGCGCTCGTCCAAATGCTCCAGGCCCGCGAGCGTGGCGCCGCCGGGGCGACGTTCGAGGTAGTCCTTGATTTCCACAATGGAGGGCACCGCGTCACGCGCGTTGCCAAAAAATTCCAGACACACCGTGCGGATGTGCTTGGGCATCTTGTGCAGCACCCAACGTGCTGAGGTGATGATGCCGTCGCAACCCTCTTTTTGTATGCCGGGCAGTCCGCCGAGGAATTTGTCGGTGACGTCTTTGCCCAGTCCCAGCTTGCGAAACGAACGCGCGTTCACTTTCAGGCGCTCGGTGCGCAGCACCTTGGCGCGCTCGGGCGCGCTGCGGCCGTCTTTCCACACCAACTCAAACTCCGCGGCCTCCACGTCGTGGATCTTGCCGCGGTTGTGCGCCAAGCGGCTCACCTCTAACCAGTTGCCCTGCGGGTCAACCATGCGCCACCAGGCCAGGTTGTCCACCGCTGTGCCCCACAACACCGCCTTCTTGCCGCCGGCATTCATGGCCACGTTGCCGCCGATGCACGAGGCATCGGCCGAAGTTGGATCGACCGCAAACACCAGACCCGCAGCCTCTGCTGCATCAGACACGCGGCGCGTGACCACGCCTGCTTCGGAAAACAGTGTGGGCACCTCGCCCTCCACGCCGGGCAGCGTGATGCGTTCTATGGCGCCGAGCTTTTCCAACTTCTCGGTGTTGATGACGGCCGAGCGTGCGGTGAGCGGCACTGCGCCACCCGTGTAACCCGTGCCGCCGCCGCGTGGAATAACGGTGAGCCCGAGTTCAAAGCAGGCGCGCACCAGGGCGGGGACTTCGGCCTCGGTGTCGGGGCTGAGCACCACAAACGGAAACTCCACGCGCCAGTCGGTGGCGTCGGTCACGTGCGAGACGCGCGCAAAGGCGTCAAAGCGAATGTTGTCTTCGCGGGTCACGCGGCCAAACGCGCGCCGCGCTTTTTTGCGCAGCGCTGTGGCTTCGTTAAAGCTCAAGGCAAAGCGCTCCACCGCGCCCCGCGCCGCTGCCAGCAACGTGCCTACGCGCGCATCGCGTTGACGTTCTTCGGCGGTGGTGGCGCCCAGATCGCGTCGCCTTTCAATCTCGCCCAGACGGTGATGCAGCGCGTCGATGAGCAAGCGCCGCCGCCTGGGGTTGTCGAGCAAATCTTCTTGCAAGTAGGGGTTGCGTTGCACCACCCACATGTCGCCCAGCACCTCATAGAGCATGCGTGCGCTGCGCCCCGTGCGGCGCTCTTCACGCAGGGCGTTGAGCACCTCCCAGGCGGGCGCGCCCAGCAGGCGAATCACAATCTCGCGATCAGAAAACGAGGTGTAGTTGTAGGGAATTTCGCGCAGCCGCGCGGGCACGTCAGGGGTTTGCGCCAAGTTGCGCAGCAGGGTGGGATCGAGGGGGGCGTTCATGGGTGAGAAGTCTATCGACACCCCATGGTTGGAGCGCCCGCATGCCCGCGCAGGGGGCGGGGGCATGTGAGGGCTCAGACGCTACGACGGATCAAGGGCGAGCAATTACCCCCTCAAATCCTCGATGACATCGGCCGCATAGTTCATCCGGCAGTTGAACGCGAGGCAGGCAGGGATGGGGTGCTACCGGCATGGGGCGCTGTAGGCCCAACGCTCATCGTGGTGCTCCAAAGGACAGGAATTCAAAAGACAAAATAGGCGCGCAGTCTGCGTACCTCGGACAGCGCTGTAAAGAGCCATGGGGATTTTTTACGGTGCCACGCCATCCCAGGCTGGCGCCTTCTGCATGGCCGCAATCATTTCAGTTGTTCCTCAATCCACTCCCAGCGCCTGTCCTTGACCATCACGAACCGGCACCGGTCTTCCGACAGGTTCGCCCATAGACCGCCAATGAGCCGGTCGTCTTCAGCCGCAGCCCAGCGATCCGAGCCTTTGTACTCGACGGCAAGAACGGGGCCGGGTTGGTCATTAGCGCTATGGAGCTGGCACAGAAAGTCTGGGTAGAAACGCCCGTCTGCCTTCTGCAAGGGGAATGAGGCGCCTTCGCGTCGCACGAGATTGCGCACCCAAAATTTCAGTCGCCCCTTCTGAGCCTGAGTGTCCAGCCAACAGGCGCACTCAAATTCCTCCTTGCTGTCGAAGTTGCCGATGCGGCCGTAGAAGTGCTTGCGGAAATCGAAGTGTCCGAAACGGCCGTCGTAATCGCGGCTGGGCGCGTAAGCCTGCGCCTGAAACTCGAAAGCGTATTGATCGCTCACCGCAACGCGTGATGCGGCATCGCCACCAAACAGCGTCTGTTGGTACGCCTTACCCACCGCCTGCTGGCGCAAGTCCCGCATGCGTGTTTCCAGCAAATTGCGGATCAGGAACTTCTGCAAATTGGCGCGGGCCAGGGTGAGGCCATTGCAGCGCAGGAGTTCTGTCAGCCACGCAGCGACAAAGGCCTGCTTGCTGGCGTGGGTGAGTGAGGGTTCCGGCAGATTCCGGCATAGCCAGGTGGCTAGGCGCACTTCATCCCAGTGCTCAGGCTGATAGACCAGACCTAGATCGCGTTGCAGCTCAGGCAAGAAGCGCGAAATGATCTTGCCGCTTTGGCCATCGACATCAATCTCGCCGCCTTCAGATGCCTTCAGGCCTGCGCCCAGCGCGCTCAACTCATCGCCGGTGGGGGCGGCGTCATAGGGTGATAAGTCCCACGGGTACTCCAGCACCTCAGGGTCATCGAACAATTGCAGCTCGCCTTGCACGCGCAACGCCAATTGCGGCACGCGAAAGCGCTCGCCCAACTCTGCTGGCGTCTGGAAAAATTCGATGGCCGTGGTGCGGCTGATCTGGGCGGCCTCGACAATGGCCGTCGCCGCAGTTGCACTGGTGACCGATGCCTTGAGCGCTTCGGTCTCGTCCTTGGTCAGCGGTGTGTTGATGGTTAGCGTGTTGAGCTTGCCGTCCCAGCTCACCTTATCGCGTAGCGGCTTGGGCACGCTTTTGAGGTCGGGCTTCTCCGAGAGGGTGATGGCCACTGGGCGCACCACGACGCGTCCCGCATGCCCCTCCAGATCCAGTCGCGCTTGCTCGGCGCGGGCGGCGGTGACGAACTCAGCCACCTCGCGCCGTTCAAAGCCAGCGCCCGCCACCAGGCGGTCACGCAGCGCGCCAGCCGTTTCAGCAAAGTTGCGCGATACGACAAAGGCATACGACTGATTCAACGCCTTGGCCTGTCGATGGCTGGCATCGGGTTGACGCAGCACACGCCCAAGCAACTGCTCCACTGCCGTGGCCGACGACAACGAGGCCATGCTCACCAAGATGTAGGCGAACGGACAATCCCATCCCTCGGCCAGCGCCTTTTGCGTGATGACGAATTTCACCGGGCAGGCGGGGTCGGCGATGCCCAGCTTGTAGTGGGTATCAATTTGCTCCAGGCCCTTTTCGTCGCCGGTGGCCACCACGATCTCGCTGGCCGGGACGCGGTGATTGGTGATCAGTTCGTTGCGCACGCGCTCGAAGTCCAGCGTCTCGACGCCTGCGCGGCGCGGCTCCGACTGAATCAACACGATCGGCCGCAGGTAGGGTCTGCCCGCGCGGCCTTCCTCATCAGCCAGCTTGTGCAAGGCGTCGCGCCGGCCGATGGCGTCGGCCAGACACTGCTGCCAGTTCGGCTCAGTTTCCAGCACCACCGGCAGCTTGATCATTTCCTCTGCCTTCAATTCGGCGGCAGACACGCTGTGCAGCACGTTGCTCGGCGTGCGCTCAAGGTCAGGCGTGGCGGTCAGTTCCATCACGCCGCTGGGGCGGAAACGCGCCAGCATGTCGAACGCCAGTTCGGTGCGACTGTTGTGCGCCTCATCGACCACCACGAACGGCCGACGCAGACGCAGCACATTGGCCAGCGAGCAAGGCGTCGTGCGTTCGGCACCTTCGCCCTCGCTCAACAAGCCGTCGCGCTGGGTGGGCGACAGGTTGTCAAAGTGGTGCATCAGCGCGCCGCTGCTCTGATACACCTTGCGGGACTCCTCGTCCTCCACCTGAAAGGCTTGGCGGGTGGCGACGATGATCGTGGTGGAGGTGTCTAGCGTCGCGCGGGTCACGCTCTTGGCTTCATCCAGATCCATCACCGTGATCGGCCCAGCTTCCCGCAGCGCCGTGTGATACGGATGCAGGCGGTCGCGCAGGGCGCGCAAGGTCTGTTCGCGGATCGGCTTGCTGGGCACCAGCCAGAGAATCACGCTGTGCTCACAGCGCAGCAAGTGCGTGTTGACCCGCGCCACGCTCTTGGCCGCAAGCCAGGTCTTGCCGCCGCCGGTGGGCACACGCAAACAGAAGTAAGGCATGTCGAGCGGAAAGCCCGACAGCGGGTGGTACGCATTGCCATGGCCCCACAGGCGCTCTGTGGTGGCGGTGAAAGCGATCGAGGGCGAAGGCAACTCGTGGCAGGCCTTGAAATAGGCCTCGACGCTGTCGAGCACTTGCTGCTGGTAGGTCTTGGGTGCGAACGTCGTCATGGCCTACACCTCCAGCGCGTAAGGGGTTTGCTTGAAGGTGATGCCCTCGCGTGCAGCGCGCCCGCCCATACGGTTGGCAGCGGCGTAAATCACTTTCGGGCCTGCGAATGGCGGCAACACGTCGAACACCGGGCCGGTGAGCACGTTGCCGCCCGCGACCGAGCGGTCTTTGAGGATGCCGTTGTAGAGCAGATAGATCGCGCGGCCCTCGTGCACACCCAGCAGCGGGGAGTCGGCCGCCC
>WBZQ01003077.1_pt1 | contig 10452 bp, 8 predicted proteins | sample 5204251 | NCBI WGS metagenome assembly WBZQ01 (sample SAMN12412402, study PRJNA552823) | activated sludge metagenome | isolation source: activated sludge from nitrification reactor of wastewater treatment plant... | place: USA: Virginia | collected 2017-09 | reverse complement strand
CCACCGGCGGCACGAAGATCACTGAACGCCGCGAAGCACCGAACGGGATCTCTGGCCTCAGTTTGAAGGTGCAAAAGGCGGTACTTGGCGGACAAGAATCTTTCGAAAAGGAGTTGGTGGAGGGGATGCACCAGACCCTCGAGCGGTTGGCCAAGGAACTCAGCCGACGCTGAGTCCTAGGGCGCCTCTTCGCCTAGCCCAGCCACAGCGCCGAGGATCAGCAACATTCCTGCCACACCCAAGAAGCCAATGCGTTCGCCGAGCACCAGCCAGGCAACGACTCCTGCGGTCACAGGTTCGAGCAACGTCGCGATAACGGCGGCGCTGCCGGTCGTGGTGCGCAGTCCGGCGTACAACAACCCATAGGCCAGCGCCATCGTGAACACTCCGAGATAGATCAAGATGCTCCACGTCGGCAGGTCCGCGGGCACAAATGGCCCGCCGCTCAGCAGCGCAAGGGGCGTCAACACCAGGGTTCCGGCAACCGTGGTCACTGCAGTGAGTACGACGGCCGGGTGACCGGCAGCAAGCGGGCGACCGACTTGCGTCGCGACGGCGTACGACGCACCAGACAAGCAAGCCGCGAGCACACCGACCATCGGATGAGGTCCGGTGATCACGCCTGAAGAACTGGCAGCGACGGTCACAATCACGAGACCCGAGAGTGCGGCAATCAAAACGCCGACCCTCCTCGTCGAGGGCCGAAGTCGTCGCGCATCCCACAAGGTCAGCAGCACTGGGGCGAGACCGAGCGAGACGACGGTGGCGATGGTGACTCCGGCTTCGGTGACCGCCCAGAAATAGAGCGCTTGATAGGCCGCGGTACAACTGCCCACAAACACCGCCGTCTTGGGGCGTGCGCGCATCAAGGCCCAGAGCGCGGGGCCGTGGCGACCCACCACGACGGTGATGATCAGCACCAGCGCCGCCAATGCCATCCGCCACGCACTGACCGTGAGCGTCGACATTGGCAGTCGCTCGCGAATCAGTTGCACCGCGAGACCACCGGTGCCCCATAAGACCCCGGCCGCGCAGATCGCGAGCAGTCCAGCCCGCGGGCTGATCGGTTTGGCGGTAGTCACCAGGTGATCATGCCAAGCCACCAGCAGCCCACGCCCGTCAGGCCCGTGATGCCCCCAACCCCAGCAGGGCCGCCAAACCCAAGGCAGAGCGAGGCGCATATCCAGTGCGCCACAAACCGCCATGCACGGCATGGGCGGCTTCGTCTTGCCATGGGTGCTCGTGGGCAGGCATCGGCACATGCAGATCGTGGATCAACAACGCCGCCATCAGCACGTTTGAGGTGGCCGGCTCGAAGACTTCGACCCCAAACCGATGTGCGCCGGCGTACGCCGCAGCAAGCGCCCGGTTCTTGACCACCGATCTGGTCCGCGTTGGCGGAGCGACATTGAGTGAGACGGTGGTGCCTTCGGTGCGCGCAACTGTGGCTCGCCAACGCTGAAGTCGCTTGGCCAACGCGTAGTTCGGGCCTTGCTGGCTGACCAACGAGTCGTTGAGACCTGGGTCGATGCCGGGGGTGTATTGCCTGGTGAGCAGCCGATTGCCTGAGACCGCCCGCAGTGGCCGAGTCAGCGCCTTCGACACCTTTGATCGGGCAGCAAACGCAGCCACCGAGAAGTCCACGGCGTCCCCTGGCACTGCGAAGACATCGGTCGGCGTCGCCAAGAACCCCAAGGCAGTGTCTGGTCGTTGACGCAAAAGACCAATCGTGAGCGCGTCAACGGCTGCACACACGCGCACGTTGGCAGCGCCATCGGCGTACACGTAGTTGCCCAACACCAACTGTCCTTCAAGCCCGGCAAGCCACTCAGTGAGTTCGGGGACTGCCGAAGTCACATCAACTCCCGCGTCCTTCACATCGCCAGTCGCGGTGGGCACGATCATCGTGCCGGCCCGCTCCGCGGCAACCCCGGCGAGGCGGTCCCACATGTCGGGCCGTGGCAGATCCACAGCCGCAACCTGCGCTCCCCAGCGCAGCAACGAGGTGAACGGACCCATCTCCGAACCCGCACCCACCGCCACAATCGTTCGCCCATCGGCGCGCAGCCACTCAGGGTTCGCCGCCACCGTGAGTACGGCGTCAATAACCCCCGGCTCCAACACCCCAGCCTTTTGCCAGGACTCAAGCTGAGCATGGAGTTCGGCTCCCTTGAGGCGCTGCCCGCGATAGGGAATGACCAGTTCTTCTAGCGGCTCGGCCTCACCCTTGATCACCGCGGTCTTGGGTGGCTCTGAACTCGCCGACCACTCAGCGAGGGGTTGGTCGCCGACCACCAGACGCGAGTGGATGGAATCCAGGCCCGAGCGGGCAATCGTGCGCCAATCCTCAGGGCTAGACAAACCTGCCTCGACCAACCTGCGCATGTGCGCGACGTAGCCGCCGCGCCAGTTCGGCTCGCGTTGCGCCGCGACCGCTCCGGTGGGATCAACCTGGCGCAGTGCATCGGCGACCACGGCCTTGCCGAAGGCAGAGGTGCTGCGGCGGCCTTGGTCGTCTGCAGGAAAGTCGATGCTTGTCATGGCGCACAGACTCCCATCACGTCCGACTCGCGTCGAGTCACCTATAGCGAATACACCCGTTCCGCATTTTCCGAAGCCACCAGCCGCAGCACTCGTTCGGCATCGGCTTGGGACCAATCACCTGAAGCCACCCAGTCACCGATTACCGAGGTCACTCCTCGTCGCCACAGCACGGCGCCGAGGTAGTGGAGTTCGGCAGGTCCCCACGCGTCAGAGGAGAACAGTTGCTTGTGGAAGGGTCCGAGCTCGAACGACTCCGCAATGATCGATCTGCTCGCGACGCCGGTGTAGTTCACACCGAGTCCCACATCGAAATAGACGTTGCTGAACACCTGGGCCAAGTAGCCGGCTTCACGGTGATAGGGGTAGTTGTGCAACAACATGATCGGCACGCCCGTGGGCTCCACCATGCGCAGCCACGGCATGAGCAGTGTCGGGTCGGCACGATGCAGGTCGAGGTCGGGGTCGCCGTACCCACTGTGCAGCTGCAGCGGCAGCCCGAGATCGATCGCGCACCACTGCAGCCAGCGCAGCAGCACCGGATCGCTCACCCGACCGGAGGCCGCAGCGGCTTCAACGCCGGCCTTCAAGGAGGCGGCAGTTGGGCGCTCGGGGTCCACGTCGAAACCGTGCCGGTAGGCCAACACACTCTTGGTGCCGACCGCGGAACGTGCCGCAACAACGCTGGCGAGTTCGTCGGCGTAGTACGCGAGAAAGCCATCCACCCCGTGAGTGGCCAGTAGCCCCTCCGCGATGGTTTCGAGCCTGACCACTTCGCGCGAGGCAGCACCCGACACGGAAGACATTTCACTCGGTCCGAGCACTGAGTCGCCGAGGAATCCCGTCTCGATGAGGTAAGTCGAGGTGCCGGTCGCGGTGAGGAAGCGTCGGTTGACTTCGTCCTCACCCAATTCGCACCGGCGTTCCCAGTAGTCCTCACCCGAGGCGAACACCTCCAAGTCCAGAAGCGGGGCACACCAACGCCGGATAGCGAACCCGACTTGGGAGTCAAAGATCGATCCGACCGCTGGCGCCACGGGAGCCTCGGTCACCATCGACTCCCAGGTGCTGCGATCCACGGGGCTGCGCAAAGCCCCGTGCACGTGGTGGTCGACCAACGCCAAGGCGTCGACGTACTGCTCCATCTACTTCACCATCCTGTGAACTCTGCGACGACGTCGTCACTGATCTGGTCTGCGCTGGTTATGGCGCCCGCGAGCAAGGAGATTGCTTGATCGACCTCGGCTTCGCTGATGATCAAAGGCGGGGTCACTTCGAGTACGCCGCCTCCGACGTAATAGACGACCGCGCCCAGTTCCCAAGCCCGATAGACAGCTTTGGCGGCGAGTCTCGGATCGCCTAGGTCTACGCCGATCATCAGGCCGCGACCACGCACTTCAACATCGAGTACGTCGCGCAACCCGCCCATCAAGCGCCCACCCATGGCTGCCGCCCGATCAACGAGGCCCTCGGCCTCGATCGTGGCCAGCACAGCCCTGGCCACAGCACTGCAATAAGGGTTGCCTGCGGTGGTGAGCAGTGCGGATGCGCCTGGCTCATCAAGCACGGCGGCGGGTCCAACGAGAGCAGAGATCGGCAACCCAGCACCCAGGGCTTTGCCAAATGACACTAAGTCGGGGGTGATCTGATCGTGCGAGTAGGCGTGCATCTGCCCGGTGCGCCCCAAACCGACCTTGACCTCATCGGCGATGAGCAAGACATCGGCGGCAGCACATCTGCTGGCCACCTCGGCGAGGAATCCGTTGGGAGGGACGATGAGGCCGCCATCGGAAAGGATGGGTTCAACCAGCACGCAGGCCACATCGCTGGGGGCAAGTGCTTGGGTGAGCGCTTCAAGCGCCGCCGCGCTGTCGCTCTTGGGGTAGGGCACAAACCTCACCGACGGCGAGGCCTCGACCGACCCGCCAGCCACATGCACGCCAGATGCAGCCATGGCTTGTCCGATGCCGCCGTGATAGCCACCCTCAAAAGCGACCACGACCGGTTTGCCGGTGAAATGTCGAGCAGCCCGAATCGCGACATCGTTGGCATCTGAGCCAGCGTGGCCCAAGTAGACCCGGCGATCTCCGGCGCCTGGCACCAGAGCCAGCAGGTCTTCGGCCAGGCTCACTGCTTCATCGTGGATCGCCGACAAAGCGCCCCCGCCAGGAGGCGAAGCCGCCACTCGGGCCAACGCGGCCGCAACGGCCGGGTGTCCGTTGCCGAGCCCGCAGGCAGTCCAGGTGGAGGACAAGTCGAGAAGGCGTCGGCCACCAGTCTCAATGAGCCATGCCCCCTCACCGCCAGAGACGGTGAGGGGGAAGAACCGAAGTTTCTCGACTCCGGCAATGACTCGATCCCGAGAGATCAGGTTCACTCAATCAACTCCGAGTGGCCAGCATCCGCGTTGTCCAACTCACGGGTCAGTGATTCACCAATCCGCTTAGCCAGGTTGCCAGCGGCGAGCGCGATCACGACGCCAACCAACACCCACGCCAAGGCGACGAATGCCGGTGAGATGCCGCTTTGACCCTTCAGGTTGAAGTACAAGATCACCAAGATGAATACCGAACCCAGTGCTGGCCACAACAACTCCCAGGCCTTAACCGAGATCTGGCCCGAGCGGGCTGCGGCGAACACGGCGAACTCCACCAAGAGGTAGGCGAACAGCAGACACACCGAGCCCACGACTGCGAAAAAGAAGTAGGAGTCGATGGCGGCGTTGCCCGTGCCCATGACCGGCCACTTCGCCAGCCACGAGACCAAGTTGACCACGATGCCGATGGCCACCATCAACCACACTGCGTTGACTGGCGAGTGGTGCACCGGGTCAACCTTGGCGAGTTTGGGTGAGCCGAAGCCGTCGCGGGCCAGCGCCATCATCAAGCGAGCCGATGAGGTCACCGAGGCGAGGTTGCAGGCGAACGCCGAGGCCACAGCGGTGAGCACGACCAAGATGCCGAACCAGTTGCCGACGTACGACGTGCCAAGGTCACCCAAGGTGTTTCCGCTGCCCTGGAACTTCGCCAGGCCCTCTTTGTCGGTGCCGAAACCAATGGTTTGCGCGAACATCACGATCACGAAGAGCGCGCCGGTGATGAGCACTGATCCGAAGAGGGCACGCGGGATGTTGTGACGCGGATTGTCGGTTTCTTCGCCCAGTGCTGCACAACTTTCGAAACCTGCCCACGAGAGCACTGCAGCCACAACCGCTGCCGCGATCGTGCTCATCGAGACGCCGCCGGAGGTGAAGGTGGAGGTGTCGAAGCCGGTGGACTCAGCGCCGCCCTTAGCGAAAATCACGGCCACCAAGATGACCATGAAGGTGATGCCGAAGCCTTCGATGGTCAACAGCAGACGCGAGACGGTCGAGGTGTCGCGGGTGTTAAGCCACCCGGCCAGGGCAAGACACACCGCTGCTGAGATGCCGAACCCGATCTGCGCCGAGCCGAAGTGACCCAGGAACGAGTTCACAAAGGCGCCAAAGATCGACGCTGTGCAGATCAAGAAGAAGAGGTAGCAGCCAAACAGGGCAAACCCTGCGATGAACCCGAGTCGCGGGCCCATCGTGGCGCCCACCAACGCATAGGCGCTGCCTGCGTGGTTGTAGCGACGGGTGAGGCGGATGAATCCGAAGGCCACCAGCATCACGCCCAGGAAGCCCAAGAAGAACACCAGCGGAACGGCCTTGCCGACCATGCCGATGATGCCTTGGCCGTTGCCTGACATGGCCAAGGTCGGTCCGACCAGGCCCAGGGAGACGGCTAATGCCTCCCAGAGTTTCAGTTTGCGCTTCGTCATTCGGTGTCTCTTTCTCGGGTGATGGATCGATCAGCCAGACCAGGAGTACCTGGTGGCAGCGTGAATGTCTTGGCCCTGCAGGCAGGTGAGTTCATAGCGGCGTACGGCGAGCAAAGCGTGATGCATCGGCTCACCCAAGATCTCTTTGACGACCGGGTCATCGGCGAAAAGCTCCAGTCGCTCTTCGGGTTGCCACGGCAACGCGCGCACTCCAAGTGCGGAGCGTTCTTCGTCGCTGAGCAGCGACGGGTCGCCGGGCACCTCAGCCGGAGGCACCAGCGAGTGCTCGATGCCGTGGCGCATCATCCCCAAGATCAGTCCGGTGGCCAGCCAGGTGTTGGCGCTGGCGTCGACGCACTTGACCTCGATGTTGGCGCCGTGGGGATTGCCCAGACCTGCGACCAAGATGCGCACCGCGGCTTCGCGGTTCTCCACACCCCAGGCGGTCCAGGCACCTGACCAGTGGCCTGGTTGCATGCGCTCGCCCGAGACAACACTTCCGGCAAGCACGGCGATGGTGCCCGGAAGGTGCTCCACCACTCCCGCGATTGCGGCAGCGGCTTCTGGGTGCATCCCCTCGGTGCCTGCGACTCCCACTCCAGGGCCACCGTTCAAGAGCGGTTGACCGTTCTTGGTCAGCGAGACGTGGAGGTGGGCACCATTTCCGGCCCCACCAGTGAAGGGCACCGGAGAGAAGCTCACTTTGAGTCCGAACCCGGCTGCGATCTGGCTGATCACCGTGCGGGCCAACAGCACATTGGCACCAGCAGTCATTGGGTCACGTGGGGGTAATGACAATTCGAACTGGCCCACGCCGTACTCCGCGTGGATCTGCTCGACCGGAATGTCGTGCGCCGCGAGTGCCTCGGTGACCTCCGCAGCGAATTCGCCGAGGGCCAGGTAAGGGCCTACGCCGTAGGCCGCCCAGCCGTCGCGGGCCCCAAGCGCGAGCCCTTCTTCGTCGAGGATGGTGAACTCCATCTCGTGCCCCACCAGCGTCTCAATGCCCATCGCCGCAAGCGCCTCGACTTGGCGCCGGGTCACATCGCGCCAGCAGTACGGCGAAATGTTGCCCTCTTGATCGCGCACATCCGCGACCGCCCACCCCAGGCCACCATCGAGCACAACGGCAGTGTCGAGATCGGCGGTGAGGCGCAGGTCGCCGGCCACGCCGATGAGTTCAGTGACCGCGACACCGTTGTCGATCGTGAAGACCGGCCACGTCAGCGAAGCACCCATGCCGTTACGCGCAAACGACTCCACGCGCGCGGCCGGAACGCTCTTGGCTCGCAGCACTCCGCCGGAATCGCTGATCACTCCCGTGAGCGTGCGCAGCCCGGCTGCTCGGAGTTGGTCGGCTTTCTGGGTGGTGCTGTCCACCTGTGGCTCCTTGTCTGGTGTGACTGCCTTGTCTGACTACGTTGTTACAAGTTGTGGGGTATTGCGTACCCTGTAACAAGCGTTACAGTGCCACGAAGTGTGGCGTGTGTCACCCATCCATGTCAGTTTCACCGGGTAACCGGTGAAACTGACGCTCGCTACGGCAAGCCGCAAGAAGGGATATTTCCGTCGATGTGTCGTCTCCTGGGGTACGTCAATACGCAACCGACCTCGGTGCGTGATGCCCTCGGGAGTGAAGCCTTCGATGCCTTCACCGCACTGACCTGTGTGCACGGTGACGGGTGGGGGATGGCCTGGCGCGACGACCAAGGCCACACCCAGACCCGCTCGGCACCCGACTCCGCAGCAAGTGACGCCGACTTCTTGGCCTTGTCGGGCACCGCGCTTTCCTCGGCTGGCTTCTTGCACTTGCGTTGGGCGACCGATGGCCTTCCGGTCGCGCCAGAAAACACGCACCCGTTTTCCTCAGGTCAGTTCGCGATGGCCCACAACGGCAGCATCAAACCGATGGACCGCCTGCGCGATCTGCTCAGCCCGGCCTCACTGGAAGCGATGGTCGGGGTGACTGACAGCGAGATGTACTTCCGGTTCATCCTCGAACACATTTCGTCGTACGGCGAAAACGAGGGCATCGCCATGGCCGTCAAGATCATGAGCGAACAGTTCCCGACCTCGAGCCTCAACGCGTTGCTGCTTTCGGAGTCGGCGCTCTATGCCATCCACATGTCGACGTGGGCGCCCCCGCCCATCGAAGACCTCCGGGTCATGTTCGAAGACGAGGACGACATCCCGCACGGCCACGCCGATGCCTACTTCGACATGGCCTATGACATCACCGAAGACTCCGTGCACATCGTCTCCAGCGGCCTCGTTGGTGATCACTGGCTGCCGGTGCCTCGCGACACCATCTTGCGTATCGATCTGCTGACCCGAGAGGTCACCACGCTGTGAGTGTTGCGAGTCGAACGCGCTCAAGCATGGGCTCGCTCACCGCCGGAGAACGCAAGGTCGCTCGAGCCTTGCTCGCCGACTACCCCAGAGCCGGTCTCGGCAGCGCCGCAGACTTGGCGGGTGCCGCCGGAGTCAGCGCCCCCACAGTGGTGCGGTTTGCCAGATCGCTGGGATTCGCGGGCTACTCCGACCTCTCAGTCGCGCTCGTTGGCGAACTCGGTGAACGCACCTCCTCACCAGCCACAAAGTTCGCGGCGAGGCGAAGTTCGGGCGACGTGTTGCGCACCGTGATCGGGCAAATCGAGAAGCTTGGCGACATCCCCGCAGCAGAGATCGACGCGGCAGTCGGATTGCTCGCAGACCCCAAGGCACGGATCGCCTGCTTCGGTGGTCGATTCTCTGGCTACCTCGCGGGCTACCTCGGGCTGCACCTGGAGCAGATGCGCCCCGGCGTGCGCACCCTCACCACCGTGTCAGCTTCGGAGCAGATCGACGCCGGCCGCCGCGATGTCTTCGTCGTCTACGACTTCCGCCGCTACCAAACCTCCACCATCGCCCACGCCGAACGGCTAGCCGAAACCGGGGCCCGCATCATCTGCATCACCGACCCATGGCTCTCACCCATCGCTCGGTTCTCGACTGTGGTGTTGCCGACCTCGATCGAATCCAGCAGCCCCTTCGACACCGCAGCCCCTGGGTTCGTGCTCACCGAACTCCTCATCGGTGCCGTGCTCGAGCGCATCGGCGAACCCGCCCTAGATCGCATGCAGCGCTGGGATCAGGTGCGCCTGGCCGACGTGGAGCCGTGAGTGAATTCGGCACTTCGACGTACGCCCGTGCGCCCTCGCTTCACCCGGATGTTTGTCGCTTTACCCGGATGATCCTCCCCGCAAAGCGGCAAAGTCACAGGTTTACTTGTGACTTTTCCCCCCGCGCCCAGCCCACCATTCCAGCAGCGCAGAGGTGGCGGAGTCGACATCCATAGGCCCGTTATCCAGGCGCAATTCGAGGAGGTACTTATAGGCCTCGCCGACCTCACGACCGGGTGCAATCCCCAAGATCTCCATGATCTGGGTGCCATCGAGGTCGGGGCGCACGGAGGCGAGTTCTTCCTCTTCGCTTAGCCGCGCGATGCGGGCTTCGAGATCGTCGTAGGTGCGGCGTAGACGTTCGGCTTTGCGGTTGTTGCGGGTGGTGCAGTCGGCTCGGGTGAGCACGTGAAGGCGTTCGAGTTGGGGGCCAGCGTCGCGCACATAGCGGCGTACGGCGGAGTCAGTCCATTCCCCTGAGCCATAACCGTGGAATCGCAAGTGCAGTTCGACCAACGAGGACACCGCAGCGATCTCGTCGTTGGAGAACTTCAATGCCTGCATCCGACGCTTGGTGAGTTTGGCGCCAACCACGTCGTGGTGGTGGAAGGTGACAGTGCCGTCGCTGATGAACCGCCGGGTCTTGGGTTTGCCCACGTCGTGCATGAGAGCAGCGAACCGGGAGATGAAATCGGGGCCATCGCCGAGTCGGTCCTCAAGATCGATGGCCTGCTCCAGCACGGTCAGGGTGTGTTCGTAGACGTCTTTGTGGCGGTTGTGTTCGTCGCGCTCAAGGGCCAGCGCGGGAAGTTCGGGCAGCACCCGCTCCGCCAACCCGGTCTTGACGAGCAACTCAAGGCCCAGTCGGGGGTGTGGCGCGCACAGCAGTTTCACGAGTTCGTCGCGCACTCGCTCCGCCGAGATGATCTCGATGCGCGAGGCCATGTCG
>WBZQ01001856.1_pt3 | contig 10453 bp, 5 predicted proteins | sample 5204251 | NCBI WGS metagenome assembly WBZQ01 (sample SAMN12412402, study PRJNA552823) | activated sludge metagenome | isolation source: activated sludge from nitrification reactor of wastewater treatment plant... | place: USA: Virginia | collected 2017-09 | reverse complement strand
ATCGTTAAAGGTCCAGATGCCCATCGCCACCCAAAAGGCGAAAAGAAACGCACCGATCATGGCGACAATGACACCAACGGTGGTGGCGATATTATTAATTAACTCAGGCGACATAAGCTCTACTTTCCCAGCGAGAATTCACAGCAGTACGCAGCGATTATAGCCTACATAACAAAAAAAGAACAAATGACAGACCGAGGGCGTGGGCTACCGTTTGCATTTGACAGGATAGAGCGGGCGTGTTATATGATCCCGTGAGATAGCTCTGCCCCAATAGATTCTGAGCGATGATGAGGGACAGGTGATGAGTGAATTCACTGATCACTTGTCACTCATCATCATGATTCAAGGCCCAAGATTTTTCTGGAGAGTTATACGCGGATACCAAACACGCTTGTGAAAGGGAATGGAGATGTCTGGCCAGGCTGAAACTGAAGATATGATTGTGATGCGGAATGTGAACAAATGGTATGGCGAGTACCACGCCTTGCGTGATGTCAATTTAACGGTCAAACGCAAGGAGGTCGTGGTGGTCATCGGCCCGTCTGGTTCAGGCAAGTCTACCTTAATCCGTACCATCAATCGCTTGGAAGAACATCAAAAAGGCGATATTGTGGTGGATGGTATTCCGCTCACCGAAGATGTGCACAACATCGAAAAGGTCCGCATGGAAACAGGCATGGTTTTCCAGCAATTTAACCTATTTCCCCATCTCACAGTTTTGAAGAATATCACCTTAGCGCCGATCCATGTTCGCAAGAAAAAACCAGCCGAAGCGCAACAGATTGCTATGGAGCTATTAGACCGCGTCGGCATTCCGGAACAAGCCAACAAATACGCTGCTCAGCTTTCAGGTGGACAACAACAACGGGTGGCAATTGCACGTGCCCTGGCCATGCAGCCTAAGATCATGCTCTTTGATGAACCAACCTCGGCGCTGGACCCGGAGATGATCAAAGAAGTGTTGGAGGTGATGCAAGATTTGGCGCGTTCAGGCATGACCATGGTGGTGGTGACGCACGAGATGGGCTTTGCCCGCGAGGTAGCCGACCGCGTTGTCTTTATGGATGCTGGGGAGATCGTGGAGATTGGCACACCAGAACATTTCTTTACCGCACCGCAGCATGAACGTACCAAACTCTTCTTGCGCCAGATCTTGTAAGAGCAATCTACTGCGCCGGTGTTGGCTTCTCCGATGAGTGTTGAATGGCTGTTGCCGCAGGTTGCGTGATCCAGGCTTTGGTCAAGGCATCCACTGCGGGGTTGTTGAGCGCGGCTAGGTCAGCTTGCCAATCTGCCGTGGTCACAATTTGATAGCGATGTTTTTCCAGGTAATTGTGCAAAAAACGAAAGAATTGGCGTTCTCCTAGGGTGTCGCGCAAGGCATTATAAAAGAGCGCACCTTTGCCATAAATAATCGCTTCGTAGGTATTGCCATTCTCAAAGCTTGCTACGGTCTGGTCTATAAAAGGATCGACCCCCTTTTTCTTCAAGGCATTGACTGGAATCTGCCAGCGCTCAAATTGCACCTGATTGGCTTCAGTTTTTCCGTGTAGCTCCTCCATGTAGATCTTGACCGAATACTCGGCCAGTGCCTCATCCAGCCACGGCTCATTTACTGGATCGTTATGGACAACCTGATACCACCACTGGTGCGCGACCTCATGGGCCACCAAAATTTCCAGATTGTTGTGCATCCGCGTATAAAGCTCCGGCCCTAGCAAAAGTACTTGGGGATATTCCATGCCACGAAATGAAAGCGGCGCTGGCGCCACCCGTAGATCGCGAAACGGATATGGCCCAAAGCGATCGCTGTAGATCCGTACGGCCGCAATGGCATAGGTCAACGCTTCGCGGCCAGCTGCCTCGTGACCAGGCAGCCAATAGCTAGTAACCCGTGTGCCATAGGTCTCGGTATAGGCAGAACTAAAATTTGGGCTCATATGGAGCAGAAACTCACGCGAGGGGCCAGTTACCCACACATGACGGGCCTGGTTCCTGCCGATCAGCGTTGACGAAATCAAGGTGCCACTGGTGACCGGCACCTCGTTGGCTGGCAAGGTGGCGGTAATGACAAAGAGCGAAGCCACATTAAAGGCTGCATCACCTCGTACTGGGCCTTCATCTAACCACCAATGCCCAGCACCGAGCGTTGGCCCTGGCACATAAACTGCCAGCGCTGGATAAAAGAGCGGTAAGCTGGTCATCCCCTGGCTGCGACCGAAGAGCGCATAGACCGACACGTCATCGTTCCACTGGGGAATCGTCAGTTTCCAGGCCAGCCGAACCTGCACCTGGTCACCCTGTTCTAATGGCTGGGACAGGGTGACACGAATCGCGGTGTTGTCAGCTTCGTAGACAAAGGGCATCGGCTGACCATCCACAGCGATGCCCTGCATGGTCATTGACCCGCGATATTGGGCTAGCACAGGATAGAGACGAAAGATCAGATAGGGCCAGGCATCCAGCGTTGGATTGGCAACTACCACTGTGGCTGTACCTTGGAGCTCTGTCTGTTTTGGATCTAGCTGAATATTGATAGCATAGCGCGGGAGCAGGGGTGTTTGTTCCAATTGACTCTGAAAGTCTGCCTTCAGGGCTGGACGATAGACACTAAAGGGATCGCGAGCAGGATTTAATTCTGCATCACGACTGCGTAACAAAAAGAAGAGGCTTACGCTTAATAAAACAAAAGCGCCGATTAGCAGAGATAGACGCCAAAAGCGCCGTTGTGGCCGCAGATGCTCGACCATAAAATGTATCAGATGCCTGGTTGATAATAGAATTTCCCAGCAAACTCTTGTTCGTTGAATAAGAATGCTTGTTGAGTGATGCGTGAATTCACGCATCACTCAACAAGAAACAGACTTTGTCTGGAAAGCCATACTCAGTAGAAATCAAAATCTCTATGTGGATTGAGTATAGCACGCTTCATCAGCAGGGGCAACGCAATTGGTGGGTTTTGTGCATCATCGACCTGACTGAGTGACTAATGGCAGATAGAGTCGACTACTGATTCGCTGAATACGAGTAGAGAAGACCCCGACAGGCGTCTTGGTGGGGTCATCCAACTGGACGGTGTCAGGGTCATCGGAGACAATGTGGAGTTGACCACCTGTTCTTTGGTCGCGCAAAGTCAGCAGTGCTTGATTGGTGATCAACGGAGCAGTTACCTGGGCATTCACCCGTAGTTGAAAACTAATATTCACCCGCGCACCCTTGGCAATGGTGCCAACGTTGACCTTGACCTGGGTATGGCCTGGCTGATTACCAGTTAGGATCGTGCCCTGGCTGGCCGTGACGCGCCCGTCCAGAAGAGTTGTGTTGCCATCCGGTTGATCATCGACTACGACTTCAGTGGCCGGACGCGCCCCTACATTAAGAATGCTCAAGCCGTAGAGGAGAATATCTCCAGCGTTGACAACTTCGTTGCCATCGACATCAATAAAGAGGAAATCTGTCAAGGTGACCTTGAGCGCTGCTTGCCCTGACAGTGGTGTAATGGTTGGATCTGCGGAACCGCTGACGGTGGGATCATCGGTCAGCACATCGGCAAGTTGATCGGATTTTAGCACGCCTTGATTCGCAACTTGGGCGAGATCGGCAGGTGCAGACGGATTGAGCAGCGCACGGAAGGTAAAGGCAACACTCTTCCCCGCCAGCAGTTCACCAAGCTGGGCAACCACTGCGTTTTGATCAACCATCTCTTTGATATCGCTTGTATCCGGATTGCTGCGGAACGTGCCAGCGACAAGCCGTGTGTTCGCCTCCAGGGCAATTTCAAAACGTGCGCCTGTTGCCCTTCCGTTCCCCTGATTGGCAATCACAACGTGATATTCAAGCGTATCGCCAGGGCTAGGCAAGCCATTGTGATCGGCGTCAACGGCCAAAGCGCCTTCCATTCTTGCCTGAAGCAAGGGTTGTTCTGATGCTGCTGTGCGATGGGTATTGGTGACAGTACAGATCACCTGCTCATGCTTTCCCACCTCCACATCCAAGCTTGAAGCCCCTTTTCCTTGGGCTATCACCTTCCATTCTGGTTCGTCATCGGCAACCGATAACACGCTGTCATGTTGCGCATCATGATCATTGTCATCGTCCTGATCCTGGTCCTGCTCTTTGCATTGATCCTGGTCGTCATCGTCATCGTGATCATCGTCGTGATCCTTGTCATCATCGTCGTGATCCTTGTCATCATCGTCGTGATCATCATCGTCATCATCCCTGTCGTGATCATCTTCATCGTCATCATCTTGCTCACTTTTACAGACAATTTTGGTCGTGTAATCAGCCAGGTTGGTCTGTCCATTGCTTACCACGCTGATTACATGGTTGCCAGGATCAATCGATTGGTTTTTGCTGTGCCCATCATCCTGGACAGCTTGCGCCACCGTCTTGTTGTCGATTCGCAGATCAAATCGACCTGGATCATCCTCAGGCTTTAATTCAAGGCGCACTGTGATCTTGGCGCTTTGGTCATCCCGGCTGCTTTGTGATGCAAGCGGATCGGCTTGGGCATGACCTCTGGAAACGATCAGGAATGTTGCGAAGATGGCGAAGAATGCGCTTAAGCAAATGGGTAGCCCGCTGTGTAGTCGATGCGTGAACCAATGAGTTGGATGATGGCTACTGCCAAACAAACGTTGTGACTGAGCAAATTCTAGAACATGTTTCATAAGAGCGTCCATAAAATAACCAACTACCCGAGAACAAAAAGACCTTTACACCTTAAAAAAACTACCTGGCCGTGACCTGAGCAGTCACACCCTAAGGCTGAACCTGAATGCGATTGGAAAGCAAATAAGACGTGTGGGATGAGCCGCGGGGTGATTCAAGCCACAATGACGATTTCAGGGTATTGGCGGATTAAAGGCAAAAATACGTATGTTACAGATGGCAAGTAGGCGATGAAACGGTCGTGGATGCGATCAACTTTTGTGCAGAATAACAATATGCGTAACATTCCCCAGTGATCGAGCGTCTATCTTTACGGTGTATTGCACAGAACACCGTTAGGTAGTGTCAGGCATATTCATATTCCGTTCGAGCAATTTCGTTTGTTCCTCTTCTTGTCGATTCGAACGGACCCATTCAGGTCTATACTGACCCCATGACCTTAGAATGAGTACGAATGGCAATGAAGTTATTTTAGCTCCTAACTCTGATATATAATATGAACCAGATAAAATCAGTCTATTGCCTTTTTACTCGGCCAATAAATCTTTTATCGTGGCCCCAGGCTCAATCCTGGATCAACCCAGAATCAAGAAGGTGCAAATTTCTTTAGTATCTATCGTATATTCCTAAATAAATCCTTCGCGGTCTCTATTTTTCTGTTTGAAGGATTCCTGTAGAAATGGCGATTAAATACAATAGAAAAGTTATGAACATGCACACCAATTTTGAATAATCAACGGCATTTCACCCAGAGTGCTAACGACGCTCTGTTACAAGCAGGCCTATAGTTTTGCCAAACATGGAACTGATACCTAAACAACTTGGTCACTTTCAAATTCGCGAAAGCGTTGGACGTAGCGACGTTTTTCTCCTCTATCGGGCTTTTGACACGAAGGCTGATCAAGAAACTCTCTTAACTGTTCTCGATCCACGCACCCAATACGAACCTGAATTTCTGCGGCGCTTTGTTGAACAAGGTCAATCCGCAACACAACTTCAGCATCCTAATTTAGTGCGCGTACGCGAAGCCGGCAACATTGGTCAGTACTACTACCTATCTACTGAGCCGGTTGTTGGCACGACACTGGCTACGCTGCTACGCCAGCGTGGCGCGCCAATGTCCCCTGATGAAACAGCCGATATTATCAATCAGGTGGCTGCCGGTCTCGATTACGCCCATGAACAAGGATTTGCTCATCTAAATTTGAGTCCAAGCGAAATCTGGCTCTCTAAAGATGGCACAGCGTTGGTTGCTGGCTTTGGATTGGCCCGGCGTTCGGTGACAGGTGTGGTCGGACCCATTGTTATCACGCCCTTTATTGCGCCTGAACAAGCGCGTGGTGAGGATGAAATCACCCGCCGTTCAGATGTTTATAGTCTCGGTGCAATTGCCTACACCATGCTGGTAGGGCAGCCGCCATTTGCCGAAACTGATCAACTCCTGCTGCTGAACGAGATCATTCATGCCACGCCTCCGGCACCGGAAAATTTAAATCCGAACGTACCAGCAGGTATGGCCTTTGTAATCAAGTTTGTGCTTTCCAAAGAAGCCAATTTGCGCTATGGGAAGGCCGGCGAGTTTGCCGTTGCCCTCAATCAAGGGAAAATGTGGCGTGGCTCAGCTGCGTCTTCGGCGCCGGGGGTAACTGGTGCTCCATTAAGCGAGGTCGTTCCCACTGGTAAAGGTTTCCGCCGTGGGCTTTGGGCGGTCTTTGGTCTCAGCGCACTGGCTATTCTGATCGGTGCTGTGCTCTTTGGGGTTATCTATCGACCGGCGCTATTCCAAGACCCTAAGCAAACCGATGATGCAGTTACCGCTATCCCAACCCTTGCTATTGCGCTGCCTACGCCGAGTGTCGATCTATCAACGCCGGTTCCTGATGCGATCACCCAATTAATCAAACGTGGTGATGCCGAAACACCTGGTGCTGCTAGCACGCCAACCGAGATATTGGGCATTGAGTTACAAACGACAACGCCTGAGGCTGTTGCTGTAAGTGACACCGCGCCGATTCTCGCGACTGGTGCGCTCACCCCAGTATTATCCGCTCCTGCTGTTCTGTCAGTGACCGAAAGCACCACCTCAGTTGTTGCCCTAGCGCCGACAAATACGCTGACGAGTGCCGTGAACAGTGCTAATGGGATTACATCAACCGTTGAAGTTGCTCTGGCCCCGACTGCTACCGGGGCAGAAATTCCAACAGCTACTGAGCCTGCAACCTTAACCGCAACCGAGGTTGCGACTGTCGTGCCAACGCCGACGCCTACGTTGCCACCGACCGCGACACCAACAGTGTTACCTACAGCAACTGAGACAGCCACCGATCTGCCTACTGCTCCACCAACTGCAACAGCCACGCCGCTGTCTACGGCCACGGCTACGACAGTGGTGAATGCTGCCGCAGCGCCAACTCAAAAAATTATTCTGATACCTACCGATACACCGGCGCCAGCCCTGACTGATACGCCAGTTCCACCGGCTACAGCCACACCTACGGCCACAGCAACCGAAACCGTGGCGCCAACCAATACGCCATTGCCGACGGATACTGCAACTCTGGCACCGACCAACACACCATTGCCAACGGATACTGCGACGTTGGTGCCTACCAATACACCGTTGCCAACAGCTACTGCCACGTTGGCACCTACCAACACACCATTGCCAACGGATACTGCAACCCTGGCGCCTACCAATACACCGTCGCCAACGGATACTGCGACGCTGGCGCCTACCAATACACCATTACCAACTAATACTGCGACGTTGGCACCCACCAATACAGCGTTGCCTACGGATACGCCGCTGCCGACTGTTACAGCAACCCTACTGCCAACTGAACCGCCTACATTGGCAGCAGTCCCAACCTTGGCGCCAACGGCGACATCTGTTCCGCCTACGTTGATTCCAACGGCTACCCCCACCGTCGCCAGCACCCGCCGCGCAACCTTGACGAGTACTCGACGACCGACCGCAACCCATACGCCAATAGCCACCTATACACCAACTGCCACCTATACTGAAACGGCAACGGAAACACCCACTGTCGTCCCCACCGTTACGCCAATTCCGTTGACGGTTAGTCGGATGACTCTTGTGCAAAATGGCGCTGCCTGGGTGGCGCGTGTGAGCGGCCAGGTGGAACCGGGGTCTACCGTACAAGGACTGGTAGACAATCAGGCTGCTATTTCGACAAAAGTTCGAGCGAACGGTATTTGGACACTCAATGTACCTTTGACCGGGCCTGGCCAGTATGCAATTAGCGTAGTGGCAACGTTGCCTAACGGGCAGACCTTGACCGCGGCTCCGTCACCGGCTACGGTTGTTGTGCCGACTCCTGTTCCACCGACGCCTCCTTCTGGCAGCGTACAACTCTTAGAACCTGGCGACAGTGATGGTGGCGGTGGGGAGCGGATTTTCCGTTGGAAGGCCGATTTCACCCCAGCTGCAGGACAAGCATTTGAACTGGTCTTCTGGAAGCCTGGTCAGGATCCAATGGCAAGTGGGTTTGGGTTGGCCTCGCCCACGACAAACAGCAACGTTACTGTCAATCTAACTGCGTTAGATGATCAACTTGGCCCTCTACTGGACTCGGGTAACTACGAATGGGGCGTGTTGTTGGTGCAGACATCTCCCTATAAGCGTCTGCGTTTCCTAGATGCAACGCATAAATTTGCTTATTCACGTGATGGCGGTGGGGGATCTAAAGGTTCGAGTGGCGGCGGCCAATCTTCTGGTGAGTAGCTGGCTACTATACTAAACCTGAATGCGAACTGGATTTTTTAACGGCGGTTTGGGCAGACAAATCCAGTTCATATTGGAACCCCAGTCTTGAGAGTTTGTAGGAGAAGACAATTGAGTACGCATAGCAAGAAACGTCCCTGGCTGTTGGCCATGCTGATTGCCACCCTGGTTGGACTATTGTGGGTGGCCTGGGCTGCCTCATCTCCGTTGCTCGTAGGAATTGGAAATTGGTTTGCAACGACCCCTCTCCCTCAAGCTCTGGCTAGCCGAGATGCTGTGGTCAATGGCGATTTTGTGTATGTGATTGGCGGCAAGAACGCAACGGATAGCCCAGTTGGCAGTATCTATTCTGCCCAGGTAAAAGTAGATGGCAGCATCGATCGATGGAATGTTGCGGCACAATTGCCTGTACCCGTTTATCTCCAGGCCACTGCTGCGACAAGTACCCACCTGTACATTGTCGGTGGCTGGGATGGCACTCGTACGCGATCCGAGGTCTGGCGAGCTCCTTTCCAGGCTGGCGGTACCCTTGGCGCCTTCCAAAAAGTGAGTGATTATCCCACCACAATCGATCTGCATGAAGCTGTCATTGTCCAGAATCGTCTCTACGTACTGGGTGGATGGAATGGCACAGAAGGTCTCAATATTGTTCGGTATGCGGATATTCAGAGTGACGGCTTAGGTCCTTGGGTGACCGTGAATAGTTTGCCGAGCAAAATTTATCGGCTTGCGGTGACAGCCTACAATGATGTCATCTATGTAACAGGTGGCTATGATGGCGTGGCACGTACCCAGGTCTACTTTGCGAAAGTCCATACCGACGGCAGTATTGATCCGTGGCAGGAAACTACGGCGTTGCCTAACGCACTTTATTACCACGATTCGATTGTGCATGATGGACGGTTGATGGTGCTCGGCGGCAAAAATGATGCAGGTGAGTTTAAAGATGTCTATGCTGCCACGATTAGTGCCAATGGCACAATTGGTGCTTGGTCAGCCCAACCTGCGTTGCCGGAATCCCTCTATCGGTTTGCCGCAGTCACTTTTCCGCGTAATGGATCGGACTTTGTGGGGGTCTTTGGTGGTTTACACAATGTAGATTATCGCAACAATGTATACCATTCAACCGCGCCAACCCCTGCCACCCCGACCAATACGCCAACACGTACACCAACGCCCACGCCTACGCCTGTTCAAGGTATTGCTCTACAACTTGCTAATAACCCCCAACGTTGGGTCGCCCCGAATGAGGAGGTTGTCTATACAATTACCTATCGCAATACGTCTGCGCAGAGTATCGCCAATGTGATGATTACGGATATAATCCCGTCAGGAGTCGAACTGGTGCCAGATAGCATTCAGGCTAGCAACGGTGGTTCATTTGTTGCCCAAGGGTCCAGTCCCGGTGACGCAATTATTTGGACTTTAGGCGAGGTGGCCGGAAATGCAAGTGGCCAGGTTGGGTATCGAGTGCGCCGCTCTTTGCCGCCGACACCGGCTGTCCCACGCCCCCTGAGTATTCGCATCAGCGGTCCAGCCAGTGCTCAGCCAGGTGAGGCGGTTGAGTATACAATTGCCCTGACGAACAGTACGTTTTTAACATTTACCAATCTGGTTATTGTGGATACCTTACCGATTGGCGCACACTATGTCAGCGGCGCCGACAGCCAGCCATCTGATAACACCGTACGTTGGAATGTCCCGGTTTTATTGGGCGAAGAGACAGCAACACGAACGTTGGTGGTAACCGCGGATCGCTCGATTGTGAACTACAGTTACTATGCCAGTTCAGACGAAGGACCAACGGTCAAAGGCCGTACAGTGGTGGCAACCTTTATCAATGACACAGATCCGCCTCCGCCTGGCGATGGCACGCAGATCACCAAACAGGGTGCGATTGTCTCCTGGGAAGTGGCCAACCAACGTAAAAGCACAACCAGTAATGGGGTTTATAATCCCTCTTTTTCTAGCTACCTACCGGTTGTGAAAAAGTAAAGCGCAGTCTAAAAATGAGTTTGAAATTTCATTAGG
>WBZQ01002786.1_pt1 | contig 10456 bp, 8 predicted proteins | sample 5204251 | NCBI WGS metagenome assembly WBZQ01 (sample SAMN12412402, study PRJNA552823) | activated sludge metagenome | isolation source: activated sludge from nitrification reactor of wastewater treatment plant... | place: USA: Virginia | collected 2017-09 | reverse complement strand
GTTCCACGCGCGGCCTGTGCGAAGTCCCCGCCTATCTCACGCCCGACCCGACCGCGGGCCTCGCCGCGCTGCTGGCGGCGACGTCCGCCGCGGAACGTCCCGTCGATCCGCGGCAAGCGCGGCGCCTTGCGCCTGATCTTCCATCCCGACGCCCGCTTACCGAAGCGAACCGGGCGCATGCAGGTCTTGGCGATCGCCCGACGATCGTGCCTGCCGGATTGGCGGAGGCAGCTCGCATTCGAGAAAGCCGTCCCACGGTCCCCGCCATGCCCCCCCCTTCACGCGGCAGGGTCATAGACCGACACACCCTGGCGCAACTGCGCGATGCGGTCCGTCGTGGGGATTCGTTGCCTGTCGGCGCCACGACCACCGCGTGGCGCGATGTCGCTGTGACGGAGGCCCGGCCGCCAGGACGTTTCGACTACGCTCCATCGATTCCCAATGCGACCGTTACCCGCGGGCTTGCCAGTCCGGCCCCGCAGGTCGGCGCAGCGGCATCCGTTGCGGGAGCAGACTGGGATGGTAGCCAGCGTGTGCCCCTGGCGGTCGCCGCCGGGCCATCCGTTTCACGCGGTGTGGACAGCACGAGCGAAGCCCGCCCGCACACGCGGATGCCAGGCGTGACGGACCGGGTTGGGCAGGCCGCGCCCCTTAGCACGCTGGAACTGCCACGACACACGACACTGCGCGCGCCGCCACTGATTCCCGCTGCGTTCTCGGGACATGTCCGTGACCTGATGGACTCCGCGATTCACAATGAGACGACGAACCGGGATTTCGTTGTCGCCATACAAGGTCCCACCACCGCTCACGTGGTGGCGCCAGCCCCGCCCCGCTCGTCCCCAACCCGCCTGCCAATAGCCGCGCCGGTGGCCCGCGACGCGGGTGCCATCGACGACTCCGTCACCGCGATGGCTGAGGCTCTGTGGCGCAACGGGATCGACCCGTCATGACCATCACCCCCATGCTCGGCGACTGGGAAATCCCGCGCATCGGCATGATGCGGACCGAGGAGGCGCGCAAGCTGTCCGAATTCCGCATCCCTGGCAGGGCCGGCAGCATCTGGCAGGATTTGGGCCGCGAGGCCGTAACGATCGAAGTCGCTGGCTCGGTCTATGCCGAGGAGGAATGGACCGCGTTCCTCGATGAGGCACGCGCGAAGTTCACGGCGGGCGAACCACTGACGTTCGTCGCCGAGATCGTACACGCCACCGACCTGCAATACGTGCTGATCGAAAGCCTGGTGATCGAGGAACACGGTGATCGGCCCGACGAGATTTCCTATCGGATGCGTCTGCGCGAAAGCCCGCCACCACCGCCGCCCTCTGATCCGTTCGGCGACATCGACGCGGGTCTGCTGGACGATGCCGGGGCCTTCATCGATGGCGTGTCCTCGGCGCTCGACGCCGTGGCGGCGCTGGGCGATCTGCCCGACTTCTCCGATCCGTCGTCGTTGCTCGGCGGCACGACGCAGGAAGCGGTTTCGGCACTTGATCGGCTGGGCGATGTTGCCTCGTCGATCCAATCACTGTTTGGCACCTAGCTATGCCGACACTGATCGAACAACTGACGACCGGCCTCAGCACGGACGGACTGACCTCCGTCCTGGGCGAACAGGCGGGGCAGCTTGGTCAGATCGTTTCGATGATCGCGGGCCTGGCCGATCAGCCGCCATCCAGTGTCGGCGATTTCGCGTCGCGGCTGGTCGGCCTGTCGGTCCCGAACCTGCCCAACGGCCAAGGCATCAGCGGCGCTTTTGGATCGGCAAGTTCGGCCTTGCCTGCCGACTTCAGCTCCGCCACCGGTGGCGCGATGGCCGAAATCGGCCGGTTCACCAATCTGGTGACGACTGATCTCGCGCCTCTGCTCAGCGGCGCTGTCGCGATCGCGCGTACGGTCGAGGCGCTGAGTGGTGCGCAGTTCCGCTGCCCGCCACAGGTTGCCCCCGGCGCGCCCCCGCCCCCTCCGCCGCCGCCTCCCCCGCCGGGCAGTTCAGCGGGCGCGGAGCGCCTTGCCGCTGCCGCCGAACGTTCGGATCAAGTGGCTACGTTGCTCGCCCTATTGCCGACACCGTTGACCGCGGGGTCGCTGATTGAACACCTTGTTCTGCTGCTGCGTGGTACCATTCCACCGAACGTCGCCCCGCCCGGCCTGCCGCTGTTGGATGACGTGATCGGGCCGGTGAAGACGCTGGCGACCTGGGCGGGCATGACACCGACGGAACTGGGTGCCGATCTGCTGGCAACTCTGACGATGCTGCGCGACCGCGTTCACCTGGCGGGTGCCGACCGGCTGGCTGATGCCCTGACCGCGGCGGCGAACTTGCGAACCCCCGCGCGCATCACCCAGCTCAACACGTTCCTGACCGACTACCTGACCCAGGGAGCGGCCATGGCAACGGCGCTGGAAGCGTCGGATACTGCGACGGCCCTGTTGCGCGCTGCCGACCTGAACACCGCGATTCAGGCCTTCGAAACGCTGCGCGGGACGATGGCGCCGGACTTCACCGCGCTGGTCCCGTCCGTCGCCGCGTCCCTGCGACGTGTCCCCAATGACGTGCTGGATCAGTTGCTGCATCTGGTCGTGCAACTGGAACCGTTGGACCCGGGCGCGCTGCTGGCCGAGGTGGCGCGTGCGGAACCCGCCGGTTCGGCCGAATTGCAGGCGTTCCTCGACATCCTGGCGCCGATCACCGACTTCATTGAGGACATCGCCGAGAAGCTGGATTTCTCCGCGATCGAAGGTGGCGTCGCGACGGTCGCGAACCAGGCGAGCGGCATTGCTGACAGCATCCGCACCGCACTCGCGGATGTCGCGATCGATGTGCGAGCGGCGTTTGCGCAGGTGGAAGACGCGGTGGCGGGCATCGGGCTCGATGCGCTGGGCACCGAAATGCGGAATGCGATCACCGCGGCGGGCGATGCGCTGGAGAACGCAATCCGGTCCGCCTTCGCGCCGCTGCAACAGGCACTGGATGCGGCGATTCAGGCGATTTCCGATGCCGTTGACCTGCTGGACTTCACGACCGTCACCGACGCGCTGGCCGATGCCGTGTCGCAAGTTACCGCAATCCTGCAAGACCCGGCGGTAGTCAACGCGATCGAGGAAATCCGCGCCGCCCTGCAGGAAGTGACCGACACGATCAGCGGCCTGTCCTTTGCCCCGGTGACCGACCAGGTGATCGGCCTGATCGAGGAGATGCAACAAGGGTTGCGGTCGCTGGAGAACACCGACCTCAACGACACGCTGAAGGGCATGCTCGACACCGCGATGGCGATCCTGCCGGCCGATCTGCGCCCGGTGACGGATCCGATCATCGACGATTTCGGCGTGCGGATCGATCAGGGGCCGGTCGTGTTGCTGGAAGCGGTGCGCGCCAAGCCGCAAGAGGTACTGGACAGGATCAAGGCCTTCGATCCTGGCGCGCTGATCGGCGATGCGCTGGGCGCGCCGTTCCGCGAAGCGATGGACAAGATCGAAGGCTTCAAGCCCAGCACCCTGCTTGCGCCCCTGGAACAGGAGCTCGACCGCCAGAAGGTCCGGCTGAAGACACAGGCGGCACCGTCCCGCGCGCTTGCACCGATGGTGGATGCGTTCGATGCGCTGCTCGCCCAGATCGATCGCATCTCACCCGATGCGATCATCGGTCCGTTGGAGGAGGTGGTCGAAGGCGCCATCCGCGACGCGGTCGAGGCGTCTCCGGTTGATGAGATCTTCGCCGAGATCAACGGCGTCTTCGCCACCATCCAGGCCGTGCTGGACACGATCACGTCGATCGGCACGACCGTGCAGCAAACCGCGGACGCGCTGGAGCAATTGCAGGACCCCGATCCGCAGGTCGATACATGGCGTGATACGGTACTGGCCAAGATCGATACAGTACCGAACGCAGCCGCACTCGACGCGATGCTGAGTGAAATTCGTACCGCGATCGACGGCGCTCGGCATGCCGACCTGCTGGCACAGTACGATGCGGGTATCGCGGCGCTGCTGACCGACCTGACCGGACTTGGGGCGGGGCCGCGCCTTGCCTCGATGGTGGCGCTGCATCAGCGGCTAAGCCCGCTCGTTCGGGCGTTGCCAACGGGTTCGGCGCGCACCACGATCGAGGCCGCGATTGCCCGTTTCGATCCGCTGAATCCGGCCCATACCGGCGGGTTGCGGGGCGCCGCCGATCTTGCCTCGGCGCTGGCCGCCGGACGCGACACGCTCGATGGTCTGTCCGCCACGTTCGCCGATACGCTGCATGGGCCTGCGGGCGGCCTGACACGGTTGCGCGACGCGGCGACCACCGCAGCGGGCCTGCGTGCTGTCGTGGCGGCGGATGTCGACACGGCACTGGTGCCGGTACGCCATCTGCTGTCCATCCTGGGCGCCGCCGCGGTACCCGTGGGCGGGATCGCACAGGCGCTGACCGGACTGCAGACCAGACTGACCACCGCGCTCGCGAATATCCTGACCGGACCTTCGTCGTTGCAGACGATTTCCGATGCGATCCAGGACGTGGTGGATACGCTGCGCAATGTCGATCTGGGTTTCCTGAGGGAATCGCTGGAAGGCGTATTCCAGACCGTGCGCGGACAGATCGAAGCGTTAGGACCCAAGCCCTTGGTGCTGGCGCTGGATCGCGAATTTGGTGAGGTGATCGACGTGCTCAGCCTGTCGGCGCTGCTGCCGCCTGCCGAACTGGATGCGCTCGACGCCGCCGCGGCCGATTTGATGACGAAACTTTCCGCGCTCGATCCCGAGAATCTGGCCAATGAGACCGTCGGCCCAGCGTTTGAGACCGACGTCCTGCCGCTGGTCGAGGCACTCGACGTCACGCCCGTCTTCGACGCGCTGATCGAAGCGCTGCGTGGCCTGGATGAGGAGTTGAAAAGCGAACTCGGACGCGTCAACACGGCCTATCAGGCGATGCTGGCATCCCGACCCGGTGGGTCAGGGGCGTCGGCAGGCGTCGGCATTTAGGGGGGAACGCGATGTCGCTGGGTTCCGCGCTCCTCCAACCCGACGTGGTGCGACGCGCCGCGCCTGACGCCGCCGCCGCGTTGATCGAGGACGGCACCAAGCTGGTCGCGATCTTCATCGAAGACGCGGCGTCGTCGGGGCCGCTCGCCCAGGCCACGTTGGATGCGTTGCTCGCGATGGTACCCAGGCTGCAAGCCGAACTCGCGCCGCGCGTCGCCGCCGTGAACACAAAGCTGCAAGCGCGGGCGGGCGGTATTCTGAACTACTTCCGCGACCTGGTCGCGGAAGTCGAGGCCATCGCCGACGATCCCGAGGCGATCGTGGGCCTGATTCGCCGCCTGGTGACCGATTTCAAGGCGGTGATCGGGCTGCTGACACTGCCGGGGATTCGTTCCGAGCTTGAATTCGTCCGCGGCCTGCTCGTCGACGACCTGCTCCTGGGCCCTGAATTCCTTCGTCAGATCGGCCTGTGGTACCTGGACGAACTGCTGACTCGGCTGAATGCGCTGCCGCTGGACGCCGACCTGGCAAAGGCGCGACGGCTGCGGCTGGCCCGTGTGCTGCTGTCGCGGTTACGCGTGCAGCTTGCCGCATTGCCAATGCCGACGCTGGATATCGAGGCGTTGGCCCGCCTGATCGATGGTTTGTTGCAACGATCCGGGTTCGCGCAGGCGCTGCGGGAAATCTCCTGTGCGCTGGATGGCATTGTCGCCGCCCTGGACGCGGCGATGGCCGCCGGCCAGACGATCCGTCCCCCGCCACAACCGGTCGGCGCGGGCGTGGTGCCACTGTCCGACAGTATCGACTATTCGTACTACGCAAGCTGGCTGTTGAACGGGCTGGACATTCCCCTTATCGCCATTTCCGACTTGGCATTCCCAGCCGCCTTTGTTCAGCAGATCAGAACCGAGGTCGGGCGCATGGGCGTTTTCCTGCGTTCCAAGTTCAGCCCCGAGGAAGCCCAGGTCCTGGACAGCTTCACCAGCTCGACGGACGAGGTTCCGCGGAATGTGATGCTGACGGTCCTCGGCGTCGTGAACCGGGAAATGCAGCGCACCGTGCTGCTGGGGTTCGGCGACAATATGCACCTGACCCCCAGCGAGATGACAGACGAAATCAGGGAATTTCAGGAGAGCTACGAAGCGGATCAGTCACTGTTCCTGTTCAATCGCCGTGTGATGGAAGCGGCGTTTCCAACCGTGCTGACTAAGCTGAGTGGTGGCTTCTGCAGGGCGGTGGAACGGTTGGCGCTGCCGATCATCGCATGGCCACGCAATCAGGTATTCGTCACCGGCGATCGCAAGTTCGTGATGTGTGACGATATGCCGATCCATGTCGGTACCAATGTCAACTGGTATGACGCGCCGATGTTCGCGGGTGCGAGCCAGGGCGCGATGTGGTTCAAGTTCGAACACGCAGGTCCGCGCGCCTGCGAAATCCTGGCCTGGATCATGTCCATGGTGGCGGAGACGGGCAAGACGATCTGGCACCTGGTGGATACGCAGCCAAATCACGAAGTACAGACGGGACTGATCGCAGGCATCGAGATCGCCGATACGATCCAGCAACTGCTATTCGGTCGGCCGGTCAGCGCCTATTTCCTGGAAAGCGGCCCGCATACGCGCCGTTGGGGCAAGTCACTCGATTCACTGGTCGGGCTGAAGGGCATCGCGACCTTTGCGTCCTCGTTCCAGGGGATGCACACCGCAGCGCCCGCCAATAATGGGTTTTCATTCTGGGCCACGGTCATCGCGGGCGACCTGTTCCGTGTTTCCGGTCCGATCCAGATGATGAATACGCTGCGTGACATCATCCTTGACATCGTTACGCTGGTCAATTTCCGTGGTCCACAGTTGGCGCCGAGTACATTGCCGAGCAATCCGGCGTACAATCATCAGATGCAGGGGCCGTTTGTATCGCTGATGGATTCGCTGATGGCGATGGCGCTGATTTCGCTGTCACCGCGTGACAATTATTCGATCCATCTGTGGTCCGACGGTGGGATCGGCGACAAGCGGCTGGAATCGCTGCTGGGTCACTGGTTCGGCGGGTCGATCGGTTTTGGTGTTCTGGCAGGGATTTCCGGATCTTTCGTCGCGCAGTTTTTTGCCTGGGCCGAAGATTGGAAGCGGCTGTTGATCACCTCCGGCATATCGTCGGCGAAGATGTTCGCCCTGTACTGGGTGTTCAATTATCTGTTCAAGGAAAACGCAACCGACGGCGGCAGGTACCGACCCGGTGGCGGCACGTTCCGTGGCTATCCCGACAAGGCGAATGCCGCGTCGCCGTACAAGCTGCCCTATCCGGGCGGGATCGGCCGTTATGTCAGCCAGGGCAACCTGGGACTGTGGAGCCACAACCTGATCAGCAACACTGACTTCGAGAATGCGGCGAACAATTCCACGCAGCAGACCTACGCCTTTGACTTCGGGCATGATTTCGGGGAAGCGATCGCCTGTGTCCGTGGCGGCACCGTTGTATCGTTCACCGAGTCATTCGTCGACAGCAATACGGCCAACCCTAATCGGATCGTGATCCGCCACGATACGGTTGATGACGAACACGATGATTTCGGCTCGGGCGCGGTGCAGACCTATTCGGTGTATCTGCATCTGGCGCAGAATGGCGTGACCAATGCGCCGCGCTTTGCCGGTGTCCCTACGATCGTCGGGACGGCCGTGGCACAGGGCGACCTGATTGCGCTGGCCGGCGACACCGGCAACAGTTTCCACAACCACCTGCATCTGCACATCGTCCCCGATGATGGCAGCGGCAATCCGTCGGGTAACTTCGCCATCCCGTTCGTGTTTGACGATGTCGGCGGCAATGGCGTGCCCAAGAGCCTGACCTGGTACCGATCGGGGAATACATGATCGGCACCGACCTCCTTTCCCAGGACAACGCCGGTGCGATCACCCGCCCGACGGTATCGCTTGATTTCGGCGGTGGGGGCGGTCTGGGGGGGCTTGCCGGTGCCGTCGGCCTGGGCGGTGGTGGAGGTCCGACACTCTCGGATGGGCTGGTATCCCTACGGCTCGTCCGCGCCATGGCGCCCGATGTCGACTGGGCGGAAGTGTTGCTGGCACCTGTCCCGGGCGGCCCCGACCTGCCGGCACCAGGTGACGCGGGCTCGGTCGCCCTGACCGCGGGCGACCAGTCCTCGGCCTTCGCCTGTGTGATTGACATGGCCGATCAACGTGCGGACGGAATGACACGCCTCACCGCATCCAATGGTGGTCGGTTGCTGGCCCGCGCCCGCGTCAACCTGAGCTTCACCGAGCAGGATCCCGGCGCCATCATCGACGCACTGGTCGCAGAAGCCGGGGCCGACAGCGCCATCGGCAGCGCCGGCGAAGCCTTGTCCAGCTTCATTGCCGATGATCGACGCTCGGCCTGGGATCACGTCGCCCGCCTTGCCCTGACCGCAGGCCGACTGGCGGGCTTCGACGATGCCGGCGCGCTGACCCTGTACGACGACACTGCCAGTGGTGAAGCGGTGGCGCGGTTCGCGGTTGGCGAAACGCTGATCGATCATCGCATCCAATCCCGCGCGTCCGCCGTCGGCGCGCTGACCGTCGATGCCGATGGCGCGGCCGATCAGGGCGGCAATGCCTGGGCCTGGCTGCGCAAGGACAAAAGCCCCGTCAGCGCCACCGTCGGCAGCGGCCAGCCAGCTCGGCGGCTGCCAACACCGTGGCTGCGCGGTCAGCCCGCCGCCCAGACACTTGCGGATACGCGGCTTCGCGCGCTGAAGCGCACCGCCAACTGGGGCCGCTTCGTGGTGCCGGCCGCGCCGCAGGTGACCCCCGGATCCCTGATCGAAATCGCTGGCACCGCGGCCGACGGCATGTGGCTGGTCCTGCGCGTCACGCTCCGCTTCAACCTGCTGGACGGCATGATCTCGGAGATCGAGGCATCCCCGGCCGGGGGAGGTGGACCATGAACGCGGACATGCTGCGTGATCTGCGCCGCCTGGTGCGGGAGGAACTGCTGTCGCTGCGGCTGGCGGATCTTGGCGTCGTGCAGGAAGCCCACCCGCACGCCGATGCCGGTGACGACGACAACTACGCCTGCACCGTGCGGCTGCGCGACACGGGCCTGGTGCTGCCACGTGTGCCGGTCGCCTGCGGGCGCAAGGGCATGGCGTCGATCCCGGATGTCGGCGATCTGGTCCTGGTACAGTTTATCGGCGGCGACATCAACGCACCCGTCATTACTGGCAGTCTCTACAATGACGAGGACAGGCCGCCACCGAACGACATCGGCCAGGTTGTCCTGTCGTTGCCGGTCGACGCGGCGGATGACGAAGGCGTGCATGTGAAGATCGCCTCGGCGTCTGAACGGTCGGCGACGTTGACCCTGGGCGCGTCGTTGAAGATCGAACTCAAGGACGACGATCCGGTCGTCAAGATCGATGTCGGTGACGGATCGGCCATGTTGACCATCGCCAGCGACGGCACGTTGACGATCAAGAGCGGCAAGGCAATCGCCTTGGAAGGGGGGGAGATCAGCATCAAGGGCAGCAAGATCACGGCGGAGGCCCAGGGCGAGATGACGCTCAAGGGCTCGATGATCAACCTGAACTGAAGGACGTGGACGGTGGGACAGCCTGGCGCGAAAGAGGGGGATAAGGTCATGGCGACAGACATCCATATCGTGATGATCCCAAGCCCCGGCGGGCCGATCCCGACTCCGCTGCCCAATCCGTTTGTGGGCTCGCTGGATGGCAAGCTGAGTGGTGACGTGAAGTTCGACGGCAAGGCCGCGGCGGTGCAGGGCAGCACCGCGACAAACTCCCCGGCGCATATCCCCGCCGGCGGCCCGTTCCAGTCCCCGCCCAAGGACAAGGGGGAGATCATGCTTGGCAGCTCCACCGTCCGCGTGAACGGCAAGCCTGCCGCGCGGAACGGCGATACCGCACTGACCTGCAACGATCCGGCGGATCTGCCGGCGGGAACGGTGATCGCCGTCGGCACCGTGATGATCGGCGGCTGAGATGGCTGCGAACCCCTTGGGAACCGATGTCGCACTCGATCTGGTGGATAGCCGAGCGCTGTCAGTGTACCGGGTGCGACAGGGGGAAAGGCGGACGGTGTCGGATGGACGGGGCTTGCGCCTGCGCGATTTCGAAACCTTGGCAGGTCGTGACAATCTCGGTCAGGCACTGATCGTACGTCTGTTGACGCCGAAGGGCGAACTCACCCCACTGGGGCACCCTGACTACGGATCGCGGCTGCACGAGGTGATCGGCGCGCCCAACACGCCGACAACGCGCAACCTGGCCAAGCTGTTCGTCATCGAGGCATTGAAACAGGAACGGCGTGTGGAAAAAATCGTGCGGGTTGACGTCGCGCCGCACCCTATCGAGCGCTTCCTTGTGCTGATCACCGTCGCCGTCAAGCCGATCGCGGATGATGCCATCCTGTCGCTCGGCCCATTGTTGCTTGAACTGTGACCGGGAGGGACCGCGCATGAGCTTCCGAAGACG
>WBZQ01003074.1_pt1 | contig 10457 bp, 9 predicted proteins | sample 5204251 | NCBI WGS metagenome assembly WBZQ01 (sample SAMN12412402, study PRJNA552823) | activated sludge metagenome | isolation source: activated sludge from nitrification reactor of wastewater treatment plant... | place: USA: Virginia | collected 2017-09 | reverse complement strand
GAGATCGGCGATGGCGTGTTCGAGGTGAAGTCGACCAATGGCGACACCTTCCTCGGCGGCGAGGATTTCGACATGCGGCTCGTCGACTATCTCGCCAACGAGTTCAAGAAGGAGAGCGGCATCGATCTGCGCGGCGACAAGCTTGCGCTGCAGAGGCTGAAAGAGGCCGCAGAGAAGGCCAAGATCGAACTGTCGTCGACGACGCAGACCGAGATCAACCTGCCCTTCATCACCGCCGACAAGAGCGGGCCGAAGCATCTCACCATGAAGCTCACCAGGGCGAAGCTCGAGAGCCTGGTCGACGATCTCATCCAGAAGACCGTCGGGCCATGCCAGAACGCTCTGAAGGATGCCGGGCTGAAGGCCGCCGAGATCGACGAGGTGGTCCTCGTCGGCGGCATGACCCGCATGCCGAAAGTTGCGGATACGGTGAAGACCATCTTCGGTCGCGAGCCGCATAAGGGCGTGAACCCTGACGAGGTTGTGGCCATCGGCGCAGCGATCCAGGCAGGCGTGCTGCAGGGCGACGTCAAGGACGTGCTCCTGCTCGACGTCACCCCGCTGTCGCTCGGCATCGAGACCCTGGGCGGGGTGTTTACCCGTCTTATCGACCGCAACACCACGATCCCGACCAAGAAGAGCCAGGTGTTCTCGACCGCGGAAGACAATCAGAACGCGGTGACCATCCGCGTCTTCCAGGGCGAACGCGAGATGGCGGCTGACAACAAGATGCTCGGCCAGTTCGATCTCGTCGGCATTCCGCCGGCGCCGCGCGGCGTGCCGCAGATCGAGGTCACCTTCGACATCGACGCGAACGGCATCGTCAACGTGGCGGCGACCGACAAGGCCACCGGCAAGGAGCAGTCGATTCGCATCCAGGCCTCAGGCGGCCTCTCCGATGCCGATATCGACCGCATGGTGAAGGAAGCCGAGAGCCACGCCGAGGACGACAAGAAGCGCCGCGAGCTGGTCGAGATGAAGAACCAGGGCGAGGCCTTGGTGCACTCGACCGAGAAGATGCTCAAGGATTTCGGCGACAAGGTACCGGCGGCCGACAAGGGCCTCGTCGAGACCGCGCTCGCCGAACTCAAGACCGCGCTGCAAGGCGAGGACAAGGACGCCATCAAGCAGAAGGTCGACGCGATGGCGCAGGCCTCGATGAAGCTTGGCGAGGCGCTCTACCAGTCGAACCAGGGCGCTGCTGCCGGTGGCGGCGGCCAGCCCGAGGACGGCGGCGGCGGCAAGGAGGATGTGGTCGACGTCGACTTCGAAGAGGTCAAGGACGACGACAGCAAGAAGTCAGCGTAAAGGTTCGGTTGCGCGTATGGCTTGGCGCGAGGCTTGCACTGAGACGTGCGGCCTCGGCCAAGAGCCCAAGACAAGAGGCTGAGCGCTGCCGCCAGCGGGTGGGCGGATTGGTGTGTAAGTCCGGAAGGGGCGAATGGCGAAGCGAGATTATTACGACGTACTGGGTGTTGCGAGAGCCGCCAGCGATCAGGAGATCAAGGCTGCCTTTCGGCGTCTCGCCAAGGAGTGTCATCCGGATCGCTGCAACGGCGACCAGACCTCCGAGACGCGCTTCAAGGAAGTCAACGAAGCCTACGAGGCCTTGAAAGACCCGCAGAAGCGGGCGGCCTACGACCGGTTCGGTCATGCAGCCTTCGAAAACGGCATGGGCGGACACCCGCACGGCTTCGGCGCCGATTTTTCCGCCTCGATGTCGGCCATGTTCGACGATCTATTCGGCGAGTTCATGGGCCAGAGGCGGCCGCGCCAGCGCTCGGCGCGCGAACGCGGCGCAGACCTTCGCTACAACATGGAGATCACGCTCGCGGAAGCCTATGAGGGCAAGACCGCGCAGATCCGCGTGCCGACATCCGTCACCTGCGAAGCGTGTAATGGCCTGGGCGCCAAGTCTGGCACCGCGCCGACGACCTGCAGAACCTGCGGCGGCATAGGCAAGGTGCGCGCGGCACAAGGCTTCTTCACTATCGAGCGCACATGTCCCACCTGTCAGGGACGCGGCGAGGTGATCGAGACGCCATGCCCTGCGTGCAACGGCTCCGGCCGGGTGACGCGCGAGCGCACGCTGTCGGTGACCATTCCGGAGGGAGTAGAGGACGGGACGCGCATCAGGCTCGCCGGCGAAGGCGAGGCAGGCTTGCGCGGCGGGCCCGCAGGCGACCTCTATATCTTCCTCTCGATCAAGCCGCATGAATTCTTCCAGCGCGACGGCGCAGACCTCTTCTGCCGCGTGCCGATCGCGATGACGACGGCGGCGCTTGGCGGGCAGGTCGAAGTGCCGACCATCGACGGCGGCAAGTCGAAAGTGAAGATTCCCGAGGGCACCGAAGGCGGCAAGCAGTTCCGCATCAAGGCGAAGGGAATGCCGGTGCTCCGCTCCAAGCAACTGGGCGACCTCTACATCCAAGTCGAGGTCGAGACGCCGAAGAGCCTCACGCGCAGGCAGCGCGAGCTGCTCAAGGAATTCGAGACCGCCTCGAACGAGAGCACGAGCCCGGCCTCGACCGGATTCTTCGCCCGGGTGAAGGAATTCTTCGAGGGCCAATAAGCCCCGACATCATCGGCAGCAGAGAGCGCCACGGGGTTGGCGCTCGCGCCTCGCTTGCCGAGCTTCGCCGTGCCGGATAAGTCTCAGGCCAGACCTCTAAGGGAGGACTTCGACTGATGCGGCTTCTATTCTTCGCCGGCAGCACGCGGGAAGGCTCCTTCAACAAGAGACTGGCGCGGCTCGCCCAGCACATCGCGACCGCCAACGGCATCGAGGGGGTCTTCGTCGATCTCAGGGACTATCCGATGCCGCTCTATAGCGGCGATCTCGAAGCCGAGCACGGTCCGCCGCACAAGGCGGCCGAGTTCAAGGCGCTGCTCGGCGAGTATCAGGGCGTGTTCATCGCGAGCCCAGAGTACAATTCATCGATCACACCTTTGCTCAAGAACACGCTCGACTGGGTGACGCGGGTGCGCGGCAAAGGCGAGAACGGGCTCGAAGTCTATAAAAGCCGCGTCTTCGCCATCAGCGGGGCCTCGCCAGGCTATTACGGCACCATGCGCAGCCTGTTGCATTTGCGGCAAATCCTCGAAGTGGGGCTCGGCGCCACGGTGATCCCGCAGCAGCTTGCGCTGCCGCGCGCGAACGATGCCTTCGACGCCGACGGCAGCCTCAAGGATCAGGCGCAGCAGAAATTGCTGACCGGCGTGGTCGAGGCCCTCGCAGTTGGCGCCAAGAGATTCGTCGTGCCATGAGGAGCGCCAGCGACCGGCTGATCGTTGCACTCGACGTGCCGAGCGCAGAGGACGCGAAGGCGCTGATCGTGGCGCTCGGCGACAGCGTCGGCGTCTACAAGATCGGGCTCGAGCTGATGTTCGCCGGCGGCATGGCGCTTGCGGCCGAGCTCGCGGCGCGGGGGCAGCGCGTCTTTCTCGACGCGAAGCTCAACGACATCGAGGCGACCGTCGAGCGCGCCACAGCGTCTATCGCGCGGACCGGGGCCGAGTTTCTCACCGTGCATGCCTTCGACCGCAAGACGCTCGATGCCGCGGTGCGCGGCCGTGGCGACAGCAGGCTCAAGCTTCTCGGCGTCACCGTCCTGACCAATCTCGGACCTGCCGACCTGATCCAGCAGGGCACCGACATTCCTCCAGGCGAGCTCGTGCTGCATCGCGCCAAGCTCGCCTTCGAGGCAGGGTTCGATGGTGTCGTCGCATCGGGGCTCGAGGCTTCGGCGATCAGGCAAGCGACGGGCACGGGGTTTCTCATCGTCACCCCAGGCATCAGGCCAAAGGGAAGCTCAAGCCAGGACCAGACACGGATCGTCACCCCTGCCACGGCGATTGGCGCGAGCGCCGACTATCTCGTGGTCGGGCGGCCCATCACGACTGCGCCAGACCCGCGGGAAGCTGCCGAGGCGATCGTCAAAGAGATCGAGTCAGCGCTTCAGGGCTAGCGCGGCAAGGCGCTCTGCGACGAGGCGCGACAAGGCCTCTGCATCGCCGCTCAGTGCGACCTGCTTCAGCCGCGACTTGCCGCCATGGGAGACGCCGACCGTGGATTGCGCGACGCCGAGCCAGCGCGCGATCAGTGCTTCCAGCGCTTGGTTGGCGCGACCTGCCTCAGGGATCGCACGCACGCGCGCTTTCAGCACATATTCGCCGCCATGATCCTCGATCCCGACGACCTCGTCGCGGGAGGACTTTGGCGTGAGCCGCACGGCAAGAGTTACACCGTCGCGGCTTCTTCGCAACGGCAGAGCAAGCGGTTTCGTCGCGGACAAGCTCAGGAGGGCTCGATGACCGCAGGCGCGAGCCAGCCGAGCAACACGACGTCGCGAACGAACAGTAGCAGCAGTATGAGGATCACCGGCGAGATGTCGATGCCGCCAAGATTGGGCAGGATGCTGCGGATCGGCCTGAGCGCAGGCTCGGTCAGGCGGTAGAGCGTGTCGCCGATCATGAGCACGACCCGATTGTTCGTGTTCACCACATTGAAGGCAACGAGCCAGCTAAGAATAGCGCTGGCGATCACGATCCAAATATAGAGGTCGATGACAAGAACGAAGAAACCAATCAATGGAGCCATGAACCCTCTCCTCGCGGACGCATCATCTAGCGGAGAGGCAAGGAGGAGGGCAACCCTTAAGGCGGAGTTCCAGAGGCTGCCTTGACAGGCTGGAAGGCCGATCCCTAAATGGCGCCTCATATCAAGGGGCCGTAGCTCAGTTGGGAGAGCGCAGCAATCGCACTGCTGAGGTCGTCGGTTCGATCCCGTCCGGCTCCACCAATCCCTGAAAAAGACCGCGCCGCTTTCCGCGGGCTCACCCGGCAGTCATCTTTCGCAGATGTGCCCCGGCGCTAGTCCGCCCGCTCGAGGCGTTTCGGGTCGGGCGCACGCTTGCTCTCCGGCGGCTTCTCGAGCGGACGCGGCCACAGAACGTTGCCCTCATCGTCGCGCTGCCGGAAGAACCAGCCCATCAGCGGGATGAGCGCGAAATCGGGCGTGAAGCGCGCGGCGAGGGCGCCAAGCTGGTTGTTGAGGCCGGGCATGGTCACCGACCAGCCGCGCTTGAAGCGCCGATAGGCTTTGCTCGCGATCTGCTCAGGGCTGTGCGGCGAGAACCAGACAAGGTAACGGGAATTCTGCGCCCCTGCCTTGTCGTGCAGGCCGGTGGAAACCACGCCAGGAGCGACCACCGAGACCTTAACGCCGGTGCCCCTCGTCTCGTAGGAAAGCGCCTTGGAGAAGGACAGGATGAAGGCCTTCGACGCCGCATAGGTCGCTTGATAGGGCACCGGCATGTAGCCCATCATCGAGGAGAGATTAAGCACGCCACCGCGGCCGCGCGCCATCATGCCGGGGAGAAATCGCATGGTGAGGTCGACCATGGCGCGCACGTTGAGATCGACGATGCGGCGGACCCTGGCCAGGTCCTCGTCCTGGAAGAAGCCGGAGGACATGATGCCGGCATTGTTGACGAGATACTCGACATAGAAGCCGAAGCCGCGCACCGCCTGCTCGACCCCGGCGCAGCCCTCCGGCGTTGCGAGATCCTGCGCCGTAACCTTCACCTCGACGCCGTGCGTGCGAGCAAGCTCCTCAGCGGTCTTTACCAGCTTCGCATGGTCGCGGGCGACGAGAACCAGGGCATGGCGGTCGCGGGCGAACTCTTCTGCCAGAGCGCGGCCGATACCCTCAGTCGCCCCGGTGATGACCACGGCGGGCAAAGCCATGCTGGGATCGGACCGCAGATTGGAGTCGTTCATCGTTAACTAAGCCTCGAAGAGTTTTGCTTTCAAATGACCCCCGCAGTTGGGGATTGCAATGACGAGCCGGAGGGGCCGGCGCCCTCATTGTCTGGTCGTCGTGCCGGGAGAGATTGCGCGTTCTCCAGTGGGAAGCCCGACCGCTGGCTCATACAATACGCGAAGAGCGCCCCGCGGGGCGAGCAGCAATTGCCATTGGAAAGGTCTTAAAATGCCCGGATTCCGGCCATTCAGCTGCCTTTTTCTACTGGTCATCGCCGCTGCGCCACTGCAGGTCGCGGCAAAGGCCGCGCCAAGTCTCGCCGAGGCGATCAAACAGGCCGACGCCGGATAGCCAAAGCTGAAGGACCTCGACACCAAGCCGTCGACCCCAAATATCGAGGCTGTCAGCGGGGAGGAAACCGAGCCAACGAGCCGGGATGACGCTTGGGCCCCCTTGAACGTATGCTTAACGAGAATGGTTATAGACTCGAGAAATAGAGGCCGGAGCGTCGCTTTGTCCGGCCTTGGGAACCGCGGTCCGGGGCGCGCCGTTTCAGGCTATACTCCGCTTTCGACCCGCGGAACTTCCGCTCGCGCGTGCGTCTAAAGGAGTTTTCGCGTATGGCACCCCGCGCCTTCTGGACCGGCAATCTACGGCTTTCGCTCGTCAATATCCCGGTCCGCCTCTATCCCGCCACCAGCACCGAGCGGAAGATCGAGTTCCACCAGATCCACGAGCCCTCAGGCAAGCGCATCCGCTACCAAAAGGTGGCGCCAGGCGTCGGCGCGGTCGAGAACGAGGACATCATCAAGGGCTACGAGTACGAGAAGGGCAAATACGTCCTCCTCGACCAGAAGGAGATCGACGAACTGAAGCTCGAGAGCAAGCAGACCATCGAGCTCGTGCGCTTCGTCGAGCCTTCGGCGATCGACGCGCGCTATTTCGAGAAGCCTTATTACCTCCTCCCGGACGGCGACGCGGCCGAGGAAGGCTACGCCATCATGCTGAAGGCGCTGACACAGGCGGACAAGGTCGGGGTCGGCAATTTCATTCTGCGCGGCCAAAGCAACATCGTCGCGCTCAAGCCTTGCGGCAAGGGCCTGCTGCTCGAAATTCTGCGCCACGCCGATGAGGTCAAATCGGCCGATGCCTTCTTCGAGGAAGTGCCTGACGTGAAGGTCGACAAGGAGGCGCTCGAGTTGGCGATCGAGCTGATCGAGCGGAAGTCCGGCGCGTTCGAGCCCGAGAAGTTCAAGGACGAATATACCGAAGCCGTGTGGGAGCTGATCAACGCCAAGATCGAGCACCGCGCGCCAACACTCGAGACCGGCGAGGCCCCGACCGCCAAAGTCATCAACATCATGGATGCGCTCAAGAAGAGCGTGAAGGCGCAAGGCAAGCAGGCTGCGCCAAGCAAGGCTCAAGGCAAGCGCGCGGCAGCGTCACGCTCCACGAGCAAGAAGACCTCACGCGCAACGCCGAAGAGAAAGTCGGCGTAAATCATGGCGCGGACGAAGGCTGAAGATCCGCTTGCGACCTACCGCGCCAAGCGCGATTTCAGCAAGACTCCGGAGCCGCCGCCTGAGCGGAAGCGAAAAGCGGGCAACAGCTTCGTCATCCAGAAGCACGCAGCGACGCGCACTCATTACGATTTCAGGCTCGAGCATGACGGCGTGCTGAAGAGCTGGGCTGTGACCAAGGGCCCTAGCCTCGACCCTTCGCAAAAGCGCCTCGCGGTCATGACCGAGGACCATCCGCTCGAATACGGCAAGTTCGAGGGCGTGATCCCCAAGGGCGAATATGGCGGCGGCCCGGTGATGCTTTGGGACCGCGGAACCTGGGAGCCTATCGGCGATCCAGACGAAGGATTGGCCAAAGGCGACTTCAAGTTCAGGCTGCATGGCGACAGACTCAACGGCGACTTCGTGCTCGTGCGCATGAAGCCGCGCAAGGAGGATCGCGGCAAACAGAACTGGCTCTTGATCAAGAAGCGCGACGAATATGCCGGCGACGGCGACGAGCCGACGCTAACCTACGACACGAGCGTGAAGAGCGGCCGGACCATGGACCAGATCGAGCACGGCGAGTCCGCCGTGTGGAGCTCCAACAAGGCTCAAAAAAAAACTCCGGCCGCAAAGCGCCCGGCCACAGCAACGGCAAAGCCCAAGCCAAGAAAGTCCCCCGCGCGCTGATCCCAGACTTCGTCGAGCCCGAACTCGCAACGCTAGACACCGAGGTGCCGGCGGGCGGAGGTTGGCTGCACGAAGCGAAGTATGACGGCTACCGCATCATCGCGCGGAAGGCCGGCGACGATGTCACGCTGTTCAGCCGAAGCGGGCTCGACTGGACCGTGCGATTCCCTGCCCTCGCCCAGGCGCTCCGGACATTTCCAGCCGAGATCGCGCTTCTCGACGGCGAGGCCGCCTTCGTGCTGCCGTCGGGGCTGACTTCCTTCAAATCGCTGCAAGAGCATATCGATTCGCCGAACCCCGCCATCCGCTATTTCGCGTTCGATCTCCTCTTCCTCGACGGCAAAGACTGGCGCAAGAAACCGCTGATGGAGCGGCGTGCGAAGCTCGCAAAATTGATGGCGACGCGGGGCGTCTCCGACTTCCTCATCTATGCCGATTACGTTGAAGGCTCGGGACTCGAATTCTTCGCGCAAGCTGCCGCGGCAGGGCTCGAAGGCATCGTGTCGAAACGTGCCGACCGGCCCTATATTTCCGGCCGCGGCAGAGACTGGCTCAAGATCAAGGCGACGCGCGGCGAGGAATTGGTCATCGGCGGCTACAGCCGCTCGGAGGTGAGGGGCAAGCCGTTCTCGTCCCTTCTGCTTGGAAGCTTCGAGGACGGCAGGCTGATCTATTCAGGCAAGGTCGGCACCGGCTTCGATGCATCCGACTTCGATGCGCTTGCACGCAAGTTCAAGCCGCTCGAACGCGCGAAGTCGCCCTTCGTTGAGGTGCCGCGCGAAGAGCTCAAGGGCGCGGTGTGGCTCGAGCCGAAGCTCGTCGCGCACGTCGCGTTCACCGAGCGGACCAGAGACGGAAGGCTGAGGCATCCGAGCTTCAAGGGGCTGCGCGAGGACAAGGCAGCGGCCGAGGTGAGACGCGAGGAGCCGGGCATCGAGGAGAGCGCCGTGACGCTACGCAAGAGCGCATCAGCGAAGACGAAGTCGAAGGGCGATCCCGTCTTCGAAGGCATCAAGCTGACCAGCCCGGACAAGGTGCTCTATCCGGAGGCAGGCATCACCAAGCTCGACCTCGCCAGCTACTACCAGACGATCGCTCCTTACATGCTCCCGTATGTGGTCAACCGTCCGATCAGTCTCGTCCGCTGTCCGGAGGGAATTGACAAGGAGAGCTTCTTCCAACGCCACGCCATGAAGGGGATGAGCGATGCAATCAAGCAGATCCCCATCACCGGCGGAGAGAGCAAGAAGCCTTACCTCTATATCGACGGCGAGGCGGGGCTGTTCGGGCTCGTGCAAATCAGCGCCGTCGAGATTCACGATTGGGGCGTGTCGCTCGATCATCTCTACGAGCCAGACCGCCTGGTGTTCGATCTCGACCCAGACGAGGGACTCGATCTCGAGGTCCTGAAGGCTGCGGCTATCGAGGTGCGCGATTTCCTCGCCGATCTCGGCTTGAAGAGCTTCCTCAAATCGACCGGCGGCAAGGGCCTGCATGTCGTTGCGCCGATCGCGCCGAAGCAGGGCTGGGACGAGGTGAAGGCCTTCGCCAAGGCGATTGCCGATACGCTGGTCGATGTGCGGCCAGACCGCTACACCGCCAATCCGCTCAAGCGGACTCGCAAGAACAAGATCTTCGTCGATTATCTGCGCAACCAGCGCGGCGGGTCGGCCATCGTCAACTTCTCGACGCGGGCGAAGGCCAATGCCCCGGTCGCCTGCCCGCTTGGCTGGGACGAGCTCAAGGGCCTCAAAGTGGCGAGCCCCTACACGCTGAAGACGCTGCCGGCACGGCTCAAGGCCAAAAAGACCGATCCTTGGCAGGGGTTCTCCTCAACCCGCCAGTCGATCACGGCAAAGGCGAAGAAAGCACTCGGGCTCGGCTGATCCTCCCCCGTCAATCCGGCGTATAATGCCGCCAGGGCATAGTGGCGGGAGGCTTTTCATGAAGCGTGGGGCGTGCCTGGCGATTGGCCTGGCGGTGGTGATGGTCGCGTGTGCTTCCCTTCACGCGGCGCCGGCGTTTGCCGCAAAGCGCGTGGCGCTCGTCATCGGCAACAATGATTATGAGAACGTGCCGGCGCTGAAAAAGGCGGTGAATGACGCGGGCGCCATCTCGCAGGAGCTCGCGAGACTCGGCTTCGACGTGGTCTCGGCCGAGAATGTCGGACGCCGCGCCATGAGCCGCGCGCTTGTCGAGCTCGAAAGCAAGATCGAGAGCGGCGACACCGCGCTCATCTATTTCGCAGGGCATGGCTTCGCCGTCGACGGCACCAACTACCTTCTCCCGGTCGATGTGCCCCAAGCAGGCCCAGGCGAAGAGGGCCTGGTGCGCGACGCGTCTTTTGCGGCGACCGGCCTCTCCGACAGGCTGCAGGAGAAGGGCGCCGCGACGGTGATCCTCATTCTCGATGCCTGCCGCGACAATCCCTTCGCGCTTCCAGGCAAGCGCAGCATGGGCCTGACACGCGGGCTTTCGCGCATGGACCCAGCCGAAGGCAT
>WBZQ01003073.1_pt1 | contig 10459 bp, 7 predicted proteins | sample 5204251 | NCBI WGS metagenome assembly WBZQ01 (sample SAMN12412402, study PRJNA552823) | activated sludge metagenome | isolation source: activated sludge from nitrification reactor of wastewater treatment plant... | place: USA: Virginia | collected 2017-09 | reverse complement strand
CCGGCCGATCGGCGCCACCCAGCGACGCAGCTCCTCGTAGCGGGTCAGCACACGGGTCTCGCTGCCCGCCGGACCGGCGAAATGCGGCAGCGAAGAGAAGAACGGCGAGAGTTTCATGGTGACCGGGATGCCGACCACCGTCTTCAGCTCCCGCAGCAGCGAAACGTAATGATCCTCCAGTGCCTCCCCGGAAAACCTGGGGTCGCCCGCCATGTACCAAGCGTTGAGTTCCAGCGCGTCGGCTCCTGCATCCTGCATCTCCTTGCCCAATTCGACCCAGCCGCTCAACGAGGTGCCGTTGAGGCTGGCAACCACGGGAATGGCCAGGCGTGACTTGAGTGACTGGATCTGCTCCAGGTAGCTGTCGAGCTTGCTCTCGTAGTTGCTGCCGAACGGAAGATGACCTGAAGCCTCGCCGAAGGAATCCGGATGCACGAGAAAGCGGTCAATCATCAACTCGTCGTTGCGCACATCTTCCTCGAAGAGCGAATGCATGACGATGGCCGCCGCGCCGGCATCCTCCAGATGGAGCACCGATTCGATATTGTGGCTAAAGGGCGTCGACGACGGCACCAGCGGGTTTTTCAGGGCCAGGCCAAGATAGGTTGTAGACAAATCAGGCATGGGAGATGTTCTCCTGTTCGGCGGCTTCCTAGGCCTTTTCTTCGATGACCGCTTCCGGCAGCGCCAGCTCGGCAAGTTCGAGATACTCCTGATGGCGCAGTCGGGCATCGCTCTCGGCCTGGACCATGAAGCGCTCGGCGGCTTCCGGGTGCTGGCGTTCTAGCACGGTGAAGCGCGCTTCGTGGCGCGCGAACTCGCGGAACGGAATGCTCGGCGCCGCGCTGTCGACCGACATCGGATGCTTGCCCTGCTCGCGCAGGCGCGGATCGTAGCGCAACAATGGCCAGTGACCCGACTTTACCGCCAGATCCTGCTGCCGATGGTTGTGCGACATGTCGACGCCGTGCGCGATACACGGACTGTAGGCGATGATGATCGAGACGCCAGGATAGCTTTCGGCATCGAGGAAGGCCTTCAAAGTGTGTGTATCCTTGGCGCCGTAGGCAACCTTGGCGACGAAAACGTTCTCGTAATCCATCGCAATGCGCGCCAGATCCTTTTTGCGATTCGGCTGGCCGCCGGCCGCGAACTTGGCGACCGCACCCCGCGGCGTCGCCTTGGAGTTCTGGCCCCCAGTATTCGAATAGACCTCGGTATCGAGGACGAGAATATTGACGTCCTCACCCGACGACAGCACGTGATCGAGGCCGCCGAAACCGATGTCGTAGGCCCAGCCGTCGCCACCGATGATCCACACGCTGCGCCGGATCAGGTATTCGGCCACCGCCGCCAGTTGTTCGGCGGCCGGCGTCGCAATGTGGGAGAGCTTCGCCAGCAGGGCGGCGACCCGCTCGCGCTGCTCGTGAATGCCGGCTTCCGTGCTCTGGTCGGCGTGAAGCAGCGATTCCACCATGCGGTCGCCGATTTCCAGGTCCATGGCGCGCAACTGTGTGCGCGCGGCATCTGCCAGTTTGTCGGTCGCCAGGCGCATGCCGAGTCCGAATTCCGCATTGTCCTCGAACAGCGAGTTGTTCCATGCCGGCCCGCGGCCCTCGGCATTGGTGCAATACGGCGTGGTCGGCAGATTGCCGCCGTAGATCGACGAACAGCCGGTGGCGTTGGCAATCAGCATGCGATCGCCAAAAAGCTGCGTGGCCAGCCGGATGTAAGGGGTCTCGCCACAACCGACGCAGGCGCCGGAGAATTCAAAGAGCGGCGGCAGCAGCATCGACCCGGGCACCGTTCCACGCTTGGCAAGACGTCGGTCGTAGTCGGGAAGGGTCAGGAAAAACGCCCAGTTCTCGGCCTCCTGCGCCCGCAGCGGCGGCTGCTCGGACATGTTCAGCGCCTTGCGCGAGACATTGCTCTTGTCGCGGATCGGACAGACTTCGACGCACAGCGTGCAGCCGGTGCAGTCCTCCGGCGCAACCTGGTAGCTCATCCGCCAGCCCGCCGGGTAATCCCTGCTGCGCGGCGGCATCTGCTTGAAGGTTGACGGCGCCTGCGCGGCCAGTTCGGCCGGGAAGACCTTGGCGCGGATGGCCGAATGCGGGCAGACGAATACGCACTTGCCGCACTGCGTGCACAGGTCGCTCTCGAGTACCGGAATCTGAAGAGCCAGGTTGCGCTTCTCGTAGCGGGCGGTGTCGGTCGGCCAGGTACCATCGGCGGGAAACAGCGAAACCGGCAAGCTGTCGCCCTTGCCGGCGATCAGGGGAACAGTCACCTTATGGACGAAGTCGCTGATGTGCCGTGAAGCGACGGGCTGGGCGGACTCGCCGGAAGCAAGCTCCGGTACCGTGACCTGGTGCAGGCAGGCCAGCGTCTTGTCGATGGCGCGGTAATTCAGTTCGGCGATGCGCCGCCCCTTGCGCCCGTACGTTTTTTCGACGGCATGCTTGATCGCGGCAATCGCCTCCTCGTGCGGCAGGATGCCGGAAATGGCAAAGAAGCAGGTCTGCATAACCGTGTTGATGCGGCGCCCCATGTCGGCTTCGAGCGCCACCTGATAGGCGTCGATGACGTAGAAGATGATCTTCTTTTCCACCATCCTTTGCTGCATCGCCGGCGGCAGGGCCGTCCAGACCCGCTCGGGCGGGACATTGGTGTTGAGCAGAAAAACCGCGCCCGGCGCCGCATGCACCAGCAGATCGTGGGTTTCGAGGAAAAGCGGCTGATGGCAGGCAATGAATCGGGCATCGCCATCACCCGTCAGGTAAGCCGAGCGGATCGGACTGGGGCCGAAACGCAGGTGCGAAACGGTCATCGCCCCCGACTTCTTGGAGTCGTAAACAAAGTAGCCCTGGGCGTGGAGATCGGTTTCGTCACCGATGATCTTGATCGAGTTCTTGTTGGCCGAGACCGTGCCGTCCGACCCGAGACCGTAGAAGACGGCAGCGAATGTGTCGTGCGCGGCATCGGTGCGGAAGTTGGCATCGAAAGGGAGCGACAGCCCGCTCAGATCGTCGTTGATACCGACCGTGAAGCAGCGCTTCGCCCTTGGAATCCCGCCCGGCGACTTCCCGCCGGTCGCGGTCAACGCCGCGAAAACGGCCAAAACCATGGCCGGGTTGAATTCCTTGGAACCCAGCCCGTAGCGCCCGCCGATCACCTTGGGCATGGCGCCGAAGCGCGGCGTCTCGCCGCTGAAGTCCTCGGCCAGCGCGACCAGCACATCCTTGTACAGCGGCTCGCCGTCGGCGCCCGGCTCCTTGCAGCGGTCGAGGACGGCAATCGCCCGGGTCGTCGCCGGCAGGGCGGTGAGCAACGCCGCCGGCGCCCACGGCCGGAACAGGCGCACCTTCAAGAGACCAACCTTCTGGCCGTGACGGTTCAGGTGCTCGACGGTCTCCTGCACCGTCTCGGCACCCGAACCCATCAGGACGATGACGTGCTCGGCGTCGGGCGCGCCAAAGTAGTCAAACAATTTGTATGGGCGCCCGGTCAGCTTGGCGAACTTGTCCATATTCTGCTGCACGATGCCAGGGAAAGCATCGAACCACGGATTCTGCGCCTCGCGGGCCTGGAAGAAGACATCGGGATTCTGCGAGGTGCCGCGCAACACCGGGTGCTCCGGCGACAGGGCGCGGGTCCGGTGGGCGCCGATCAGTTCCTGCGGCAGCATTTTGTGCAAGACATGATCGTTGACCGCGACAATCTTGGCGACTTCATGGGAAGTCCGGAAACCGTCGAAGAAATGCAGGACCGGAATGCGCCCGGCCAGTGTCGCGGCCGTCGCGATGACCGCCATGTCGTGGGCTTCCTGCACCGAATTGGACGACAGCAGCGCGAAGCCGGTGCCGCGCGTGGACATTACGTCGGAATGATCGCCGAAGATCGACAGCGCGTGCGTCGCGACCGCACGGGCGGCGACGTGGAAGACCGTCGGCGTCAGTTCGCCGGCGATCTTGTACATGTTGGGAATCATCAGCAGCAGACCCTGCGATGCCGTAAACGTCGTCGCCAGCGCCCCCGCCTGCAGGGCGCCATGGACGGTGCCGGCAGCGCCGCCTTCAGATTGCAGTTCGACAACCTTGGGAACGCTGCCCCAGATGTTGGCCTTGCCCTGTGCCGCCCACTCGTCGGACAGTTCGCCCATGCCGGACGACGGAGTGATCGGGTAAATCGCGATCACTTCGGAAACGCGAAAGGCAATCGAGGCAACGGCCTCATTGCCGTCGATGGTCAGCATCTTGTTCATGGAAGTTCCTGGATACATATGAAGCAGCAAGCAAAATCCCGGACGACGACAAAGCCGCGGCGGATGCTGCAATGCAACATGATATTTTACGGCAACGGACACCAGAAGTTGTCAGGCGATGCCGCGGGGAGAAGGATGCGAAGCGGAAAGCGGCCCTGGCATCGATGGCGCTTGCCGCGGATTCCACGCCCTTTGCGTCACGGTGTTCAGCTTTGGCGCTCTCTTTCGAACGCAAGGCCCCGATGCAGCTAAACTACCGGCAACGATCACCCGCCAAACCCTTCCCGACCCCTGACGTACCGTCCCCGAGAATGAAATCCGCCCTCGCTGCCCTGCTGCTGATCCTGCATTGCCTCCCGGATGGCGCAAGCGCCGCTCTGTTCGACAAGGAAATTGTCTTCACCGAAGCTGAGATCCAGACCGCGATCGACCGGAATGCACCCCGGCAAAGGCGCGTCGGAACCTTGCTGGCCGTCACACTGCGCGAGCCGCCCAAAATCCGCTTGGGCATCCCCGAAGGCCGGGTCGGAATCGCCGCCCGGATGGAAATCGCCTTGCCCGGAAACCCGCCGATCCCGGTCGAAGTCACGGGGAACTCCGGCATCCGTTACGACGACCAGGCCAAGGCATTCTTTCTCGACAGCCCGGTAGCCGACTCCGTCGAATCGGTCGCCCTCCCTCGCGAATTCCAGGCGCAGGTCCGGCATGCGGTCAGCCAAGTAATGGCCGCCTATTTCCGTGACAAGCCTGTCTACGTGCTGCGCGAAGACGGCAGCGCAGAGGAAAGGGCCGCACGTTGGCTGCTGCGCAGGATCAGGATCGAGACGGGCAAGGTGGTGGCAACCCTGTCCCCCTTCTGAGGCGGACAACTATCGCAGTGGCCGAGCCCGGCAGGTAGACAGGGGGCGAAACCAGGTCACGCTTGGGCGCAACGGAATGTACGGTATAGCGTCGTCGACGCTGTGCACAAAGCGAAGGCGAGCCGCCATGGCTCGCCTTCCTTGGAACAAAGCGATTACTGAACGCGGATTTCGACGCGACGCCCCTCTTCCGGGCTGCCGCTGCCGACAGTCGATTCAGGCTTGCGCAACTTGCAACGGTCGGCGGGGACGCCACCGGCGACCAACGCATCGCGTACGGAAAGCGCGCGTGCCCGAGCAAGTTCGGCGTTCTGCCTGGCGTCGCCGGAAGGATCGTGAAAGCCGGACAACAGGACAATGGCGCGCGAATTGGCAGCCAGCGCCTGCAAGGTCAACGCCACGACGGCCATGTCGGCGTCAGTCAGCCTGGCTTCGCTCATTGCGAAATAGACCTTGGCCAGCGGCTCACCCTGCGGGGCAATCTCGACCACTTCAACGGCGGGCGCCTTGGGTGCCACTGGCGCCTTGGTTGCCTTGCCAGCATAAACCACCGCCACGACCGCCAGCGCGATCCCCGCAAGAACTCCGACGATTACCGCCGTGGATTCGTCATCATCATTTGCCGCCATGCTTGCCTCGCTCAAGGTAATTGGCCGGGCTCCCCCCGGAACAGCTTTGGATTTTACTATTTCTCGTTGGGAAACAGAACCCTTGGCATGATTTCGACATGCCGATCCTCACTGTCCAGCCAGATTATGCCGTCCTGAATCGTACATTGCAGGCGCATGTTGCGACGCGCCAGGCCAGTCAGCGCCAGGCATTCGCCAGGACTGAGCGCGAGAACCCGCAGGTTCTTCTGGCCAGCAACCTTGCCTGCGGTCTCTTGCCACCAGTTGTCGGCACCCCGCCCGCCGTAGCTGACGACGACCACGTGGCGCGAACGGGCGCAGGCGCGGCGGAGGGCCTTTTCGTCGGGCAGGCCGACGTCGATCCAGCGTTCAATGCTGCCGGTGGCGTCGATATCCTGCAGGTCGGCCTCATCGTCGGTCGACAGCCCGCGCCCGAAAACCAGCGTCGGCGAAGCGCAGAGCGCGAAGGCCAGCAGGCGGATCATCATGCGTTCGTCGGTTTCCGACGGGTGGCGAGCGATGGTCAGCGCATAGTCGCCGAAGTGGGCGCGGTCGAGGTCGGCGATTTGCAGTTCCGCCTTGTGGATCGTCGCTTTCAGTGCCATGCCCACCCCCGTCAAGAATGAACATTATCACATGACGATTGCGACAAACAGGGATAGGATAGAGAGCACCGCCGCCAGGGAGCCCGATTCATGACTGCCGCTCGCATCAGCCTCACCCTTCTAGCCGCGCTGCTGGCAGCCACCGCCAGTGCAGCGGATGTCCCCAGACGCAAATCCGGCCTCTGGGAGATCAGGACCCAGATGGCCGGCATGCCCTCGCAGGGGCCAATGCAGATGTGCGTCGATCAGGCCAGCGACAACGTGATGCAGGAACGCGCCAGGGAGAAGACCAATTGCCCGGTAATGGACGTCAGTCGCGGCACCGGCAAGGTGACCATCCATTCGGTGTGCAAGCTCGATGCCACGACGGCAACCACCGACGCTGTCATCACCGGCGACTTCGACAGCAGCTACCGCAACGACATGCAGGTCCGTTACAACCCGCCGCAACGCGGCATGAGCGAAATGAAGATGACGCAGGAAGCGCGCTGGCTCGGCCCCTGCAAGCCGGGCCAGAAGCCGGGCGACATCATGATGCCGGGAATGCCGCCGGTGAACGCTGGCAACATGCAGGAAATGATGAAGGATCCGCAAATGCGCGAAATGATGAAGCGCCAGCAGCAGGGACGACAATAGATTGGATCGCAGCCGGTATAATAAGAAATTGCTTATCCTTGAGAACCGCCATGCGTAGATTCCTTCTTTTCGGCTGCCTGGTGCTGTCCGCCCTGCTGGCCCGTGCCGAAGTCATCGACATCGACAATGCCGAACTGGCACAACTGATCAAGAGCGGGGTGACGGTGATCGACATCCGCACCCAGCCAGAATGGGAAGAAACCGGCATTGTCCCCGGCAGCCGGCTGCTGACCTACTTCGACGAGCGCGGGCGCGCCGACCCGGCATGGCTCGAGAAACTCAAGCCGATGGCCAGACCGGGCGACCCGATCGTCGTCATCTGCCGTTCCGGCAACCGGACCAGGCCGGTCAGCCAGTTGCTTTCGCAGCAGGCGGGGTATCCCACGGTCTATAACGTGAAGAAAGGCATCAAGGGCTGGATCGGCAGCGGCGGCGCCGTCGTGCCGGCCGCCGAGAGCATTGCCGCCTGTCGCGCCGCGAAGACTTGCTGATCCAGACTGTGGACCAGAAACGCTGCGCCACCTGCGAACGCTGGTGCGGCGAACGGCAACCGGGTGAGCAGCCGGGCACCGTGGCCGTGGCCGGAGAGACCGTCGTCGGCCTGTGCATCGGGGGCGGCTGGGACCACTCGGAGCGGCGCGCCCGCTCGACCTGCGGCCACTGGCGAATCTGGGTGGCGCTCGAACCGACAGGCGCTACGGCACTCCGGTAGAATCCGGCCCTGCGGCATTTCCGGGGGACATGGTCCCCAGTGGTCGCCCCACATCGCCGGGAGAGCATCATGCAAGACCACGCACTGACCGACCTTCTGCAGACCGCCTTCGCCGCCCGCCAGCCTCTGATCGCGCGCCTGCACGGCGAGGACACCAATGCCTACCGCCTGTTCAACGGCAGCAGCGAAAAACGGCCTGGTTTGACCGTCGACCGCTACGGTGACCTGCTGCTGATCCAGACCTTCCACGATGCCCTCGACAACGATGAACGGGTCGCCATCGAGGATTTCTACGCCACCACCCTGCCCGGCCTGACCGCGATCTACAACGATCGCAGCCGCCCCAACTCACGCGTCGCCAACCCGCTGCCGGCCGAACTGCTGGGCGCGGCGCAGAGGCCGCGCGAGATTCACGAAATGGGTGTGCGCTATCTCGTCCAGGCGCGGCACGGTGGCCAGGACCCTTGGCTGTTTCTCGACATGCGCGCCGGTCGGCGCCGGATCATGCAGGAAGCCTCCGGCAAGTCGCTGCTCAACCTGTTCGCGTACACCTGCGGCATCGGCGTCGCCGCCGCCAGAGCCGGCGCGATGCATGTCGCCAACATCGACTTCGCCGAGTCGAACCTCAAGGTGGGCAAGGAAAATGCCCGTCTCAATGACCTGCCGATCCGCCTGCGCTTCATCCACAGCGACGCCTTTGCCGCCATGCGCCAGCTCGCCGGGGTCGGCCAGCCGGCGGTGGTCCGGGGCAAGCGCATGCCCGCCTTTCCCAGGCTCGACCAGCGCAGCTTCGACCTCGTCTTCCTCGACCCGCCGCGCTATGCCAAGAGTCCGTTCGGCGTCGTCGATATCGTCAACGATTACGCCGCCCTGATGAAGCTGGCGCTGCAGTGCACGACCGAGGGCGGAACCCCGGCCAGCTTCGCCACCTGCACGCCATAGGACCGATCAGCGGCGCCGGGCGCGGCCTCGTGCAGGAAGACCAGTTCCCCGTTCCACTCCCGCGCCCGCATCGACAGGTTCGAGACGTGGTCCAGCCGTTCCTCCAGCCGCGCCAGCTCATGATAGTGGGTGGCGAACAGGGTCCGAGAGCGATTGGTCCCGTGCAGGGCCTCGGCCACGGCCCAGGCGATGGCCAGGCCGTCATAGGTGGCCGTGCCGCGGCCGATCTCGTCCAGGATCACCAGGGAGCGCGGCGTGGCCTGGGTCAGGATGGCGGCGGTCTCAACCATCTCGGCCATGAAGGTCGACCGGCCCCGGGCCAGGTCGTCACCGGCCCCCACGCGGCTGAACAGCCGGTCCACAACCCCCAGCCGCAGCCGGCGGGCGGGCACATAGCAGCCGGCCTGGGCCAGCACAGCCAACAGGGCGTTCTGGCGCAGGAAGGTCGACTTGCCGGCCATGTTCGGGCCGGTGACCAGGGCCAGCCGGGCGCCCGCCACCCCGGCCCCATCCAGTCGGCAGTCATTGGGGGTGAAGGCCTCGCCGGCCCGCCGCACCGCCGCCTCGACCACCGGGTGACGCGCCCCCTCGGCCTCGAAGGCGGTGGAGCGGTCGAGAATCGGCCGGGTCGCCCCGGCGTCCTCCGCCCACTCGGCCTGGCCGGCGGCGACGTCCAGGCGCGCGGCGCCCTCGGCGGCGGCCTGGATCTCGGCGGCGGTCTCGCGGGCGACCTCGCGCCAGGCCTCGAAGGTGGCGAGCTCGATGGCCAGGGCCCGCTCTGCGGCCTGGGCGATGCGGGCGTCCAGCTCGGCCAGCTCCACCGTGGTGAAGCGGACTTGGTTCGCCAGGGTCTGGCGGTGGATGAAGGTGGCGTTCAGCGGCGCCGTCATCAACGGCTCGGCCGCCTTGGCGGTGGTCTCGACGAAATAGCCCAGCACCGCATTGTGCCGGACCTTCAGGGCCACCCCGCTCTCGGTGGCCAGGCGCTGCTCGAGGGCCAGGATCACCCGGCGGCTGTCGTCGCGCAGGGCGCGGGCCTGATCCAGTTCGGGGCGCACGCCCGCGGCCACGAAGCCGCCGTCCCGGGCCTGCAGCGGCAGGTCGGTTCCCAAGCCTTCGTCCAGCAGGCGGCGGAACTCGGCCAGCCGGGGATGGCGGGCGCTGTCGAGGGCGGCCGCCGCGGTCAGGATCTCCGGCGGCGGCGCAGGCTCCAGCGGCCCGGCGGCGTCCGCGAACAGGGCGGCGATCTGGGCGCCGACGCCCAGGCCGTCGCGCAGGCAGCCCAGGTCCCGCGGGCCGCCCCGGCCGAGGGCCAGCCGCGACAGGGCGCGGGCCATGTCGCCCAGGCCGCGCAGGGCCTCGCGCAACCGCTGACGTTGGCTGCGATGCTCCAGGAACCAGGCGATGGCGTCCAGCCGCACGCCGATGGCGTCCGGGTCCAGCAGGGGCCGGGCGAGGCGCGCGGCCAACAGGCGGGCGCCCGGCGCGGTGATGGTGCGGTCGATGGCGCCCAGCAAGGCCCCGTCCCGCGAGCCCGACAGGCTCTTCTCGATCTCCAGGCTGGCGCGGGTGGCCGGGTCGATGGCCATGACGTCCGCCTCGCCAGCCCGCCGGGGCGCGGTGAGCGCCGGCAGCTTGCCGGCCTGGGTCGTCTCCAGGTGGGCGGCGATCAGGCCCAGCGCCGAAATCTCAGCCCCGGTCAGGGTCCCGAACCCATCCAGGGTCTCAACGCCATAGAGCCGCTTGAGCCGCGCCTCGGCCGCCGCCGGTTCGGACAGGGCCGAGGGCATGGGTTGGACCACGCCACCGGC
>WBZQ01003072.1_pt1 | contig 10462 bp, 7 predicted proteins | sample 5204251 | NCBI WGS metagenome assembly WBZQ01 (sample SAMN12412402, study PRJNA552823) | activated sludge metagenome | isolation source: activated sludge from nitrification reactor of wastewater treatment plant... | place: USA: Virginia | collected 2017-09 | reverse complement strand
CGACCGGCGGCAAGGCACCGCACTTCGAGCCGCTGTTCGTGAGCCAGGATCAGATGCGGCGCTCGCTCGACGTCTTCCCGATCGAGTGGCTCGACATCCTCGAGCGCCGGATGCTGATCGAGGGCGAGGACGTGCTCGCCACGGTCGAGGTGCCGCGCACGCACCTGCGCCACCAGCTCGAGCACGAGCTGCGCGGCAAGCACCTGCAGCTGCGGCAGGCGTACCTCGCGGGCTTCCGCAGCGCCGAGGCGCAGCGCGAGACGCTCGCGCGCCTCGCCAGCGGCTTCCACACGCTGTTCCGCACGCTGCTGCGGCTCTCCGGCGAGGTTCCGCCCGCGAGCACCGAGCGCGTGATCGAGCGCGTCGCCGACCTGTACCGGCTCGACGCGCGCGGCCTGCTCGGCGCGTGGCTCGTGCGCTACGCCGAGCGCAAGTTCTCGACCGAGGAGCTGCGCACGCTCTACCGCGGGTTCCTCGCGCAGGTCGAGCGCATCGTCGCCGCCATCGACGAGCTCAAGCTTCCGTGACGCCGCCGCGATTCCGCGCTCCCCTCGCGGGAGCCTGCCTCGTGCTGTGCCTGCTGCTGCCGGCGCGATCCCACGCGCAACCCGCCGACACCACGGGCCGCGCCGCGATCCCGGCGTACGAGGGCTACGTCACGGATGTCGCGCACGTGCTGTCCGACGACCGGCGCGCGCAGCTCGAGGGCTTCCTCGACCAGCTCGAGAAGAAGACCGGCGCGCAGTTCGCCGTGCTCACCGTGCCGAACTGCGCACCCGAGGACCCGGCTGCGTACAAGGTGCGCGTGTTCCAGAGCTGGGGCATCGGCCGCAAGGGTGAGAACGACGGACTGCTGCTGCTGGTGGCCATGGAGGAGCGCGCGATCCGTTTCGAGACCGGCTACGGGCTCGAGGGCGTGCTGCCCGACGGCTGGCAGTCGCGCATGACGCGACAGCGGATGATCCCGCTGTTCCGCGAGGGCAACCCCGAAGAGGGCATCACCGCCGGCGTGCTGGCGAGCGCGCAGCGGATCGCCGCCGACAAGGGTGTGACGCTGGAGTGGAACGGCAAGGAGCTGCGCTACGCGAGCGCGCGCCAGGGCAAGATCCCGCCGATCGTGGTGGCGCTGTTGATCGTGTTGATCATCCTGATCGTGTTCGCGGTCGTGGGCGGGATCGCCGCCGGCACCCCGCCGGGCACCACGGGCGGCCGGCGCCGGCGTTCGAGCTGGGGCAACTGGTCGAGCGGGGGTGGCTTCGGAGGCGGTGGCTCGTTCGGCGGCTTCGGCGGCGGCGCCGGTGGTGGCGGCGGGGGCGGCGGCAACTGGTGAACGCACGCCCGCGGGCCGGACGGCGCGCGGGGACGCACATACAAAGGAGGACGCGCGATGAAGGCTGGTCTGATCGGCGTGATCGTGGTGGCGGTGGTGCTGCTCCTGCTGGGCGGCTGCGTGTCGCAGCAGTACAACTCGCTGGTCCAGTCCCGCGAAGGCGTGAAGAGCCTGTGGGCGCAGGTGGAGAACCAGCTCCAGCGCCGCAACGACCTGATCGGCAACCTCGTGGAGACCGTGAAGGGCACGGCCACTCAGGAGCAGGAGGTGTTCGGCCAGATCGCGAACGCCCGGGCCGCGATGGCCGGCGCGAAGTCGCCCGGCGAAGGCATCGCCGCCGCGCAGCAGATGGACGGCGCGCTGGGCCGGCTGCTGGTGGTGATCGAGAACTACCCGCAGCTCCGGAGCAACGAGGCGTTCATGCAGCTGATGGACGAGATCTCGGGCACGGAGAACCGCCTGGCCACCGAGCGGCAGCGCTACAACGACGGCGTGCGCGGCTACAACGTGCTGACCAAGCAGTTCCCGATGAACCTGTTCGCCGGCTTCTTCAAGTTCGAGGAGTTCAAGTACTACGAGACGCCCGAAGCCGCGAAGGCGCTGCCCAAGGTGGACTTCGGCGGCCTGCGCCGCGACGCCGCCCCGGCCACGCCGGAGCCCGCGCCCGCGACGAAGTGACGCGACGCGCCGAGGACGGCGCGAAGCGAATGGCGAAAGCAACTCGGCGCCCGCGACGGAAGCTCGTCGCGGGCGCCGGTGTTTCGACACGCGGGACTACTCGCCGACCACGCCCTCGAACGCCTTGCGCAGGTCGCCGTCCACCATGCCGCCGGCCCATGCGAGCGCCGTGGTCCAGCTCTCGGGTTCGCTGCGGCCCGAGGCGCGCGCGATCACGAACCGGATGCCCACGCCGGCGAGCCCCACCGTGCGGCACCAGCACGGTTCCTCCACGCCGTCGCAGGACAGCGACTCGCTGCGCTCGAGCAGGTCGAGCACGCTGCGCGCACGGCCGCTCGCGTCGCGCCGGGCGAGCGCGGCGATCTCGGCGCGGCCGTCCTCGCTCCAGCCCCACGCGCCGGCGGCCAACACGTGGCCGAGCAGCAGCCGCTCGCGCGCGGGCAACCCGACGCGCGCGGCCACCTGCGTCAGTCGCAGCGTCGCCTGTTCGGCGGCGACGCGCTCGCGCCCACCGCGCTCGGCGCGCGCCAGCACCACCGCCAGCGCGGCATCGGCCTGCACGCGGAAGCGGCGCGCGGTCTCCAGCGCCACGCCGGCCTGCTCGCACAGCCCGGCCAGGGCGTCGAGGTCGCCCGCGTCCCAGCCCTTGCCGTCCGGCCGCTCGTCGGCGACGAGCAGCGCCTCGAGCCCGTTCGCGGCCGGTAGCGGCGCCACCAGCGCGACACCCGCGGCCACGAGCGGCCCGCGCTCGGGGGCGAGTTCGGCGAAGCGCTCGAGCTCGGTGCGCGTCACCGGGCGGCCGAGGCCGGCCACGATCGCGCCCAGCTCGCCGTCGGCGCGGAGCGGGAGCGCCGCGAGTTCGGGCCAGCGCGCGCCCGAGCCCGCCAGCGCGGTGAGCGCGCCGTCGGCCTCCGCCTGCCGCAGTACGACGCTGCCCGCGCCGAGCAGCCGGCGCGCCGACAGCAGCACGCCGCGCGCGAGCGCGTGCTCGTCGAGCGAGCGGCGCAGGCCGTGCGAGACCTCGTTGCTGACGTGACGCAGGCGCTGTTCGCGCCGCAGCTCGGCGTGCGCGCGGCGCGCCTCGTCCTGCGCGTGCGACAGCGCCACCTCGAGCTCGTGCTGGCGCGTGCGCGCGATGCGGGCGTCGTTGCTGCGCACGAGCAGGCGCTTCATGCGCGCGACCAGCTCGCGCGGCGAGAACGGCTTCGCCAGGAAGTCGTCGGCGCCACGCGCGAGACCTTCGAGCCGAGCGTCGGTGTCGGCGGTGGCGCTCAGGAGCACGATCGGCACCTGCGGATCGTCCGGGTCGTGACGCAGGTGTTCGCACACCTCGAGGCCGGTCTTCCGCGGCAGACGCACGTCGAGCACGATCAGGTCGGGGCGTTCGGCAGTCGCGCGGCGGATCGCTTCCTCGCCGTCCATCGCGGTGATCACGCGGTAGCGGTGCTGCGTGAGGGCGATCTGCAGCAACTCGAGCACGCGACGGTCGTCGTCCACCACCAGCACCAGCGGTGGCTGCGGCGCGCGCGACGCGGACTGCGATTCGAAGCCGGAGAGCACGAGACTCACTTGCGGCCTCCTCGCGTCGGGAGGCCGAGCTTCGCGAACAGGCGATCCACGGAGCCGGCCTCGAAGGGCTTGCGCAGACTGTGGACCACCCCGGCCTCGCGGGCCAGCTTTTCGTCGTCGGCATCCCGCGTGAGCGCGATCACCGCCACGCCGGTGGGGGCGCCGGCCGCCGCCGTCACGGCCCCGGCCAGGTGGGCCGCCCCGGCCGTGTCGGGCAGGTGCACGTCCACGCACACGAGGCCCCAGCCGCCGCGCGCGATCTCGCGCGCGAGGTCCACGCCCAGTTCCACGCTGACGGTGCGGAAGCCGCGCTGCTCGAGCAGGCGCTGCAGGAAGATGTTGGCCACCAGCGAGTCCTCGGCCACGAGCGCCAGGCGCGAGCTGATCTCGAGCGGCTCGGCGGGCAGCGCGGGCGCGGCCGGCGCCGGAGCTTCCGCGGCGGGCGCGGGCTCGGCGGGAGTCGGCGCCGACGGCTCGGCCTCGGCGGGCGGCTCGGTCTTCGCGGCGGCGCGGGACTTCCGCGACCTGCTCTCCCGCGGAAGCTCCGTCTCGGGAGCCGGCACGGGTTCGACGGGCGCGGGCGCCTCGGGCTCCACCGCCGGCATCGCCTCCGCGACCGCTTCGGCGGACTCGTTCGCGACGGGATTCTCGGCCGGTGCGATCTCGGCGGACGGGACTTTCGCGTCGGGTTCCGCGACGGCCGGCACTTCGATTTCGACGGCCCCCGGCGCGAGCGCCGCCGACTCGGCCTCGCTCGCCGACACGGGTTCGATCGTCGCGACGCTCTCGACCGGGGCGTCGGGGGTCGGCGATTCCGCGATCGGCGCGACGTCGGCATCCGTCGGCGCGGATGCTTCGGCGGCCGGCGACGGCAGCTCGGGCGGTGCGACGTCCGGCGTGCCCGGCGCCGCGGCCGCCTCGCGCTCGGCGATCCGGCGCAGCGCGCGCATGAATCGCGACGGGCGCTCCGCGGAGCCGCTCGCGGGCGTGTCCTCGGATTCGACGAGCGCGCGCGGGGACTCGTCCACCGCCGGCGCCGTCGCGTCCTCGCCCATGGGCCCGGCCGTCGCGGGCGCGGCCACCGGTTCGGCAACGTCGAGCGGCTCCACGTCCTCCGGGCGGAGCAGCGACAGCGTGGGCCTCGGCGCGGGCGTCGGCGCGGACACCGGGTCGGGGCCCGCGGTGACGAGCCACTCCACCGGCGCGTCGTCGGTCCCGATCTCGGACCACTCCGACGCGGGCGGCGCGGCCTCGGGCTCCGGCGTTTCGTCCGCGGGTTCCGCCACGGGCGCGATCGCCGCGAGCGGCTCCGCTTCGACGGGCGTCGCGATCGTCGCAGATGCCTCGTCTGCGACCGGCGCGTCGTCCACCACGGGCTCGTCGGCCGGCCACTCGGGTTCCACCACCGGCGTCGCGCGCAGCAGCCACGCCGGGTCGGCGATCCAGAACAGCGTGCCGTCCTCTCCGCGCACCGCACGCGAGAGCCCCGGCACCGGCGCCGTCGCATCCGGCTCCTCGGGCGTCGCCGCGAAGCGCCACACGACGCGATCCGCGAACAGCCACGCGCGACGCAGGCCGTGCGCGATCAGCGCGGCCGGGCGCTCGCCGACCGGCGCCGCGGTCCAGCGCAGCGGCGGCAGCACCTGCGCCTCCTCCGCCGCGCGCTCGGGAGCGAGCATGCGCAGCTTCAGCACGGAGTGCCACGGCAGCGCGAGCCCCAGCCGCCCCTGCTCCACGAGCAGGTACGCCTGGCGCTGCAGCAGGCGCGGCACCACGAGACGCCAGCGGCGCGAGCCCGCGCGCTCGGGCGCGAGGTGACCGCCCACGGTGGCGAGCACGTCACCGGTGGCCTCGAGGCCCTCGGCCTGCGCCACGTGCACGCGCAACGCCACGAAGTCGTCGTGGATCTCGGTGTCCACCGGCTGCTCGGCATCGGCGCCGAGCCAGTCGAGCGCGGCGCGCAGCGCGGCCGCGACGGGCGCGCCCACGAGCACGGCGTCTTCGGGCAGGCCACGCAGCATCCAACCCGGCAACGCGTCGTCGAGCCCGATCGCGGCCACGGCCGGCCCCGCCGGCTCGGTGGGCGTCCACTGCTGGTCACCGATCGAGGCCGCGAGCGCGTCGAGTTCGCCGTCGGCTTCGACGAACGGCTCCACGCTCTCGCGCGTGCGCGAGAGCGCCGTCAGCCGCGCGACGCGTTCGAGCACGTGCGTCAGCGCCTCGGGCCGGTGCGCGCCGGAACGCGCCTCGGCGAGCAGCATCACGCGCTCGAGTCCGCGCAGCTCGAGCAGCCGCGCGACTTCCGCGGCCGCGCTCGCGGCCAGCGGCGGGGCGCCCGCCTCGAGCGCGTTCTCGACCACGTCGGCGAGGCCGCGCGCGATCTCGCGCGTGGTGTGGTCCGCCGGACCGACGCCGTTCATCGTGACTCCCCGGGGTTGCGGTCGGACGCGGGCGCCGCGCCCTCGTCGTCGTCGGTGGCCTCGTCGGCACCGGGCTCCAGCACGCGCAGGCCCGGCGCGGCAGCCGCATCGGCCGCCGGCGACTCGCCGACGGGCGTGAGCCGCGTGGCCAGGGCCTCGCTGTCGCGCGCTTCTTCCTCGAGCCGCCGCGCCAGCCGTTCGGCGGCGCGCGACGCGCGCTCGCCGGCCGCGGACAGTCGCTCGCCCTTGCTCGCCGCGTCCTGCACCATCTCGCGCACGCGTTCGAGCAGCCGCTGCGCGTCGTCCCACGCACGGCGCTCGCCGCCGGGCCGGCGCTCGGCCACCGGCGGCGCGGGCGCGGGCACGTCCTCGAGGCGCGCGAGCGCTCGCTCGCGCACCGTGCGCATGCGGTCGGCCGCGCGCCCCACTTCGGTCTCGATGTCGCGCGCGAGGTCGCTCGTGCGTTCGGTGGCTTCGCGCACGTCGGCCGCGAGCTGCCGCAGCTCGCCCGTCAGCGCGTCGCCCTCGGCGCGCGGACCGCCCACCACGGCGTGGATCGCGATCAAGGTGGCGCGGTTGCCCAGGCGCTGCACGTGGCTCGCGATGTCCTGCACGTGCATGAGGCTGCTGGAGATCGCCGCGACGCTCTCGGTGGAACCGGTGACCAGCTCCTCGAGCGCCTCGCGCGCGGCTTCGCGGAAGCGCTCGTCCGCCGGCGGGGCGGCGGGCTCCGGCGCGGACGGCGTCACCTGCGCGAGCGCGTTCTGCAGCTCCAGGGAAAGCCGCTGCAGCTCGCGCACGGTCGTCAGCAGCGCCGTCGCCTCGACGAAACCGCGCTCGGCCTGCTCGGCCGACTCCTGCGCGTCGGCGAGCGTGACGACCAGCTCGGACGCGATCTGGCGCGCGACCTCCTGGTGCTGCTCGCCCACCGACGTGTTGCGGCCGATGCCGCGGTCCAGCACGGCCGCGAGCGCGGCGGGCTCGCCACCGTCGATCACGGGCGCCTGCCACTGCTCGGTGGCGAGCCAGTGTTCGAGCGCGCCGCGCAGCGCGACCAGCTGCAGCCGCGTGTGTTCCATGTCCTCGGCCGCGCGCGAGGTGCGACGCACGTGCGCGAGCACGAGCTGCGTCGAGTCCACCAGCTGCGACAGTTCGCCCCATCCGCGCGCGGCGGGCAGCCCGCGCAACTCGGCGGAGCGGCCCGTGTGCAGGCTGCGCAGCACGCCGCGCAGGTGCGCGACCACGTGGTGATCGAGCCACAGCGCCGCGGCGAACGCGGCGAGTGCCGAGGCGCCGCCGACCGCGGCGAGCGCGGGCATCAGGAACGAGGCATCGGTCTCGCCCGGCACCCACAGCGCCGCATAGACCCACAGCCCGCCCAGCAGGCCGGTGAACGTGCCCGCGAAGCAGGCCGCCCAGAGACGCAGGCGGAGCCCCACGGTCGGCGGAGGCGCCGGCGCGAGGGGATCGGTGGGAGCAGGAGGTGTGGGGATCGTGTGCATGGGTCGTCAGGATGCACGGGAGGTTCGAGTCCCGTCCACCACCGAACAAGGCAAGCGACATGCCCCGGTCCCGACGTCACTTCGCGCGGCGCACCCGCTTGCGCCGCGCGCGGTTGCGGCGACGCTCCGGGGCGCCCGCATGCACTTCGCCCGCGTCGGTCCGTGGGGCGCAGGTGCCCGCGCCGCAAGCGTCTGGGGGTGCGAGTCGCACGCCGCCACGGGCGATCCCACCCGTGCGCGATGCAGAACGCACGTCGGCGCGCGACGGCCGAGGCATGCGTGCCACACGTCGGCCGGGCGTCGCGGCGAGCGGAGATCTGGGCGCGTTGCCCCACCGATTGCGCCGGGCGGCGCGAAGTGAGCACCACTGCGCGGGTTCACCCGGGGCCTGCGCGCACGACGCCGCAAGGCGTTGACGCGCTCCGCGGTGCGCATGGCCGATCGATCCGCCGTGGCACGGCGGATGCAGTTCCGGAACACCAGAGCCCTGTGCCGCCGGTGTCCGCACCGGCGGGAGACCGACACCGACCCGAGAGACGCTCATGAACCCGCGGCACTACGTCGACCTCAAGGATTCGAGTCGCGACCTGCAGCCGACGTACTACTTCATGATCAACTGTCTCCTGTACAGCCGCATGGAGACGGGGCTCGTGTCGAACGCCGACTACTACGACGAGGACGTCAACGTCTACCTGGCGCACCTCCTGCACTCGTTCATCAACCCCGAGTACGTGGAGCAGTCGCGCAAGTTCCTCTCGAAGTACGACAGCGACGTCTTCCGGCGCCTGCAGAACTCCAGCGACGCCCGGCTGAAGTACCAGATCTACAAGACGAACGCCGACTTCCTGCTGGTCTCGATCGGCATCTTCGACAACCCGATCATGGCGAGCGGCTCGCGCGCGCGCATCCAGCCGAGCGAAGAGGCGTACATCGGCCGCGGCAAGACGTACTACCACTTCGCGTACACCTACTCGCAGCAGATGCACCGCAAGAACGCGGGCGTGGGCGACGTGCTCGAGAAGCTGTCGGCCGGGTTCGAGAAGTACCTGCGCATCCTCTCCCACATGCGCGGCGAGTACCTCGACCTCCGCAAGCGCTTCTCGAGTGGCGAGGTCTACCACCTCGAGCGCACGATCGACCAGCACTCGCAGCAGGAACTGCTGCGCGTGAAGCAGGACGAACTCCTGGAGCTCTACACGCAGTGGCGCGAAACGCCGTCGCGCGAGACCGAGGAACACCTCGAGCGCGTGGTCGGCGAGATCCGCCAGATCAATCCGGAATTCCGCTTCGAGCTTCCGCGCCGGTAGGCGCGGTGCCGGCGAGCCCGGGCGATCGTCCAGTCGCGGGGCTTCGGCCCCCCGGGGCACAAGGCCCCGGGGGTCGTTCTTTCGTGCGGACCCCATGACCGGTCCGCGCGGCCGCTAGGCGACGACGGCCTCCTCGAGCGGCGGTCGCGAATCGGCGGCGAGCGGCAACGCGGGCGACATCACGAGTCCGCACCAGTCGCCCGGCGTCGCCCACACGACGTCGAGTTCGCCCGTGCGGATGTCGAGCCGTGCGCCGTACACGGGGTGTCCCCAGTGCGGCGACGCCAGGCCCGGCGCCGTGCGCGTGGTGAGGCATGCGATCCAGCGCCGCGCGCGGGCCGCCAGCGTGCCCGGCGTCTCGCCGTGCTCGATCGCCAGCACCGTGGCATGGACGTCCACCAGCGCCCACAGCCGCAGCGACTCGCCCCCGTACCAGCGCACCTCGCCCTCGTCGAGGCGGCCGGCCACGGTCATGCGCGGCAGCAGGCGCCGGCGCACGTGGTCGTAGAACCGCCGCGACCAGCGCACGCTCCACTGGTCGGCGCCGGGCGCGGTCTCGTCCACCTGGCTCGGCGCGAGCGCCGCCCACAGTCGCCGGCGCGACGACTGATCCACCTGGAACCTCACCATCGTGTTGCCTCGACGCGTTCCGATGGGCCGCATGTTCGCCTCCTCTCGGGAAGGGTGGTCAGCGGAGGGGAATCGGTGATGCGTGCGATGCCGCGCTGCGAGGGGTGTGGATCGCCCCGTGTGATCCGCGGCCGGGCCGCGCACCATGCGGAGCGCTTCAGCGGACTTCGTAGTTCGGCGCTTCCTTCGTGATCTTCACGTCGTGCGGATGGCTCTCGCGCAGGCCGGCGCCGCTGATGCGGACGAAGCGCGCCTGCGTGCGCAGCTCGTCGATCGTGCGGCAGCCGCAATAGCCCATGCCGGCCCGCAGGCCGCCCACGAGCTGGTACACGGTCGCGGCGAGCGGCCCCTTGAACGGAACGCGGCCCTCGATACCCTCGGGCACGAGCTTCGAGAGCTCGTCGGTGTTCTCCTGGAAGTAGCGCTCGCGGCTGCCCCGCGCGGCGGCCATCGCCGACAGCGAGCCCATGCCGCGGTACACCTTGTACTGGCGGCCCTCGAGCAGCACGACCTCGCCCGGGCTCTCCTCGGTGCCGGCGAACAGGCCACCCGCCATCACCGAGTGCGCGCCGGCGGCCAGCGCCTTCACGAGGTCGCCGCTGTACTTGATGCCGCCGTCCCCGATGATCGGCACGTCGGTGCCCTCGAGCGCTTTCGCGGCCTCGAGGATCGCGGTGATCTGCGCCATGCCGGCGCCCGTCACCACGCGCGTCGTGCAGATCGCGCCGGGGCCCATGCCCACCTTCACCGCGTCGGCGCCCGCGTCGGCCGCGGCCTTCGCGCCCGCGCCTGTGCCGACGTTGCCGACCACGAGGTCGGCGCCGCCCGTGTGCCGGCGCAGCTCGCGCGCGGCGTCGAGCACGCCCTTGCTGTGCGCGTGCGCGCTGTCCACCACGAGGGCGTCCACGCCGGCGCGCACCAGTTCCTGCGCGCGTTCCACGAAGTCGCCGGCGGTGCCGATCGCTGCCGCGACGCGCAGGCGGCCGAGCTCGTCCTTGCAGGCGTGCGGATGCCGGATGCGCTTCT